>Ga0183260_10002346_pt1 | contig 15670 bp, 14 predicted proteins | sample AntDrymUQ4972206_2_FD_129768 | JGI IMG/M metagenome (GOLD analysis project Ga0183260, IMG submission 129768) | Polar desert sand microbial communities from Dry Valleys, Antarctica - metaG UQ497 (22.06) (version 2) (version 2) | ecosystem: Environmental > Terrestrial > Soil > Desert | place...
CTCAACGACAGCTACTTCAACTCGTCGACCTACAACAAGCCCGAGTGGCGGCGCCTCGTGACCTGCCAGGAGATCGGCCACGACTTCGGCCTCGACCACCAGGACGAGAACAACACCAACGCCGCGGGCGTACCGTCATCGAACCCGCAGTCGAGCGTCATCGGTGACGGAGACTCGGTCGTCCACATCTTCTGGGCGCCATTCGGACACTCACCGAGCTAGCGTTTTCGCGGTGGAAAGAAGTTCACGAGCCCCCGGCTTCGGCCGGGGGCTCGTGGTCTTTCTCGGGGCTGTCGCCCTCTCGGCGTGCGGGGGTGGTGGGAGCGACGACGAAGCGAAGGCCCGGACCACAACCACTAACGCCGCTCCGACGGGCGTCGTCGTCGTGACCGAAACCGGAAGTCCGCGCTACACCGAGCGCGCACTCGGCACGGTGCGAATCGAGCGCTCCACCGGCACACTCGTCGACGAGGCCAACTTCTCCGAAGACGAGCGGGTGACACTGCGCCGCGACCTCGAGGCCGGCGCTTACCGGGCGCTGGCCTGGCGCCGTGTCTGTCTACCGAAGTGTCCGGGCGACGTGGACGAACCGAGCGACATCTGCGGCACCCAGTTCACCGTCGACGCGGGGCGCACCCTGCGCCTAGTCCTCGAGCGCACCTCGGAGGACTCCTGCACCCTCGCCATCGCCCCCTAGGAGCCCGAAGAACACTTTGTGGGCCTAGCAGGACAGCTTTCCAACCCCGTCTCAGCCCTCGTCAGTGGCCTCTACGACGCCCGCCGCAACGCACGTCAGCACCGCCAACCGGTTCTGCGCCAGGTCCAGACTCGGCTTCGGCCGCCCGAAGTAGAGGCGCTCGTCGCCGCTTACCTGGGGGGCGCGACGATCGCTGCGCTTGCGAGACGCTTCAGACTGCATCGAACCACCGTGACGACCCACCTAGATCGCCAACGCGTGCCCCGCCGCAATTGAGACCACTATCCCGCACCTCACACGTACGATGTTTGCCGTGACGTTCGAACGCATCACCGCGGAGCAGGACAAGATGGCTGGTCAGCCTTGCATCCGTGGACTGCGGATCCCCGTTGCCACGGTCATCGCGATGCTCGCCGACGGGATGAGCGCCGACGAGATCGTTCGCGAGCTTCCCGACCTCGAACTCGATGACGTAGCTGAGGCCCTCCGCTACGCGGCCGAGGCTGTCCGCGGACGTGAACTGCCGCTCCGCCATCCTGCGTGAAGTTCCTCGTCGACCAGAACCTCTCGCCGATCTTCGTGGAGGAGATCGGGGCTCGCGGCCACGATGCCGAGGCTCGTGGCGAAGTTGGTGTATACGAGCATGCGCGCTTTGGGCGACTCGAGCAGCGCGACGCGGGCCGGTCGAACGGCGTCGCGTCGCCGGTCATCAACTGTCGTTGCCAGTGATCAGCTGGCGCACGAACTGGTAACGCTCTCCCGGGTCGGTAACCCGGTGGAGCAGGTCGATCGGGCGGACCATCAGGGTCGGCTCCTCGTCGGGAAGCAACGAGTCGAAGTGGTCGATCCGTCGAATGGCTTCGGTGATGTAGAGCAACAACCCGAGGCACATCCGGATTGGAACATCGCCGTCCGAGTACGGGCGCGACCATTCGTCCGCCAGCCGCTGCTCGACGAGAGCCACGCGGGCGTCGCGATGGGGGCCGTCACTGAACTCGGCGTAAGCCCGCCTCAGGCCGGCGGAATCGGTGCCGAGTGCCGACTCTGCCTCGGGAACCAGATCGAGCAGCGCCATTGCGAGGTGCACTGCGTCGACGCCGTAGGAAGAGAAGGCCACGGCAAGGCGCTGTGCGTGGTCCAGAACCGCTCGCGATGCGTCGTCGAGGCGACCCAACACGGCAGCAGGCACCGGCTCGAACGCTTGAAGGGTCCGGTCGACTTTGACCAGAACGAAATCCATCCCCGGTCCCGTCCGGACTTCGTCGCCGTCCGCGTCCAGGATCGGCTCGCCCGTCTGATGGTCACAGGCGAGCCGCTGGAGCTGCCCGTCGCCAGCCTCGAACCAGCGGTGGTCCCAAGGCCCCGGTGGCCAACCCCCGTCCGGCTCGATCGCAGGCTTGAACGTCGCGCGCCAGTCGAATGTCGTGTCGCTCATCGGATTCTCCTCGCGGATCGTGATGCTGTAGGTGCCGGTGAGTCCGGCGGATGGGTCGCGAAGCGCCGCCATGGCGCGGTGGAGGTGTCGCTTGACGGATCCGGGGCTGATCTCCAGGACTCCAGCCACTTCCCGCACTGACAGGTCCCCTACATAGCGCAACAACACGACCTGGCGTTGCCGGCGCGGTAGGCAGTCGACCGCCCGCGTCAGATCGATGCGGAGGTCGACGGGAAGCGAGATTTCAGATCCCCTTTCGGCCACCGTCACCGGGAGCGGCTTGCGCCGCAGCCGGCCGATGGCGAGGTTGATGGCGACGCGGCCGACCCACGCCTCCTCGAATCCGGCGATGGCATCCCATGAGACGTAGGCGCGCAGGAGGGCGTCCTGGACGACGTCGTCCGCCTCACCGCGATCGCGCAGAAGGCGGTGGGCGTGCTGTGACGCAGCCCGCTGCAGGCGCGGGTACGCCGCGCTGTAGCTGTCGGCCGGGGTAATGCTCACGTTGGTATCTAACGCCCCAGTGCGACCGAAGGTTGACGCCGGCCGGATCTTTTCCCCGGAAGTGGGCGCGGAGGGACTCGAACCCCCGACCACTGCGATGTAAACGCAGCGCTCTACCAACTGAGCTACACGCCCGAAGCCGCCGCCACGCTACCGGCGTACGGACGTGGCGGTGCGCGCCGCGGCCATACCCGGTTCGCGCGAACGCGGCCGTTACCCTCGTTCTCCACGGCCGCGATGGAGGGAGGGGCAGCCTTGAGTCCGCGTAACGACAGCGATGCCGTCGACGACCTCGTCCGGCAGTACCTCCGCGAGATCGGCGCGCACGCGCTGCTCACCAGCGCGGATGAAGTGATGCTCGCGACCGCGATCGAAGCCGGTCGCGATGCGCAGGCAGCCCTCGACAGCGCTGCCGCCGGCGACCTGTCCCCCGCTAGTCGGCGGCAGTTACGGCGAGCGGTCTCCGCGGCGCGCGAAGCGCGTCGGCAGTTCATCGTGGCGAACCTCCGCCTCGTCGTAAACATCGCCAAGCGCTATCAGCACTCGGGCCTCCCGCTCCTCGACCTGGTGCAGGAGGGCAACCTCGGCTTGATCCGCGCCGTCGAGAAGTTCGACCACCATCGCGGCTACAAGTTCTCCACCTACGCCACGTGGTGGATCCGCCAGGCCATCGGTCGCGCCATCGCGGAGAAGGGGCGCACGATTCGGCTGCCCGCCCGCGTGGGCGACGCCTCGGTGCGGGTCACGAGGACGCGCGCTGCTCTCCGGGCGCGTCTCGGGCGCGATCCGACGATCGACGAGGTGGCAACTGAGGCGGGCATGAGCGTGGAAGCCGTGCGCGCCGGCGAGCACGTCGTGCCCGACGCCATCTCGCTGCACTCGACACGCGGCGACGATCGCGAGTTGATCGATGTCGTCGAGGACCCCGACGCGCAGAACGGATTTCTGGCCGCCGACGACGAGGGGGTACGCGCCAACCTGCGTGCCGTTCTGGACACGCTGCACGACCGGGAGCGAGCCGTGCTGTATCTGCGGTTCGGCCTCGACGGCCAGGAACCGCGCACCCTCGAACAGCTCGGCGAGCAGTTCCAACTCACCCGCGAACGCATTCGTCAGATCGAAGCAAAGGCCATGACGAAGATGCGGCACCCAGCAATGCCGACGAACATCCGCCAGCTCCAGACACTGGCACGCCACCGGCAGCGCACGCGGACCGGGTAAGGCCGCGTGCGCCGCCGATTGCGGCTTTGCTAACTCGCTTGGGCCGGCGTTGCCGTCGGCGAGAGGATCTCGTCCTTGCGCGGGCGTCCTCGCTTGCGCTTGAACGCCAGGACCTTTCCGTTGAAGAACAGCTGACCGCCCCAGACACCCCACGGCTCACGGCGGGTGAGCGCCGCATCCAGGCACGCCTCCTGCACGACGCACGAACCGCAGATGGCCTTCGCCCGAGCGATGTCGTCGAGCTGTTCAGAGAAGAACAGCCCCAGCATCGTTGCCGACCCGTCCCGGCACTTTGCCTGCGACCAACGCTCGGGCTGAGGACAGTCCTCAGCTGTGGATTCCTGTTCGGCGAACATGTCGCCTTTCCTCCTTCGGTTGAAGTTGCGTTTGCTCCTACAGAGACCGGGGATACACCCAGCCGAAGAAAAACAAAGAGACCGCCGGGATATCCCGACGGCCTCTTGGGGCTTGCTCGAAGAGTTGGATCTGGTGTTACCCAGTTCCGTCTCCTCGGCCCCGAGGCCGCCCAGCGCCGTCACCCGTATTGAGCGACGGAAGCACAAATCCGAACCCGCCCGTCGACACGACGCAGAGGCGCGCGCGACCGGCGGCGATTGCCTCCGGCATGAGTGCGCTGCGCTTCGTGGTCAGCATCGTGAGTGGGCCTTTCATCACCTGTCCGCCCCGGAGAGTTCCGGGTTCGGCAAGACAATCACGAACGTGTGAGGACGTCAACCATTTAATTCATCGCCGCCGAGATCTCCCCCAGCAGCGCGGGCGTCGCCGCCGCGATCGGTGTGCGGCGCACGCCGTGTCCGATGTCGAGGAGCGGGCGGTCCTGCGCGTCGCGCACGAGTGCGCCGGCCTCGTGGCACACAAGCAGCCCGCCGAGGTAGTCCCACGGTCCGTGCGCGTCGACCGAGCAGTCAATGAACGCATCCAGCGCGCCCGACGCGACCGCGCACAGGTCGAGGGCCGACGCGCCCAAAGCCCGGAACTGCCACCACCCGAGGTTCCGGACCGGTAACCCTGAGAGCCCGACGACCGCCTCGTCGAGGCGGGTGCATCCCGAGGTCTGCACGGCTACGCCGTCGACGCGCGCACCCTCACCGCGGATCGCCTCGTAGCGCACACCAGTCGCCTGGTTGACCACTACGGCGACGACCGGACCGTCGCCGTCGACGGCGCACAGGCTGGTCGCGTACCAGGGCAAGCCGGCAGCGGCGTTGGTCGAGCCGTCGACTGGGTCGACCACGACAACCACCGGGCGGTCCCCGAAGCGCAACCCGCTCTCCTCGCTCAGCACCCCGACGTGCGCGCGCTCCAGTACCGCCAGCGCGGCGTCGTCGGCGGCAAGATCGCAGCGATACTGGCCGGCGCGAGTGCCGGCGAGCCCCCAGTCGGCGAGGCCGTCGAGCGCGCCACGGACGTTCGTCGCGGTGTCGTGCAAGAGCACGAGCAGGTCTTCAGCGCGCATGGAGGGGCGAGGGTATCCCCCGCTTACTATTCCGCGGTGGCTGTTATCGATGTCCCAGGCTTCGTGGCCGAACTCAAGGACCACGCGGTCGACCACGGTTTCCACGTCCACGACGAGCGTCACTTCGTCGAGACGTACTCACTGCGCCAGGCGTGGGAGGTCGAACTGCACCCAGAAGAGGGTTGCGGCGGGCCCGTCGACATCCATCTCGCGCTCGAACTCGATCCGCGGGTGATGTTGGCCTTCGAGGACGCAGTGATCGAGTTGGACGAAGACGGCGATCCGCCAGAGGACTTTTTCTTCCCGCTCACGTTCACGTGGTCGCTCCCGCCCCTGCCGCGTGGGCCGGACCTGCTGCGGCTGGCCATCGATCTCGCCGGGGTCGGCGGAATCGACCTGCCGGTCGAGGCCTCCGCGATCGACTCCATCCCCTCACCAACCGACGGCGCCGAGCGCCGCCTGAACGTCGTGGCCCGTCAGCAGGTGTCGCTGGCGCGGATCTTCAAGGGCGAAGAGATGCTTTGCGGTGTGCTCGACAAGTGCTTGGCCGTAAGTCAGCACCTGCTCGAGCAGGCGCCTATCTGGCTCGACGACTGAGGCGTCAGGCGGCTGGCGTCAGGCGGCTGGTATCAGGCGCCTGGGCGCCGGCGCGGGGGCCGCGCTGGGTTGAGCGCCGCGACCACCGCTTCGGTGACCGCTTCGACGATATAGGCGACCTGCTCGTCGGAGAGCTCGACGCTCGGCGGCGCCACCGGGGCGGACGGAGGTGTCTTCGATTGCACCGGGATCCGTTTGCGCAACGTGGCGAGGTCGCGCTGGATGCGAGCGATGCCCGCCGTGAGCTCCGAGCGCGTCTCTGCGAAATCCGTCGCTCCCTGCACGACGGCCTCGCCGAGGCCGTCGATCCCTCCGATGGCCTCGAGCGTTTCGCCGAGGATGAGGCGCAGGTCCGTCGTCACCTCGGAGACGACACTGGAAAAGCGGTCGATCGCCTCGGTGCCGGTGTCCACCGCCGCGAAGATCCCCGCCGCCTGCTCCGTGAGGTCGTGCTCGCGGAGCGAGGTGAGGCGGGCGAGCTGGGCGCGCACCTCTTCGAGCGCATCTGCAGTGCGTTCGGCGGTTGCTTCGGTGAGGCTGCCGAGACGCTCGTTCAGCTCAGCGAGCTGCGCGACCACGAAGCGCGCGGTGATATCCGGCGACTCCATCGGACGGTGTTCGCGCGGATGGGGGGCGCCGTCGTCGTCGTCAGCCGCGGTGCGATCAGCCGGGGTGCGATCACCCGGGGTGCGATCAGCCGGGGTGCGATCACCCGGCGTGCGGTCCGGCTGCGGCGCGGGCGCGGGTCGGTCGGGCTGCGGGCGATCGGCCTGCGGGCGATCGGGCTGCGGGCGATCAGCCTGCCTGCGATCACCCGGCTTGCGATCGGCCTGCCTGCGATCACCCGGCTTGCGATCGGCCTGCTTGCGGTCCGGCTGCGGTGCGGGCGCGGGGCGGTCGGGCGGCGGTGGCGGGGCTACCTGCCGGTCGTCGCGGCGCAATGTGATCGGAGGCAGCACCGGCTTGGCCTTCTCCGGCGTCCCGGGGCCGGACAGCGGCTTGTCGAGCGGCCGCAGCGGAAGCTGCCAGCGCGAACGTTCGTCGTCATGCTCGTCAGACGGAGCCATCGCGCCCGCTCGACTGGAGGAAGACGCCGTGTCGCATGTGGAGAAACTTACCGGCTAGCGGTCGTGGGGCGGGCAGGGATCGAACCTGCGACCCAAGGATTATGAGTCCCCTGCTCTGACCAACTGAGCTACCGCCCCGGGGGGTGAAGCTCCGGGGCTGGGACTCGAACCCAGAACCTATTGATTAACAGTCAATTGCTCTGCCAATTGAGCTACCCCGGAAAGGACGTCGAAGGATAACAAGCCCCCGACGAGCCCCATGATCGACCGGTGGACGGCCGTCGAGCGGTAGGACACACCAACGCAACCCATCTCGTGCTTGGCGCGCCGGATCGACGGATTGGCGACCGCTCGGTAGGGCTTGTTGAACTGGTTAGCCGGAATTGCAGTCAGGTCGGCCCAGAACGAAATCGCCGCCTCGAGGTCGAGGCCTTCGTGGAGGTAGAGCCGTACTCGCAACCTGCGTTCGTCGATCGGCCAAAAACTCGCGCTCACTCAACGTGCCCACCCGTTCGCGGCCCTCGTTGAGTAGCGCTTCGATCTCGGCCGCCTTGCGGCGTTGCAAGACGTTGGGCTCGCGCTGCCGGGCACCGGTGCGACGCGGCAGAGGGGTGAACCGCACGTCGCGCACCCACAGCGAGACGGAGGACTTGGCGACGCCAACTTCAGTAGCGATGTCGAGCAGTGTCATGCCGCGGGCGCGCAGATCGCGCGCCCGGTTCTGCTCGTCGATCTTGCCGCGATAGCCCATGACGGCATTGTGTCGAAGGGGTGTAGCGGATTACTCCTCGTCGAGGAAGCCGCGGAGGCCCTGCGCGCGGATCGGATGGCGCAGTTTCGCGAGGGTCTTGGACTCGATCTGGCGGACGCGCTCGCGGGTGACGCCGAACTCGCGGCCGACCTCCTCCAGGGTGCGCATCTCTCCGCCGTCGAGCCCGAAGCGCATCCGGAGCACCTCGCGCTCGCGCGGGGCGAGCTGTCCGAGCGCCTCCTGCACCGCTTCGGACAGCAACATGCGAGCGGCGTAGTCGGCGGGCACTTCGGCGCTGTGATCCTGGATGGTGTCCGACAGGCTGAAGTCGTCCTCGTCGCCGACGGGCTGCTCCAACGACACTGTGTCCTGATTGATCTTGAGGATGTCGCGGACCTTCTCCGGCGTCATGTCGCCGAGCTTCGCCGAGAGCTCGTCGATGGTGGGCTCGCGGCCGAGCTCTTGGAGGAGCTGGCGCTGCACGCGCAGCACCTTGTTGATGGTTTCGACCATGTGCACGGGGATACGGATCGTGCGGCCCTGGTCGGCAATGGCGCGGGTGATCGACTGGCGGATCCACCACGTGGCGTACGTCGAGAACTTGAAGCCCTTGGTCCAGTCGAACTTGTCGACGGCCCGCATCAGGCCGATGTTGCCCTCCTGGATGAGGTCGAGGAAGTGCATTGCGCCTTTGCGGTAGCGCTTCGCGATCGACACGACCAGCCGAAGGTTGGCGTTGGTGAGCTGGCGCTTGGCCAGAAGACCGTCGGCGACCTGATCCTCGAGGGGCTCGAGCACCTTCTCGTCAACCTCGCCGTGGACGGCGTCCTCGTGCTGCGCGATCTGGCCCGCGGCCGCGAGCCCGGCCTCGATGCGCTTCGCCAGGACGACCTCCTCGTCGCCCGTTAGCAGTTGAACCTTGCCGATCTCCTTGAGGTACGACCGCACGGGGTCGGTGGCTGCTCCACGGCCGTCGTCGTACGGGACGGGATCGACCGGACGGGGTGCCCGCGGGCCACGCGCGGGGCGGGTGCCGTTCGCAGGTGGTGCGACGGCCGGGATGCCGGCCGGCGGGGTGAGCGAATCGACGACCGCAGGGTCGTCGAGGACATCCGCGGTCATGTCGATGGCGTCCGTGTCGACGTAGGCGATGCCCTCTGCCTTGACCCGCTCGACGAGACCGTCGATCAGGTATGGGTTCAGCTCGACGTCCTTGAGAACCGTGATGAGGTCGTCGGGGGTCAGGTTGCCGGTCTTACGGCCCTGCGCAAGCACGCGCTGGACGTCGGCTTCAGGTACGTGACCGGGAAGAAGCTCGCCTGAGGTTTGCTCGCTCATGTCGTGACGGCACCTCCCCCCTCGACCTGTTGGGCCAGCCAGGCTACCAACGCCTCGACCGCCACACGACGATCGGCCGGATCCTGGCTGTCCGACAGCAGTTCGCGCTGATTTCCCAACCAGTTGGCGAGCGGCGCTACTTCTGCATGGTCGGCACCGGTGGCCATCGAGGCGTTGAGCCGGGCAAGCTGCCGGTCGGTCCACACGCGCACGAGCCCGGCCATCACGTCGACTGCGTCAGCAGCACTGTCCTCGACCGCGAGCCTGGTCAGCAGGTCGGCAGCGTCGGGTGACGCCGCATCGATGGCGTCGTGCAACGGCTGGCCGTGCTCGAGGACCAGATAGGCGTCGCGGTGCGCAGGATCGCGGAACAGGCGATCGTGCAGCATCCCTGCGACGTCTTCAGGACGGTGGATAGCGACGCGCAACGCTTCGGTTTCCGGGCCGTCGCTCAAGGCCGCGGGACGGTTCACGACAATCGGACGGACGACCGGCCGCGCACCCGTCGCGCGAATGCTGCGCGCCAGCTGCTCGGCCGGGATCTCCACGCGCGCCGCGACCTTGCCGAGGTACTGGTCACGCACGAGGTCGCTCGGGTGCTCGGCGATCATGCCAAGCGCGAGCTCGGCCGCTTTCGCGCGGCCTTCCATTGTCGATAGGTCGGCCGCCGCGAGCGCGCGCTCGACCCGGAAGTCGAGAAACGGGCGGGCGCCGGCCAGCGACGCGAGCAACGCCGCCGGGTCGCGGCGTGCGAGGTCGGCCGGATCGGAGCCATCGGGAAGGTCGAGCACCGCCAGCTGGAGGTTCAGCTCCCGCTCCCATTCGTAGAACCGGTCGGCGGCCGCCTGGCCGGCTGCGTCGGCGTCATAGGCCAGCACGATGCGGGGCGCGAACGTGCGCAGGACACGGAGATGCTCCTCGGTAACCGCAGTGCCGCACGTCGCCACCGCGCGGGGTGCGCCCGCGGCGAAGAACGCGATCACATCCGTGTAGCCCTCGCACACCACGACCTCACCGGATGTGACGGCGTCCTCCTTGGCCCAGTTGAGCCCGTAGAGGACGCGCCGCTTCGAGTAGATCGGCGTCTCCGGCGAGTTCTTGTACTTGGGTCCGTCGCCGCCCGGCATCACCCGTCCGCCGAACGCCACCGGCTTGCCGGCGGTATCAAACACCGGGAACATCACGCGGGCGCGAAACGAGTCCTGTTGGCGGTTGCGCCGGTTCACGAACCCGAGACCGGTGTCGGTAAGCACCTTCTCCGGCAGGGCGAGTGCCTTGCTCAGTGCGTCCCAATCGTCGGGCGCCCACCCGATGCGGAAGCGCTCGACGGTCTCGCGGACGTAGCCGCGGTTGCGCAGGTAGCTGCGCGCGGGGCCGGCGTCGGGCGACGACAGCAGGCGATCGTGATACCAGTCGACGGCGCGCTCCATCGCCTCGATGAGAACATCGCGGCGTTGACGGTCACGTCCCGCGGCCTCGTTGTCGTACCGAAGGACGATGTTGGCGCGGGCTGCGAGCTTCTCGACTGCGGTAACGAAGTCGACGTGCTCGGTCTCGCGCACGAAGCTGATGACGTCGCCCTTCGCCTGGCAGCCGAAGCAATAGAAGAGCTTCTTCTCGGCGTTGATGCTGAACGAGCCGGTGTTCTCGGCGTGGAACGGGCACAGGCCCGTCCACTGGCTGGCCCCGGACTTCCTGAGCGCCATGCGCTCGGACGCCACCTGAACGAAGTCGGTCGCGTCGCGGACACGAGCGATGTCCTCGGCGACGATTCCCACGTAGGCGAATCTATGCCAGGGGTGCGGTTGTTATTGGAGGTAGTTCCCGAAAAACTCGAGCAGGATCTCGAAGCGCTGGATGCGGTGACGCGGAGCTCCCGAGCGCGACATCTCATGGCCCTCGCCGGGGAAGCGCACAAGCTCGACATCGCGGTTCAGTAGGCGGAGGCCGGCGAAAAGCTCCTCGGCCTGACCGACCGGACACCGCAGATCGTCTTCGCTGTGCATGAGCAACATCGGTGTGGTGATGTTGCTGACATAGGACGACGCCGACTGGCGGGCGATCTCGGCCGGGTCCTCCAGATGCGAGACGCCGTAGTACTTGCGGAACACCGTGGCGATGTCGGACACACCTTCGAGGGCGACGAGGTTGTTGGCTGCCCGTTCCGAACAGGCGGCCTTGAAGCGGTCGTCGTGGCCGACGATCCAGGTCGTCATGTATCCGCCGTAGCTGCCGCCGAGCACGCCGAGGCGTTCGGGGTCGATGAAGTCGAACTGTGCGCACGCCTCGTCGACGACGGCCATGACGTCGGCGAAGTCGACTGTGCCCCACCCCCTGCCCGGCTCGACCTTGGCCTTCGGCCCCCGCAACCACCGTCCCCATCGCTCGCCGTAACCCGAAGAGCCGCGCGGGTTGCAGTAGATGACCGCGTAGCCGGCGCCCGCGTACACCTGGAACTCGTCGAAGACCTTGTTGGCGTACTGGGTGAACGGTCCGCCGTGGATGTTGAGCAAGGCCGGGTAGCGCTTCCCCGGCTTCGCGTTCACGGGCGGCATCACCCAGGCGGGCACCTTCGTGCGGTGCGACGAGCGCGCCGTGAACGCCTGCGGCGCAACGATCTGGCGCGTCTCGGTGAGACGCTGCCCGTGGTTGGTCAGTCTCCGGGGGCCCGTACCGTCGAGCACGTAGAGCTCGGTCTGGCTCGCCGGATCGGCGGAGGCGAACGCCACGACCCCATTGGCGACGTCGAACGCGGTGATGACCCGCTCGCCGCCGACCACGAGTTGCGGCTGCGCTTCCGCGGGCGAAGGCGGGTCGGCGCTGACCTTGTAGAGAGGCTGGTTGCCCTCGTTCTCCGCGGTGAACCACAGCCAGTCGCCGTCCCATACCACCTCACGCCCGGGCTGGCAGTGGCGGTCGAGCTTGGTGGTCAGGAGCGTGACGTCGCCCGTAGCGATCTCGAGGACGCCGACCTGGCCGTTGGCGGGCGGGACGCCGGACTCGGAACCGACGAACGCGATGTCGGCGCCGTCGGGAGACCACGAAGGCCGTCCGAACCCGAAGCCGGTCTCGGTGAGCTGCTCCGGTTTGCCGCCGGCGGAAGGGACCCGCCACAGGTCGACGGCGCGGTCGAGGTCCCACGACTCGTGGCGCGCAGACGCGAACGCGATCCACTTGCCGTCGGGCGACCACGCCAGGCCGCTGTCACCCCAGTCACCGTCGGTGAGCGGTTCCGCCCGCGCCGATCCGTCGGCGGCCACGGTCCACAGCTTCCGCGGCCGGTCGATTGTCCACCCGACGTTGTCGAGGCGGTAGAAGAGGTTGCGGATCCGGCGGGGCGGCTGGTCCTCGGGCTTGTCCTTGCCGTAACGGTCCTCGTCGCGCCGGCGGGCGCCGAACGCGATCACCGATCCGTCCGGTGACCACGCGAGATCGTCGATCTCCTCCTTGGAGGTGGCCAGCGGGACTGCCTCGCCGCCGCCGAGCACGGGCGCGGCGTACAACTGGCTTCCGGCGTCCTCCCGATGGGTAACGAACGCGAGCATCGACCCGTCCGGCGACCAGCGCGGCGTCTTGTCGCGTTTGGTCCCCGCGGTGAACGGGCGCGGCGCGGTGGCCCCGTCGACACTCGCCATCCAGATTCGGGTGCGGTACTCATTGGCCTCGATGTCGACGGTCATGACGACGTAGGCGATCTGGGTGCCGTCGGGTGAGACCCGCGGATCGCTCACCTCGACGAGCAGCCCGACGTCGTCGGGCGTCATACCGGCCTTCTTCGCTGGTGCCATTTACTTGGTGGTCGTGCCGGCGCCGCCGAGCACTGCGTGCGCGCACGCCAGGCGCGCGATCGGGACGCGGTACGGCGAGCAGCTCACGTAGTCGAGGCCTGCACCGGCGAGGAACGCGATCGACTCGGGGTCGCCCCCATGCTCGCCGCACACACCGAGCTTGATTCCGGGTTTCGCCGCTCGGCCGCGCTGGACGGCCAGATCGACGAGCTCGCCGACGCCGTTGGTGTCGAGCGTGTCGAACGGGTTGCGCGCCAGAAGGCCCTGTTCGAGGTAAGCCGTCATCATCCTTCCCTCGACGTCGTCGCGGGAGAACCCGAACGTCATCTGTGTCAGGTCGTTCGTGCCGAAGCTGAAGAAGTCGGAGTGCTCTGCGATCTCGTCGGCCAGCAGCGCGGCACGGGGAGTCTCGATCATCGTGCCGATGGTGACATCGATCGGCTTCTTCACCTTCTTCGCGGCGGTGGCGACCTCGGCCTCGACCCAGGAACGGGCCAGCGCCATCTCCGGCGCGCTGACGGTGAGCGGGATCATGATCTCGACGACGGGCTTGCCGCCCGCCTTGGCGCGCTCGGCCGCGGCCTCCATGAGGGCGCGCACCTGCATGGCGTAGAGACCCGGCTTGATCACGCCGAGCCGAACGCCGCGGGTGCCGAGCATCGGGTTGAACTCTTTCCACGCCTCTGCCGCTTCCAGCAGCGCTGACTCCTCCTCCGTGAGACCGGTGGTGGCCTCCTTGATGAGGAGGTCCTCCGTGCGGGGCAGGAACTCGTGGAGCGGCGGGTCGAGAAGCCGGACGGTGACCGGCAGGCCGTCCATCGCTTCGAGGATCTCGATGAAGTCGGCCTTCTGCGCGACGCGGAGCTCCTCGAGCGCGTCCGCTTCCTCTTCGGGCGTGTCGGCGATGATCATGCGGCGGACAATCGGCAGACGATCCTCGCCGAGGAACATGTGCTCAGTGCGGCAGAGCCCGATGCCTTCGGCGCCAAAGTTGCGGGCGACGGCCGAGTCGGCGCCGGTGTCGGCGTTGGCGCGCACCTTGATCTTCCCGGCGCGGATGTCGTCGGCCCAGCCGAGAATCGTCGTGAACTCGGGCGGCGCGCTCGCGGAGCTCAGCTCGACCGCGCCGAGCACCACCTGGCCGGTGCCGCCGTCGAGGGAGATCACGTCGCCCTCGTTCACCGTGATCCCGCCCACCTCGAAGCTATGCGCTCCCATCTTCACCGACTCGGCGCCGACGACGGCGGGCTTGCCCCATCCGCGTGCGACCACCGCGGCGTGGCTGACCAGGCCACCGCGCGACGTGAGGATGCCTTCGGCCACGATCATCCCGTGGACATCCTCTGGAGAAGTTTCGGACCGCGCCAGGATCACCTTCTCACCGCGGTCGGAGGCCGTCGCGGCGTCGTCAGCGGTGAAGTACACCTTGCCCACGGCCGCCCCCGGTGACGCACCAAGGCCCTTGGCGATCACGTCGAGGTCGGTCTTGGCGAACTGAGGGTGGAGCACCTGGTCGAGGTGTTCCGCGCTGACGCGCTGCACCGCCTCGGCCTTCGTGATCTTCCATTTGCGGCCCTTGGTCATCTCGACGGCCATGCGCAACGCGGCTGTCCCGGTGCGCTTACCGACTCGCGTCTGCAGCATGTAGAGCGTGCCCTGCTCGATCGTGAACTCGGTGTCGCACATGTCGCGGTAATGCGTTTCGAGACGCTCGAAAATTGCGAGCAGCTGCTTGTAGATCTTGGGGAACTTTTCCTGCATCGCGCTGAGCGGTTCCGTGTTGCGGATTCCCGCCACGACGTCTTCGCCTTGCGCGTTCACGAGGAAGTCGCCGTACGCGCCGGCCGCGCCCGTGGCCGGGTCACGGGTGAACCCGACACCGGTCCCCGAGTTGTCGTCGCGGTTGCCAAACACCATCGCCTGCACGTTCACCGCGGTGCCGAGATCGTGGTCGATGCGCTCCCGCTCGCGATAGGCGATGGCTCTCGGGCCGTTCCAGCTGCGGAAGACGGCCTCGACGGCGCCGCGCAGCTGCTCGGCGGGCTTCTGTGGGAACGCCTTGCCCGTGTCCCGGCGCACGACGTCCTTGTAGCGCTCGCACAGGCGCCGCAGGGTCTCCGCGCTGATGTCGGAGTCCGCGGTGACACCGTCCCACTCCTTCGCCGTTTCCAGAAGACGATCGAACGGCTCAGCCTCCAAACCGAGCACGATCCGGCCGTACATGGCGATGAAGCGCCGATAGCTGTCATACGCGAAGCGCTCGTCGTCGGTCTGCTTCGCCAGTCCGTCGACCGACGAGTCGTTGAGCCCGAGGTTGAGGACCGTGTCCATCATCCCGGGCATCGAGAACTTCGCGCCCGAGCGCACCGACACGAGGAGCGGGTCGGCCGGGTCGCCGAGCGCCTTGCCCATCGCCTTTTCCAGCCGGGCCACCGCCTTGGCGATCTCGCCGTCCAGCCCGGACGGCCAGCCACCGTGCATGTAGTCGCGGCATGCGTCCGTGGTGATCGTGAACCCGCCGGGCACGGGGAGGTTCAACACCGATGTCATCTCGGCCAGGTTCGCCCCCTTGCCGCCGAGCAGATCCTTCAACGACATCGGCTGCTTGCGGTGTTTGTGATCGAACGCGAACACGTAGGCCATGCGCGCAGCCTACGCGGGCATCGAAATTTCCCGAACCGCCGGGTGATTGCTAACGGACGATGTCGCCTCCCTGCCGGCAGTGAAACCGCACAGAGAATCCGCGGTCGAGGCCGAGCTTGCGTTCCCGGAACGCAGGGGGTTCCGGGAACCCC
>Ga0183260_10002347_pt1 | contig 15668 bp, 14 predicted proteins | sample AntDrymUQ4972206_2_FD_129768 | JGI IMG/M metagenome (GOLD analysis project Ga0183260, IMG submission 129768) | Polar desert sand microbial communities from Dry Valleys, Antarctica - metaG UQ497 (22.06) (version 2) (version 2) | ecosystem: Environmental > Terrestrial > Soil > Desert | place...
ACGCTTCGGCGAGCTGATCAGCCGACGGCACCTCCCCCAAACGCTCGGCCAGCTCGTCCCGCGTCCGGATGCACGCCGCGATCTGGTGACCGACATGTTTCGGCACCCGCACCGAGCGGGCCTGCTCCGCGACCGCGCTGCTCACCGCCTGCCTGATCCACCACGTGGCGTACGTGGAGAACGCGATCCCCCGCTCGTGGTCGAACTTGTCCACCGCCCGCAACAGCCCGAAGGCACCCTCCTGCACCAGGTCCGGCAGCGGTATCGAGGACACGCGGTAACGGCGGGCGATAGAAACCACCAGACGCAGGTTGGACGTCACCAGCAGCTCCTTGGCCCGCTCGCCGTCAGCGGCTGCCGCAGCGAGAACGGCCACCTCGTCAGCGGGCGGTGGCGGGCCGTTGTCGAGGCGTTGCTGTGCCGCGGTCCCGCGCCGCACTCGCCGCACCGCGGCGATCACTTCGGAGCGGGTCAGCAGCGGGATGCGACCGATCCGGTCCAGGTACTGCACCCAGGCGTCATGGACCACGCTGGCACTCCCTCGGCGTCGACACGGGCGCCGAGTCTGCGTCCGATCGGCGCGGTACGGGAGGGGCCGATCACCCGGCTGTGGACACACCTCAGCTGCAGTTTCGGGCTGGGGACGAGCCGGTCAGTCCACCGCGCCGATGGCCTGCTCGTGCAGGCGGCGACGGTGTTGCTCCAGAGCGGCCAGGTCGCCGAACATCCGGTTGTAAGCAGCCTGCTGCTCGACCGGGTTGGTCCGCTGAATGCGGCCCTTCAGCGCCTGGATGCGCCGCTGCACGGTGAGAAGCTGAACCCGCGCCAGGTGGGCGGCCACCAGCTCCTCGTCCAGGACGCGGTTCAGCGGCAGCGGCTCGACGGCCAGCGCCGAGAAGGCGCTGCGCACCGCGGGGTCGCTGAGCCGGGAGCTCACCCGGTCGAGCCAGCCCGGGTCAGGGCCCGCCGGCCATGGTTCGGCCGTGACCGCGGACCAGATGGTGGCCAACCACGGATGGGTGAAGTCGTCCGCGTCGACGTCCACCGCGCCGCTGGCTGCCAGTTGCGGCTGCTGCAGGACGGCCTGCAACCCCTCCCGCTCGTAGTGGAACTGGGGGTCCCGCATTTCAGGCACGACCTGCTGGGTGCCTCCCTGTTCGGGCGCCGACGGCGACCGCGCGGACGGCGGTGCCGACCCCCGTCGTGCCGCCTGCCGTACGACGCCGCGCACCTCGTCCGGGTCGACCCCCACCATCCCGGCCAGCTCTCGGGAGAAGGCGTCGATCTTGGACCGGTCGCGCACGCTTGCCACCAGCCGGGCCGCGTCCCGCACCGCGTCGATGCGCCCGTCCGCCCGGTCGAGGTCGTAGCGGCTGACCACGTTGCGCAAGACGAAGCGGTACAGCGGTACCCGCCGTGCCACCAGCTCGCGGACAGCGGCATCGCCTTGGGTCAGCCGCAGGTCGCACGGGTCGAGCCCGCTCGGCTCGACAGCAACGTAGGTCTGGGCCACGAACTGCTGGTCGCCGTCGAACGCCTTGAGGGCCGCCCGCTGCCCGGCCGCGTCGCCGTCGAAGGTGAAGATCACCTCGCCGCGGAACTCGTCGTGGTCGAGCAGCAGTCGGCGCAGGATGCGGCCGTGGTCGGCCCCGAAGGCGGTGCCACAGGTCGCGACCGCCGTCGACACTCCCGCAAGGTGGCAGGCCATCACGTCGGTGTAACCCTCGACAACGACGGCCTGGTGAGCGCGCGCGATCTCCCGCCGGGCCAGGTCCACCCCGTAGAGCAACTGGCTCTTCTTGTACAACGTGGTCTCTGGGGTGTTGAGGTACTTCGCCTCGATCCGGTCGTCGTCGTGCAGGCGCCGGGCACCGAAGCCGACCACGTCCCCGGACAGCTCGCGGATGGGCCACATGAGCCTGCCGCGGAAGCGGTCGTACGCCCCTCGCCCGGACGCGCCGGCCAAGCCCGCGGCCACCAGGTCGTCGTCCGAGAAGCCACGGGTACGCAGGTGCCTTAGCAACCCGTCACCCGAGCGCGGGGCGTAGCCGACGCCGAACTGTTCGGCTGCAGCCCGGTCGAATCCGCGCTCCTCCAGGAAGCGCCGCCCGTCCACGGCCTCGTCACTCTCAGCCAGGCCGGCGGCGTAGAACTGCTGGGCGAGCCGGTTGGCCTCGACCAGCCGTTGCCGCTGGCCGCGGTCGGCGCCGGTCCGCGGACCGCCACCCACGGCGTAGTGGAGCTCGACGCCTGCGCGGGCGGCCAGCTTCTCGACCGCCTCGACGAAGCTCAGCCCCTCGATCTGCTGCAGGAAGGTGAAGACGTCACCGCCTTGACCGCAGCCGAAGCAGTGGAAGTACTGCCTGGCCGGGGTGACTGTGAACGACGGGGTCTTCTCGTCGTGGAAGGGGCACAGGCCCTTCTGCGAGCCGCCACCGGCTCCCCGCAGCGTGACATAAGCGGACACGACTTCGTCGATCTGTGCCCGCTCCCGGACCGTGGCGATGTCGTCGTCACGGATGCGGCCGGCCACCTCGGGAGTCTAGGTCGTACGACTCCTGGGGTGGCCGGCCGTCCACACACCTGGCGGACCGCGGAGGTCAGGCGCTGGTGTTGATCGATCCGTTCACGCCGTCGGGGAAGAAGCCGCCCTCGCGGACGCTATCCGGGTTCAGGTAAGCAATGTTGAGCACCTGACCGGCGGAGCGGCTGAAGGCGATGCCGTTCCTGTCCGTCGGGACAAGGTTGGCCTTGCCGTCGCGGAGGATGCCCTGGTCGAGGTCGGTCGGGCCGTCGAGGGAGTCGCGGGCGGCCGAGATCTTGTTCGCCAAGGACCCGAGGTCGCGGGCGAACAGGCTCGTCCGGATGATTCCCGCGTGGTACGCCTCGACCGCCAGGATGCCTGCCGCCGCCTCGAGGTACGTCTTGTTGTTGATCAGTGGGGCGGCGCCCTTGTACGCGGTCACACCGACGTCCTCGAAGATGAACGCGCCCAGCAAGAAGTTGTTCTCGTTCGCGTACGGGTCGAAGGTCTGGTTCGGCCCGATCAGGCCAGCCGCCCTCGCGGCCGCGGTGAAGCTGTTCTTGATGTCAATCTTTGGCCGCGACACCTTGGCGCCGCCGAGTGCCGCACGCAGGAATGCGACGTGGTCGCGCTCGTCCTGGGCGATCTCGACCGCGTACAGCCGGATGGCGGGAGTCTTGAACTGGACCTTGCGACCGCCGATGACCGGGCCACGGTCCCCCACGCCGGTGGTCAGGCTGTCGGGCAGGCCGTCGCCGTACACAGCCTGGAGGTAGTACTCGGCCTCGAGATACTCGAGGTTGAGGGCGAAGTTCAAGATCGCAGCGTCGCTCGGGCCGTTCGTCGCGACCGCACGGTCCATCCCGGTGACAGCGCTGGCGCCAACGACGCCCAGCCCGGCCAGGCCCGCGCTCTTCAAGAAGCGTCGCCGGTCCGAATCGTTTTCCGAGCTCCGCTCGATCATGTCAACCACAGTTCGCTTACCGAACATGCACAACTCCTCTAAGTAATACGACACCTTTGTCGTCGCGATGCCTGCGCATCGCACCGCAAGTTCTCCGCGGCGGGAGCCGAAGATTGGTCAGCAGTCGAAACAGTCACAAATACCACTGCACGAATCCGTGCGGTGACGATGTGTGATCTCTATTCGCGCACGAGCCCGAATCCGCCCGATCGCGGACGGTCAGATGTCGGACAGCGCGACGGAGGTATCCGCCAGCCGGGCGGGATCCAGCTGGCGACGGGAGCGGATCAGCGCCTGCACGTCATCGATGGTGTCCCACACGTTGAGGTGCATGCCGGCCTCGACCCGGCCGTCGACGCACCACAACGCCAAGAACTCCCGAGTGGCCAGCTCACCGCGGACAACCAGCTGGGCCTGCGCCACGGAGGCGACGTGGCCGACGTACTCCATCCCGGCGTCGTACTGATCGGAGAAGAAGAAGGGCAGCGCATCGTGGCTCACCTGCGGATCGAGCATCGCCTTGGCTGCGGTGACGCCGCCATCGTGTGCGTTCGCCCAGTGCTCAACCCGGATCCGGCGACCACCGAGCGCTGCGCACGGCCATGAAGCCACGTCGCCGGCGGCATACACATCCGACCTCGACGTCCGCAGTGAGGCATCGACGAAGACCCCACCGGTGTCGGCGTCGATGTGCAGCCCGGCGTTCTCGGCCAGCTCGACGCACGGCGCCACCCCGACGCCGATGACCACCAAGTCGGCCGAGATCAGCTGCCCGTCGGAGGTGACGACTGCCTCGACCCGCTGGTCGCCGCGGAAGGAGTCGATCCCCGGCCCGACCCGCAGGTCGACGCCGTTGTCGCGGTGCAGACCGGCGAACACGTCTGAGAGCGGGTCGCCCAGCACCCGGACCAGCGGCGCCTCCGGCGACACCACCGTCACCTGGGCGCCGTGGGCGCGGGCCGCCGCGGCCGCCTCCAACCCGATCCAGCCGGCCCCGACCACGACCACGTCGGGCCGATCGGCCAACCGGTCCCGCATCCGCACCGCGTCCTCGAGCGTCCGCAGGGTCACCACACCGTCCAGGTCGGCACCGGGAACCGGCAACGTGCGGACCCGGGAGCCGGTGGCGAGCAGCAGCTTCGAGTACGGCAGGTCGCGCCCGTCAGCGGTGACCACCTGGTGCCGGTCCGGGACCAGGCGGCGCGCCTCGACGCCGAGGCGGAGGTCCACCTCGTGCTCGGCGTACCACTCCTGGTCGAGCAGTGTGGTGGAGTCCGGAGGGTCCTCACCGGTGAGCACCTGCTTCGACAGCGGCGGCCGGTCGTACGGCAGCAGCGGCTCACCCGCAAGCACGGTCACCGGACCGTCGTAACCCTCGTCGCGCAGCGTCTCGACCGCCTTGGCGGCAGCGACGCCTCCCCCCACCACCACGATGCCGTACGACCGCTCGTCGCTCGCCCGCTCAGCCACCCGCCGACTCTAGTGCTGCAGCTGGGGATGGACGCATGTCGCCGCCGGCCAGCCCCCCCGGCGCAGCCCGCAACACCAGGGCTGCCCAACCCCAATGCCTCTACATGTTTCCGCATATGGCGGTCGGTGCGCGGTCACGGCACGAGCGTCAACCGCCGGTGCCAGGTTGCCGCCGAGACATCGGTGAGGCTGGCCACCTGGTCGACGACCACCCGCAGCCGAGCGGCGTCGTCGGTCGCCTGGAGCCAGTCGCCGGCCAGCGGCGGCTCCAAGGCCTCCGGTGCCCGGTCGGTGAGTGCGCCGACCAGGTCGGCCAGCACCTGCCGCTGGCGGTCCAGCAGCGCCACCCTGGTGTCTGCCCGCATCACGTAGTGCGCCGCGACGCCCTTCAGCACAGCCACCTCGTCCTGGGTGTCCCGCGGCACCACCAGGTCGGCGCGGTGCCGGGTCAGCGGACCAGGGCCGAACGCCTCGCGCGTCGCCTGCCGGGTGGCCTCGCTGAACCGACCGATGAGCCCGGATGTCAGCTGCTTCAGCCCGGCCAGGGACCGGCGGCTGCCGTCGAAGCCGCCCGTCGGCCACAGCGGCGAAGCGCGCAGTCGTCGCAACGCCTCACCCAGCTGTTGGTTGTCTCGATCCGGGAGGTACCAGTCACGAACGACAGAGAACACCGCCGCCCGCTGCCCAACGTCGTCCAGGCGTGCCAGTTCGATGGACCCGGCGACAACGCCATCCTCCACGTCGTGCACCGAGTACGCGACGTCGTCGGCGAAGTCCATCACCTGTGCCTCGATGCTCCGCCGTGGACCGTCCACGCCAGCACGTACCCAGGTGAAGACCGGCTCGTCGTCGTCGTACACGCCGAACTTGCGGACGGTGCTGACCTCCCCGTCGGCATGCCTGATCACCGGAACGGCGGCCTCCCCGCGCTGCCACGGGTACTTGATGCAGGCGTCGACAGTGGCACGGGTGAGGTTGAGCCCCACGCTGCGGCCGTGCGCGTCGGCGGTCTTGGCCTCGAGCCTGGTCAGGATCCGCAAGGTCTGGGCGTTGCCCTCGAACCCGCCGGCCTCCTGACAGGTCTCGTCCAGCGCCCGCTCCCCGTTGTGCCCGTACGGCGGGTGGCCGAGGTCGTGCGCCAGTGCCGCCGTCTCCACCAGATCCGGGTCACACCCGACCGCCTTGCCGACCTCACGGGCGACCTGGCCGACCTCCAACGAGTGCGTCAGCCGGTTGCGGACGAAGTCGTCGGTCTCCGGGCCGACGACTTGAGTCTTGGCCGCCAGTCGGCGCAGCGACGCCGCGTGCAGCACCCGGGCCCGGTCCCGTTCGAAGGCCGAGCGACCGGTCCGGTTCGGTGGCTCGTCGACGCGACGGCGCAATGCCTCGTCGGGATAACCCGCCAGCGCCTGGTTGTGACTGTCCGCCGATCGAGCGGCCATCAGTCGGCGAGACCGCCGGCCGACGTCCAGAGGATGGTGACCTCCGTGTCGCCGGGGCAGATCGGCGTGATGTCCTCGACCACCCAGCGGCCGCTGGTGCTGCGACCGGTCCAGTTCGCGCCCAGAGCGACCTCGTTCTTGTCGAAACCGACGATGGTGAACGGGCGCTCCTGGTAGCGAAAGCGCATCTGCGACGCGGTCGTGCGGAACGACTGGTCGGTGACACCGGTGCTGATCACGCCGTTGTCTCCACGCACCTCGACTCGATACACCTTCGTACGGTCCGGGAACGGCAGGTCGACCAGCTCGGTGGGGAGCGGCACCACGGTCACGTCGTCGAAGCACCGGTCGAGCTCGGTCGGGGTCTCGGTGGGCGTCGCGGACTCCGTGGCAGGCGTGGTGGGCTCGCTGGAGGCGCCCGGCGGCCCCGGATCGTCCTCGTCGCAGCCGGCGCTGACCGCCAGAATCGCCAGCATGCCCAGAAGGGGCAGCGCCCGCACCGCTGTCGCGGTGGGACGTCTACGCACCATGCGTCCCACCCTACGATCGCCGCCCGTACCGACTCGACTCCGTGGTGCGTTGTCGCTCAGCCTCCGGAGGTGGCCTGCTCGGCTTCCAGGTCGACGCGGCCGTACCCGTCGTGGTCGAGCCACCCCGCCGGCAGAGCTACCGCTCGCGCGGTGCCCTGCCGCCCGCGCGGTGTGCCGAGCTCGGAGACCGGGTACGGCTCCGACGGGTCGAGGCCGGCGAGCAGGGAGTCGAGGGCGCCCAGGCTGGACACCAGGCCGAGGCGTCGGCGCGCTTCGCCACCGGTCCGGAAGCCCTTGAGGTACCACGCCACGTGCTTGCGGAACTCGGTGCAGCCCCGCTCCTCGCCGAGCTGCTCGGACAGCAGCTCGGCATGACGACGCATCACCGCCGCCACCTCGCCGAGCCGCGGTAGCCGGGTCACCCGCTGGCCGGTGAAAGCGGCGGCCAGGTCCCGGAACAGCCAGGGCCGGCCGAGGCAGCCGCGCCCGACGACCACCCCCGCGCAACCGGTCTGCTCGACCATCCGCACCGCGTCGACGGCCTCCCAGATGTCACCGTTGCCCAGCACCGGCACCGGCACCTCGTGCGCCAGTCGAGCGATGGCCGCCCAGTCCGCGCTGCCGGAGTAGTGCTGCTGCGCGGTCCGAGCGTGCAGGGCGACCGCGGCGCAGCCGGCGTCCGCGGCGATCCGGCCCGCGTCGAGGTAGGTCAGGTGGTCGTCGTCGATGCCCTTGCGGGTCTTCATCGTCACCGGCACGCCGTAGGGAGTGGCAGCGCGCACCGCGGCGGTCAGGATCTCGCCGAGCAGGCTCCGCTTCCACGGCAGCGCGGCGCCGCCGCCCTTGCGGGTGACCTTCGGCACGGGGCAGCCGAAGTTGAGATCCACATGGTGCACCCCGTGGTCACCGCAGCAGATCTCGACCGCCTTGCCCACGTACGCCGGGTCTACGCCGTACAGCTGCACCGAACGGACCCGCTCAGTCGGGTCGAAGCGCAGCATCGCGAGGCTGGTGCGGTCTGCCTCGACGACCCCGCGCGAGGTGGTCATCTCGCTCACGTACAGGCCGGCGCCCTGCTCGCGGCACAGCCGTCTGAACGCGGCGTTGGTCACTCCCGCCATGGGGGCCAGCACCACCGGCGGGGAGACCTCGAGCGACCCGAGGCGAAGCGAGGATGGCAGCACTGGCACCCAGACGGTCCCGTCAGCAGCCGACCAGTCGCGCGGCCAGCCAGCCCTCGACCTGGTCCAGCCCGACCCGCTCCTGACCCATGCTGTCCCGTTCCCGCACGGTGGCGGCGGCGTCGTCGAGGGTGTCGAAGTCGACCGTGACGCAGTACGGCGTCCCGACCTCGTCCTGCCGGCGGTAGCGGCGACCGATCGCACCCGCGTCGTCGAAGTCGACGTTCCAATGCCTCCGCAGGGCCGCGGCCAGGTCGCGCGCCTTCGGCGAGAGGTCAGCATTGCGTGACAGCGGCAGGACCGCCACCTTCACCGGAGCCAGCCGGGGGTCCAGCCGCAGCAGGGTGCGGGTGTCCACGCCCCCCTTGGCGTTGGGGGCCTGGTCCTCGGTATAGGCGTCCATCAAGAAGGCCATCATCGCGCGGTTGACACCGGCGGCCGGCTCGACGACGTACGGCGTGTAGCGCTCGCCGGTGGACTGCTCGAAGTACGACAGGTCCTGGCCAGAGTGCTTCGAGTGCGTGGTCAGGTCGAAGTCGGTGCGGTTGGCGATCCCCTCCAGCTCGTCGAACTGCTTGGCCCCCAGCCGGAACCGGTACTCGATGTCCACGGTGCGCTTGGAGTAGTGCGACAGCTTGGCCTGCGGGTGCTCGTACAGGCGCAGGTTGTCTGGGTCGATGCCGAGGTCGGTGAACCAGCCCATCCGCTCGCCGATCCAGTACTCGTGCCACTGCTCGTCGGTGCCGGGCTCGACGAAGAACTCCATCTCCATCTGCTCGAACTCGCGGGTACGGAAGATGAAGTTGCCCGGCGTCACCTCGTTACGGAAGCTCTTGCCGATCTGGCCGATGCCGAACGGCGGCTTGCGACGAGCGGAGTTCAGCACGTTGGCGAAGTTGATGAAGATGCCCTGTGCGGTCTCGGGGCGCAGGTAGGCCAACCCTTCGTCGGTCTCGACCGGGCCGAGGTGGGTCTTGAGCAGGCCGTTGAACATGCGGGGATCGGTGAAGGCGCCTCGCGTGCCGCAGTTGCTGCAGGCGACGTCGGCGAGGTCGACCGTATCCGGGTCGTCGATGCCCTTCCTGGCCGCATGTGCCTCCTGCAGGTGATCGGCACGAAAACGCTTGTGGCAGCTCTGACACTCCACCAGGGGGTCGACGAACGCGTCCAGGTGCCCAGAGGCCTCCCACACCTTGGTCGGCAGGATCACCGACGAGTCCAGCCCGACCACGTCGTCGCGGGCCTGGACCATCGAGCGCCACCACTGCCGCTTGACGTTCTCCTTGAGCTCGACACCGAGCGGCCCGTAGTCCCACGCTGACTTGGTTCCACCGTAGATCTCGCCGCACGGAAACACGAAGCCCCGGCGCTTGCAGAGGCTGACGACAGTGTCCACTGACTCGGCGGCCACGAGATCCTCCATCCGGCTGGGTGTCGGCGGCGGCACGTCGGCGAGGGCCGACGAGTTCCGCGTCAGGCTAGCGTCCCGCTCCCGGGCCGGTCGTACCCGCGTCCGGCGCACGGGCACTGGTCCCGTCCGCACCAGCACCGATGATCACCTCGTACGCGCTCGGTTCGTCGATCGCCGTGGACAGCAGTGGCACCGCGCGCACCTTCACGTCGTAGGCCGACAGCGCCCGGCGGTACGAGCCGGTGTCCCGCCAGCGCGTGGCCAGCACCCACAGCTCCGGCTCGTCCACGCTACGGCCGAGTGTTCCCTCGACCCAGCCGGGACGTGCGGCCAGCGCAGCCAGCGCCTCGTGGGCGCCGGAGACGAAGGCGTCGATGCTTGCGGCATCGACACGGTGACGAGTCACGACGAGCACCGCCGTACCCTAACGTCGCTGACTCTTTGACAACGATTGTCAATCAGGTGAAAATGAGTCTCATGTGGAACGGAGCGTTCGCTGGCACGCTCCTGGCCGCGCTGGTGCTCGTGAGCTGCACGAGATCCGCCGACGACCGCACGGCGCGCGGTCCGTCCACCGTGGCGGCGTTCTACCCACTCGGCTGGGTGGCGGACCGCGTCGGCGGTGGGCATGTCGACGTGGACCTCCTGACCGCGCCCGGCGTCGAGCCGCACGACCTTGAGCTCAGCCCGCAGCAGGTGGCGCAGGTCGCCGATGCCGACGTGGTGCTGTACGAGGCCGGCTTACAACCCGCGGTCGACGACGTGGTCGAACAGGAGGCCGAGGGCACGGTCGTCGACGCCGCCGAGGTTGTGCCCCTGGTCTCAGTCGGCGACCAGCTCGACCCGCACTTCTGGTTGGACCCGGACCGGATGGCAACCCTCGCCGGGGCCGTCGCCGGCTCGTTCGCCGAAGCCGATCCAGTCCGCGCCGAGTCCTACCGGCGCCGGGCCGACCTGCTGGTGGGCCAGCTGAAACGGCTCGACCGCGACTACCGCAAGGCGCTGACCGGCTGTCGTACTGATGTCGTCGTCACCAGCCATGACGCGTTCGGCTACCTCGCGGAGAGGTACGGGCTGACGCTGCTGCCGATCACCGGAATCGACCCCGGGAGCGAGCCGAGCACCCAGCGCCTGGCCGAGCTCGCCGACCTGGTGCGCCGCGCGGACGTCACGACGGTCTTCACCGAGGCGCTGGCCAGTCCGGCCATCGCGCAGGCGCTGGCCGACGAGGCCGGCGTCGCGGTAGCCACACTCGACCCGATCGAAGGGCTCACCGACGAGACGGCCGACGAGGACTATCTCTCGCTGATGCGGTCCAACCTGGACGCGCTGACCCAGGCGAACGGCTGCTGACCGCGGTGGCGACCACAGCCATGCGGGTGCGGAACCTGACTGTTGCGCTCGGCGGCCGCCCCGTCATCCGGCGGGTCGATCTGACCGTGCGGCCCGGTGAGCTGGTGACGGTGCTCGGTGGCAACGGATCTGGCAAGTCGACGCTGGTGCGAGCCGCACTGGGCCTGGTGCCCGCGACCTCGGGGCGGGTCGAGCTGCTCGGCACCCCGCTGCACCGCTTCCGCGACTGGGTCCGCATCGGCTACGTCCCGCAGCGGTCGACGGCAGCGTCCGGTGTCCCCGCCACCGTCCGTGAGGTGGTTGCTGCGGGCCGGCTGGCGGGTCGTGGGCTGCTGCGACCACTCAGGCGCCGGGACCGCGCGGCGATCGATGCGGCCCTGGTGGCGGTCGACCTCGCCGACCGCCACCGCGACCCGGTGGCTGAGCTGTCCGGCGGCCAGCAGCAGCGGGTGCTGGTCGCCCGGTCCCTGGTGTCCGACCCCGACCTGCTCGTCCTCGACGAGCCACTGGCTGGCGTGGACCTCGCGCACCAGGACACGCTCAGTGCGCTGCTCGCCGAACAGACGGCTCGCGGGGTCGCCCTCGTACTGGTCGCCCATGAGCTGGGTCCACTGGCTCGACATGTCGACCGCGCCGTCGTCCTGGTCGACGGCAGGGTGGCCTTCGATGGCACCCCGGACGAGGAGGCCACCGCCTTCGGCCATGACCACGTGCACCATCATGTCGCCGGTCCGGGCGACGCGGTTCCCGGGATCCCGCACCCGCTGCCGGCTACCCGTCCTGGGACGCCGCGGTGAACATGCTGTCGTACGAGTTCATGCAGCGGGCGCTGCTCGCGGCACTCGCGACCGGACTGACCGCGCCGGCGATCGGCACCTACCTGGTGCAGAAGCGGCTCGGTCTGCTCGGCGACGGCATCGGCCACATCGCTTTGACCGGCGTGGCACTCGGCCTGCTCACCGGGTGGGCACCGCTGGTCACAGCAATCGTGGTGAGCGTGGCCGGCGCAGCCGCGATCGAGACGCTACGGCTGCGCGGACGGACCAGTGGCGACGTAGCGCTTGCGCTGTTCTTCTACGGCGGCATCGCTGGCGGGGTGCTGCTGACGGGGATCGCGGGCAGCTCGGCGGCCACGCTCAACCGCTACCTGTTCGGCTCGATCACGACGGTCTCGGACAGCGACCTGCTGCTCGTGAGCGGGCTGGCCGCCGTGGTGCTGGCCGTCTCGGTGGGGCTGGCGCCACAGTTCTTCGCGGTGTGCCAGGACGAGGAGCACGCCCGGGTGTCCGGTCTGCCGGTTGCGGTCTACTCGGTGCTGATCGCGGTACTGGCGGCGATCACGGTGACCGTCGCCATGCGTACCGTCGGGCTGCTCCTGGTGAGCGCCCTCATGGTCGTGCCGGTGGCGACCGCCCAGCAGGTCACCCGCAGCTTCCGTGCCACCTTGTCGCTCGCCATGGCGCTCGGCGTTCTTGCGTCGCTGAGCGGCGTCTGGGCCAGCTTCCAGGCCGACACCGCCCCCGGGCCGACCATCGTGCTGCTCGCGCTGGCCGGCTTCGCGGTAGCCGCCCCCCTCGGTGGCATGTTGCGCCGGCACCGGCGAGTACGCGCGCCGTTCGACGATTCCGGCACCGTGGAGCCGCACGAGCACGAGGTCGACCACCCGCATCAGCACGGCCCCGGCTGCGGCCACCGAGCCGTCGTGCACGGCGACCATGTCGACTACGTGCACGACGGGCATCGACACGTGCCGCACGAAGGTCATTACGACGAGCACTAGGCACGAGCAGTAGGGGACGGGCGTTCGAGACGTGAGCAGCAAGGAGGTCACCGGTGAGTGAGACGGGCAGCGACCTCGGGCACCGCCCGACGCGGCAACGCAGGGCGGTGAGCGCGGCGCTGGCCGAGATCGACGACTTCCGCAGCGCACAGGACATCCACGAGGTGCTGCGCGAGCGTGGCGATCGGGTGGGGCTGTCGACGGTCTACCGCACCCTGCAGACCCTGGCCGATGGCGGCCAGCTGGACGTGCTGCGCACCGCCGACGGCGAGACGCGCTACCGGCGCTGCTCGGGTGGGCATCACCACCACCTGGTGTGCAGGATCTGCGGAAGCACCGTGGAGGTCGAGGGGCCGACGGTCGAGCGGTGGGCTGGCCGGGTCGCCGCCGAGCACGGCTTCCGCGACATCTCTCATACGGTCGAGATCTTCGGGACCTGCAGCGGCTGCGCCTGATTCCCCGCCAGCGGCGGCCCCGTCACCAGCGGTCGCCGCCCGACTCGCAGGCGCGGACGGAGTGGGATGAGGGTCAGGCGGTGCCGTAGCGCCGGGTCCGACGGGCGTACTCCTCGACGGCCCGCCACAGGTTGCGCCGGTCGACGTCGGGCCATGCGGTGTCGTCGAAGACGAGCTCGCAGTACGCCGACTGCCAGAGCAGGAAGTTGGAGATCCGCCGCTCGCCGGACGTCCGCCAGAACAGGTCCACGTCGGGGACGTCGGGCTCGTCGAGGTGCCGGGCCAGGCGGCGCTCGTCGACCTGGTCCGGCCGCAGCCGGCCGGCGGAGACCTGCTCGGCCAGCGCCCGGGCCGCATCCGCGAGCTCGGCCCGGCCACCGTAGTTGACACACATCACCAGCGTCAGCACGTCGTTGTCGCGGGTGAGCTCCTCTGCCAGTTCGAGTTCGTTGACCACGCTGCGCCACAATCGGGCCCGGCGGCCGGCCCACCGGACCCGTACACCGAGCGCGTGCATCTCGTCGCGCCGACGCCGGATGACGTCCCGGTTGAAGCCCATCAGGAACCGCACCTCGTCCGGCGAGCGCTTCCAGTTCTCGGTCGAGAAGGCGTACGCCGACAGGTGCCGCACCCCGATCTCGATGGCACCCTCGACCACGTCGAACAGCGCGGCCTCCCCCGCCTCGTGACCCGCGGTGCGAGGCAACCCGCGGGCTCGGGCCCAGCGCCCGTTGCCGTCCATCACCACGGCAACGTGGGCTGGCACCGCGTCGGCGGACAGGTCGGGCGGTCGGGCTCCCGACGGGTGTGGGGACGGTGGGTGCGGCTGACTCACGCGCCCGACCGATCGACATGGCTCAGTGACCGCAGCCCGCGCTCGAGATGCCAGGCAAGGTAGGCCGCGACCAGACCAGAAGACTCCCGCCGGGTGCGCTCGTCGGCACCGGAGGCGTGCTCCCAGTCACCGGTCAGCAGCGCGGACAGCAAGCGTACGGTCGCCGGCGCCGGCGCCGCGGCCCCGGGCGGCCTGCAGCCGGGGCACACCACGCCGCCGGCCGGCGGGCTGAACGCGCGGTGCGGCCCGGGCAGCCCGCAGCGGGCACAGTCGTCGAAGCTCGGCGCGTATCCCGCGACCGCGAGCGAACGCAGCAAGAAGGCATCGAGCACCAGTGAGGGTTCACGCTCGCCGCCGACCAACACCCGCAACCCACCAACCAGCAGCAGGAACTGCTGCACCGCCGGCTCCAGGTCCTCGCCGGCGAGCCGGTCGGCCGCCTCCAGCATCGCGGTGCCGGCGGTGTAGGCGCGGTAGTCCGCCCCGATGGTCATCGCCATCGGCTCCAGCGTCTCGGCCTGGGTCACCACGTGCAGCGAGCGTCCCTCGGCCAGCTGCAGGTCGACATGGCTGAACGGCTCCAGCCTGGCACCGAAGCGCGAGCTGGTCCGGCGGATGCCTCTGGCCACTGCGCGAATCCGGCCGTGGCGGTGGCTGAGAACCGTCACGATGCGGTCGGCCTCACCCAGCTTCTGGGTGCGCAGCACGATCGCCTCGTCCCGGTAGAGACCCACCCCCGCATTGTGCCGGACGAGCGAACAGACATCTCGGCTGTCGTGCTGGCTACCGCGTCGATTCGCTCACCCCGTCCCGGGCACGCGGTTGATCGCGGACAGCACCGCGCGCAGCGAGGCGGTGACGATGTTCGGGTCCACTCCGACCCCCCACAGCACCTGGTCGCCGACGGCACACTCGACGTACGCCGCTGCGCTCGCGTCGCCGCCTGCCGACAGCGCGTGCTCGGCGTAGTCCAACACGCGCACGTCCACCTCCACCTGCGCGAGCGCGTCAACGAAGGCCGCGATCGGACCGTTGCCCTGCCCCAGCAGCGTGTGCAGCTCGCCATCGACATAGACGTTGACCGTGAGCGCGTCCCGCTCTCCTGCCGCGGTCGACGTGTGCACCGAGTCGAGCCGCAGCCGCCCATCGGCGAGGTACTCGGCGGAGAAGATCGACCAGATCGCCTGCGCCGACACCTCCCCACCCGCGGTGTCGGTGTGCTGCTGCACCACCCGGCTGAAGTCGATCTGGAGTCGCCGGGGCAGGTCGAGCTTGTGCTCGGACTTCATCACGTACGCGACGCCGCCCTTCCCGGATTGGCTGTTGACGCGGATGACCGCCTCGTACGACCGCCCGAGGTCCTTGGGGTCGACCGGCAGGTACGGCACCTCCCACCCATGCTCGTCAACCGGGACGCCAACGGCGGCGGCCCCGCGCTCGAGCGCCTCGAGACCCTTCTTGATCGCGTCCTGGTGCGAACCGGCGAACGCGGTGAAGACCAGGTCACCGCCGTACGGGTGCCGCTCGCCGACCGGGAGCTGGTTGCAGTACTCCACCGTGCGCCGGATCTCGTCGATAGCGGAAAAGTTGATCTGCGGATCGATGCCCTGCGTGAACAGGTTCAGGCCGAGCGTCACCAGGCACACGTTCCCGGTGCGCTCGCCGTTGCCGAACAGGCAGCCCTCGATCCGGTCGGCACCGGCCAGGTAGCCAAGCTCGGCGG
>Ga0183260_10002348_pt1 | contig 15662 bp, 15 predicted proteins | sample AntDrymUQ4972206_2_FD_129768 | JGI IMG/M metagenome (GOLD analysis project Ga0183260, IMG submission 129768) | Polar desert sand microbial communities from Dry Valleys, Antarctica - metaG UQ497 (22.06) (version 2) (version 2) | ecosystem: Environmental > Terrestrial > Soil > Desert | place...
CACGATGTCGGCCGCGGTACGGGCGCCGGTGCCGCGCTCGCGCGTCTCGAGCGTCCGCGGATCGGCGGCGGTCTCGAGCACCTCGAAGTCGCGCGCCCCATCGTGGCTGGACTCGTGGAACCCGACCAGCTCGACGCGGCGAGACGGATGCCGCAGCGTCACGCCGCCGACGGTTGCGAACGGCGTCCAGTCCTGTTCGTGCACGATGCGCGGCCGTGGCGCCCTCGTCGTCGTCGTCTTCGGCACGGTGACCGGCGCCGGGGCCGCCGTCGTGGTCGTTGTCGGGTGCGACGCAACGGGGGGTGGCGTCGGCGTTGACGTGCTCGTGGTCGTCTGCATGTCGCCGAACACGCTCGACAGAGGCGCCGGTGTTCCGCGGTCATCGCCACACGCAGCCGCCACCACCGCCAGCGTGATCAGCCACACAGCTGCGCGAGCCGTTCTGGTCGCGCTCACGTATCGGGAGCCGGGTTCATCGCCAGGTCGAACGCCGCCCAGATGGTGCGCGACACCGGGAAAAAGAGAAGCGGGGGGACCAGCGCAAGGGCAACGGCGACCACGATCCACGGCTTCACTGCCATGTCAGGGTTGTTGACCAGGACAATGGCGAAGACGAGCAGGTGCAACGCCAGCAGCCCCTCCCCCAGTGCGAAGTTGATCACGAACCCACCGAGCCAGAACCCTTCCTCGCGGGCGAACAGATACTCACACCGCGGGCATCGTTCCTTCATCGAGAACCACGAGCGGAACAGTTTCCCCGACCCGCAGCGCGGGCATCGCATACGTGCGCCGCGCCACAGCATCAGAGGCAACCCGGCCTTTGCGGGGTTCATCGCCGCTCCGGTCTAATCGCGCTGGTCCGGTCCAGACGCGACCGTTCGGGTGGCCCGACGCAACATTCGCGTCGTGCGCACCCGAACGATACGCGTGTGAAAGGCGAGAGTTAGACGCGGTCTTCGGTCGTCACCACACGGCGGGTGGTGGTGCCATCGTCGGCGACCGTGCGGTCCCCACGACGGAAGCCGCCCCACGAATCCCAGAACATGGCCGAGACGATCAGGCCGAGACCACCGACGAGCATCAGGATGATGCCAATGGTGTTGATGTTGAAGCCTTCGGTCGTGACCTCGACCGCGAAGGTCATGATTGCGCCGACCGCAATCAGGAAAATGCTGGTACCGATACCCACGGTGTTGCTCCTTTCGCCAATCGTCTTCGAGCGGTTCGAGAACGATGCTGTGCTGCCTTGCTTGTTGCGTTCGCTGCATTGAAGGTACCCGTCACGCAGCGCGCGCAAACGTGATGGTCAGCGGTTCAGAGATCAACTACGCGGCAGCGCCGCCCGCTTTGTCGCGATGACCCGGGTATGCCCGTCGTCGTGCTCGACGCTGACCTCGTCGGTGAGTGCGGCGACGAGGAACAGACCGCGGCCGGCGTCGTGGGTCGGATCGGGCGTGTCGAGCGATCCGCCCTCGGATGGCCACTCGAACCCCGGCCCGTCGTCGACGACCTCGAGCACAACGGCGCCGTCGGAATCGTCCGCGCGGGCCGACAGTTCCAGGGCGCCCGGCGACCCCGACGAGGCGCTCACCGCGTTCGCGCAAAGCTCGGACGCCACGATCAGCAGGTCGGCGACGTCGCGATCCTCTACGCCTTGATGGCGTAGCCAGTCAGCGAGCGCGTGCCGTACGAGGGGCACGTTCGCGCCGATGGGCGAGAAGCGGTATGCGAACGGGCCGAGGCGCGGCGGTGCCGCCGCGGGGTCGGGGGGTGTCCGTCGCCGAAGGATCAATGCGAGCGAATCGTCGCGACGGGCGGCGCCCGCGAGCGCGCGCTCCACCAACGCCTCGGCTAGCTGTCGCGCCGGATAGCCGGCGGTCTCGGCGGCGGCGTCCTCGAGCCCCTTGAGGCCGGCGATCACGTCCTTGGTGGCCTCGATGAGGCCGTCCGTGTACAGGATCACGGTCTCGCCGCGCTCCAAAGCGATCGTGACGACGCCGTCGGACCCTGCGCCCGGCCACCCGATCGGCACCCCGGGCGCGGTCACCTGCCGGACGCTCCCGTCGCTACCGACCACGAGCGCGGGCGGATGGCCGGCGCCGACGAGCTGGAGCGAAGCGGTTTCGGACGAGTAGCGGCCGACAAGGAGCGTGGCCACCAGATCGGGCGTCTGCGCAATGAGGAGCTCGTTGGCACGAACGACGATCTCGCCCAACGGACACCCCTGGATCGCGAGCAGCCGCAGCGTGTGGGTGATCGCCAGGGCGTCCTTTGTCGCGCCGACACCCTTGCCAAGCACGTCGACAACCGCCAGATGCAGGTCACCGTTCGACAGGACGTGCCAGTCGTACAGATCACCCCCGGTCGGCGATTCAGCGTCCGCCGGCAGGTAGTAGACGCCGAGTTCAGCCTCGGCCACTTCTGGCTGAAACGGACGCACGGCTTCCTGAAGCTGGTGCACTGCCTCGCGCTGCATCGCCTCGAGCTCTGCCAAGCGCGTGAGGGCGGCGTCGTTGTCGAGCGCTGCGCCCAGATGACGGCTTAGGGCGCGGAGCGGCGTGAGATCGACCTCCGCTGACTTCCGGTCCAGCCAGCCAGCGATGATCGCCGTGCCCGGATGATGCGCCGCCCGGGGGACGCCAACAGCGACGGACTGAACGACGGTCGCGCCACCGCTAGGCGATCCGTCTGCCGTCATCGGTCCGAGCCACGCGGTCGAGCCATCGCGGATCACCGAGCGCACGGCGTCGAGCGCGGACGCGCTGCTGCCAACGAAACCCGGCAGGTGTCCCTCACGTACTTGCACCTCGCCGTCAGCGAGCTCGACGAGCGCGGCGACACTCGCGCCGCACAACTTGCGCACCTGCTCGAGCACCCAGGAGGTTTTCCGCGCCGTCGACCCGTTACCGTGCACCCGCTCGGCGGTGAGGAGGAAGAGGAGTTCCGCGTTCGAGGTTTCCGAGCTTTCGGTGCGCATGCTCACAGGCATCAACTCCTGATCGCAGTCTTCCCCGTGTATGGCACCCCGAACCGCGTCGTAGGGTTTGTTTCGGGCACACCGCAACGCGTACGGGGAGGGGTTGGATGGCACACGAGCTCGGCGACACCGACGCCGCTTTGCCGCCCTACGGCCTCCGGCTCACGCACGCCGCGCTGTCGCTCCTTCGGGCCGCAGGCGAGGTCGACTCGTATTCCGGCAACCGTTTCCGCGAAGCGGTGGCGGCGGTCGTAGCCGACGGGGCCGCCGTGGTGCACGTCGACCTGAGCGAGGTCACCTACTTGGACTCCGCCGGAATCGGCGTCCTTGCGGGTGCGCACAACCGGTTGGCCCAGGAGGGGCGCAAGCTCATCATCCTCAACCCCCGCGACGCGGTGTACCGCGTGTTCGAGATGACCGGGCTCACGCGGTTCCTCGAGATCGATCGGCTGCTCGGGCCCGGTTGACCCCTGCCTTCGTGGGGTACACGGGGAGCACACAATCCACGGAGGTAAGCATGGGCGTAGTTGTCGTGTTGCTCCTACTTGCACTGCTCTTCGGAGGGATGGGCCTCTTCGTCGAGGGCCTCAAATGGGCGCTCATCGTGGCGCTGATCCTCGCGGTACTCGGCGCTTTCAGCGGCTACGGCAGGCGCGGGCGCGGGATATAGCGAGAGCGCTGGCTCAAAGCGTGGGCGGTCCCTAGCCCTCACCCTCACCGAGTGCGGTCTCCTGCGAGTCGCTGATCGCGAATACCTTCAGCAACCCGGTGATCTCGAACACTTTCAGGATGCGCGGCACGGTGCACACAAGCGATAGGTCGCCGCCGTTCCCGCGCAGCCGGTTGAGACAGGCGACGAGGACGCCGAGTCCGGTCGAGTCGATGAACTCGACCTTCTCCAAATCGACGATGACATGGCGGCACCCTGTGTCGACGAGCTCGATCACCTTCTCCCGCAGCTGCGGCGACGTGTAGAGATCGACTTCGCCCTCGAGAGCGACGATGACAACGCCCTCCCGGTCGGACATCTCGAAGTTCAAGTCCATGACACATCCTTTCGTTGCGCGTCCCGCAGGACGCTGATGGCGCGTGTTATCAGCCGCGACACGTGAACCTGACTGATTCCTAGCCGGTCTCCGATCTCCGACTGCGTCAAGCCGTCGAAGAAACGCAGCTTGACGATCTCCCTGTCACGCTCGTCGAGCCGCGCCATCAACGTTTCGAGCTCGAGGCGTGTGTCGGACTCGGCGTACTGGTCGGGGCCAGTGAGGGCGGCGGTCTCGACCGGGCTGCGCTCCCCGGGGGTATCGAGCGACGAGGCGCGGTACGCCTCCGCCGCTTCCATCGCTTCGAGGATGCGATCCTCGCCCACGCCGATCGACTGGGCAATCTCCGCAATCGTCGGCGACCGCCCGAGCTCGTGGCTGAGTTCGCTCACGGCGCGGGCGAGCTCGAGGGTGAGCTCCTGGACGCGCCGGGGCACCCGAAGCGCCCATCCCTTGTCGCGAAAATACCGCTTCAACTCACCCAGGATCGTGGGCGTGGCGAAGGTCGAAAACGCGACACCCTGGTTCACGTCGAAGCGGTCGACGGCGTTGACGAGGCCGAGCGACGCCACCTGGATCAGGTCGTCCAGCGGCTCGCCGCGGTTCGCAAAACGGCGAGCCAGGTACTTCGCGAGGTTCAGGTGCCCGGCGACCAGTTCGTCGCGAAGCGCAGGGTCGCGCGACTGTGCAAAGGCCTCGAAGACCATGCTGAGATCCTCGCGCTGCGCAGCGGATTCGACATCGCTCACGTCGCCGTGCGCTTGGTGAGGCTGAACCATCTCCGGTCGTCGTCGCGGCCGAATTCGAACCCGTCGGTGACGGTGTCGAGGATGCGGCGCGAAAACTCGGTGATGGTGATGTCGCTGGCGCCCGAGGGCGTTACCTGCCCCTCCACAACCACACCACCGTCGACGGCGGAGAACGTGAGCTCGACTTCACCGCTCGCGGTGTCGTCGAGGAGGCAGTGCAGGAGCTCGTCGACGGCCAGACGCAGGTCCTCTACCTCGTCGTAGCTCAAGCCGCGCCGTGAGGCGGTCGATGCTGCGAGGAGCCGCGCGAGCCCGGCGTTATCCGGCCGCGCCGCCATGCGCAGCGTGATCTGGTCGTGCTCTTGCATGAAGCGTTCCTCTTCTGCCCGGCCTCGAGACGCGCGCCAAACGTATCCGGTGCGCACCTGCGGGTTATACCGGTGCCGCCCAAAACTTGCGACGGTCCGTTCGGCCCACCACGGCTGCCAGAATCGCCGGGTGCGCATCGCCGTAATAGCCCCGCCGTGGGCGCCCGTCCCTCCCGCGCTGTACGGCGGTATCGAGCTCGTCGTCGACCGCCTCGCGGTCGGCTTCAAGGACGCCGGGCACGAGGTGCTGCTGTACACGACGGGCGACTCGACGTCGGATGTCGAGCGCCGCTGGGTTCTGGAGGAATCCGAGGGCCAGCGCATCGGGATGGCGGTTCCCGAGCTGCGCCATGTCTTCCACGCCTACGACGAGATCGCTCGGTGGGGCGCGGACGTCGTGCACGATCACACCGTCGCCGGGCCGTTCTTCGCCGCTGACCACTCCCCCGACGTCCCGGTGGCAACCACGATCCACGGCCCGTTCAACGCCGAGCTCACCGATCTGTACGAGCGCATCGCGTCGCACACGCCGATCATCGCCATCTCGAACGCACAGGCCGCTTCCGCGCCGAGCGTCGCTGTCGCGCGGGTGATCCACCACGGCATCAGTGCGAGCGACTTCCCGGTGGGATCGGGCACGGGCGGGTACTGCCTGTTTCTCGGTCGCATGGCGCCGGAGAAAGGCGCGCATCGGGCCATCGCCGCGTGCAAAGCCGCGGGTGTTCCGTTGCTCATGGCCGCGAAGATGCGCGAGGCGAGCGAGCGCGCCTACTTCGCGGAGTTCGTCGAGCCACACCTCTCCGACGGCGTGTCGTACCTCGGGGAAGTTCCGCACGCGCGCAAGCTGGAGCTCCTCGCCCACGCGACCGCGCTCGTGAACCCCATCCGGTGGAACGAGCCGTTCGGCCTCGTGATGGTCGAGGCGCTGGCGTGCGGCACTCCGGTCGTCGCGTTCGCGGAGGGTGCGGCGCCCGAGATCATCGAACACGGCACGACCGGGTTCCTGTGCGACACCGCGGATGACATGGCGAGTGCGATCACCGAGGCCGGATCGCTGGATCGCCGGGCGTGCCGAGCCGCTATCGAGGGGTACTTCTCCACCGGGCGGATGGTCGACGAACACCTTTCGCTCTTCAGAGAGATGATCTCGGCACGATGACGGCCGGGACGGCGGATCTCGATCACGTCGCAGTCGCGGCGGAGACCTGGGACGAGTTGTGGCCGAGATACGCGAGCGATCTCGGCGGCCGCTGGAACGCCGGCGGTGAAGGCCCCGGGTTCGCGTCCGCGCAGATCCGCTTCGCGAACGGCATGAAGGTCGAGGCGCTCGCACCGTTCGCCGTCCACGTCAACGATTTCCTGCGCCGGTTCCTGGACGGCCGCGGCCCAGGGCCGCATCACCTCACGTTCAAGGTGCCCGACATCGTTCGTGCGTTGGACGACGCCGCGGCCGCGGGATACCGACCGGTCGGGGTCGACCTGCGCGACGAGATGTGGAAGGAGGCGTTCCTGCACCCGAAGGACGCGCCCGGCGTCGTGGTGCAACTGGCGCAGTCTCAGGGCGACTGGGAGTCGCCCGCACCCGACGGCTTCCCCGCTCCGCGTGGTGGCGTCGCCACCCTCGACCACATCGCGCACGCAGTCGCTCATCTCGACGACGGGTTGGCACTCTTCGGAGCGCTACTGGGCGGCGAGGAGTGCGACCGCGGCGAGGACGACGCGCTCGAGTCGAGCTGGGTCGAGTTGCGCTGGCCCGGTCCTGGTCGGGTGCGACTCTTGACACCGACGGGGCCGGCGTCACGCTTGTGCGACTGGATCGCGGACGGGCGCGGCCGGGTGCACCACCTCGCGTTCACTACCACCACGCCCGACGAAATCGCGGATGCCAAGCCGGAGGCCGACGGTCGGTGGGAGATCGATCCAGCGGCGAACCTCGGAACGCGCTTGCTGATCCGCGACACAGTCGCGGACTAGAGACGGCGCCGGAGGCCCCACACCGCCAGGCCGCCAGAGATGAACAGCAGCGGGACGAGGCCGGCCATGAGGACGCGCGCGTAGCGCAGTCGCGCCGCGCTCAGATCGAGCGATCGCAACCGCGCGATGTTGGGCGAGACGGAGACGAGCGACTCGTCGAGCGTCAGCCAGTCGAGGGCCTGCACCAGGAGGCGGGCGTGGCCCGCCTGGCCGATGAGACCGTTCGTCGCCCAGTCTGCGTCGCCCGTGACGACAACGCGCGATCTGGCCCTGTCTCGCTTCGACGCGGCGGCGACGTCGCCGGCCGCAAGAAGCCCGAGGGGTCCCGGCGTGTCGACCGCTTCGTCGAATCCCTCGTCTGCGGGGTCCTGCTCGAGATACGAGAGTGCGGACGTCTCCCCCATCACCGCGGCGCTAGCGCCCGGTCCCGGTTTCCCAACGACTACTTGCTGCGCGCCTGCGAAAAACACCGGCGGGAGCCGGCGCACAACGGGGAAGCCCGACCGGAACGACGACACGACCGGTGTGATCGGATCTGCGCCGAGGCGGCGGCCGTCGTCGCCTTCGAACACGATCCCGCGGCGCAGTGAGATCGCGTACGGAGAGAGGATTGGTGAAAGGTCGACCGTCGACACCGGGTCCGCCATCACCAGCGCACTGCCGCCGGCCGCGAGGTAGGTCGTGATGGCGGCCTCTGCGGGGCCGAGAGCGCTCGTGGGGCCGGAGACAACGAGGGCGTCGCACGCCGCAGCGATGGTCGGCGCGCGGAGCAGGTCGACAGCTTCGATCCGGTAGCCGTTCGCCCGGAGCGCTTCCGCGGCGCTTTGCCATCCCTCGCCGGTCGATGACGCGATATCGGCCTCGCCGTGGCCGGATGCCACGCACAGCGACGCCGACCGGCCCCGCACGAGCCGTGCCAGCGCGGCGGTGAGGTCCTGCTCGCTCACGTCCGGCGCTCGCTCGATCGCGCCACGCCGCTCGAACGCAACCCCTCCGAGCACGGGGTCGATGCCGAGCCTGCGTACCTCACCCGGAGACTCCCCGGGACCGAAGACGCGGAACGTCAGGCCCCGGTGGCGCTTGCGGTACCGGCCCAGTAACGCGGCCGCCTCGGAACGGCCGCGGTCGTCGCCCACCACCGCAGTGACGCGGACGGGGCCCTCGACCGCGCGCAACACCGACCGCGTTTGCGCCGAGAGCGTGAGTGCCTCGTCCTCGGTGAGGTCGACCGCCGCTGCTCCGGCGTCGACGGTCCCGGATGCGACGGCGACCGCCACCGCGGCAACCGCCGCGCGCGCCCACGCCCGACGCCGCCCCCGGCGGTTGCCGCGCGGCACCACGAGCGGCACGGCCACGACCAGCGCGAGTACGACGACGCCGAGGAAGAACACCACGTCGCCGGCGTCGAGCGCGCCGCCGGCGAAGGACCGCAGGCGCTCACTGATCGAAAGCCGGCCGAGGACCGACTGGGTGCGAACCGCGCCTGGCTCGACATGGGCGAACCAGAGCGCCAGCCCGAGGGCGACAGCCACGAGCGCGGCGACCGCCTGTTGGGTACATGCGGCCGACGCAGCGACGCCAACGGCGGACAGGGCCAGAGCGAGAAGCGCCAGCCCTACGAGGCCGGTGACCATCGGCCCCTTGTCCGGTTCGGCCCACGCGCTGAGCAACGCGGCAAACCCGACCGCGGGCAGCAGGAGAACGAGCGCAGTCAACGCGGTCGCGGCCCACTTCGACACCACGAGCGCGCCGCGCGGAACGGGGACAGCGTCGAGCACGTCGAGCGTTCCGAGGCGCCGCTCCTCGGCGACGGTGCGTGCGGCAAGGACCGGGACGACCACGAGGAGCAGAAACCCGGCGAGCGGTACGAGCGGTGCCAGCGCCGCCTGCTGCCGCGCTTGCAGTTCGCTGAGATAGAGAAGGCCGAGCGTCGCGTGCATCACCGCGCCCGCGGCGTACGGCAACGGGGTGCACCACAGCACGACAAGTTCCTTGACGAGCAGCCTGCGCGCCAACCCGCGATTGCGCAGCACGGTCACGAGAGTGCCGCAGCCCCGACAACTCGGAGGAACCGCTCCTCCAAGGTGGTGACGTCGGTTACCGGCTCGTCAGCGACGAGGCGTCCACCGGCGATCACGATCACGCGATCACACGTGGACGCAGCTTCCGCGAGCAGATGCGTCGAGAACAGCACGGCGGCGCCGCGCTCGGCGGTGTCCCGGATCAGGCGTCGGGCGGCGAGCACCTCCGATGGGTCGAGGCCCTGCGTGGGCTCGTCGAGCAGCAAGGTCTGCGGCGTGCCCAGCGTCGCCTGGGCCAGGCCGACCTTCTGGCGCTGGCCGCGTGACAGACGACCGACCGGCCGGCGGGCCAAGTCGTGCAGCCCGCTGCGGCCGAGCGCGTCGCTGACCGCGGAGTCCTCGAGACCATTTACGCGCGCCAGCACCCGCAGGTAGCCCCGCACGGTCAGCGCGTCGTACGCCGCGTAGCGCTCGGGCAGGTAACCGACCGGGCGGGTTATCTCCGCGGTTCCCGCGTCAGGCGCGAGCAGCCCGAGCAGCATGCGGAGCGCGGTCGTCTTCCCGGCACCGTTCGGGCCCAGGAAGGCCACGACCTCGCCGGCGCCGACCGTGAACGTGAGGTTGTCGACGGCGGCGCGTCCGCCGAAGGCGCGCGACAGGCCGCGCGCGCTGATCACGCTACGGGTACAGCCGGCTCGCTCGCAGGCTGTTCCTTCGCAGGCTGGTCCAGCGTCTCCAGCTGTTCCACGACGCGGCGGCGGGCCACCTGTGTGAGACCCGCGAGCCCGCCGCGCAGCCGCACGATCACCGTCAGCAGTAGCGCGCCAGTACCCAACGACACCACCCAGTCGTTGGCGAAGTCGAGCAACTGCGGGAGACCGAAGACGATGAATGCGCCCAGCACCGCGCCGGTCAGGGAACCGAGACCGCCGATCATCACCATGGCGACGAGCACGAGGGACCGCGCCGTGGTCCACGTCGTCGGCTCGGCGATCCTCGTGGCGCTCACGAACATGGCGCCGGCGAGACCGGCCATCGCGCCCGAGAGCGCGAACGCTTGGAGCTTCGCTCTGGTGAGATCTACGCCGAGTGTGGCGGCGGCCTTCTCGTTCTCGCGGAGCGCGGCGAAGGCTCGGCCAGTGCGTGAGCGCCCGATGTTGCGCGCGATCCACAAGCAGAGCAACAGCAGGAGAAAGGTCAGCGCGAACAATGGGCGGCGGGTCGGACTGTCGATGTCGAACGGTCCAAGCTTCGGCGGCGTGATCTGGATGCCCGCCGTCGATCCGCCGACAAAGCGACTCTGGAAAAGGTACGACTCGGCCGCAAGGTTGAAGGCGAGCGTGACCACGGCGAGATACAGCCCGCGGATACGTAGCGCAGGGAGCCCGATCACGAGCGACACGGCTGCCGCTATCAGCGCGGCCATAGGGATGGCCAGCAGGTAGGGCACGCCGACCCGGGTGACAAGGTTCGCGGTGGCGAACGCGCCTACGCCGACCAGGCCCCAGTGCCCGAGGCTCACCTGCCCGGCGAACCCCATCAGCACCACGAGGCTCACCCCGACGATCGAGTAGGCGGCGATGTCGATGAGCACCCCGTTCACGGCCGCGCCGGTCGCGAGCGACAGCGGGATCACGAACAGAACCGCAGACATCGAGATGGCGCGCACACCGCGGTCGGAAAGGGTTCCCCGCAGTCGCGTCGGGAGACCGCGCACGGTGGGCACGAACGCCACCTTGTCCTCGGTGGCTTCGGGCCGGCCGAACAGTCCGCCGGGCCGGAACAGGAGGATGGCGACGATGCTGAGGAACAGCAGCGTCTCCGGAACGCCCGACTGGTCGTTGGTCGCGTACTTCAGCACGGACTCGGAGATGCCCACGTAGAGCCCGCCGACGATCGCCCCCGGCAGGCTCGTGAGCCCGCCGACGAGCGCGGCGGCAAGCCCGCGCACAAGGAAGCCGGTCGACAGCGTCCCGATGTCGAGACTGCCGTTCACCTGGGTTACGAGAATGCCGGCGAGCCCGGCAAGGAAGGCTCCCGCCATCCATACGAACGACGAGACGCGCGCGGCGGGGATGCCCAGCAGGCGCGCGGCGTCGACGTTCTCCGCCGACGCGCGGACCGCGACACCGAAGCGGGTGTAACGGAAGAACGCCGCCAGCGCGAGGCACAGGACAGGGACGACGACGAGCGAGATCATGTCGGACCCGGTGAAGGTCGAGTTCCCGAGCCGGATGCCGCCCGTGAACAGCGTCGGGAAGCGGCGTAGGACCGAAGCCTGCTCCTCGTTGCGCGAGAAGAGAAGCAGCACGAATCCGACGCTGCCCTGGGCGAGCGCGATCGTGGCGACCAGGACTACGAGTCGCGGCTGACCCTTGAGTCGACGGATGACACCGTGCTCGATGGCGTACCCGTTGAGCACACCGAACGCGAGCGCGATTACGGCGCAAAGAAGGAACCGCGGCTTCGTGTCAAGGGCGAACGGCAGCCACGAGAACGGGGCGAAGCTCGCCTTCGACGTGAGCCACCAGCACACGAACGCGACCACGAGCCCCGCATACGGATGCGCGAGGTTCAGTATCCGGCTGCCCTTGTAGATCAACACGATGCCGAGCGCGAGCAGGCCGATGATCAGCCCTTGGCTGACGCCGATGGCGAGACGAGCGAGTAGGTCCTCGAACACCGCGGCGTACATCACTTGGCGGCCCCGAATCCCGCGGCGGCGCCGGCGAGGAAGACGGAGCGGAGCAGGTCACGCCGCTCAGCCAGACCGGCGGACGGGCCTTCGTAGCGCACCGCCCCCTTTTCGAGGAAGTAGGCGCGATCCGTGAAGCCGAGCGCAAAGCTGGCCTGCTGCTCGACGATGAGAACAGTGAGCCCCTCTTCTTCGTGAAGGCGCTGCACAGTCTCCATGAGTCGTTCGATCACCACGGGCGCGAGGCCGAGCGAGAGCTCGTCGATCATCAACAGGTCGGGCCGGACCATGAGGGCGCGCGCACACGCGAGCTGCTGCTGCTCCCCTCCCGAGAGCGTGCCCGCGGGCTGCTCAAGCCGTCCGGAGATCCAGCTGAAGTAGTTGATCACCCGTTCGAGCTCTGCATCGACCTCGCCCGCCGGTAGGAGGAACCCACCCATCCGCAGGTTCTCGCGCACGGTGAGGGTCGGGAACAATCCGCGTCCGCCAGGCACGTGACCGAGGCCCTTTTTCACGAGCTCCTCGGCGCCCTTGGGCGTGACCAACTCTCCCTTCCAGAGAACCGCACCCTCGGCGGGCGCGACGAGACCGGACGCTGCACGCAGGATGGTCGACTTTCCCGCGCCGTTGGTGCCCAGGAGCGCGACGCGCTCGCCCCGGCGCACCACGAGGTTCACGTCGTCCAGCACCTGCACCTTGTCGTAGAAGACGTCGACGCTCTTCATCTCGAGCAGCACCTCAGCCTCTGCTGCCGCCTTCGCCCGTGCCTTCGCCTTCACCTTCGCGGCGACGAGCTGACGCTCGCGCGGCGTACCGAGGTACGCCTCAACGACACGCTCGTCGCTCTGGACGGTCGCGGGCGTGCCCGCGGCAAGGTTGCGCCCGGCATCGAGAACGTAGATCCAGTCCGTCAGGCTCATCACCAGCGGCATGTCGTGTTCGATCAGGAGCATGGTCGCCCCGGTGTGATCGCGGATGCGCCGCAGCAGCGGCGCGAGCGCCTCGGTCTCCTTTTGGCTGATTCCCGACGCGGGCTCGTCGAGGAGGAGCAGTGACGGCTTCAACGCGACCATGCACGCGAGCTCGAGGAGACGCAGCGTGCCGTAGGAGAGCTCCGACGCAAACTTCTCTGAGAAAGAGCTCAGCCCCAGCAGCTCGAGCAGCTCGTCGGCCTCCTCCGCCACGCGGCGATCGTCGGCTGTTGCCGGTGGCAGGGAGAGGCCGCAACCGATGATCCCTCCCTGGCTCCGCAGGTGCAGCGCGACGCGGAGGTTGTCGCGCACGGCGAGGTACGGGAAGAGCCGGACGTTTTGCAGGGTGCGGCCGATGCCGAGCGCGGCGCGGTCGCCCGGACCGTGCCTCAACAGGTCGTCGCCGCGGTACGAGACGGCTCCGTGCGTGACGGGTTGGAACCCGGAGATGCACTCCATCAGCGTGGTCTTGCCCGCGCCGTTCGGTCCGATCAGGCCGACGATCTCGCCCTGGCGCACCTCGAGGCCGACCTCGTCCAGCGCGGCGAGACCGCCGAAGCGAACAGAAACGTCGTCACACGCGAGGACGATCTCGGCTTCAGGACGCTCCGTCCATGCCCGGGCGCGCAGCGGGTTCTTACGGACCTTGGGCCTCATCCTCGTGCGGTTAGAACCCGCTGACGAACCCGGCCGTGAGCTGGCGGTACTTGTCGACGCCGGCCTCGAACGGCACCATCATCGTCGCTCCGTGGGCGATGTTCGGTGAGTTCAGGAACGTGATGGGCCCGCTGACGAGATCGTTGTACCGGTCGTAGCTGTAGAGGGAAGCCAGGAACTTCTCACGCGTCGGGTCGGCCCCGGCGTCGCGCAGTGCCTTCATCCAGAAGTTCACGATCTGGTAGCCCGAGGCACCGCCCTGCCCGTCCTTCTCCCAGTCCCCCTGGCCGTTGATCTCCACCCACTGCTGGTGCGCCTTGCCCATCGATCCGCAGGTGGCCGGATTGGCGTCGTAGGGGTTGTGAACCGCCGAGGGCATGTAGTAGCAGCCGGCCGAAAGACCCCGGTATCCGTTGAACTCACCCGCCATCAACTGCAGGGCGACATCGCCCTCGTGCGCGAAGTTCGAGAAACTCCACTTGAACGCACAGCCGCCCTGCTGACGGCATTCGGCGACCATGCGCGACGTGGTGATGGGGTCCTGCGCGGGAACGACGATCTGCGCGTCACGAAGCTGGAGCAGCTCTTCGCGGTAGGTGGTCTGCTCGGTCGGCTTCTTCACCTTGGCGACCGCGATCAGTGACATGCCGCGCGCGGCGAGCGCCTTGCGGAACGTGTCGACCGAGGGGTCGATGTATTTCGAATCGAGCTGGCTCACGCCGACCTTGGTCATGCCGCGATACGGCGAGCCCACGGTGTTGCGCTCCTTGTTGAGGAACTCGGCGAGCTTTTCGAGGTGGGTGTCGTACGACGCGGAGATCTGGAACATCCCGATGTCCTTGAAGAGGCTCTCGGAGCCGCCCGCGGCCATGTACGGGATCTTCTGCTTCTGCGCGGCGGCCGCCACGACGGCGACCTGATCGACGCCCAGCGTCCCACTGATGAAGAAGGGCTTGTAGTCGGTGATGCGGTTGGCCGCCGCGCCCGCGCCCGAAACGGTGTATTCGTCGTCGAACACCTCGTACTTCAGCTGGCGGCCGAAAACGCCGTTGAGCTTCTTGTTGATGAAGTCGGTGTAGACCTTCACGCCCTCGATCGGGTCTTCGGCGAGGTTCAACGGCGCCTTGTCGAAGGTGACGGGCGCGTGCAGCGCGAACTTGATCTCCGAGTTCGTGACACCCGTCCGGGTGGCGGTTTGGGGGATGTTCGCGGCCCCGCCTCCGACGGGCCCTCCCGGCGCACCGGGGGCGCCCGCTTTGATCGTCTGGCGCGTGGTAGCTCCGGGTGTCCCCGGTGCCGCGACGTTTCCGATGGGATCGCCTGCCGGCGTCGTGACCGCGGGGTCACCGAGAGCCGTGGGGTCCGTCGTCTCACCTTCGGTGAGCGAAAGCGCCCGACGTTCGCCGTCGCCGTCGGCACCGGCACCGTCGCGTCCGACGGCCAGCGAGGCCACCAGTCCCGTCAGCAGGAGCACGACGATCACGTTGGCGAGCACGAGCACTACGGGTAGCGACCTGGTGTTGCGGACGCGATTGAAGAGATCCTTGTTGAAGAGATCCTTGAACCCCTGGGCGGACGGCATTTTCCGGACCTTACCGGAACTCGGAATGTTCAAGCAGTCAGTCGCGGGAGGGCGACGCGTCGCGTGCGAGCCGCGCGGTGACGCGGGTCCGAAGCTCGCGAGCGACGGAATGTTGCTGGCCGGGCTGTGTCGTGAGCGTGGCCCTGATCGTCACGGCGTCGTTGGTGATGCCGTGCACGCCGAGGATCTCGGGAGCGGCGGTGAGTCGCCCGGACCACCCCGGGTCCGCCGCCATCGACTCGGCTTCCTCGGTGAGGGCGCGCAGCGCGGCGGCCACGTCGGCGGTCCGCGCCAGGGGAATGTCGACGAGCGCCCTGGAAAACCCCATCGAGGCGTTGCCGACGCGGCGGATCTCACCGTTCGGCACGAACCACACCGTCCCGTCGTCGTCACGCAGGCGCGTGACACGGAGCGACACGTCCTCCACGGTTCCACTCACCTCGGCGCTGAGGTCGATCGTGTCGCCGACGCCGTACTGGTCTTCTACAAGGATGAAGACACCGGCGAGGAAGTCTCTGACCATGCTCTGGGCACCGAACCCGATGGCGACGCCGGCGATTCCGGCCCCTGCGATCAACGGGCCCGGGTTGATGCCGAACTGGCCGAGCGCCATGAGCGCGGC
>Ga0183260_10002349_pt1 | contig 15658 bp, 12 predicted proteins | sample AntDrymUQ4972206_2_FD_129768 | JGI IMG/M metagenome (GOLD analysis project Ga0183260, IMG submission 129768) | Polar desert sand microbial communities from Dry Valleys, Antarctica - metaG UQ497 (22.06) (version 2) (version 2) | ecosystem: Environmental > Terrestrial > Soil > Desert | place...
CGTGAGCCGCACGACGTTGACCGCGGTATTCGGGGTCAACGTCGGGAGGCCCACCCTCCGAGGCGCGCCGCACGACGTTGACCGCGATAAACGCGGCCAACGTCGGGAGGCCCACCCTCCAAGGCACGCCGCACGACGTTGACCGCGATATCCACCTCCCTACCCAGCCGCAGTAAAGACGCTCCACACCCAACGAAGCCCCCACGGCGCAGCCCGACAACCACCCACCCACCCCGACCACAGACCGCAACAACTCTCCCCCCAGGCCGCACCGAAACCCCGCACGCAGCCCGAAACGCCATGGCTCCGTCGGACCCCGGTGGTACACCCTCCCTCGTGCTGGAAGAGCTTCGCGTCGAGAACCTGCTGCTCATCGAACGGGCCGAGCTGCGCCTGGGCGAAGGGCTGAACGTGCTGACCGGGGAGACCGGGGCCGGCAAGACCGTGCTCGCCCACGCGCTGGACCTCCTGCTGGGCGGAAAGCCGCGCGCCGGCATCGTCCGCCCCGGGGCCGCCGAGGCGTACGTCGAGGGGGTGTTCGCCCTCACCGACGCCCTTCGCGAGACCCTCGGGGACCGGCTACCCGAAGGCGCCGAGGAGGTGGTGCTCGCCAGGCGCGTGAGCGCGGAGGGGCGCACGCGCGCGTACCTCGGCGGGCGCAGCGCCACGGCGGCCGACCTGCGCGACGTCGGCGGCGCCCTGCTGTCCTTCTACGGCCAGCACGAGCATCGCAAACTCACGCTCGCCTCGGCCCAGCTGGACATCCTCGACGGCTTCTGCGTCGACGGCCAGGCCGCCCGCCGCGCTGCGTTCGCCGAGGCGTACACCCGCGAGCGGGAGCTGGGCGGCGTGGTGGAGGAGCTGCAGGCCCGCGCCGGGGCGCGTGACCGCGAGCTGGACCTGCTCGAGTGGGAGCTGCAGGAGATCGACGACGCCGCGCCCAGCGAGGAGGAGGAGTCCGCGCTCGCCGGCGAGCGCGAGCGGCTGCGTCACCTGGACTCCCTGCTGGCCGCCGCGGCCGGCGGGGTGGAGGCGCTGGCGGGCGAGGGCGGCGAAGGCGCCGCCGCGGCGCTGTCGGGTGCCTCGCGGGCGCTCGAGGCCGTCCGCGGCGTGGATTCCGCGATCGACGCGCTGGCCGACCGCGTCGCCGCGCTGGCCGTGGAGTCGGACGACGTCGCGACGGAGCTGCGCAGCTACGGCGAGCGCGTCGACGCCGCGCCCGGCCGCCTCGACGAGGTGGAGGAGCGCCTCGCGCTCCTGGACCGGCTGAAGCGCAAGCACGGCGGCACGCTGGCCGCCGTGCTCGAGCACGCCGAGTCATGCCGCCACCGGCGCGACGAGCTGGCCGGCGCCGAGGAGGCCCTCGAGGAGGCGGGAGCGGCGCTGGCGGAGGCCCGCGCGGAGCTCGAGCGGCGCGCGGGCGAGCTGCGCACCGCGCGCGAGGCGGCCGCCGGCACCCTGGCGGGCGCGGTGCGCGAGCGGCTGGCCGCTCTGGCGATGGACGGCGCGACCTTCGAGGCCGCGCTCGCCGTCCGCGACGGCTACGGCCCCAGCGGCGGCGACGAGGTCGAGTTCCTGATCGCGCCGAACCCAGGCGTCCCGGCCGGGCCGCTGCGCGAGACCGCCTCGGGCGGCGAGCTGTCCCGCGTCATGCTCGCGCTCATGGGCGTCGCGGCCGAGGCCGGCCCGGCGACGCTGGTCTTCGACGAGGTCGACGCCGGCATCGGCGGCCAGACGGCCCGCGCGGTGGGGGAGCAGCTGCGCGATCTCGCGAGCGGCCGTCAGGTGATCTGCATCACCCACCTGCCGCAGATCGCCTCGCTCGCCGACCGCCACTTCACGATCGTCAAGGACGTCACGGGCGCCACCGCGCGAACCACGGTCACGCAGCTCGAGCGCGGCGACCTGGTCGGCGAGCTGGTGCGCATGCTGGGCGCCGACGGCGAGGACGTCGCCGCGCGCCGGCACGCGCGGGAGCTGCTGAAGGCGGCCTAGATGACCGGTGCCCCGAACCCCGCCCCGATCTCGAAAATGCCGCCGCCGGCCCCACTACACTCGATGAAACCAAGGAGAGTTGATGCCTGACCAACGGCCCCGCACGCGATTCATCTTCGTCACCGGCGGAGTCGTCTCCTCCCTTGGCAAGGGCATCGCCGCGGCCTCGATCGGCCGCCTGCTCGTCTCGCGGGGGCTGAAGGTCGCCCTGCAGAAGTTCGACCCCTACATCAACGTCGACCCGGGCACGATGTCGCCGTTCCAGCACGGCGAGGTGTTCGTCACCGAGGACGGCGCCGAGACCGACCTGGACCTCGGCCACTACGAGCGCTTCACCGACGCCAACACCTCGCGCGGCTCCAACGTCACTGCGGGTGCGATCTACAACTCCGTCATCCGCAAGGAGCGCCGGGGCGACTACCTGGGCGGCACCGTCCAGGTGGTCCCGCACATCACCGACGAGATCAAGCACCGCGTGAAGCTGATCGCCGACAGCCAGGACGTCGACGTCGTGATCACGGAGATCGGCGGCACCGTGGGCGACATCGAGTCGCTGCCGTTCCTGGAGGCCATCCGCCAGTTCCCGGTCGACGTCGGCCGCCGGCGCTGCATGTACATCCACCTCACGCTCGTGCCCTACATCGGCCACGCCGGCGAGCTGAAGACCAAGCCCACCCAGCACTCGGTCAACGAGCTGCGGCGCATCGGCATCCAGCCGGACATGGTCGTCTGCCGCTCCGAGGGCGGGCTGCCGCAGGACCTGCGCAAGAAGATCGCGCTGTTCGCGTCGCTGCCCCAGGACGCGATCGTCTCGGCGCGCGACGTGGACAACATCTACAAGGTGCCGCTGTTCTTCCGCGCCGAGGGCGTGGACGACTTCGTGCTCGAGCACTTCGGGATGGAGTCCGCTCCACCGGAGCTCGGCCAGTGGGAGCAGATGATCCGTCAGGCCGGCGAGGCCCAGAGCGCGCCGCCGATCAAGGTCGCCCTCGTCGGCAAGTACGTCAAGCTCGAGGACGCCTACCTGTCGGTGGTCGAGGCGCTGCGCCACTCCGGCGTCCAGCTCGGCCGCGGTGTGCAGATCGAGTGGGTGGACTCCGAGAGCATGGGCGATCACGAGGTCCGCGAGCGCCTGTCGCAGGTCGACGGAATCCTGATCCCGGGCGGCTTCGGCGTGCGCGGGATCGAGGGCAAGATCACCGCCGCGCAGATCGCCCGCGAGCAGAAGATCCCGTTCCTCGGCGTGTGCCTCGGCATGCAGATGGCGGTGGCCGACTTCGCGCGCCACGTCGTCGGCATGGACGGCGCCAACTCCACTGAGTTCGACCCCGAGACGCCGTTCCCGGTCATCGACCTCCTGCCCGAGCAGAAGGAGGTCGCCGACATGGGCGGCACGATGCGCCTGGGGGCCGACCCGATCAAGCTCCACGAGGGCACCGCGGCCCGCGAGATCTACGGCGAGGCCGTGATCTACGAGCGCCACCGGCACCGCTACGAGGTCAACAACTTCCTCCGGCGCCGTCTCGAGGCGGCCGGGCTCGTGGTCTCCGGCACCTCGCCGGACGAGCGCCTCGTCGAGATCATCGAGATCCACGACCATCCGTTCTTCGTGGCCTCGCAGTTCCACCCCGAGTTCAAGTCCCGTCCCGACCGCCCGGCCCCGCTGTTCCGCGAGTTCGTCCGCGCCGCCCTCGGCCGCGCCGAGGGGCGCCGCCCGGACGAAGCCGCGCCCGGCGAGCTCGAGGCCGGCGAGCTCGAGGCCGGCGAGCTCGAGGCCGGCGACCCGCGGGCCGGCGATCCGGCGGGTCGCTTCCAGCGCCAGGCGTGAGGCCGGCCAGCGCGGCGGAGAAGGCGCGCCTCAACGAGACCTTCGCGGCGCTCTGCCGCATCTCGAGCCCGTTCGGCGAGGAGCGGGCGTGCGCGGACGACGTCACCGCCCGGCTGCGCGCGATGGGCCTCGAAGTCGAGGAGGACGACGCGGGCAACCTGCTCGCACGGATCGAACCCGGCCGCCCCCGCTCGGACCGCTCCGTCCTGCTCTGCGCCCACCTGGACACGGTCACCCAGACGGCGCCGATCGAGCCCGTGGTGGTCGACGACGGCTGGGAGAACGCCAACGACGGCATCCTCGGCGCCGACAACAAGGCGGCGGTGGCGGTCATCCTCGAGGTGGCGCGCCGCGCCACGATCGAAGGCTCACCCGTCGGGATCGAGATCCTCTTCACGGTCTGCGAGGAGGACGGGCTCGTGGGCGCGAAGCGCTTCGACGCGAGCCGCCTGCGCTCGGAGTTCGGCTTCGTGTTCGACCACGCGACGCCGATCGGGGAGATCGTGGTCGCCTCCCCGACGTACTACCGCGTGGCCGCCGACTTCCACGGCCGCGCCGCCCACGCCGGCCTGCGCCCCGAGGACGGGCGCAGCGCCGTCCTCGCCGCCGCGCTCGCGGTCGCCGCGATGCCGCTCGGGCGCATCGACGCCGAGACGACCGCCAACGTCGGCTCGATCGCTGGCGGCGGCGGCTCGACCAACGTCGTGCCCGAGCGCGCGCGGGTGCTCGCCGAGGCGCGCTCGCTTGAGCCCGACCGTGTCGAGGCGGTGGTCGCCAGGCTGATCGACGCGCTCCACGACGGCGCCTCCGCTGCCGAGTGCGACGTCGACGTCACGAGCGAGCGGCTGTTCGCCGGCTACCGCCAGAAGCCGTCGTCGCCCGCGGTCGCGACCGCCGAGGCCGCCCTGCGCGCGTGCGGCTACGAGCCCACGCGCATCGCCACCGGCGGCGGCTCGGACGCGAACGCCCTCGTGGCCGCCGGCTTCTCCTGCGTCAACCTCGCCAACGGCACCGAGCGCAACCACGAGCCGACCGAGCGGGTCTCGGTCGCCGCGCTGGAGAGCATGCTCGACGTGGCCCTCGCCCTGCTCGACGAGGCCGCCGCCCTGCCAGACTCGGGCCCATGAGCTCCCGCTTCGAGCGCGTGAGGACCGAGACCGTCTACGAGGGCGGCTTCTTCAGCGTGCGCAAGGACGCCTTCCGCCACGAGGACGGCGAGGAGGCCGAGCGGGAGATCGTCGGCCACACGGGCGCCGTGGGGATCGTGGTGCTCGACGGCGACCAGCTCTGGCTCGTGCGCCAGCCGCGCGAGGCGGTCGGGGTCCCCGACCTGCTCGAGATCCCCGCCGGCAAGCTCGACGAGGCGGGGGAGGAGCCGCTGGACACGGGCAAGCGCGAGCTGGCGGAGGAGATCGGCAAGCAGGCCGAGCACTGGGAGCCGCTCGGCGCCTTCTTCACCTCGCCCGGATTCACCGACGAGCAGGTCCACCTCTTCCTGGCCACCGGCATCTCGGACGTCGCCGAGCGGCCCGAGGTCGACGAGAACGAGCGCATCGACGTCGAGGTGCGCCCGCTCTCGGACCTCGACGAGCTGATCGAGCGGTCGCAGGACTCGAAGACCGTCATCGGCCTCGCCCGCCTCAAGGCGCACCTGGCCCGCTGAACGCCGCCTTGCACCGGCAGGGCGCGCGCGGCAGGGCGGCGAATGATGGGGGGTGGCCGTCGTCGCTCCCCCTCAGCCGTTCGAGCACCTCGTGCTCGACTTCCTCGCCTACCTCGAGTTCGAGCGCGGGCTGTCGCGCAACACGCTCGAGGCGTACCGCTCCGACCTGCTGCAGCTCGGCACCCACCTGCAGCGCACCGGCGCCGAGGCCCTGACCCTCGGTCACGGCGACCTGGCCGACTTCGTGGCCACGCTGGCCACCGGCGCGGAGGACCGGCCCGCGGTCAAGCCCGCCACGCTGCAGCGCAAGGTCGCGTGCCTGCGCTCCTTCTACCGCCACCTGCGCCGCCAGGACCTGCTGCACGACGACCCGACCGTGCACCTGCGCGCTCCGCGGCAGAGCCGCAAGCTGCCGCAGGTGCTCTCCCGCGACGAGGTCGCTCGCCTGCTCGAGCAGCCGAGCGGCACCGAGCCCGCCCCGCTGCGCGACCGCGCGCTGCTGGAGGTCATGTACGCCTGCGGCCTGCGCGCCTCCGAGGCGACGGGCCTCGAGGTCTCCGACGTCGATCTCGAGGAGGGCATCCTCCGCGCCCGCGGCAAGGGCTCCAAGGAGCGCCTCGTGCCGGTCGGCTCGGCCGCCGGCCGTGCGCTGACCGTCTACCTCCAGCGCGGCCGCCCGCGGCTGGCCGGCGACCGTCTGGAGCCGCGGCTGTTCCTCAACCACCGCGGCGCCGGCCTCACGCGCCAGGGCCTCTACAAGATCGTCCAGCGCCACGCCCGCAGCGCCGGCCTGGCCTCGAAGATGAGCCCGCACACCCTCCGCCACACGTTCGCCACCCATCTGCTCGCGGGGGGCTGCGACCTGCGCTCGCTGCAGGAGATGCTCGGCCACGCCGACATCGCCACCACCCAGCTCTACACGCACCTCTCGGCCGACCGCCTCAAGGACGTCTACTTCGACGCCCACCCGCGGGCGCGCGCCGGCGGCTGACCCGCCTGCGAGAATCGCCGGCGTGAGCGCACGCCGGGCCTTCGTGATCGTCCTCGACGCGTGCGGCGCCGGCGAGCTGCCCGACAGCGCCGACTACGGCGACGCGGGAGCCAACACGCTCGGCCACGTCGCCGAGGCGGCCGGCGGCCTGGACGTGCCGGCGATGGGCGCGCTCGGGCTCGGGTCCGCGCTGGCGCTGCAGGGCGTCCCGCCGGCGCCGGAGCCCGTCCTCCACGGCCGCCTGCACCCGCTCGGCCCGGGCAAGGACACGATCACCGGCCACTGGGAGCTGATGGGCGTCGTCACGCCCGTGGCGCTGCGCACCTACCCGGACGGCTTCCCGCCGGAGATCCTCGAGCCGCTGATCGACGCCACGGGCCGCGGCGTGCTCTGCAACCGGCCCTACAGCGGCACCGCCGTGATCGAGGACTTCGGCGAGCAACACATCGCCACCGGCGACCTGATCGTCTACACCTCGGCCGACTCGGTGCTGCAGATCGCCGCCCACGTCGACGAGTGCCCGCCCGCGGAGCTGTACGCCGCGTGCGCCGCGGCGCGCGAGATCATGCAGGGCGAGCACGCCGTCGGCCGCGTCATCGCCCGGCCGTTCCGCGGCGAGCCGGGGGCGTTCGAGCGCACGGAGGGCCGCAAGGACCTCGCGCTGTCGCCGCCGGCGCGCTCGTACCTCGAGGAGCTGCAGGCCTCCGGGCTGCCCGTGCACACCGTCGGCAAGGTGGGCCAGGTCTTCGCCGGCGTCGGCGTCGACCGCGAGCACCCGGGCTCGACCAACGCCAAGGCGATCGACTCCACCTCCTCGCTGATCGGCTCCCTGGACGCCGGCCTGGTGTTCGCGAACCTCGTCGAGACCGACCAGCTCTACGGCCATCGGCAGGACGTCCCCGGCTTCCACGGCGCACTGCGCGTGATCGACGCCGCCGTGGCGGAGTGGACGGAGCGCCTGGACCCCGAGCGCGACCTGCTGGTGCTCACCGCCGACCACGGGTGCGACCCGACGACGCCCGGCACCGATCACACGCGCGAGCACGTCCCGCTGCTGGCCTCGTTCGCGGGCCATGGCGGGCGCCGCCACGACGGGCCGTTCGCCGACGTGGGCGCGTCCGTGTTGCGCTGGCTCGCCGGCCGTGACGCCCCGGAGCTTCCGGGCGAGCCGTTCGTGCGGTGAGGCGGAGCTTCGCGCACGCGGGCCGGGCGTGGCGGGCCCGTCGCCGGCTGGCGCCCCTCGCGGCCGTCGCGCTCGCCATGGCCGGCTGCGGCGACGGCGGCTCCGGCGGCCCGGCGGGCACGCCCGCCCAGGGCACCGACCGTCCCGGCCCGCCGAGCGACGAAGCTCAGCTCGAGGCCCTGCTGGAGCGTCGCGCCGAGGCCCTGCAGGCAGGACGCGTGAGCCGCTACGCGGCCACCGCGGCGGGCGCCCTGCGCGCCGAGGACCGCCGCGCCGCGCGCAACGCTCGCGGGCTCCCGCTGCGCGCCGTCCGCCTGAAGGCGACCAGCATCGAGGTCGACGGCCGGCGCGCCGTGCTCGAGGTCCGCTCGGGCTACGCCATCACCGGCATCGACGGGCGCTACGAGGCGGACCGGACGCTGCGCGCCCTGCGCACGCCCGGCGGCTGGCGGATCCGCTCGCAGGCCAGCCGCCGCCAGCGCCACCCGTGGGAGGTCGCGCGCTTCGCCGCCGAGCGCAGCGCGCACTTCACGATCCTCGCGCCCGCCGGGCTCGCCACCGACGGGCTTGGCGACGCGCTGGAGAGCGGCTACCAGCAGATGCGCGAGATCCTCGTCTCCGGCCGCCTGCGGCGCCGCTACCTCGTGGTGGTGGCGGCCGACGCCGCCCAGGCGCGGCGGATGACCGCCGGCATCCGCGGCGTCGCGACCCTGGCGGCCATCTCGGACGCCGCGGTCAGCGAGCAGGGACCCGCCGAGCGCGTCCTCAAGGTCGCCTCGCAGCGGCTGCTCGTGGTCTGGCCCGCGTTCGGCCCGCTCGATCCGGACGGGCGGCAGCGGGTGGTGGCCCACGAGCTCACGCACGCCGCGCTGGCCGGGCAGACGTCCGGGCGGACGCCCGGCTGGCTGGTGGAGGGCCTCGCGCTCTACGTCTCGGGCGACCGGCGGGTCGCCGAGGCGGCGAGCCGCGTCGGCGAGCAGGCGCTGGGCGGCGGCGCCGCGGGGAGCGCCGCCCGCCGCGCGCTCACCCTGACCGGGCTCTCGCGGCCCGAGGCGATCGGCCGCCTCGGCGGCGACGGCCAGAGCGCCGCGTACGCCTACAGCTCCGCCGCCGCCGTCTACATCACCGCCCGCTTCGGCCGCAAGCGGTTCTTCGACCTCTACGACGCGTTCAACGAGGAGTCGCTCGACGGCCCCGCCGGCGCGGAGCTCACGAGCCGCGCCGTCCGCCGCACGCTCGGCGTCCCGCTCGTCGAGCTCGAGCGCGACCTGCGCCGCTGGATCGTCACGCGCGCCGTCGTCGACGCCTTCGCGCCCTAACGTAACCCGCCGTGCCGGAGCTGCCCGAGGTCGAGACGATCCGCCGCCACCTGGCGCCCCACGTCGAGGGCCGCCGGCTCGAGCGCCTGCGGGTGCTCGACCCGCGCTGGAGCCGGCCGCTGGCGTCGCAGGAGCTGGCCGCGGCGGTCGAGGGGCGCCTCGTCGAGCGGCTCGCCCGCCGTGGCAAGTACCTCGTCTGGGAGCTCGAAGGCGACGTCCACCTGCTGATGCACCTGCGCATGACCGGCACGCTGCTGCTCGACCCGCCGGGCGCGCCGCCCCACAACCGCGTCTGGCTCGAGCTGGGCGAGCACCGGCTCGCGTTCACGGACCCGCGCCGCTTCGGCACCGGCGAGCTGGCGCTCGGCTTCGAGGCGCTGGAGGCGTTCTTCGCCGCCCGCCTGGGTGTGGAGCCGCTGGAGGCGGCGTTCACCGCGGCGCACCTGCACGGCCTCATGCGCACCTCGCGCGCGCCCGTGAAGGCGTTCCTGCTCGACCAGAAGCGCGTGGCCGGGGTGGGCAACATCTACGCCGACGAGGCGCTGTTCCGCGCCCGCGTGCACCCGCTGCGGCCGGCCAACCGGCTCACCCGCGCGCAGGCCGCGAGCCTGCGCGACGCGGTGGTCGACTCGCTGCGGGCCGGGATCGCGGCCAAGGGCGCCACCATCGACGACTTCCGCGACCCCTACGGGGTGAGCGGCGCCTTCCAGGACCAGTTCCTCGTGCACCTGCGCGAGGGCGAGCCGTGCCCCGAGTGCGGCGGGCCTGTGCGCAAGCTGCGCGCCGCCGGGCGCGGCACCTACGTGTGCGAGCGCTGCCAGCCCCGCCCGCGGGCGGCCCGGCGGCGATGACGCTGCTAGGCGGCGGCTTCCGAGAAGTCCGCCAGGCGCCCGGCGCGGTCGGCGGCGATGAGCTCCTGATAGCCGCCGATCGGCTCGCCGTCGATGATGACCTGGGGAAACGTCATCATCCCGGTCAGGCGCACGAGCTCCGCGCGCCCTTCGGGATCCCTCGCGAGGTTGACCTCGTCGTACGGGATGCTGCGCTTGGCCAGCAAGCCCTTCGCAACGCGGCAGTAGCCGCAGGGTTCAGTGGTGTAGACCGTGATTCGACTCATTACTTCACTTAGTGTAGTGCGATGCCCGGCTCGCTGAAGACCGAGGCGATCGTGTTGCGCGGCATCCGCTACGGGGAGGCCGACCGCGTGCTGCACCTCTATACCCCGGAACGCGGTCGGGTGAGCGCGATCGCCAAGGGGGTGCGGCGGGCCAAGTCGCGCTTCGGGGGGCGGCTGGAGCCGTTCTTCCGCCTCGACCTGGTGCTCTACGAAGGCCGCAGCGACCTCCTGACCGTCACCAGCGCCGAGACGCTGGCGGGCCACCCGCGCCTGCGCGAGCACGCCGCGACGCTGGAGGGGGCCTCCCGCGCCTGCGACGCGGTGTCGCGGCTGTTCGCCGACGGCGAGCCCCATTCCGGCGTCTACCACCTGCTCGCCAACCAGCTCGCGCTGCTCGACCGCGAGCCGGCCCGCGCGACCCGCGCCAACGCACTCGCCTTCCGGCTCAAGCTGCTGCTGGCGGCCGGCTTCGCGCCGCAGCTGTCCGCCTGCACCTCCTGCGGGGAGCCCGAGCACCTCGTCGGCTTCTCCGGAGCGGCGGGCGGCGTGGTGTGCGGCGCGTGCGAGGCGGGCAGCTTCGCGCTCGGCCAGGAGGGCCACGACTTCCTGGTCGCCGCCCTCGGGCGCCCGCTCGCCGAGGCGCCGGACGCCCCGCCGCGGGCGCTCGCGCAGGCCGAGCGGGCGATCCTGGAGACGCTCGAGCACCACGCCCATGTGCGGCTGCGAGCCGTGGGCGCCCGGTAGTCTGGCGCGCCGATGGCCGAGCAGTGGGTCTACGACTTCTCCGAGGGCTCGAAGGACATGCGCGATCAGCTCGGCGGCAAGGGCGCCAACGTCGCGGAGATGACCCGCGTGCTGGGCGAGGACCGCGTCCCGGCCGGCTTCACCATCACCACGGACGCCTGCGTCGCCTACATGAAGGCCGGCCAGGAGGAGCCCGACGGGATGGCCGAGCAGGTCGCCGAGGCGCTGAAGCGCCTCGAGGAGCGCTCCGGCAAGACGCTCGGCGACGACGAGGACCCGCTGCTGGTCAGCGTGCGCAGCGGCGCACGCGAGTCGATGCCGGGGATGCTCGACACGGTCCTCAACCTCGGCCTCAACGACACCTCCGTGGAGGGCATCGCCCGCGCGACCGAGAACGAGCGCTTCGCCTGGGACTCCTACCGCCGCTTCGTGCAGATGTTCGGCAACGTCTCCCACGGCGTCCCCGGCGAGAAGTTCGAGGAGGCGATCAAAGAGGTCAAGGACGATCGCGGCGTCAAGGACGACACAGAGCTCGACGTCGACGCCCTGAAGGAGCTGACGGGGCGCTTCAAGGACCTCTACGAGTTCCCGCAGGACCCGCAGGACCAGCTCCGCCAGGCGATCCGCGCCGTCTTCGACTCCTGGACGGGCGAGCGCGCGGTCTCCTACCGGCGGCTCAACCGGATCCCCGACGAGTGGGGCACGGCGGTCAACGTCCAGCAGATGGTGTTCGGCAACAAGGGCGACTCGTCCGGCTCCGGCGTGGCGTTCAGCCGCGACGAGGTCACCGGCGCGCCCGAGCCGAGCGGCGACTTCCTGGTCAACGCCCAGGGCGAGGACGTCGTCTCCGGCGTGCGCAACACGCTCGACATCGCCGAGATGAAGGACAAGCTGCCGGAGGCCCACACGGAGCTGATGGAGATCCTGCGCACCCTCGAGCGCCACTACAAGGACATGCAGGACACGGAGTTCACCGTCGAGGAGGGGCAGCTGTTCATGCTCCAGACCCGCAACGCCAAGCGCCCCGCCCAGGCGGCGGTGCGCTTCGCGTGCGACGCGGTGGACGAGGAGCTGCTCTCCCGCGAGGAGGCGCTCGCGACGATCGACCCGAGCTCGCTGGACGCGCTGCTGCACCCGACGTTCGACCCGAAGGCCGAGTTCGAGGTGTTCGCGAAGGGCGTGAGCGCCTCGCCGGGCGCCGCCAAGGGCGAGGTCGTCTTCACCGCCTCCGACGCGGTCGCGGCCGCAAAGGAGGGGCGCGACGTGATCCTGGTGCGCCCGTACACCGAGGCCGACGACGTGGCCGGGTTCGACGCAGCGAAGGGGATCCTGACCTCGGAGGGCGGCAAGGCCTCGCACGCGGCGCTCGTGGCGCGCGGCATGGGCCGGCCGGCCGTCGTGGGCGCCGGCGGGCTCGTGATCGACCTCCGGGCCAAGGAGGTCCGCGTCGGCGACACGACGATCTCCGAAGGCGACCGGATCGCGATCGACGGCACCAAGGGCTGCGTGACGCTCGAGGACGTCCCCCTCGTCGAGGCGCAGACCAGCGAGCACTTCGAGCGGGTGCTGGAGTGGGCCGACGAGATCCGCCGCCTCGGCGTGCGCGCGAACGCCGACACGCCCGAGGACGCCAAGAAGGCGCGCGAGCTGGGGGCCGAGGGCATCGGGCTGTGCCGCACGGAGCACATGTTCATGGCCGAGGAGCGCCAGCCGAAGATGCGGGCGATGATCATGGCCGACGACGAGGACTCCCGGCGGGAGGCGCTCGCTGAGCTGCTGCCGCTGCAGCAGGAGGACTTCGAGGGGCTGTTCGAGGCGATGGCCGGGCTGCCGGTCACGATCCGCCTGCTCGACCCGCCGCTGCACGAGTTCCTCAAGAACCTGCCCGACCTGCGGGCCCAGGTCGAGCGCGCGCGGATCGAGTGCACCGACGACCTCGAGCAGCTCGAGAAGACGCTGGCGCGCGTGGAGGAGATCCACGAGGAGAACCCGATGCTCGGCACGCGCGGCTGCCGGCTCGGGATCCTGATGCCCGAGATCTACGAGATGCAGGTCGAGGCGATCATGCGGGCCGCGAAGGCCGTGCGCGAGAGCTCCGGCGACTCCCCGCACGTCGAGGTGATGATCCCGCTCGTCGACTACGAGCAGGAGCTCGAGATCCTGCGCGAGCTGGTGGTCCGCATCGGCGACGAGCAGGGCGTCAAGGAGGGGGAGGACTACACCGTCGGCACGATGATCGAGCTGCCGCGGGCGTGCTTCGTGGCCGACCGGATCGCCCAGCACGCCGACTTCTTCTCGTTCGGGACCAACGACCTCACCCAGACCGCGCTGGGCTTCTCGCGCGACGACGTCGAGTCCAAGTTCGTGCCGGCCTACATGGAGCGCAAGATCTTCGACCGCTCGCCGTTCGAGACGATCGACAAGCCCGGCGTGGGCTGGCTCGTGCGCCTCGCCGCCTGGGTCGGCCGCGAGGCCCGTCCGGGCCTGAAGCTCGGCATCTGCGGCGAGCACGGCGGCGACCCCGAGTCGATCGAGTTCTTCCACATGGCCGGGCTCGACTACGTCTCCTGCTCGACGTATCGCGTGCCGATCGCCCGCGTCGCGGCGGCGCAGGCGGCAATCGCGCATCCTTCGTGACTTAAGTGCGCCGCGGCCGCTGAGCCGACGCCGCGGGCTGTGAGAATGGAAGGCCGTGCTCCTCGAGTCGCAGCTCTCACCGCTCGCCACCCCCTCGTATCCCGCGCTGCGCGAGCGCGAGGAGGAGGAGTGCTCGTTGCGCACGCCGTTCCAGCGCGACCGGGACCGGATCGTGCACTCGAAGTCCTTCCGGCGGCTCAAGCACAAGACGCAGGTGTTCGTCGCCCCGGAGGGCGACCACTACCGCACGCGGCTGACCCACACGCTCGAGGCGACGCAGATCTCGCGCACCGTCGCGCGGGCGCTGCGGCTCAACGAGGACCTCGTGGAGGCGATCGGCATGGGACACGACGTCGGGCACCCGCCGTTCGGGCACATCGGCGAGGACGTGCTGGACCGCTGCGGCCGCGAGCGCTTCGGACGCGGGTTCCGCCACAACGAGCACTCTTTGCGGGTGGTCGACCGGCTGGAGGCGCTCAACCTCACCGAGCCGGTCCGCGACGGGATCCTGCGCCACTCCTCCGGCGCCGGCGAGCCCGCCACGCTGGAGGGCAAGATCGTCCGGCTGGTGGACCGCATCGCCTACATCAACCACGACATCGACGACGCGCTGCGCGCCGGCGTGCTCGCCGCCTCGGACCTGCCGGCGCGCGAGATCGCGGTGCTGGGGGAGACCGGCTCGCGGCGGATCGACGCGCTGGTGCACGACCTCGTCGAGCACTCCGAGCGCGCCGGGGACATCGTGCAGGGCGAGGCGGTGGGCAGCGCGATGCTGCGCCTGCGCACGTTCATGTTCGAGCACGTCTACCTCGGGCCGGCGGCGCGGGCGGAGCACGCGAAGATCGGGCGCGTGCTGCGCGGGCTGTTCGACTGGTTCGTCGAACACCCCGAGGAGCTGCCGGAGACGGTCCCGGGCGGCACGGAGGCCGACCGCGTGATCGACTACCTGGCGGGCATGACCGACCGGTTCGCGATCCGGGCCTGGACCGAGCGCGCGGTGCCGCAGGGCTTCGTGGCCTAGATGGCGCGCTACACGCAGGAGTCGCGCGAGAAGGTCCGCGACGCGGTGGACTTCGCGGTGCTGGTGGGCGCGCGGACGGAGCTCAAGCGGGCGGGCTCCAACCGCATGCAGGGGCTGTGTCCCTTCCACGAGGAGCGCACGCCCTCGTTCGGGATCGACCCGGTGGAGAAGCTCTACCACTGCTTCGGCTGCGGTGTGGGCGGCGACGTCTACTCCTTCGTGATGAACACGGAGGGGCTTGACTTCGCCGGTGCGCTGGAGTGGCTCGCGGACCGCTCCGGAGTGGAGCTCGAGCGCGAGTCCGAGGACCCGCGCGACGCGGCGCGGCGGGTGCGGCGCGACCGGCTGCTGGCGCTGCTCGAGCGCACCGCGGCGTACTACGTGCGGGTGCTGTGGGAGAGCGGCGAGGCGGCCCGGGCGCGCGAGTACCTCACCGCGCGCGGGCTGGAGGAGGCCGTGCTGCGCGAGTTCCGCGTGGGGTTCTCGCCGTCGCGCTGGGACCGGGTGCTGATGGCCTCACGGGCGGCGGGCTACACGGAGGAGGAGCTGCTGGCGGCCGGGCTCGCGTCGCGCTCGCGCGAGCGCACCGGCGTCTACGACCGCTTCCGCGGGCGGATCATGTTCCCGCTCTGCGACGAGCGCGGCCGCGCGCTTGGGTTCGGCGCGCGGGCGCTGAGCGAGGGCCAGCAGCCGAAGTACCTCAACACCAGCGACGGCGAGGTCTTCCACAAGGGGCGGCTCGTCTACGGCGCCGACCTCGCACGCGCCGCCGCCGCGCGGGCGGGACGCGTGGTGCTGGTGGAGGGCTACACGGACGTGATCGCGCTGCGCCAGGCCGGGGTGCCCGAGGCGGTGGGATCGATGGGCACCGCCCTGACCGAGCAGCAGGTCGACGCGCTGGCCCGGCTCGCGCCGCGGGTGCTGTTCTGCCAGGACCCCGACGCGGCGGGCCAGAAGGCGGTCGACCGCGGGCTGGCCGGCCTGACCGAGTTCAACCGCCGCTCCGGCTCCCGCGTCGACTTCCGGATCGTGCGCCTGCCCGGCGGAAGCGACCCGGCCGACGTCGTCCAGCGCGACGGCCCCGACGAGGTGCGCCGGCTGCTCGGCGCGGCGGTCCCACTCCCCCGCTACGAGGTCGAGCGGGCGCTCGAAGGCGACAC
>Ga0183260_10002350_pt1 | contig 15658 bp, 13 predicted proteins | sample AntDrymUQ4972206_2_FD_129768 | JGI IMG/M metagenome (GOLD analysis project Ga0183260, IMG submission 129768) | Polar desert sand microbial communities from Dry Valleys, Antarctica - metaG UQ497 (22.06) (version 2) (version 2) | ecosystem: Environmental > Terrestrial > Soil > Desert | place...
GCCATGAGCCGCCTAGGTGCGGTCGCAGGTCACCATCGGCCCTGAGTGTGACAGGGTCAATGATCGGGGCGACAGCGCAGTTGTAAAGTGGCCGACACTCGGCGCCGGACCGATCCTCGGAGCTGGTCGCGCGCAACGGTCTGAGGTCCTGGAACAGGGATGGGAGTGATCGCCGCCTACCGACGCGTGCTGGGCAACCGGCCGCTGGCCCGCCTGCTCTTCGGCGAGTTCGTATCCTCAATCGGCGACTGGCTGTATCTCGTCGCCCTGCTGGTGCTGATCTGGGACCAGGCCAGGGATCCGGTGGTGCTCGGACTCATCGGCGCGGCGCGGATCATCCCGTACATCGTGCTCTCGGTCCCAGCCGGCATCGTGGCTGATCGATTCGACCGGCGCATGGTGCTGATGGTCACCGACATTGCCCGCGGCGTGATCATGCTGCTGATCGCCGGCGCGGTGCTGCTCAACATGTCGGTCTGGGTCGTGGTCGCGCTGGCGATCCTGGCGACCTGCTTCTCGGCCTTCTTCTCGCCGGCGATCGGCGCCTACCTGCCGAGCCTCGTGCGCGATGAATCCGAGCTCGGGCCGGCCAACAGCGCCTGGTCCAGCCTCGACAACCTCGCCTTCTTCATTGGCCCCGCCTTCGCCGCGCTTCTACTGGGCATCGGCAGCCTGCCCGCGGCGTTCCTGCTCAACGCCCTCACCTTCGGCGTGGTGGCCCTGGTCCTGTGGCGACTGCCGGCGAGCCCGGCCAGGAATGGAGTCTCAGCCGAGGACGGCAAACCCGACCGGCCGGCCGGGCTACGCCGTGTGCTGGCGCCCGTCTCGAGGCCGCTCGTCGGCATCGGCGTCCTGAACATCGCCGACGGGTTCGTCTTCGGTGGGCTCGGGGTGATCACCGTCATTCTCGCTGTCGACGTCTTCGGCGTTGGCGAGGCCGGCACGGGTGTGCTCAACTCGGCGGTCGGCGTTGGCGGGATAGTCGGTGCCGTGATCGCCGGAGCGCTCGTCCTTCGCCGCCGCCTCGGCCCGCCGTTGCTGGTGGGGGCGCTCGGGCTGGGGGCAGGCATTGCGCTGCTCGGCCAGGTCGGTGACTTCACGCTCGCGCTCGCGGCGATGGCACTGGCGTCGGCCGGCGCGCTTCTGCTCGAGATCACGGCGACGACCCTCCTCCAAAGAATCGTTCCCGACAGCGTTCGCGGCCGAACCCTGGGCGTCATGGAGACGCTCACCGTCACCGCGTACGCCGCCGGCGCCTTCGTTGTGCCCGTGCTGGCCGCCAGCCAACCGGCCGTGGTGCTCCTGGCGTGCGGCGCGATCATGGCCGTGGCCGGCGTCTTGTCGATCCTGCTACTGGGCCGCTGGGCGATCCAGGAGCCCACGATCAATCCGGTCGTGCGCCTGCTGCCAGACGTGCCCATGTTCGGCGGGCTGCCGCCGGCGCGGATGGAGGCCGCCATGCGGGCGGCGAGCGACCTCAAGGTCAAGCCAGGCGAGCAGGTCATTCGCCAGGGCGACGAGGCCGACTACTTCTACGTCATCGCCGACGGCACCTTCGAGGTCACCCAGGCTTCCGAAAGGGGAGAGCCACGCGTGCTGCGCCAGATGGGAGCGGGTGAGTTCTTCGGCCAGATAGGCCTTCTTTCGGGCGTACCGCGCACCGCAACGGTGACCGCGGTCACGGATGGGACGCTGATCACCCTTCCGGGCGGCGCCTTCCTCGAGCTCGTCGCGGCAGGACCGGGCTTGACGTATACGCTCCTTGATCTGCATCGTGGCGCCACCGCCGACTGAAAGCGCCATCGCCGCCTATAGAGGTACGACTTGGACGAGAGCGCCCGAGCCCAGATAGCCGTCGACACCTTCGCGGTCGATGCCCTCGCGCGCTGCCCGCTGTTCGAGCATGCCAACCGGCAGATGCTCGAGTCGCTCGCCAAGAGCCTGCGCCGGCGGCGCTTCCGGCGCAACGAGGTGATCTTCCACCAGGGCGACCCGGGCGACTCGCTCCACGTGGTCGCCAGCGGAGCCGTGAAGATCCTTCTCCCATCGACCGAGGGCGACGAGGCAATCATCGCCACACTGCGACCGGGTGATTTCTTCGGTGAGCTCGCCCTGCTCGATGGAGCGACGCGCTCGGCCACGGCCGCCGCGCTCGAGCCATCGGAAACGCTCGTCCTGCCGCGGCCGGTGCTGATGGAGCTGCTCGGAACCGTGCCAGGGCTCGGCGACGCCCTCCTTGCCGGCCTCGCCAAGGAGCTGCGTCGTTTGACAAGTCAGGTCGAGGAGCTCCATTTCCTGGATCTTGCCGGCCGGCTGGCGATGCGCCTGACTCGCCTGGCACAGGAGTCGCAGCCTGACGCCAGCGGCCAGATCAGCCTCGCCTGGCCGTACACGCAGTCAGATCTCGCGGCGATGATCGGCGGCACGCGGCAGAGCGTCAACCGCCTGCTGGCCGAGCTCGTGGACGAGGGCCTGATCCAGATCCAACCCGACGCGCTCATCATCAGCGACCTGGGCCAGCTGGCGCGCCGTGCCGAACGTTGACGCGAGCCAGCATTGGAATTGCGCGGACCTCGCCAACCCCTATCCAAAGGCCACCGTGGCGAGTCACAATGACACCTACGCTGTCGGCTATTCGACAGTGATCGTGTCTGCTCAATGCTTCCGGACAGCCATGTGGCACCCGTAATGTCACTCCAGGCTTCGGCCAAACAATCGACACTCAGAAAAGGAGGTCACAAATGGGCCAGGACAAACCCGAGCGAGATAGCGGCGTTTGGCGCCCGATGGGCGGCGAAGGCATCCAGCAGAAGGCATCTGACGACGACGATGTCGAGGGCCACGCTCAGACGCGGGGCGCAGAGCGCGCTCAGTCGCGAGCAGCCGGCGATGACGAAGCTGACGTCGAGGGCCATGCTCAAACGCGGGGCGCAGAGCGCGCTCAGTCGCGAGCAGCCGGCGACGACGAAGACGATGTCGAGGGCCACAAGCAAACCCGCTGACACCGTCGCCAAGACGACGAACTCCGCCCCGGGGTGGCCGATCCCGGGCTGACCGCCGCGCTGCAGGCTTTACGCCGGGCAGCGCGGCGGTCTTCTGTTGCCCGTCGATTCGATGCCGACGCCGAGCAGGTACTGCTGCAGACCATCGTCGACGCGACGGTCGCCCTGTTCGAGGCGGAGGCTTCGTCGATCGCGCTCTTCGAGCGTGATCCGGATCGGCTCGAGTTTCGCGTAGCCGCGGGTGCCCAGGGCGCCGGCGCGATCGGGCTGTCCGTTCCGCCCAGCCGCGGGATCGTCGGCTTCGTCTTCTCCACCGGTCAGCCGCTGGCGCTGTCGGACGTCCTGAGCGACCCGCGCTTCGACCGCGCCACAGCCGAGCGGACGGGCTACGTGCCGCGCTCCATTGCTGCGATCCCGCTCGTCGATCGCGACCAGACCGTGGGCGTGCTCCAGGTACTCGACAAGCACACCTCGCCGACGTTCTCACTGCGCGACATGGAGCTGCTCGCGGTCTTCGCACGCCAGGCCGCGGCCGCCATTCGCGCCGCTCGCGTGCAGCGCGACGCGTACGAGCTCTTCAAGTCCGTCCTCACCCGTCTAGGCGACTCGGACGTGACAGAGGCAGACGTGGAGGCGGTCGTATCGGCGGCCACGACGGGGCTCGACACGGACGAGGAGATCCCCTTCTGGCGGCTCGTGGATCGAGTGGCCCAGTTGCGGGACATTTCGGACCGCGAGCTTGGGCTTGTGACCGACATCCTGGAGGTCGTCGCCGCGCACGCCGCCCGCGGCCGCCGCAGTGTCTAGTCGCGCCCGGATGACCGATCCACTCCTTCCCGCCTGGTCAGAGCCGTTCGCGCCCGAGGCGCGGGAACGCCTTATCCGCTCGGCGGCGCTCCGCCAGGTGGATCGTGAGTGGGCGTGGGGAGGCGCCACCGGAGCAGGCGTCAAGGTCGCGATCATCGACAGCGGCGTGGAAGGAACCCACCCCGTGGTCGCGGGCCGGCTCGTGGAGAGCGTGACGGTCGAGATCGTCGACGACGAGGCGCGGGTGGTCCCCGACGAGCCGATCGACATGTACGGCCACGCCACGGCGTGCGCGGGTATCGTCGTCGGTCTGGCACCGGAGGTGGAGATCTACTCGGTCCGAGTGCTTGGCGCCGACCTGCGTGGCAAGGGCGCGGCGTTCTTGGCCGGCCTGGAGTGGGCCGTGGAGCATGGCGTTCAGGCGATGAACCTCAGCCTCTCGTCCAAGAGCGAGCGCCTCTTCCCGTTCTTTCACGAGGTCGTCGACCAGGCCTACTTCAAGAACGTGGCCTTGGTGTGTGCCGTCAACAACGTGCCCGGGCTGTCCTTCCCGTCGACGTTCTCGTCGGTCTTCTCGGTCGCGGCGCATGCCATCGCGGATGCCGAGACCTTCTTCTACAACCCGTCCCCGCCGGTCGAGTGGGGAGCGTGGGGCGTCGACGTCCCCATCGGCTGGAAGGATGGCGGTACGACGGTCGCAACAGGAAACTCGTTCGCCGCCCCGCACATGTGCGGGCTGGTCGCGCGCATCCTCTCGAAGCACCCCGGGCTCACGCCGTTCGAGGTAAAGACGGCCCTGGCGGCGATTGCCAGCGATCCGTCAGAGACATGAGAAAGCGCCGGCCGGGAGAACGGTCGGCGCTTTCGTTTTGAGGAGGAACGGCGCGGGATCTGTGGTCAGATCACCGCGACCAGGACGAGCAGCATCAGCATGGCCACCGCTGCGGCGATCAGTCGATGCTCTGTCGAGGTGTGACTGTCCACTTCGCGCTCCAGCCGGCGGTGGGCTGCGCGGCGCATTGCCTCGTCCTGCTGGTAGGCGGCTGCGTAATCGAGTGCTGCGGGACTCTGATACATCCTATTTCTCCTTTTCCCCCGGATTGCTTGGTGTCTTTGTTCAACTGCTTGAGTTAGATATTCGGACGGCGCCCCTCCTGAGACCATCAAGCGGCCGACGCGTCGCGCGTAAACGTGATGACTGCCTTCGAGTCGCGCTGATCGCGTCCTGTGTGTCGCACAAACGACACGTCAGCTGTGGCTGACCAACGAAGGGCCCCTGCTACCATCGCCGGCCCATGTCCTCCTCGGCGCGGTATCACGTCACGACCTCGATCGCCTACGCCAACAACAGGCCGGGCCTCCACACGCTTTACGAGGTCATCGGCGCCGACGCGATCGCGCGCTGGCATCGCATGAAGGGCGACCAGACACGGTTCCTGACCGGCACGGATGAGCACTCGCTGAACATTCCTGACCGAGCTGCGGAGCAGGGCAAGGATCCGCGCGTTTTCGTGGACGAGATCGCACAGATCTTCCAGGCCGCCGAAACGGCCCTGTTGATCGCTCCAGACCGGTTCATTCGGACGACTGATCCGGACCATGCCCGGGCGGCGAGCGAGATGATCCGCCGTGCGTACCGCAACGGCGACATCTACGTCGGCACGTACGAGGGCTGGTATTGCCCGTCGGAGGGTTTTCGTGCCGAGAGCGACCTCGTTCGCGATGGCGATACGTGGCATTGCCCCAACCACCCGACGATCACGTTGGAGTGGGTCGCCGAGAAGAACTGGTTCTTCCGCCTGTCGGCTTACCAAGAGCGCCTCGAGAAGCTGTTCGCCGATCATCCCGACTTCGTCGAGCCCGAATATCGGCGCAATGAGATGCTGGCGTTCGTCAAGCGCGGCCTGCAGGATTTCTCGATCAGCCGCGAGCATGTCTCCTGGGGCATTCCGTTCCCCATTCGCGAGGACGGCAGCGACGCTGTATTGGACGACGGCTCGCCTGATCCATCGGCCGGGCGGATCTACGTCTGGTTCGACGCCTTGGTCAACTACATAACTGGCGCGGGCTTCCCCGATGACATGGACAGCTTTGCGAAGTGGTGGCCGGCCGACGTCCACATCATCGGCAAGGACATCAATCGCTTCCACTCCATCTACTGGCCGGCGATGCTCATGAGCGCGGGTATCGAACCGCCGCGCAAGGTCTGGGTGCATGGCTTTCTCACCGTGCAGGGCGAGCGGATGAGTAAGAGTCTTGGCAACCTGCTCGACCCGGACCAGATGGTGAGCGTTTTCGGGCCCGATGGCGCCCGGTACGTCACTCTGCGGGAGGTTCCGTTCGACCGCGATAGCGACGTTTCGTGGGACTCATTCGTGCGGCGCTACAACGCTGATCTGGCGAACGACTTCGGCAACCTGCTCAACCGGACGCTGAACATGACGAGCCGTTTCGCGGACGGCGAACGACCGCCGCCCGCCGACATCGGGCGATCCGCACTCGCTAGCGCCTGGGCGAAGGTGTGGGCCGCGTATACCGACAAGATCGAGAGCTACCTGCTCCACGACGCTCTTGCGGCGCTATGGGAGTTCGTGGCCGACGCCAACCGCTTCGTCGATCGCGAGCAGCCGTGGGTGCTGGCGAAGCAGGTGCGCGAGGGAGATGCCGCGGCTGCAGAGCGATTACGCGACACCCTCGGCGATCTGCTCGAGGCCTGCCGGCTCATCGCGCTTGCCGGCGCGCCGTTCATGCCCCGTATTGCCGAGCGCGTACATGCCCAGCTGGGGCTCGAATTCAGTTACGGCGCCGACGGCAACGGTGGTCCGACAATAGTCGAACAGGCAGCCTGGGGCGGCGCCTGGGCGCGCGGCAAGGTTGGAACATCGGAGATCCTGTTTCCTCGTGTCGAAATCGTAGAGTCCTGATCGGAACCCACGGCGGCGTGATGCTCCCGCGCCGTTGACGACATGCGGCTGATCGATTCCCACGCCCATCTCCAGGCTGGAGCGTTTCGTCTGGACGCGGACGAGGTCCTGGCAGCCGCACGAGCGGCCGGCATCGAGCGGATCCTGGTCCCAGGCTGGGACGCGGATTCGTCGCTCCTTGCGCTCGGGATGGCCGCAGCGAGCGATATCGACGCCTCTGCGGGCATCCATCCCCACGGCGCGGCAATGGCGACCGATGGCGACTGGGTCCTGATCGAACGCCTTGCCCACCTCCCGCGCGTGGTGGCGATCGGCGAGACCGGCCTCGACTACGACCGTGGGTTCTCGCCACGCGATGTCCAACTGGCCAACCTGCGGCGGCATCTGGCCCTGGCTCGCGACGCGGGCAAGCCGGTCATCCTGCATTGCCGATCGAAGCCCACTCGACGCGACGCCCAGGACGACCTGATACGCGAGCTGGTGGACGCCGGCGCGGGCACCCCCAGTTGGCTGCCGGCCGGTGGCCGGCCACCCGGGCTCCTGCATTCGTTCTCGGGGCCGGTCGACTATGCCGAAGGGGCGCTATCCCTCGGGTTGGCGATCAGCTTCAGCGGGCTCGCATTCCGCGCAGGGGAGGAGGCCACCGCATCCGTCGCCCGGATCGTTCCCGCAAACCGGTTGCTGGCCGAGACCGACTCGCCGTACCTGTCGCCGCCAGGCGCGCCGCGCCGACGAAACGAGCCGCTATGGGTGGAAGTCACGACGGCTTGGCTGGCGGAGGTCCGCGGAGTTGCCGCCGTGGCCATCGGCGAGCAGCTCGTCGAGAACTACGATCGGATCTTCAGCCGCCGACCCACGTAGCCGGGTCGGTCTCGAGCCGTGCACGAAGCATCTCCCTGGCTTCGCCATCCTCGAGCCGGTAGATCCAGGCCGTTTCTGCCTGCCACAGGCGGCCGACAAGCGCAGCACCCGGCTCGGCGGCGGCGATGAACTCAGCCCGGTACCGGCGCGGAACATCCAACGAGGCGGTGGGGAGTGAGCCGGCCAGGAGCTGCTCGTCGAGATAGTCCAAGTACGCGGCGTTGTTGAGGTGCGCCATCGGGTCTATCTCACTGCGCCGGACCGCAATCGGGTAGGCGACGGTGTCGACCGGCGTTGGCGGCGGATCCAGTCGCAGCGGCGTGAAAGCGGCCGCGGGCTCGACGAAAACGTCCGTGATCTCCGCCGGTACGCGCGTGGGCGCGCCGCGCGAGTTGAGCAGCACCCAGTCCGTGATCGCGACCGCCACCGGACGCTTCGTCCCTGGCGCCCGGAACTCGCTCCTCCGTCGCCCCCAGACCCGCCGAAAGCCGACAACCTCGGTCGAGACGATCAGCTCACTCCCGTATGTCACCTCGCCCACTATGTCGAGCTCGACCGCGCGGACGAGCCAGGTCAGTCCCCGTTTGTCGTACCACTCGCGGTCAAAACCGTGGCTCTCAGAGTGGATCCAGGCGAGATCCTGCGCATAGCGGAGGTAGCCGCTGCTGCGCAGGTACCCATCCGGCCCGGCTTCGTCGAAACGCACGCGATACGGGCGCTCGAGTCGAGCGGCAGGGGCCATCGCCCGAGTCTATCGGCCGGCGCCGGCCGGTTCGCTATTGGGTCCGAAGGTGGTTGAGGACGCGCGGATCGATCCAGCCGCGCGCGGTCATGCGCTCCTCGAGGTTCTCGACTGACATCCACTCCGCCAATGTCTGTTCCCAGCCCAGGTCCCAACTCTGCGGGGCTTGTCGGGGCTCTCCGGTCCGCTCCACATCGACACCGGCAAGGGCCTCGGCCAGGCCGTGCCTCTTGTCCAGTCGCTCGGGTGAATAGCCTGCCGTCGCGAGTCGCTCGCTGAGCTCGGCCGCGAGGCGGTCATCGATGGGCAGCAGGTCCTCGACGCGCGGTCGGTCGCGGTAGAGACGCACCAGGCTCACCATGCCCGCCAGCCGGTCCATCGGCTGTGGGTCGTCATCGACGCGCAGGTCGATCCAGTTGTCGTTGTTTCCGAGATACCCGCCGCGCTGGCGCTTGATGACGAGGGCTGCCGACTGTCGCCCACGCCGATCGCCACCCTGCCCGTCGGCCGCTTTCAAGGCCGCGACGAGGCGTTCGGGGAAGGGGAGGCTGAGATCCAGGAAGGCGTCGATCATCGCGTCAACCACCGTGGGTCCGGCGAGGATATTGCCCTGCACAGCAACGCCCTCGAGGGTGCGGCCCCCTGCCCAATCAATGCAGTTCGCGCCCGTATAAGTCGCCGATGCCCCCGTTGCATCGACGATCCCCACCTGGCGGTGGTCACGACCCTCATCGGCTGCCGTGAGCCTTCGGACAGTCTCCTGCGCGGTAAGTCCTTCCGCCAGCATGTCGAGGCCCACAGGGCCGTAGCTGAAGTTCGCAAGCGCCTGCGTGGCTATTGCACCGACCTCTGCCCGCGCATGACTGACGACCGAACCGGCAGCAAGAAACTTAGAGGCAACCGCGCCTCCCAGATCGCCGTTTTCAGGATCTCTGGCCACGATTGAGAACGTCACCTTGCTCCTCCGTGCAGACTGTTTCGCGCTTGACAGGGTCGTGGGCGGGCCGTAGTCTTCTAGCACTCTCACCCAGAGAGTGCTAATCCAAGAACCAGGCTCCCGCGAGGCTGTGCGCGCCGTACAACCAGCGCCACCCGGGCAGCCACACCAGGCAACAGGAGGTTACTGCGTTGGCGACTGCCACTGCGACGAAGGGTTCCATAGCGACAAAGGGTTCCACAACGACCAAGATGCAGCCGCTGGGCGACCGTGTGGTCATCCTGCCGACTCCGCGCGAGGAGATGACCAAGAGCGGCATCGTCCTGCCCGACACGGCGAAGGAGAAGCCCCAGGAGGGCAAGATCATCGCCGCGGGCCCGGGCCGCTTGACGGACGAGGGCAAGCGTGAGCCGATGGACGTCAAGGAAGGCGACGTCGTGCTCTATGCCAAGTACGCAGGCACCGAGTTCAAGATCGACGGCGAGGAGCTGCTGATCGTGAGCCAGAAGGACATCCTGGCAATCGTCAAGTCCTAACCCGGCGGCTCGCATCCGAGCCCGGCGGCTTCGCTTCTCTGTAAGCAATTCAACGGAGGTATCGATCTAACCATGGCAAAACAGCTGATTTTTGATGAGGTCGCGCGTCGTTCACTCAAGCGTGGCGTGGACAAGCTCGCCGACGCCGTGAAGGTGACCCTCGGTCCCAAGGGCCGCAACGTGGTGCTGGACAAGAAGTTCGGCTCGCCGACGATCACCAACGACGGCGTGACCATTGCTCGCGAAATCGAGCTGGAAGACCCGTTTGAGAACATGGGCGCGCAGCTGCTCAAGGAAGTCGCGACCAAGACCGACGACGTCGCCGGCGACGGCACCACCACAGCTGTGGTTCTCGGCCAGGCGCTCGTTACCGAGGGTCTCAAGAACGTAACCGCCGGTGCCAACCCGATGATCGTCAAGCGTGGCATGGACAAGGCCGTCGAGACGATCGTCGAGGCGCTCAAGGCCAACGCTCGGCCAGTAGACAATCGCGAGCAGATCTCGGCAGTGGCCGCAATCTCGGCCGCTGACCCAGAGGTCGGCGAGATCATCGCCGAGGTGATGGACAAGGTCGGCAAGGACGGCGTTATCACCGTCGAGGAGGGCCAGTCGCTCGGCCTCGAGAAGGAATACACCGAGGGCATGCAGTTCGACCGGGGCTATATCTCGGCCTACTTCGTGACCAACCCCGATCGAATGGAAGCCGTCCTCGAGAACCCGGCCATCCTGATCACCGACAAGAAGATCTCGAGTATCCAGGAGCTGCTCCCGGCGCTCGAGAAGGCCGTCCAGCTGGGCAAGCCGCTGTTTCTCGTCGCCGAAGACATCGATGGCGAGGCTCTCGCGACGCTGGTCGTGAACAAGCTCCGCGGCACGGTCTCCGTGCTCGCAGTCAAGGCCCCCGGCTTTGGCGATCGGCGCAAGGAGATGCTGCGTGACATGGCCATCCTCTCGGGTGCCAACGTCATCAGCGAAGAGCTCGGGCGGAAGCTCGACTCCGTGACCGCCGAGGACTTCGGCTCTGCCCGCCGAGTCGTCTCCACGAAGGACGACACCACGCTCGTTGACGGCGCCGGCAGTGCCGACGCGATCAAGGCGCGCATGACCCAGATCAAGGCGCAGATCGAGGAGACCACCTCCGACTACGACAAGGAGAAGCTCCAGGAGCGTCTCGCGAAGCTGTCCGGCGGCGTGGCCGTCATCAAGGTTGGCGCCGCGACAGAGGTCGAGCTCAAGGAGAAGAAGCACCGCATCGAGGATGCTCTTTCGACCACCCGCGCGGCGGTCGAGGAAGGCATCGTCGCCGGCGGCGGCACAGCGCTCCTGCAGGCCATCCCGGCGCTCGACGAGCTGAGGCTCGAGGGTGATGAGATGATCGGCGTGAACATTCTGCGCCGCGCGCTGGAGGCTCCCGTCCGCCAGATCGCCGAGAACGCCGGGCAGGAGGGCTCTGTCATCGTCGCGGCGGTGAAACAGCAGGGCATCGGATCTGGCTTCGACGCCCTCAAGGGCGAGTACGTCGACATGTTCGACAAGGGCATCGTTGACGCGGCCAAAGTGACCCGTTCGGCGCTGCAACACGCGGCCTCGATCGCCGGCATGGTGCTGACCACCGAGACGATGGTGACCGACATGCCCGAGAAGAAGGAAGGCGCTGCTGCCGGAGCCGGTCACGGCCACGGCGGCGACATGGACTTCTAGCAAACGAGAGGTCCAGCTGGCGCTCGTGCCCGCTGGGCCAGGTACCCAAGGACAGGCTGAGAGCCGGGCTCCATCAATTGGTGGCCCGGCTCTTTTGCTGACCCGACGACAGCTGGCGAAGGAAAAGGGTTTCAACGCTCCGGATCACGCTACGTCTCGACGGCAAAGACTCGTAATCCCAGAACGAATTAGGAAGCCCCGGCCGAGTTGGCCGGGGCTTTCTTGCTTTTCGAGCGGCGAAACCTATGGCGTGACGGTGGTCACCGCAGGTACAGAGACCGCTACCGTCTCGGGCGCCGTTAGCGTGGCCGAGTTGGAGATCACCGTGCCAGCCGGAGCAGTGACCAGGACGGTCAACGTCCGGGAACCGCTGAAGCCGACATTGATGGTGCCCAGGCTCCACTTCACTGTCCTGGTTGAAGCCATGTACGTGGCCCCACCCGTTGCGGACACAAAGGTCACGCCGGCTGGCAGGACGTCGGTCAGCTTCGCGTTGGTCGACTCAGCCGGATCGCCGTTGGTGTAGCCGAGCGTGTAGGTGAGCTGGCTGCCGGTGCTTACCGTGAGCGGTGCGGTCGTTGTCACCACCACCGCCGGATCCTGTGGCGGAAGCGCCGGCGTGGAGGTGAACACCTGGAGCTCGGCGGCCTTGACGTCAAGGTCGGCGTCGGAGCCTGTGACGCAGTCGCTGTCGTTGAGCGGATCTGCATCCTGGTCACCGCGGAAGCCCGTGTTGGTTGCGGTGCACTGGTTGGACAGAACCCGCAACTGCACATGAGTTGCGTTCCTATCCGGGACGTCGAAGCTTCGCAGGTTCAGGTCGGGTGCCACTGGCCGCGGCCGGACACCGGGGAATGCGTTTGCGGGACTAGTAAAGAGATGGCTGTAGTTGGCGTTGATCGCACACGTCGCCGCGTTGCCGTTGCACGTCCAGATCTCGAACTGGCGGAGCGCTCGGAAGCGCCCCCCGTTCTCCGGGGTGGGCAGAGCGCTGACGTTGACTCGCTTGACATTCTGAACGCCGCCCTGCAGGTCGACCGTCGCGATCGCCAATGCGGGTGCCAGTCCGGTCCAGTTGGTTGCCTCGGTGTCATCGAACAGGTTGGTGACGGGGTTGCTTACGGTGCCAACGCCAGTCGCCACAGCACCGTTGGTGAGTGAGGCTCGGTTCGTCGACATTTGGATGTCGATGTTGATCGAACCACTCGTGGCGTTGATCCGGCGCGGGAAACGCACGTGCCCGTAGCCCGGCGCGACGACGAGGAACTCGTAGTCGCCGTTCACGAACCTGGCCGTATCGGTCACCGTTCCGCCCGCGATCGTGTCAGCGATCGGGGTTACGCCAGCCTCATAGTCGCCGACGTAGATCTTGGCGTTGGTGATGAGCGCGTTGCTCTCATCCGAAGCACGGACGACGAACGTGACCGTCTTGAAGGCCTCGTTGGGCGATTCAAAGCTGGGCACAGGATCGATGTCAGAAGTGGTGCTTGAGAGAGCACCGACGCCCATGCCACGCTGGGCGAAGGCGCGCCACAAGACGGTCTGGTTCGCGCCACTGAAGCGGATCATGTCGGCCGCCAGGTAAGCGTCGCGGGCATCAAGCATGCTCACGCTGCCGGGCATCAGCAGCCAGGCGTCGAACATTATCTGCGCCCAGCGCCGGTTGCCCGGGCAGGAGGTGGCCGGATAGACACCCTCGGCGCACGCCCGCTGCCGAGCGTTGTTGGACGCCGGATTGCTGCCGTTGTATTTCTGAACCATGGCCTGGCGGATGGCGTAGTTCGTCGCCGACCAGATCTCGCCGTCAGCGTGAACCTGCGTTCGGCCGTCGGGACAGACATCCTCGAGCGGTGGCCCTACAAGCGGAGCGTTGCAGACGAAGTCATAGCCAATGTCGCTGTAGTTGAGCGGACTGTCGCTCATGTTGTAGTTGCGAATGCCACGGTTGCCGTTGCCGGTCACATACGGACCGACCGCGAACCGGCTCTCGTTGTTGGTCGGTAGCAGGTTGAACTCGTTGAGGTACTCGACGGCTTGGAGGTCGCTCCAGGACTCGCCCATGGCCCGCGCCTGAAGGCCTGTGAGGCTCCCGTCGGGACCGCCTACCATGCGGTTCGAGACTGCGTGGCCGTACTCGTGGGCGATGACCGACATGTCGTAGTCGCCATCGACACAGCGGGCATAGAAGCCGCCGGCGATGGGCTGCCAGAGGTACATGTTCGTGATGCCCGGTATGCCGTCGTTGAGCGTGATCTGGTTGGCGTTGTCGCGCGACACGCCCGCCTCGGCAGGTATTGCCGCGCCGGACTGCGCCTGGCCGTACTCGGGGTCTAGTTCTCCCCCTGGTTCGTTGCCGAAGTTGTTCTGCTGCATGTTCCAGGCCTCCTCGGTGAAGCCGAGGAAGTACGTCCAGTCATGCATCCGGTTGTGCTGGACGAATAGGTTTGTCACCGCTGCGTTGATGTCGTTGCCGCCTGGGGTCAGGTTCGTCGTGGCGCAGCGCGACTGGTTCCAGACGTTCGTCCACGGATCTACGTAGCGGCGATCCAGGTGCACAGGGCGCTGCTGGAGCGGCCCTGGCGTGAGCGGTGTCGTCCACGCCTCCCCCGCGATGGCGTTGTTGCCGATCGTGGTGAAGCTCGAGGTGTTGGTCTGGACGATGTGGTCCCACGGCACGCGTGACGCGAAATTCTGAAGCTTGCCGACGGCCGAAGAGCAGTCGGGCACGTTGGCGCCGTTGTGGACCAAGACCCAACAGCCGATCAGACGTTTGTCGTCGTCGACGTGGTCGTAGGGATCGGCGGGAGATGGATCGTTGGCGAGCGATGGGTTGGCGCGGAAGTACTTCCACTTCGGTGGGTAGGCAATAGCGCTACTCGAGCCTGCTACATCGTTCGTTGCGAAGGCACCGTCGTAGGTGAATGGCGGTTCCTCAAGAGAAAACTCGCAGACGCGCGCGTAGAACGTCCCGCTCGTGGGGCCCGCAAACTCGTAGTGGATCGCCTCCGGACTCGTCGCGGTGTCCGAGTTGGCGAGCGGGGTCATCGATGAGTCTAGGAGGTACAGGATGATGTCAATCGCCGGCACTGTCGCGCTGGCGACCACGTCGATGGACAGCGTCCCGCTGGGAGCCGTAATGAGATGGTCCGGGCCGCAGCCGGTGGCCACCGTGGTCGTGCCTGTGAACTGCCCGAAGGTCGGGTCGTGATTCACGGTCATGGGAGGGCGCTGTTCGGCCTGTTCGGCGGACGCATGATCGACGCGGTTGTAGCGCATCAGGATCGCGCCGCTGCGCGCGTCGACGAACGTGGTGTAAGCGATTGGATTGGCGGCTGAAGTGTCGAGAACGATCGTCTCGTACGCGGCACGAGCGATTGGCGCGCCACCCTGGAAAGTGGGAACCGCGACCAGACGGGCGCGCTGGTCGACGCTGCCCGCACTCTTGTCGGGGGAAAGCGGTGTGCGGAAGCCCTGCGCCGAGAAGAGGGTCCAGTCACCAACCGTGCGCACGTTGGTGATCGACCCAGCGCTGACCGGCATGCCAACGTGGGCAGCGGCATTACGCCACGCCTGTGTCGCGCTGAGCGTGGCAGCAGCAGGCGCTGCCGTTGAGCCAGTCGCAGACGATGAAACAAAGGCGACTTTGCCGCTCTTGATTCCGACGGCGATCAAGCCGTCCTGTGCGGCATCGAGGTTGCCGTAGCGCTGACGAAAGAGGACTGCCCTGCCGGCGGCGATCGGGTTCGAGCCCGCGAGCTCAAGGTTCGTGACGTCGCCGTCGGTGAGCCGGAACAGGGTGCGATTAGTGCGGATCCAGTTGCGCGCGGCTGTCTCGGGTGAGCCGTTGAGGCCGCTCCCAAGCCACCCGCCGTACTTGATCAAGGACTGGGGCGTGCCGAACCGGTTCCAGCGCGCCGTGGCGCCAAGCTGCGTGACTCGGCCCGTCTGAGCCGAAGTGGGCTGAATGGAGCCGACGCGGAAGTCCTTGTCGGGCAGTCCCGCGGCGCTGCCGTCGACCGCCAGGATCGGCGCTGGCGCTGCCAACGTGAGCAACAACAGAATCTGAGCACCTACGATAAGTCGGTGGATGCCAGATGGACGGGTTGTGCTGCGCATGCGCGGGACTCCTTCTCGGCCTATGAACAACA
>Ga0183260_10002351_pt1 | contig 15654 bp, 11 predicted proteins | sample AntDrymUQ4972206_2_FD_129768 | JGI IMG/M metagenome (GOLD analysis project Ga0183260, IMG submission 129768) | Polar desert sand microbial communities from Dry Valleys, Antarctica - metaG UQ497 (22.06) (version 2) (version 2) | ecosystem: Environmental > Terrestrial > Soil > Desert | place...
GAGGGATTTCCAGAAGGCTCTGAAATACCAAAACTCCCTGACGCCCCACAGGAGTTTGCGTCCGGGCTTGACTCCGAACTGATGAGGCTGACACAGGAACTGCAAACGGTATCCAAAAGAAAAATTATCGATTCAGGCCCGTATTCTACTAATACTAGTGATAGAACAGTATCTACCTATAATGCGAATGCCGACACAATTGAAGAGCCCAAGAATTGAGATAATATAGACAACATTCGTGTTTCTACAACGGGTGGTAACGGCTATAATATAAATTGGGGTGATACACTAAAAAAGGAGGCAAGAGGACTTGATTATGCAAGTCTAGGTGAAGTGCATTAAGTCTGCGATGAATACATAATTACAAAAAGACATAGCGAACAGACATAAATGCGATTTGCCAAAGAACCCTGCCGCAAAATTTGATGACAACAAGTTGTGGTTTAAGATAACCAAATACGAAGTCGACCAATACAAAAAATACTGAAACCCCCATAATGTTTTTGTATTTTATATCATTCTTTTTTTGAAGGTAAACGACGATAGACACTCAATACGTCTATGCACATGCAAACTTGTTACTTGTTACTATTAATTGATATTATTGTTATGGACAGTTGTCTGTTTAACAATTTAATGGTAAAACAGGCGTGGTTCAGATGAATGGAAATGTTAGTCTGCAAATACAACCAAATATATGTCAGCAGTCAAAAAGCAAATTATTTTATCCCAATATTCTCAATGCGGAGAATCAAATAATGAATTAAATACACTAGTTTACAAATATTCTGCTAACGTGTTTACAAAAATTCAACAAAGAAAAATAATCCTGATTCTCGCTGTGGCTGCAATATCCACAGTTATATACAATACCACTATGTCACCATCATTTGCCCAAGTAAATGATACCCAAGCCCCCTCTTCTGAAAACATGACGACATCAGCCAATGAAGAAAAAAGCACCCAAGAATACATCTTGAATATTAAATCATTGCTAAATCAAACGGTATCGGCATATTCAGCTAATGATACCGCAAAGGCCAAAGAATTGGCAACAACCGCCTATTTGGACAATTTTGAATATATTGAAGAACCCATAGGTGAAGAGATATCAGAACAAGGTGAAGAGCTATTGAGAGAAAGACTAGGGGCACAGATAGACAGTAATGCACCAATAGAGGAAATTAGACAAACCGTCAACGCGACAAACCAAGTTTTAGATGAAGCTCAAAAATCTTTAACTTCTTAACTCTTTTTTTATCCAAACAGTTTATTATTCTTTTACCACAACACAACAAATCGCTTTTTATGTATTGTTTTTCCACATTTAGGCAAAATGTTTTTTTTATCAAAAATGATACCATTGTTTGTGCATATCATCCAGTGGTCACAATCACAACAATTCACAAAATACACACACCGTTCCTACTATTTCAGTAGTGTTGTAACGTAATTGTACCCCTGGTGGAATCTAATGTTGGTCGGCATCATCAAACACTAGTGTGGGTTGATTATTTGGGACGTTTGCAGAAGGCATTTCTACAATAACCCTGTATTCCAGATGTCCAGGGTTGGCCGTTATGTGCGGTTCAGCAAAGTTTGGACTTAGGGGTTCTTCGATTTCCTCATCGCACATCAGGCATTTAACAACATATTTTTTTATTTGGCTATTCACAAGGTTACAGATGAATTTTTACATATCTATATTTTTTGTCCTTTTGCCTTGTAAAAAAGCAGTTGGAATGTGCATCAGTTCATTAAATGAAGAATGGCACACTTATTGCATCACTGCAGGTTTTACACGTTACATTAAACAAAGTTAATCATTTACACACTATATGCAGAAAAATAAAGTTATTTTTTCTAATTTGAATACATATTTTAAAAGCAGAAGACAGAGATAACAGTAAATTGCAAATCAATGTCGCAATCATCATCATCCATTATGCATTTGCAAATGATACCGTCGGTGATAGTGGCCGGTGCAAAATCATTGACATATTCTCCATATTAACAATAAACCAAAAAGGCAAAGAGGGCAATTATGATAAAATCAAGCATCTTGTAGAAGTGGATGATGACATCTTGACTTTTTTTATCGCATAGTCATCACAAATCATGGACCTATACATTGTAAAAGGGGCCCACATTGGCAGAGCATACGTCAATTCGATTTATGACACACCAGGTCTCAATGGCAACAGCGAAATCATAGCTGAAAGCGAAAGAGGAACACCCGATGAGCACAGCCTTTTGGGCAAACTAAAGTGGGTTGTGTCAGAGTATGAGAATTTGAGGGTATTGAAAATAATCGAAAATGACAAAATTGTCGTGGTTCTGGTAAACAGCAATACCCAACTTCAGCACACCACAGACAACATAATGGGTACTATTGCGATACGGACGAAACACCAAAGAGCCTGTTTTAATGACTGAAGATATATCTATAATTTGCATACATTTTCTAAAAACCCAATACATCAGAAGATAACTCCAACGGTTAAAGAGCATACGTTATATTATCATCATCAAATCAATATCTTTTGTTCTATAGGCAATGGCAGCAGAGTCCGTGTTTATCCATGTTATAATCTCACTTTCAGTTTTACTGTTTACTGCTAAACTCTTTGCCGAGATTTTCCAAAGGCTAAAGATGCCTGTTGTCTTGGGGGAGCTTTTGGCAGGAATCATAGTGGGCCCCTATGCTTTGGGTGGGCTACCACTGTTTGACGGTGGGCCACTGGTGGTGTTGGATGAGACCGTCAAGCACATAGGAGAGCTGTCTGCCATCGTGATTTTGTTTGTTGCGGGATTGGAGATAACACCAAGGGAGTTTCTTAGAGGAGGCGCAGCCTCCTTCACCGTGGGGGCATTGGGTGTAATTGTGCCATTCTTTGTGGGGTTTGCCGTATTTTCGATATATGGTTTGGGGGCGTTTGAAACCCTTTTGATTGCCACTGCCCTGACTGCAACGAGCATAGCAATATCCATCCAGGTATTAACTGAACTGGGGAAAATGCAATCAAAGGAGGCACGGCTTATTTTAGGGGCCGCGATAGTTGACGATATTCTTGCTATTGCCGTATTGTCGGTTGTGGTAACCATGGTTCAATCCGGAAACATCACCCCAGATATCATGGAGATTACTTTTCTGATTCTAAAAATACTGGGGTTGTTTGCAGTTCTGCTAATGGTTGCTATTTTCCTGGTTCCAAGGATATTGCACCGGGAAAAACTATGGAGGTCAAAGGGAAGCATAGAGGGAATCACAACTGCGATTTTCTTTGGGACAGCCGGAATAGCGGCCTATGTTGGGTTGTCCCCCATAGTAGGAGCGTTTGCTGTTGGAATGGCTATTGCAAGTACCAAATTGATAAAGCAGGTAGAAGAGTATGTCCACAAGCTGCAGTTTATCTTTGCCCCCCTTTTCTTTGCCATAATAGGCGCACAGGTGGATTTGAGGGGCATAAACCTAAATGTTCTTTTTATTGCGGGGATAGTTGTTGCGATTGCAATCTCCACAAAACTTTTAGGATGTGGTTTGCCATCGCTGATATTCCTTAAGGATAGGGCAAAATCCATGAGGGTCGGAATCGGTATGATATCCAGAGGTGAGGTTGGTTTGATTGTTGCTGGTGTTGGGGTTACAACAGGCGCATTGTCCACCGACATCTATACTGCAATAATCATCATGGTTGCATTGACTACAATAATAACTCCAATATGGCTAAAGAAAGTATACCAGAAGGAGAACCACATAGCATCAACAAAGTAAAATGTTAATGTATACGTCACACCAAATGCATTGGACAATTCCCAATCACGGCATGCTTACTGGCATGTTGGGAGCACCAGATAATACCCCCTTATTGGAAAAGGATCAGAGCAAGTTTTGAATGCGGTTATGGCAATAGATATTTAATACTGTTTTCAGTAACCAATAAAAAGAGAATAATTGAATCCTTTGTATTTTTTTTAGGTGTGATTATTACAATAGTAATAGGAAATTCAATTATTGTTTTTTCGGACCCCGATAGTAAAGTAATCTATTCGAATTGGATACTGATAATAAACTCCCTTATTGCTGCAGGGCTTGCTTTAATGATTTTCTTTAAGGATAGAGCAAACAAGGAGGACGACAGGGCCAATATTCTTCTGACACTTGGACTTGTCTTTTGGTTTATAGCAAATATCATTTGGGCCCATTATGAACTGGTGCTTGATATTGTATCGCCTGTTCCCTCCTAGGCCGATTTATTCTTAATTTCGGCCTACGGATTTCTGATTTACAGGCTGATGTTAATATACAAAAAGTTCGGTCGCATAGCAAATAAAAAAACACTGTTTGCAATAATTTCCGGTACCGGTTTATTTTTAGTATATATATTAAACCTAACCCTAACCATAACAGAAACATCGAGTTTCAGGGGCCTTATGCTATTTGCCGTTACTATAGCATATCCCATATTGAATTCAATTCTAACTGTTCTTGCATTAATGATTCTCCTTGGAATAAAGCATGAAAAACATCATTTTATTCCCTGGGTCTGTGAATTAGTTGGGCTTTTGGCAATAGTTATCGGAGATAGCTGGTTTGCAATTGTTGTCCTGACCGCATTAGTTGAACAACTGTGGATGTCTTATTTGCTGCTATCTTCCCATTATTTGCTAATTGCAGGTGGCCTTATTTGGCATCTTAGATACCACATAAAATGGCATTCAAAAGACCTCATTTTCAAAATCTTGACAAAGACAGGAAACAAAAGATCTACAAAGGTTTCCCTGGCTTCGGTCAGTGTAATGACCCTACTGATATTCTCAAGTTTTTATTTTACAAATGTCCTAAGTGGTAATGGAGATGGAGATTTTTTCATAAGTGAGTCTAATCCTTTGCCCCAATCAGAATTTGGCAATGGAGAAAAAAAGGAGTATGTCGTTGGGGCCATCCTGCCATATACGGGCTCCTTATCATCCATTGGCAAACCGGTCAAAATAGCATTGGAAAAAGCTGAGTATGACGTAAACAAACATTTTGAGGACACAAACTCATCATCTAGGTTTAAGCTATTGATGGTTGATTCAAAGACAAGCCCCGAACAGAGCCTCATGGCAATAAAAAAATTACATTAGAGGGGAGCAAAAATCATTGTAGGGCCTGCTACCAGTACCGCAGTTGCCGCTGTCAAAGAATATCCAGACACCAACAACATCATAATTATCAGCTATTCAAGTACCTCGCCCTTGCTATCTGTCAAAGGAGACAGCCTTTTTCGGTTTGTTCCAGATGACACATATCAAGGAAAAATAATTGCCGAAAGAATGATTGGCGATGGAATAAAAGTTATTGTTCCGTTTTGGAGAGGCGATATATATGGAAATGAACTTTACAATTCTACCAAATATCATTTTGAAAAGTTAGGTGGCAAAGTAGAGGAGGGCATCAACTACAGTCCCCCCACAGGTAAATTTGCAACAAGTTTGCACCGTATAAATTTCATAATGTGGAACCAGGAATTAGAAAAACTAAATACAGTTGTCTCCGGCGCCATAAAAAAATACAGTTCTAATTCTGTGGTGGGTGTCTACGCAATATCATTTGATGAGATAACCCCCATACTGATCCAGACTCCTCTTTTTGAAAACCTTGAAAAAGTAAGATGGTATGGCAGTGACAGTATTGCGCAAAACCACCATGTCACAAAGAATGTTGATTCGGCGGCTTTTTCAATGAAAACTAATTTTAACAATCCGTTGTTTTCAATAGGTAAAGAGACAAACAAATCTCACGATCTTGAGGAGGAATTGGGAAAAAAATTGCACTATGTAGGCTCATTAACATATCCTGCTATAGCCTATGACTCTTATTGGATATCGTCACTAAGCCTTGATAAAAACGGCACAATTAACCATGGAAGTGAAAACCCGGCCAAATCATTTAAGGACATCATTACTAAAACTGCAGAGTCATTTGATGGAATATCCGGTAAAATAAAACTCAATGAAGCAGGTGACAGAATTGGCGATAGTTATGATTTTTGGGTGGTTAACAAAGATAATGAAACTCAAAGTTACGAGTGGGAAAAGGAATAGCACTGGTTTCCAAAATACAATCCTAAAGTCTTGGTGTCACTTTCCCTGTAAGGTGAAAATTTTAAGATGGCAGGATTCAAAAAAGTGTGCCTTTTTTGTAGTTCACCATAACATTTGGGCAAACGCTGCAAAGTGGGCAGAGAACCATCTTTCCACAATTTGGTGTTTTTGATGCGATAATTTGGGTTCAACCAACACAAATGATATTATATTACAGGTTTTTTCCTGCATATATTGAGCATGGCCAACAAACCCAGAAGTAAGATTACAGTATCAGTCTTTATCGCTTTATCATTTTTATCCTTAAACACAGTACACGGCACATTACACGGATCAATTACCGCGTTAGAGGCAAATGGCCAGATGTCAGGCACAGTAGAGCACAAAATACAAAACCAAACAGATGCCGGTGACAAACAAAATATTGTCAGACTGTTAGCAAGCCTTACACAATACAGGCTAGAAGAGGCAGCAAACATTTTGGAAATCACCAGCAAACAGGATGCAGTGAGAATGACCCCCTATTTTGGCAACATAAGTCAACTTCATATGGGCATTTCGGAGAATCTTGATTCAGAAAAGAGAAACGTGGCCAAGGAAATCCTTAGTCACAACAAAGATTTTGGAAGCATTTACTTTACCATGCCTAACGGTGATGTTTACATTGGTGAGCCATTCTACGACCAAAAACAGCTTCCAAGGCTCAATTTTGCGGATAGAGATTGGTATAAAGGGGTAACATCTACAAATGCTACCTACACTAGTTCTGTATTTTTCTCGGCTTCCATTCATGCGCCTGCAACTGCCATAGCCGTACCTGTTTACTCTACAACTGAAAACAGCAACATCATCAGCAATAGTAGTGATAATAGTAATGGTAACAACAACATAGATAACAAAACAGGGTATTTGCTAACAGGATATTGGGTTGGGATAGTTGATTTGCAAAGTGTCAACGAAACAATAAAAAATCTGGGTCTTGATAAAAACAATCAAATAACAATTGTTGACCATGAGGGCAATGAGTTTATTAATTCCAATACGAGCAAAAATTGGAAAGACAGCAATGTCATCTCAAATGCCAATGACAACTCCACGCTTAATCCAACCGACAAGGAGCATCTCAACCAGCCGCAGAAGATAAACTCACTTGCCAACCTAGCGAGTGTAAAAAAAGCATTAAGCGGTAACAGTGGATCAGGTGTTGAAATTGTGGATGGTGTAAGACTTTCAATCACTTATCAACCATTGCAGGCAGGAACACACACATGGGCAGTAGTGTCAATGTCGAAAACATAAAAAAAACTTTTTTTGGGTGTAGTTGCCTATAGATTTTGATGCCCAGTTTTGGCTTTGAAATAGCGATTTATATTTTTGTCTAATGGCAATATTTTTTACGTGTTTTGCATCACAGTCCCATCCTCATTAACTATATCATCCATACCGAATAAGCATCCGTGAAATTGTTTTGCCTTTTCAAAATACAGTATTTGACATTCACAAAGGTTGCTGTCGTTGTTGATGTGGGATCATTATGCATTATATAAAACGGATAGCAGATGTTTTGCTTGGTAACATATGTCTCTTTGCATGATTGTAACACATCCATTTAAGGACAAGTAATTACATCGGTTGCATTACAGGGACATATAGCGTAATCCAGTAAAAAAATTAATTGGTTAAATACCATAGCAACAATATAGCATTTTATTTTTTTGTAATCATGGAGGATAAAAACAGAAACCCAGGATTGGCGGTAACTAAATGCAGCCAAGACTTTTTTAACTAGTTTCTAGAGGAAAGCACCAAAAGCTTATCTCAAATGCATGTATTGAAACGACAAGCGCATTTTACAAAACAACAAAACTGCTCTAAAAAAATGAAGCTCAGCATTGTTTGGTAAAACAATGGAATTATATCTACAGTGACTTATGCCATTGTGCATTTTGACATCAAGTTAATTTTATTTTAAGTCACATATGTGTTAGTTGCCTTTTTCTGCATTACATTCAACGAATGCACCATAGATTGGTTGGTTGGTTGGTTAATGAAACTATAATCCGCTACTACGATATTGGGTAGCATATGCTATACAAGGTCAAAAGTATTTGCATAAATCAACAATGACAAGATGGATTTGTCATTTGTCACCAATACAATTTTATAAAAACATTTAACATAGTACAAAGGTAGAAAAGTGATTAACTAACTTCATTCCAACAAAATACTACTAATATGCTATCAACATATTCTCATTATGCTAAAGAAGAAGCATTATTTCTTTGTACTTATCACAGCCATCCTGTTTGCCTCCACATATTCGAATAATCTAGGTATCAACAATACTGTTGCTCATAAAGCATATGGTCATAGTTTTACCCCAAATGACTATGCTTCGTTTATAGCATCGATAGATCAATTTCAAACCGAGTCAAAGCTAGTTCAGGCAAACTTTGCCAACAACAACATAACATTGGCTAAGGGACATGTCGATAAGGCTGCCAATCTCTATTTTCAGAATCTTATGTTTGAAATTGCGGAAAAGGATCAAAAAGTAGCAGAAGATCTTTCAAAATCAGTAAAAAGTTTATTACAGAATGTGTCATCATCCGCTTTTGCATCATCAGCATCAGAAGCAGTAGTTAAACAGCAGCAGCAGCAAGTAAATCAACTAGTTGCCGACATCGATGCAAAAGTAGATGAGATCATAACAATGACAATAAGGCAGCAGCAGGGAGGCTCAGACTTTTTGGGCACTGTTGTGGGGCTAGTATCCAGCATATTTGGTGAAAAAAAAGGCGAGAACAACCCCACAATCCAACCAGTAAGGGTCGCGGAACTCGTTGACAGTGTGCTGAGAAGCTATGGTAACGCTTATGATGTTAGTTTTGATATGACCAACATGTCAAACATGGCAATGACGGGCGCCAATTCTTCAATGTTAATGAGCGATATGACTGATGACAACAATAGTGTCAGTGGAATGGACCACATGAATATGTCCCCTGCAATGACGAATGGTGACATCAACAACAACGCAAGCAAAGACGATTCATTGGCAAGTGTAGCAGAACATCAAAGCGCCCAGGCATTGGCTGCAAAAGCACTAGAAATCTTTAACAAAGAACTGAGATCCGCGGCTCCTGATGAAGAATCAACAGTTTTTGTTTCCAATATTGAAAACGGTTTAATAAAACTCCATAATTCAATCAAGGATAAGGCATCCCCAATGAATATAATGATGATTGCCCATACACAGATTCATCCAAACCTTTTGGAGGCATTTAACCTACCGTTGCGGCCAGGAGGGTAAATTTCCTCTGCGGCATATCTTTTAGGTGCAATAAACAATGGAGTTTAATATGGGCACAATAACACAAATTATCACCTACATACAATTGGTTTTGCCATCACCAATTGCCTAAAATCAAGCTAAAAGACCGCGTATTACCTGTTTCTTCCACATTTAACACAATAGTCATGCAAACAAAAACTGTATTTTTATTTTATCCGGATCATAAACATACAGCGAAGACGGATATTGTTTGTCTGACTCAAGCATTGTCTCGTCAACAGAGATTCCCCATTTTGCAAAATGGTTTTCAATCTGCTTATCTCACCTTTGTGAGTGGGCAAGATGATTGTCATTGATCCATGGATTTTCAATGGTTTTTTTGAAAAAACAGTTTCGGTTGTCCATAATATAATATTGGATACGGCATTTCTCAGGTAAAGATAAAAGAAGACTATTGCTTTATTACCCTGATTACAAATGGGTATTCCAAAATGGATTTCATGGTTACAAGGCAACGACAAAACGATCATTGAAATGCTAGAGAAACAATCTGCCAACATGGTAAAAACAACTACTTCTCTAGTGGAGATGATATCAAAAGGTAAGGAAGAAAACATTAATGTTGAGAAAGTATCACTGATCAAAGATTTAGAACATGATGGTGACAATATTACGCACAATTTATTCACCACACTCCTCCAAACATTTGTAACACCGCTAGATAGGGAGGACATTTCGGGCCTTGCTAGCGCAATAGATGAGGTATTGGATTATACTTACGAAATTTCAGATAGGTTTTTGCTTTATAAAATCAAAAGGCCCACGACTTGCATGACAGATCTTTCCGAAATTCTCCTCTCTTCAACCCAGGAAATACATCTTGTTGTCAAGTCACTCCATAAAATGAAAAACCCTTCAGAGTTAATAACCCACTGTAATAACATAAAAAAATATGAACAACAAGCCGATACTGTATACAGAAGAGCAATTGCAGAATTGTTTGAAACCAACAACAATCCAATTGAGATAATAAAATTAAAAGAGGTGTATGATAATTTTGAATCGTCCCTAGATAAATGCCAAGATGTATCGGACATAATAGAGGATATTGCGCTCAAATACAGTTAAACTAACGCCATAATCCAACATATTTACAATGCAGGTTCAGGAAAAGACTGCATATGCAATAGTACAATAAAAGATATAACCTCTTTATCAACGCATATATCCTTGGCCATGGACGATGGATTGTTATACATAACAGTTGTAGGTGTATCTGCAGCTCTTATATTTGATTTTGTAAACGGATTTCATGACTCTGCAAATGCAATAGCTACAGTTGTTGGAACCAGAACCCTAAAACCATTGCATGCGGTAAGCATTGCATCTATCGCGAATTTTATAGGTCCGTTTGTTTTTGGAACCGCTGTAGCGGCAACGGTTGGAAAAGGAATTATTAAACCAGAGTTTTCCACCACTGAAGTAATATTAGCGGGCCTAATTGGAGCTATAGTGTGGAATTTAATAACATGGTATTTTGGTTTGCCTTCTTCTAGCAGTCATGCGCTTATCGGCGGATTAATTGGCTCTGCACTTATGTCAGGGGGCACAGAAACTATTGTATTTGAAGGAGTACAAAAAACACTTGCTTTTATGATAGTATCACCCACATTAGGGTTTTTTGTTGCATTTACTTTTGCAATACTCTTGGTCTATTTTCTCAAAAAGAAAAAACCACAACTAATCAACAGAGTTTTCGGTAAATTGCAGATAGGCTCATCTGTGTTTTTTTCGTTAACTCATGGTGCTAATGACGGTCAAAAGACAATGGGTGTAATAACTGCATTGCTTATTGCCGGTGGATTCCTAGACTCCAAAGAATTCGTTGTTCCTTTTTGGGTGGTTATAAGCGCAGCTGCAGCAATGGGGTTAGGTACGTTCTTTGGTGGATGGAGAATTGTAAAGACAATGGCGTTTAAGCTTACAAATTTGAGACCATATCAAGGCTTTTGTGCAGAAACTGGAGGTGGGGTAATTCTTATGGGTATGGCATGGTTGGGAATTCCGGTCAGCACCACTCATTCCATTTCTGGGGCAATAATGGGAGTTGGTGCAACCAGGAGACTTTCCGCTGTTAGATGGGGCATCGGTAAGAGAATTATCTATGCATGGATAATAACCATCCCAGCTAGTGCAGTTATTGCAGCTTTGACCTTGGTAGCTATCAGCAACATTTTGGGGGGCTTGTTGTAGAGATGGTAGGCACCGATGTTCTTACCGACTAAAGTGCTTTTTAGTGATATAGACCACTATAACACAAAATCTTTACCTCATTTTCCATAAAACAACTGCAGCAGATTCACTAACAAAAAACCAATAAAAACGGATGGATAAATATCCACATATTATATTGGTTTGATTTCATATGACAAATTCCTGTAGTGGGGAGATGAAATTATACAGGTAAAAAACACATACAAGATAAGGCTATAAAAAACACGAACCCAAAGCTCTAAAACATATCGTGTGCACAGTAATTGACAGTTTAAAAACAACGGCCCAACAAAAAAAGTTGGATTATGCTACTAGCTTCCTCCTAACAATGTCTTGACGGTATTCCTAAACTCTTCATCATTGAGCGGTGGGACATTTGCAATCTTGAGGTTTTGTTCAATATGTTCTGGCTTCTTATAGCCTATAAGAGGGGCAATAACAGATGGGCTTGAACGTATTATCTGAACCAATTTTGCCACCTGATCAGTCAATCCCATATAGTCAGGAACTTTAGACTTCAGTAATCGACTTTGAAACAATGGAATGCTGGTAAATACTTTAACATTCAATCTATCTGCAGCCTCCAATACAGTCAAATTTTTTTCTGATCCCACATTTTGATTTTTAAGTAACAGGGCCTCACTATATGCCAAGTTGTATGGAAGTTGGACAAATCTAAATCCGTGTTGCATACCCCCAACTTTTTCAGCAAGATGGACTACCTCTTCCAATGACAAATATTCTTTATTTCCTTGGGGTACCCTAAAACAGGTCCATGTTGCCATCCCATAATAGCGTATCTCGTCATTTGATCTGTATTTTTCATATACTTCAAAGACTTTTGAGAGCATTTCCAAGAATTGCTCTTTGCTAACGTCATTATACCAACTTTCAAAAGCATTGTGTATGTAAACCAGGTCTATAGTACTAAGATGCATATTCATCAAAGACTTGTCAATGCATCTAGAGATATAGTTTGGATTCAGAACGTTGTAACCAGAACTTATATCACCTGCATCAATCACACCAGGAGAAATAAACATATTTTGCACATATTCCGTTACGTCTATTCCAGGGTAATCGCCATCGTTTGTAATATATCCATTCTTTGTACAGACAAATATCTCATCCCTTGATATGACACCCTCATCATTTATCAGACGGGCCAATGCCCGACCGATACTTTTCTCCGATTTCATGGCACGGTAATTAATAGCTGTATCTATTACGTTTACAGCGCCGGATTTGATTGATTCATAAACTGCATTTTCCATGGCCCTGTCATCCTCCAGAGTTGGTTGGCCAAGGTAGGTTCCCATGCCAATGCTTGATAAATAAATACCATCAAAAAGACGAAAGTGACTTGATGGCTTTCCTTTTTTTTGAACTGCATAGTCTACATATTTTTTAGTTCCATTATGACTTGCATAGCCATTTATTATTTTATATGTATTGGACAATTATAGATCGCTTTACAATCCATCAGAGATTAATATGTTTAAAACAATAAAAGCACACATGCACATTTAACTGACACCTACAAAATACTTCTTTTTATTTGACTATGGAGTATAATAGAGCCTCTTTAACAAATCTAAAAAAATACTGTAGGAACTAAAACAAATGTTAGGTGTAATTCATTACCTCACTATGCCAACCAATGGGATGTTTTTGAATTCATCAAACAACTTAGTTTGATTATCAAAGTTTATGACTAGAGTCCTGTTGCCCAGAATAGATACTGAAGTATTGATATCTTTGAAAGTATTTGTTTCATCAGGACGATCAGTATCCAAAGACTGTACTTCTTTAACTACATCAATTATACCCTGATATGTAATATCAAAATTTTGCTGGTTTATAGAATTTACCCTAAAGTTTGAAAGATTGTATGAGGTTAAATTGGAATCTTGTTGGTTTCCAACTATTGATTGTGTTTGGTTATTAAATCCTGTTCTTAAAGATGATACTGATTGAATTGCCTCGTTATTTGTAGAATCAGTAAAGTTGTTGGCGTTGGCGTTGGGGGCAATTGAGTTGGTGTTGGCGTTGGCGTTGGGGGCAATTGAGTTGGTGTTGGCGTTGGCGTTGGGGGCCAAAACATTGTTGCTAGAAGTATCGGGACTGGAATTAGAAATAACAGCATTATTTGAATTATAAAATACAGGTTGTTTTGTAAATGAAGAGTTAAAGACGTTAGAATTACCATCTCTGGTTGTCAATGACCAATTTCCAAACAAGCTATTAATTATAATGCCAGTAGTTGTATTATATTCAGTACTAACTATTGCGCCATTAAGATTTACATCACTAGAAGATATGGAAGAAGTAGTTGAGGTTGAGACTCCGCATGAGGTTCTGCTTGTGCTTGTAGTTTCACCATTGTTATTTGTTTGTGATTGGATTGAGAAATTGTTATTACTATCACAATTAACATTATTATTGTTGTTATTGTTGTTTGTGCTTGATTGTATTTGTTCCTCGATACTTGATTGTAAATTGTTTTGGAATTGGTCTAATGATTCGCCAAGATTAGGAGAGGCACTTGCATTGTTAAGAGATTGAATACCTGTTGAAACAAAAAATGAAGGCAATAAAATTAAAATTAAAAAAAAACTTTTAGTTTTATTTGGAGTTGTTATTGAGGATATTATATCAAGAAAAGGTGTTTTTTTAAGTATCATAAATAATCTGAATTTAGTATATGGAATATATGATATATGTATTACTAAATGGTAATTAACAAATCCTTGTCAAATTATAAATTTAAGTATTCCACATAGTATGAGGCTTTTATGTATATCTTCACCACATATTTACAATTATCATTACCTAAAAACTAATTGAATCTACTCTAAAATACCATTTTGATACCCAAGATTAACATACCACTTGAAACTCAAATGTTTAATCACCCTTAAAAAATATAACAATGGTAATTAAAATATAGTCCAATAATCAAAATATCTATTGATAAATACTACTACAACTACAGCCACAACTATAGTCCATATCACATATATTAGATAATTACCGATATTACAACTAACTATTCAACATTCATTTAAAATTTAAAGTTGGATAGAAAAGTATTATGCAAAAAATACCATCAACCATAGTTCAAATAAAGTTAGTATAAAGTTATTATCTTCACGCATAAAAGTAAAGAGAAGGTAATGAACTCACCAACTCCGATATCTTCAATCCTGCACCATAACAAATAACCAGCAGATTATGATCTAACAAGTAAAATATTATCCATCATCATCAAAGTTAATATTGTCCTTATAGTCCCACCCATTGAATTAAAAGAATACGCGGACTTAAATAAATCTCGAGGCCCTTATCTAACAATTTTTTTGTAACACGGTTTTTTAGGCAATAAGCATCTACAAAAAGAAAGAGCAAACTAACGATACATTTTAGCCGATTTGTACCACATAAAGATTTTCAAACACATAAAACCATTGTTGCTACAATTGCTGTCAATAAAATAAATATTAAAAACTAACCCAAATGTAGACTAAAAATATAAATCATCAATCAAAAATAACTTGGTTAAAAACTGCTTATTCCAACATAATCAACCTATTGGAAAGATTTTTTACATTAAATTATATATGAAAAAAAATGGCAGTTGAAGCATTTGATATAATCAGGGTAATTGCGATTACGTCTTTTGCAGGTGACACTTCGTTTGTGGGTGCTTTAATCTCAAAAAAACAGAAATTTTCTGAACAAAAAATATTAGCGCTAACTGCATTTGGAGCAGGATTGCTCATGTCAGCTGCAGTATTTGGAATGGTTACAGAAGCAGAAAAAGATATAGGAATGATGCAAACAATGATTTTTTTTATAGGCGGAGCCGTGGTATTTACAATTGCAGATCTGATTGCGGAAAAGAAAGGTGGAGGGGCCGGAATACTACTTGGAATTGGATTGGATACCATTCCAGAATCATTAGCTATGGGGGCATCCATTGCAGCTGCAGGTCC
>Ga0183260_10002352_pt1 | contig 15649 bp, 16 predicted proteins | sample AntDrymUQ4972206_2_FD_129768 | JGI IMG/M metagenome (GOLD analysis project Ga0183260, IMG submission 129768) | Polar desert sand microbial communities from Dry Valleys, Antarctica - metaG UQ497 (22.06) (version 2) (version 2) | ecosystem: Environmental > Terrestrial > Soil > Desert | place...
CCTGCTCGCGAATGGAGACCGGCCTTCCCCTTCGGGGGGCCGGCGCCCACATGTGCCGAGGCAGGATTCTCCGAGCCGCCCCTCTCCGGACGCCTCGGGCTAAGGGGTGGCCTTTACGAGCCGACCCGCTCCGTGACGGCGGTCTGCGCCTCCTTGACCGCCTTCTCTGCGCGAGCGCGGTTCTCCTTAATGGCCCTCTCGATCTTGGTGCGGTTCTGGTTCACCGTGCGCTCGGCCTTCGTCCGGTTCTGCTTGACCTGACGCTCGATCGAGTTGCGACGCTGCTTCAGATCGCGCTCGACGCGGTTCCGCGTGCCACGGGCACGGGTCGTCGCCTTGCGACGGGCTTGGCCGCCGCGACGCTCGAGCTTGGTGATCTCGCGCGTCACCTGAGTGCGAAGACGCTTGATCTCGCGCTCACGGTTGGTGGTCTCGGTGAGCGGCTTGACCGACTCGGCGACTGCGAGTGCGGCGCCGACGGGCACGTCGACGGCACGCTCGGCCGTCTGGCGCACGTAGGCGACAGCCTTCTCTGAGACATTGCGCTCGTTCTCCGCGCGAGTCTGCGCGGCCTTCTTGGCGGCTGCGCTGAGCTTGGCCTTCGCAGCGCGCTCGTTCTTCGCGCGTGTCTCTGCGGCCTTCTTTGCAGCGGTGCTGCGCTGCGACTTGGTGGTGCTGTTCTTGGCGGTGGTTGCCATTGATGACTTCACTCCCTCTTGGGTGATTGCTTGTCGATCTAAGTTGCTTACGAATAAGCATGTTAGCAGGCTATGCGAACAGGTGTTCTTACCCGCCGGCCCCGCCGGGGTTACAGAGTCAGGCGGCGGCGGGCGCGAGGACGCGCTTGATCCAGGCGTCCGCGTCGTCGAGCTCGGCAAGCGACGGGATCGCCTCTGGGCTCTCCCAGACGCGGTCGAGACCCTCGATGCCGGCCTCGGCAACCACAGCGTCGGACCAGCGCTTGCCCAGCTCGTACTGGCGGAGCTTCGCGCCAAGCCCGAGGAACCGGGCGATCATGTCCGCCAGGCCGGTGCGCTGGGCTCGGCGGGCGTCCATCCGCTCTCGCATCAGCTCCAGCTCGGGCTCACCCTCGGACGCAGCGTCCATCACGTGCTCTGCATAGCCTTCGATCACCGCCATCACGGCACTCACGCGGTCCATCGCCTCACCCTGCTTCTCTCCGGCGAAGATCCGGGTGAGCTCGCCGTCGAGGATGCGCCTGAATCCCGCCCTGGGATCCGGGGTCACGAGGCCCTTGGCGCGTGAGACGATCGCGCCTAGGTCGATTCCTCCCGTCGCGGCGTCGAGCAGCTCGGAAACGAGCCCTGCGAGGTAGCCGCGAAGCCACGGTACGGATCCAAACTGAATCGAATGCGTGTGCTCGTGGACGAGCACCCACTTGAGGAACGCATCGGGGTCGACGCCAAGCTTTGAGACCGCCTCCTCGAGGTTTGCTCCGACCAGCAGCATGCGAGGCTCGCCGGGCTCGGGACGAAGCGACACCTGGTATTGGCCCAGGACACGCTTGGCCGCGTAGCCGACCACCGCGCCTGCCTCAGCGCCTGCGGCGGCGCCGAGCGCCTTACGGACGATCGGCCCAAAGGGGCCCGGTAGGCCAAGCTCTCCCGCCATCCGCTTCTCCACCGGCGTCATCAGCTTCATCAGCTCTGCAAGGTTCGACTCGATCCATTCCTCGCGCGAGACGATCTCGACCGCCGGCACAGGCGTGCCCGGCTCGAGCGTCGTGTACGCGAGTGCCATCGCAAGCGCCTCTTCGGATGTCGCCGTGACCGCCTTGGGGTCGAGCGGCGACGACCCCTCGCCCGCGAGACGGCGACCGAGGCGGGCAGCGAGGCCCCAGTCGATCACGCCGGAGCCGAGCGAGTCAGCCACTGGGCGAGCGTTCCTGCGCCGCTCGCACGCTGCCGAGAAGCTCTTCGTTCCGTGCGGCGAGCACCGCGTAGCGGGCGTCGAGACCAAGGTCGGCGTCTTCTGACTCGAAGCCCGCGAACTCGACGGCACCTCCGGCCTCGCGAACGAGGAGCTGCGCCGCGGCAGCGTCAACCGAGCGGCACGGGCGCGCGCTCAGCATGGCGTCGAGGCGGCCGGCGGCTACGTAGGCGAGCGTGATCGCGATCGAGCCGATCACGCGAACCCGGTAGGCCGATCCGGCGAGCTCGGCCACAACCGGCGCGATGCGAGCCGGCTCGGCAGATTCGAGGCCCACCACCTCCAGGCCGTAGCCGGGCCCCTCGAGCTCGAGGCGGCGCTCGCCAAGCCATGCGCCCTCGCCCCGTTTCGCAATGAACTCCTCGTCAGCGCCGAACTCGTGAACGAACCCGAGCTCGACGTCTGCCATCGATCGACCGGAGGCGATCGCGACGCTGAGCGAGTGCGAGGGAAGCGTGCGCCGGACGTTGAGGGAGCCGTCGATCGGGTCGATCACGACGCGCCACTTCGAGGTCGGGTCGCCGAACGCCACCTCGCCCCGCTCCTCGGAGACGGCGACGAAGTCTGCGCCCGAATCTGCGTGCAGCTGCTCGAGCTCGGCGAACACGGCATCCTCGCACCGGCGGTCGAGCACGAGCGCGTGGTCCCCGCCCTCCCCGACACCCTCGTAAGCGGTGCGCCCGGCGATCGTCGGCTCGGCCAGAAACAGCGCGCGATGGGCCTCGACCGCTCGTCGCATCGCACCGAACCAGTCGAGATCGAGCATGGCCATGACGTTAGTAGAGCCTGGGAGCGAGTCGCGGTAGCGTTCGAGGCCGATGGACGAGCGAGGAGGCGAAGGGGTTGACGAAGCGCAGCAGCGCGTGATCGGCCACCGCCAAGGCCCGATGCTCGTCACCGGCCCGGCGGGCTCGGGGCGGACCGAAGCGCTTGTCAGACGCTTCGCGTCCCTGGCCGAGGACGGAGTCCGGGCAGAGCGCATCCTCATGGTCTGCCGGACGCGCGCGGGGGCGGCGGTGCTCCGTGAGCGAGTCGAGGCGCAGCTTGCCCATGCCCACGACGAGCTCTGGATAGGCACGTACCCCGAGATAGCCGAGCGCATCCTTCGAGGACATCCGACAGAGGCCGGCCTCGATCCGTTCTTTACGACCGTCACGGCGGCGGACCGCCTCGCAATCCTGCTCGACCGCGTCGACGAGCTGCCCCTTCGCCGCCACGAGATCCGGGGGAACCCGGCCGGGCTCCTCGCCCGCCTGCTTAGGCGCATCGACCTACTGAAGCTGGAGTGCGTCACGCCCGAGGCACTACGCGACTGGGCGACCGCTCGGGATCGCGAAGCCAAACGTCCCGCTCAGCGGGAGCGCGCGCGCCGCGAGATCGAGTTCGCAGAGCTCTACGGGCGCCACGACCGGATGATCTCCGAGGCAGGAAGCCTCGACGAGGGCGACCTCGTACTGGAAGCAGCTCGCTTGATCAGGGACCGCGCTGACGTGGCGGAGGAGATCACCGAGGGCTTCGAGCACGTGATGGCCGACGAGCTGGAGGACGCGGCGCCCGCCCACATGCGTCTGATCGAGGGCGTCGTCTCGGGGCGGCGCCACAACCTGGTGGCAAGCCACGATGCCCAGGGATCGATCAGGCGCTTCCGGGGCGCGAGCGAGGCGTCGCTCGAGTGGTTCCGCTCGACCTACCCCGACATCGAAGTGGTCGAGCTCACTAGCCAGCACCGCTTTGGGCCGGGGGTCGCGGCTGCCGTCTCGGCACTTCAGGGTGAGACGGCCAAGGTCCACGACGATCCCGAGGGCTCGGTCCGCTTCTGGCGCTGCGAGGGCGAGCGCGCGCAGGCGCAGGCGGCTGCGCGCGAGATCGAGGCGCTGCTCTCGGCGGGCGCGACGCTCCCCGAGCGGGTCTGCGTCATCGCCGGCTCGGGCTGGCGGGAAGGACGCCTCGTCGCCGCGGCGCTCGAGGAGCGAAGCATTCCCTTCCGCGTGGCGGGCGACGCATCGTTCTTCGCCCGCCCGGAGGTCCGCGACGCGCTCGCCTGGCTTCGGATGCTGGCCGATCCGTTCGACGCCGCTGCCGTGGTCCGGGCGCTAACGCGCCCGCCAATCGACTTGCGCTCGGCCGACCTCGCCCGCGTGACCACGATCGCGCGCCGGCGCAAGCTCGACATGGTTTCCGCGCTCGACGCAGCCCTCGAGAGCCCGCAGCTCCGGCCGGAGGCCCGCGACAGGATCCAGGCGTTCCTGAAGCTTCAGCGCTCGGCAGCCGCGGCGATGGAGGCGATGCGCCCCGATGTCTTCGTGCGCCGGCTGATCGAGCGGGTTGGAATGCGCCGCCACCGCCTGTTCGCCGCCACGCCCGAGACTGCCGAGCGCCTGGTCAACCTCTCGCGACTCGCCGAGCTGGCCGCCGACTGGTCGCGCCGTGTCCCCCGCGGGTCGGCCCGCGACTTCGTTCGCCACATCGCCGCCGTAGCCGAGGCTGGCGAGGTCGGAGCGGAGGAGGCCGATCCACCGGCGCCGGGCGCGGTGGTCCTGGCCGAGCCCGCGCAGGTCAAGGGCCTCGAGTTTGACGCGGTCTACCTGCTGGGCCTTCACGCGGGCTCGATGCGCCTTGCTCCCTGGGAGGATCGCTGGGTTCCCTCAGAGCTCGCGACGGGCTCTCTCCCCGAGGCAGGAGACGATCTCGCCAGCGTCCGCCAGAGGCGACTCGCTTATCTCGCGATGACCCGTGCCGCCCGATCGGTCGTTCTCTCGTGGCCCGAGGAGACGGATCGCGAGGCGACCACCCCTGCGCCCTTCTATGAGGCCGCGCGCGACGGTCTCGGTGCGATCGAGGAGGTCCAGGCCGAGGAGGTGTTCGGCCCGGCGGAGGGACTTCACGCGACGTACCGGATGATCCGGGACGAGGTGCTCGAGGCCTCGTGGAGGGCCGGGTCGGCCCTTTCTGAGATGCGACTCGACACCGCGGAGGACGTGAACGCGGCGGTGGCCCGCTACCTCGAGCTCATCAAGCTCGCCTCGCTCCTGCAAAGGCCGGGCCGCGAGGCGACGCGCGAGGCGTTGGGTGCCGTGAATGAGCTCTTGGCGCGCGTCGCGACGCGCGAGCAGCGCGCGGTCTTCGAGACTTCGGCCCTCGACGATTACGTCCTGGGCGAGGACAAAGCGCGGGAGAGTCGCCGCGACGCCGTCGCCGCGCGGCGCGAGCCGTCGCTCGAGCAGTTCATACCCAGGCGCGGAGACGGGCTAGCCCTCTCGGCTTCGGACATCGGCCTGTACCGGACGTGTCCTCTCAAGTACAAATTCGCGCGCGTCTTCTCGATCCCGCAGGAGCCGACGATCAACCAGCGTTTCGGGATCCTCATCCACAACGTGCTCGAGCGCTTTCACTCGGAGGAGATGCGTTCGAAGGCTGGTCGCACCGCTGATGCCCCGCGCCCCGGCAGCCTCGACCGCCTCCTTGGACTGCTCGAGGCAGGCTGGCGCCGGACAGGCTTCGGCGCGTCCGACGACGAGCTTCAATACCGCGACCGCGCCGTCGCTGCACTCGCGCGCTACCACGAGCGACATGTTCGCGAAGAGACGGAGCCGGTCTGGCTCGAGCGGAGCTTTTCCTTCGCGATCGGCGACCATCACCTGCGTGGCCGGATCGACCGGGTGGATAAGCGCCCTGATGGTGCGTACGAGCTGATCGACTACAAGACGGGCGAGCAGTCGGCTGTGTCGAAGCTGTCCGAGGACCTGCAACTGGCCCTCTACCGGGTCGCTGCGAGGGAGGCGTGGCAGCTCGAGGCGACGCAGGGCGCGTACTGGTACGTCCTCGCCGATGAGCGCGTCGAGGTCGAGCCCGCGCCCGACGACGCCGAGCGGGTAGAGCGCACGGTCCTCGACGTGGCCGGCGGGATCGAGGCGCAGGATTTCGAGCCGCGCCCATCATTTGAGATCTGCTCCTGGTGCGACTACCGGCTGATCTGCCCGGCGTCAGAGGCTTAGGACTTTTCGTCCTCCTCCTCGTCGTCGTTTCTTTGACGGAGAAAGCGCTGGAAGTCTCGGGCCAGGGCGTCGCCTGAGGGGACTTCGGGCAGCTCGATCTCGTCGTCCTGCTCGGATTCGAGGCGGCGCACGAGCTCCTCGATTTCGGGGTTGGCCGATACCGCGCGATTCACCTGATTTTCGAAGCGCTCCATTGCGTCCTCGAGCTCGGATGCTTCGAGCGCGATGCCCGTCAGTCCCTCGAGCCGACGCAGGAGTGCCAGCGCCGCCTTCGGGTTCGGCACCGCTGCGACGTAGTGGGGGACGGCGGCCCAGAGGCTCGCCGAAGCCATTCCGCGTTGCCGGGCCTGGTCGTGGAGGACGCCGACGATCCCGGTTGGGCCCTCGTAGTTCGAGCGGCTGAGGCCGAGCTCTTCGACCAGCCTATCTTCGCTTGCGAGACCCGTGATTGGCACCGGCAGGGTGTGAGCGACGTCGGCGATCAACGCGCCCAGGCTGATCAGCATCTCTGCACCCATCCGTTCCGCGACGTCCAGGATCGCGGCCGAGTAGCTCCGCCAGCGCAGGTTCGGCTCGACGCCCGTCATCAGGATGAAGTCCTTGTCCGCGCCTATGACCGGCGCGGCAACGAACGTGTTCTGAGGCCAGTCGACGTGGCGCGTGCGGCCGTCGACAAGGCGGATCGTCGGCCGGTTGACCTGGAAGTCGTAGAAGTCCTCCGGATCGAGTCGCGCGACGACGTGGGATTCCAGGCTGGCAGCAATCGTCTCGAGCGCTGTCGACGCGGCGCCTGCGGCGTCGTTCCAGCCGGCGAAGGCGCAGACCAACGTGGGCGAGCGAAGCTTCGGGGGGTCGCCTTCCCAGATCACGTGGTCCACGCCCGCGAGACTACTCCCGGAAGCGGAGAGGCGGGTCGGGTCGTCCGCTTCGTTTCGGACAATCGGCGGGTGAGTTCCCTCGCCGCACAGGCCATTCCCGAAACGAACGAAGCGCCTCGCGTGGCTGATCTTCGTCCCGGGCAGCGCTTCAAAAGCGCGTTCGCGTGCGTCCGGAAGGACCGGCTCACGGCACGGAACGGCTCGACCTACCTGTCGCTTCAGCTCCGGGACCGCTCAGGCGTGGTTCCGGCCCGCGTCTTTCGCGAGGCTGACCGGATCGGCCTGCGCTTCGAGTCCGGCGACGCAGTCCTGGTCCAGGGCCGGATCGAGCGCTTCCGCGGCGAGCTGGTCGCAGAGCTGGACGACGTGGAGCGCCTCGAGCCGGGATCGTATGACCCAGGGGCGTTCCTGCCCGCCGCCTACCGGTCCGTCGAAGAGCTCGAAGGCTTTCTGGAGCATCTCGTCACCGAGATCCACCATGACGGCTTGCGTGGGGTAGCGGCCGCCTTGGTGCTTGCGGGTCCCTACGCATCCGAGTTTCGCCGAGCCCCCTGCACGCAGTGGGGCCACCACGCATACCTCGGCGGTCTACTCGAGCACACGGTCGCGGTCGGGACCCTGGTGCTCGAAACCTGCCAGCTCCACCCTCGGCTCAATCCCGATCTCCTCCTCGCCGCGGCTCTGGTCCACGACGCCGGCAAGGTGCGCGAGTTCACCTATGGCGCCGAGTTCGGTCTCTCCGAGGAGGGCCGGATGCTCGGTCACCTCCAGCTCGGCGCGACCATGGTGGATTCGGCAGCGCAGGGGCTCGAGGCTGAGCTCCGGCTGGCTCTCGTCAACTGCTTGCTCTCCCACCACGGCCCCCCGGACGCGACGCGCGGTCGCGAGCGCTTCGCGACTCCCGAGGCGCTGGCGCTCTACCGTATAAACGCGCTCGATGCTGGCGTGAAGGGCGCCCTCGAGTCGGGACTGGGCGCGAGCTAGCAGGGGGCAGCGGCTAGCGGTTGACCAGCCTTCCTCTGACCTACGCCGGCCGCCGCGACGCCCGGTGCACCAGCTGCGCCGCGATCGCCAGCGCAAGCACCGCGAAGCCCACTTCGAGGGTCCGCTGGGACACCTCGTTGGCGACCACGACACCGAGAGCGACTCCCGCAACCGACGTAGCGCCGATCACTCCGGCGTCCCGAAGCCGGACGTTGCCGTAGCGCCGCTGGCGGATCGTGCCCGCGATCGCAACGATCACGATGGCGAGGAGTGAGGTCGCTTCGGCCTCAACCTGCGGCTCGTTGAGGAAGATCGCGAGCGCAGGGACGAACAGGATGCCGCCGCCCACGCCCACCATGCCGCCCACGAAGCCCCCGGCGAGGCCGAAGAGAATGACGAGCACGATGTCCATCAAGGTCTCACCTGATCAGAAGCTCCACGGCGACGGCGACGAGGAGCGCGGCGAAGAGATAGGAAACGGCGCGTTGTGGCACTCGCTGTTGGAGCGCGGTCCCGGCGACGACGCCGCCGACGGCGGGAATCCCGATCGCGAGCCCCTTGACCACGTCGACGTTGCCGTAGGCGCCCTGTCCAGCGGCGGCCAGCGCTGCGATGACCACGATCGCGGCGAGGCTGGTGCCGGTGGCTTCGCGCTCGCCGTAGGCGAACCACAGGATCAATAGAGGCACGATGATGGTGCCGCCGCCCACGCCAAAAAGGCCGCTGAAGATTCCCGCGGCGGTTCCGACGACGGCCAGCTTTGCGAGGCGTTGAGGGTCGTCGAACACGCGCGGGCGATACTAGTTGCGTCCAAGTGCCGTCCTTACCCGCAGAACGCGAAGCCCTGCTCCAGCCCTTTCTGTTGGCGCCCGAGCGCTGCGCGGTCCTCATGGACGTGGACGGCACGCTCGCGCCGATCGTCGATCGCCCCGAGGACGCCGCCGTCCCGCCCGCGACGACCGCTGCCCTGGCCGCACTCGCCGGTCGCTTCGCCCTCGTCGCGTGCGTCACCGGCCGACGGGCGCTCGAAGCGCGCGGGATGGTCGGCGTTCCGGAGCTCGCGTACGTTGGGAATCAGGGCTTCGAGCTACTCGGGCCGGGCGAGAGTGAGCCGCACCTCGACCCAGCTGCCGGGCCACGCGGCGATCGAGCAGCTTCCTTTCTCGAGGGCCTCGACTGGGAGCACCTCGGGGGCCTCGGAGTCCGCCGGGAGGACAAGGGTCCCATCCAGGTGCTGCACTGGCGCGGCGCCCCGGACGAGCGGGAGGCCGAGATGGCCGTGGCAGAGCTCGCCGACCTCGCTCGGGGCATTGACCTGATCCCGCTCTGGGGCCGCAAGGTCCTCGACCTGCGCCCGGTGGCCGGGATCGACAAGGGCACGGCGGTGCATCGCCTGCTGGTCGAGCACGCTCCTCTTGACGCAGCCATCTTTGCCGGCGACGACCGCACCGACCTCGACGCCTTCCGCGCCATGGCGCGCCTGGCGGGTTCGGCCCGGCTCGGCACAGCCGTTCGGATCGGGGTGTTCACCGAGGAAAGCCCGGCGGAGATCAAGGCCGAGGCAGACTTGGTCTTGCAGGGCCCCGAAGGGGTCCTCGAGCTCCTGAAGGCACTCATCTAGATGCTCTTCTCCGAGCTTTTGCGAATCACGGTTCTGCTCGTCGCAGGCGTCGCCACCGCGCTTGGCGCGATCTCGGTGCTCCTCGCGGGGCAGGAGGATCCCTCCGCCCTGGCGCTCGCGGTGCTGGGCGGCTGGTGGCTCGTCGCAGCGGTCGCGGGTTTTCTCTACGGGACGAGTGCGCGTGCGGGCGAGGCGCTGAGTCCGGTGTTGCGCAACGCAAAGACACAGACCGCGCTCCCGCAGGATTCGGAGGGCCGGATCGCGTTTACGCGGCTGTGGCCGATCGGAGCCTTCGCCTTTATCTGCGTGGTCGCCGGCATCTTCTACCCGCAGGTAGCGGCGATCGGCGCCGGTTATGCGATCTTCATCGCGCTCGCGTGGCGCCGGCGTGAGGCTGCGGTGCAGGCGATCGAGGACCGTGACGGCGTTCGCTTTCACGTCGAGCCGACGCCGGGGCACCGGCCCGTGAAGCTCGTTCGCACTCCGGGCCTCTATCGCGATCGCAGCCCGCGGGCGAAGCCGCCTCCGCCCCCACCGGCTCCAAGCTGACCGGGCGATCTCGCAGCCGCCTGAACGCGAACGCAGCACCGGCACCTGTCGCGAGCGCCGAGATCCCGGCCAGGCCGAGTGCGGCGCGCGGGTCCCAGACGCCGGAAATCAAGCCAACGATCGGCCCGCCGATGGGTGTCGAGCCCAGGAAGACGATGCCGAATAGCGCCATCACGCGGCCGCGCATTGCCGGCGCTGCCGTGAGCTGGAGCGTCGAGTTGACGCCGGCGGCGAAGGTGACACTTGAAGCTCCGACCGGCACCAGCGCTGCGCCGGCAAGCGTCAGGCTCGGCGCCGCCGCGGCGATCAGGGCGAAGGTGCCGAGCGCGAGGGCGGATCCGACCAGCCAACGCTCACCGATCCGCTCGCGCGCGCCGATCGCGATGGCTCCCGCCACCGCGCCTGCTCCCATCGCGATCACGAGGCCCGAGTAGCTCTCGGGCCCGCCGCCGAAGCTCTGGCGGGCGAGGAGGGGCAACAGCACGTGGAAGTTGAGCCCCAGCGTGCCGATCACCGCCATCATCCCCAGCGGCACCGCAAGCTCGGGCGTGCTCCGGACGTAGCGAAGCCCCGAGCGGACCGCGCCCGGTTCCCGAACGGCAAGCCTTGGCGGTGCCAACGCCTCGCGGTCGAGCGAGCGGAGGGCGACGATCATGCCCGCGAACGAAAGCGCGTTGAGGAGGAAGCAGAGCTCGATCGACCCGCCCGCGATCAAAAGCCCGGCGATCGCCGGCCCGGTGATTCGCGAGGTGTGGATCAGGACGCTCTGCAGGCCGACCGCGCTCACGACCCGGGCCGTGCCGACGATCTCGATTACGAATGAGTGGCGCGCCGGCATGTCGACCGCCATGACCATCCCTCGGGCGAAGACGAGAGCCATGAGCATCCACGCCGTGGCATTGCCGCTGGCAGAAAGCGCGAAGAGGACGAGCGGCGGAACCGCCATGAGGGTCTGGGTGAGGATGAGGAGGCGCCGCTTCGGCACGGAATCGGCGACGAGGCCACCCCAGGCGCCGACGAGGAGGATTGGCAGGAACTGGAGCGCCGAGGTGACGCCCACGGCGAGCGCGCTGCCCGTCAGCGTGAGGACCAGCCACATCTCGGCGACGATCTGCATCCAGTTGCCCGAGATCGAGACGAGCTGTCCAGCAAACCACCGGCGGTAGTTCGGGACCTCAAACGAACCGATCGTGCGGCGTAGGGCGGCCGTCACGACGGCTGCTCGAGCATGCGCTCGAGCACCTCGGCAGCGCGCTCCAGCGCCTCGACGTCCTCGTCGGGGAGCTTGCGGAGCCGCCGAGACAGGTAAGCGTTCTTGCGCGATCGGATGCGCTTCATCAGCGCTTTGCCCTCCGGACTCGCAGTGAGGAGGGACGCCCGGCCGTCGGCGGGATCGGCCGCGCGGTCGATCAGGCCATCGCCCTCGAGCGCAGCCGCGATCCGGGTCGCCGTGGGTCGCTTCACGCGCTCGGCATCGGCAAGCTCAGAGGGAGTGAGCGGACCCAGCCGGTCGATGGAGGCAAGCGCGGCGATCAGGGTGGGAGAGAGCTCGCCGCCGGCCTCCTGGCGCATCCGCCGCGCGGTGCGAACAATCGCAAGCCGAAGCCGCGAAGCCGCTTCGGCGATCCGCTCATCCTGAGCCGGCTGCGAAATAGTACGCATCGCTAATTAGCATAGCGAACCACCCCTAGGTCGCCAAACGTCCCACACACCGTCGTATACAGCGGGGCGTCGGACGTTTGGCCCTACCGCGGCCGTTTGAGGAGCTTCCTGAACTCGCCCCACGGCCGCGAATTCGCGACGTCTGCCTTGGTGAGCCAGGCACGGCGGGCATTCGCGACGCCGTAGCGCATGTTCGCGAGCGTCGAGACTCGGTGCGCGTCCGTGTTGAGGCAGATCTTCACCCCGGCGTCGGCGGCGAGGCGCGCGTTCTGCTCGGAGAGGTCGCGGCGGTTCGGGTTGCCATTGATCTCGATCATCGTGCCGGCATTGGCTGCCGCCTCCACAACCGCCTCGATGTCGAAGTCGTAGCCCTCGCGGCGAAGAAGCATGCGCCCCGAGGGGTGACCGAGGCAGTCGACAAGCGGGTGCTCGACCGCGGCGAGCATCCGCTTCGTCATCTTCTCGCGAGTCATTTGAAACGAGGTGTGAATGGACGCGACGACCCAGTCCAGCCGCTCGAGCAGCGAGTCTTCGTAGTCGAGCGACCCGTCGGTGAGGATGTTCACCTCAGAGCCCGCGAGGACGCGAAAGCGCCTCGACGCGATCCGCTCGTTCAGCTCGGCGATCTCGTCGATCCGCGCTTCGAGCATCGCCGGCGTGACGTGGTCGCCAAAGCCATGCGAGGCGGAATGGTCGGTGATCGCGAAGTACGAGTAGCCGAGCGCGCGAGCCGCCTCGACCATCTCCTCCAGCTCGTTCTTTCCGTCCGAGAGCGTCGTGTGGGAGTGAAGGTCGCCCTTGACGTCGTCCTGTGTTACGAGTGCGGGCAACTCGCCGTCACGCGCCGCCTTGATCTCACCCCTGCCCTCGCGGAGCTCGGGCTCGATGTAGGTGAGCCCGAGTCGCTTGTACACCTCCGCTTCGGTGGCGAAGCGCTCGACCTTTCCTGACTCCACCTCGGTGATCCCGTGCTCGGATACGGAGAGGCCCATCTTCACGGCACGCTCGCGGAGCTCGACGTTGTGGGCGGCAGAGCCCGTGAAGTGCTGAAGCAGGTTGCCGTAGGCCTCCGGCGCGACGATGCGAAGGTCGATCGAAGCCCCATTTTGCGTTGTGATCTTGGCCCCGCCCTGTCCTGGGTTGCCCGAGGCGGCGGCGAGCGGGTGCTCGACAAGTGCCGTTGCCAGAGCCTTGGGATCCTTCGCCGTGGCGATGATGTCGACGTCCTTGCACGTCTCGGTGTGGCGGCGGGCCGATCCGGCGACTGCGACGGCCTCCGAGGCGGGGTGGTCGCATAAGTCGGCCGCGAGCTTCTCCGCGATCGGCAGGACGTCAGAGAGGAGCACACGCTCGGCCGGGCCTTCGGCGCCAAGCTTTCCCAGCTGCGCGGCGATGTTCTCCTCCGCTTTGGGTCCGAGGCCCTTCATGGATCGGATTCGCTCCTCGGCCACCGCTTGGCGCAGGTCGTCCATCGAGGTGACGCCGATCTCTTCGAAAAGGCGGCGAGCGGTCTTCGCGCCGAGGCCAGGGACGCGCGTCACCTCGACGAGGGTTGCCGGGAACTTGGCCTTGAGCTTTAAAGCGGAGGGGATCGCGCCCGTTTCGATGAAGTCCTTGATCTTCTCTTCTGACGTCTTGCCGATTCCGGGCAGCTCCGTCACCCTGCCGGCGCGCGTCAAGTCAGCGATGGAGACGGGACTCTGGCGGATCACCTTCGCCGCGTCGCGGTAGGCGTTTACGCGGTACCGAACGGCTCCGTCGAGCTCATAAAGCGTGCCGAGTTCGGAGAACGCATCGGCGATCTCGGCGTTGGTTGGGTCCTTCTTCGGCATCCAACTAGCATCGTGGCATGGAGGCCACGCCTTCCGATTCGAAGCGGGGGAGGCCCGGCGCCGTTGCCCTCGGCGCGTCCGAGGCCTGGCTCGTCCTCCCGACCTATAACGAGGCGCTGAACCTCGAGCCGATAGTCGCGGCGGTGCGAGACCAACTCCCCGTGGGTAGCCGGATCCTGGTCGTCGACGACAACTCGCCGGATGGCACGGGAGGCGTCGCGGATCGCCTCGCGTCCGAGTCGGACGACCTGGAGGTCCTTCACCGGCCGCGCAAGGACGGCCTCGGCCCCGCCTATGTAGCGGGCTTTTGGCGCGCGCTCGAGGGTGGCGCGGGGCTGGTCATTCAGATGGACGCCGATTTCTCGCACGACCCTGCCGATATCCCGCGCCTTCTCGAGGCCGCCGCCGACGCGGACGTGGTGCTCGGATCGCGCTACGTGCCAGGCGGGAAGGTCTCCGGCTGGGGGCCCGTGAGGAGGATCCTCAGCCGCGGTGGCTCTGCCTACGCACGCGCCTTCCTGGACCTCCCGATCCGGGACCTGACGGGCGGCTTCAAGGTCATCCGGCGTGAAGTCCTGGAGGCGATCGACTTCGCTTCCATCGCGCCGGCAGGGTACGCCTTTCAGGTCGCGGTCACATATCGCGCCGCCCGCGCCGGCTTCCGGATCGAGGAGGTTCCGATCCATTTCCGCGACCGCCTCGTAGGAACATCGAAGATGACGGCCCGGATCGCGCTCGAAGAGGCCGTCGCAGTGCCTAGGATGCGCAGGGGCGGGTAGCCCGACGCTCCACGCCAAAGCCTCACTTCATTTTGTATAGTAAGAGTTCCACCGCCACTCTCGATCAGGAGACCACATGACCGGCAAGCTGCCCGACGTAACCGACGCCAACTTCCAAAGCGAAGTCCTCGACGCCGGTGAGCCCGTCCTCGTCGACTTCTGGGCGCCGTGGTGCGGTCCGTGCCGAGTGGTTCACCCGATCCTCGAGGAGATGTCGGGCGAGCGCGATGACGTACGCATCGTTTCTCTCAACATCGACGACAACACCGAAACCGCGTCCCAGTTCGATGTCCTCTCGATCCCGACCCTGATCCTCTTCAAGGACGGGGCGGAGGCGAAGCGCATCGTCGGCGCCCGGCCCAAGCGAAGCCTCGAGGCCGAGCTCGAGCCCGCTTTGGCCTAGAGCGGTCCATGCCATTTATTCACGTTCATTGGTTCGAGGGCCGCTCCGACCAGCAGAAGGCCGAGCTCGCAAAGCGGATCACGGAGGCGATGGTCGAGGTCGGAAAGACCACGCCCGACCACGTCTGGATCAAGTTCGACGACTCCAAGAAGTCGGACTGGACGATCGGCGGCGAGCAGCAGAGCTAAGCGCGCGCGACCCCGATCGAGAGCGCCCTGCCCTCGATCGTGACCTCGCTCGCGGCGCCGTCCGGCTCGTACGCGACCTGAGTCGCGAGAACCTCGTTCGTCACGTAGTCCTCGTGCGCCTGCGCAGCCTCGACAAGCGCCTCGTCGCCGCCGAGTGTGAGCGAGATGCGATCCGTGATTTCGAGCCCCGCCTGCTTGCGTGCGTTCTGGACCGCGTGAACGACCTCGCGCGCAAGCCCCTCGCGGCGCAGATCATCGTCTAGCTCGAGCGCGAGGGCAACTGCGCGGCCGGCCTCCGACTCGACCTCGTAGCCATCGAGCGGCTCGATGACGAGCTGCAGGTCATCCGGCTCGAGCGTGTGCTCTCGACCGTCGATCGAGACGCCGACCGCTTGCTCGCCGTCGGCGGCCGAGCGGGCCGACTCGGGATTCAACCCCTCCACCGCGGCGGCAACCTGCGGCATCGATTTGCCGAAGCGCGGTCCCAGCGTGCGGTAGTTCGGCTTCACCCGGTACGAGACGAGCTCCGCCTCCTCCGTCACGAACTCGAGCTCGCGGACGTTCAGCTCCGAGCGGACGATGCCCGAAAGGCGCTCGATCTCGTCGCGCTCGGTACCGCTGGCCACGATCACCGCCTTGGCGAGTGGCTGGCGCATCTTCATCTTCGCGGCGGCGCGCGACGCTCGGCCCAGCTCGATCGCGCGCATCGCAGCTGTAACGCCGGCTTCGAGCTTCAGATCTCTCCTGCCGCCGTCGGCGACTGGGAAGTCGGCGAGGTGCACCGACGAGCCGTCGCCCGAGAGGTTGC
>Ga0183260_10002354_pt1 | contig 15644 bp, 13 predicted proteins | sample AntDrymUQ4972206_2_FD_129768 | JGI IMG/M metagenome (GOLD analysis project Ga0183260, IMG submission 129768) | Polar desert sand microbial communities from Dry Valleys, Antarctica - metaG UQ497 (22.06) (version 2) (version 2) | ecosystem: Environmental > Terrestrial > Soil > Desert | place...
CCTTCGTGCAACCCGTACCTGGCCTTCTCGGCCATGCTCATGGCCGGCCTCGACGGGATCCAGAACCGGATCGAGCCGCCCGACCCCGTCGACAAGGACCTCTACGACCTGCCCCCCGAGGAGCTGGCCGCGGTCCCCCAGGTGCCGTCGTCGCTCGAGGAGGCGCTCGCCGCCCTCGAGGCCGACCAGGACTACCTGAAGGCGGGAGGGGTCTTCACCCCCGACCTCATCGACACCTGGATCGCCTTCAAGCGCGAGAAGGAGATCGACGAGATCCGCCTCCGCCCCCACCCGTACGAGTTCTACCTGTACTACGACGTGTAGGCCTTTGATGGAGGTCGGCGGATCCATGACTCAAACTGAAGACCCATTGGTGCCTGGCGCAGACGCGGCTGACTCCCGCTGGGTGCTGATCGCCAACTCCATCCCCCACATCGTCTGGATCGCGTCGCCGGACGGCCGCATCGAGTATCTGAACCAGCAGGCCTACGCCTATGTGGGCTGCTCGCCCGAGGCGTCGATCGACGCCATCTGGCCGCTGCTCCTCCACTCCGCCGACGCAGCCATGGTGCGCCGCAGCTGGCTGGAAGCCGTGCGTACGGAGAAGGCGTTCTCCTCGGAGTTCCGCCTGCGCCGCGCCGATGGTGCGCTCCGCTGGCACTGCGGCCGAAGCCTGCCCGTACGCGGGGCCGATGGCGAGATCGTCAAGTGGATCGGCACCGCTACCGACATCGACGATCACAAGCGGTCCGAAACGGCGCTGAAGCGCATCGGCGACCGGCTGGCGGAGGCTCAGCGGCTGGCCCATGTCGGGAGTTGGTCACTCGACGTGACGACCGGAATACGGGTGTGGTCCGACGAGCTGTACCGGCTCCTGGGCTATGAGCCCGAAGACGTTGAGCCGGGCCCCGCGCTCGTACTCGATCGTCTGCATCCCGACGATGCGGCTCGCGTGCTGGCAGCCATCGCAGCACTGGAGTCGCGGGTCGAGACATGGAAGGACGAGTTCCGGGTGGTGCTGCCCGACGGCACAGTGCGGTGGCTGGTCGCCCGCACCGAGCCCGTCCTGGGCGACGCCGGCGAGGTCGTACGCATCCACGGCACGGCCCAGGACGTCACCGAGCGCAGGCACGCGGAGGAGAAGCTGCGGTTCCAGGCCCACCTCCTCGACGCCGTCGGCGAGGCGGTGATTGCCACCGACCTCACCGGAACGGTCATCTACTGGGGTCCCGGCGCCGAGGAGCTCTACGGGTGGCGGGCCGAGGAGGCGCAGGGCCGAAACGTCATGGAGATGATTCCGATGGTCCAGAAGGATTTCGAGCCCGCCGAGGTCGTGCGCCGGCTGGCTGGAGTAGGCCGTTGGTCCGGCTTGATGGAGCTCGCCCGGCGGGACGGCTCCACCTTCACCGCCGAGATCACGCGTACTTCGGTGCTCGACGACGAGGGGGGGCTGGTGGCCACCATCGGCATCTCCTCCGATGTCAGCGCTCGGGAGAAGGCCGCGGCGGAGCTGGAACGGGCGCACCGGACGACCACGGAGGCCCTGACCGTCCTCGGCACCCTCCAAGCCGAGGCGCCAGTGGGGTTCGCCTTCGTCGACCGCGACCTTCGTTTCGTCCGCCTCAACCACGAACTCGCATCCATCATCGGTGCTCCGATCGACGAGGTGGTCGGCCGGACCGTTGCCGAGGTGCTGTCGACAGCGCTGTGGGAACAGCTGGGGCCCGTCTACCGTCATGTCCTCACCACCGGCGAGACTGTCCGGGGCCATCGGGTGACAGTGGAGCCGGGCATCGGCGGCGAGGTGCGCGAACGGACGGCGAGCCACTACCCGGTCCGTGTCGGAGACAAGATCATCGGCGTCGGTGTGGTCGTCCACGACATCACCGAGCGGGTGAGAGCCGAGGGATTCCGCTCGGCGGTGATGAGCCAGGTCGCCGACGGCGTGTGCACCCTCGACCGCGACGGGCGGTTGATGTACATGAACAGCGCCGCTTCGAAGATGCTGGGATGGACCGAGAGCGAGCTGCGGGGCAAGTACATGCACGAGCTGGTCGGCTTCCAGAATTTCGACGGCACCGGGGTCAGCGTCGTCGAAAGCGCGTTGCTCACACCGGATTTCGGCAGTCGACTGGAACGGAGCGCGGGCGAAACCCTCACCCGGAAGGACGGATCAGTCTTCCCGGTCGCCTACTCCGCAGTCCCGCTGCGCATTGCGTCCAGAGTGGAAGGCGTCGCCGTGGTCTTCCGTGACATCAGCGAGCCGGGCCGGTCTCCCAATGTGATCCGTGTCCTGATCGTCGACAGCGACAGGACGACGAGCGAGTCGTTCCGGGCGTTGCTGGACCGGCACGAAGGCGTCGAGGTAGTGGGAGTGGCCACGACTTCGGCCTCCGCAGTGGCGAGCGCCGAGCGACTGAGGCCCGACGTCGCGCTGGTCAACGTCGAACTACCCGATAGCGACGGCCTGGCGACGACGGCGATCATCAAGGCCGACGCCCCTTCGACCAAAGTCATCCTCATGACGAAAACCCGCGGCGACACCATCGCCATCGCCGGTATCGAGGCCGGGTGTGCCGGCGTGCTCGACAAGAGCCGAGGGTGGGTCGAGCTGGTGAGCGCGGTGCGGGCGGCCTATCACGGGGAGACGACCATCTCGCAGGACGAGCTCCGCCGTGTACTTGCCCAGGTTCGAAGTGGGGACACCTCGGGGCGGTCCTCGCACTTGACTGACCGCGAGGAGGACGTCCTCGCCTGCATGCGGGAGGGACTTCCGAATGCCGTGGTGGCCGAACGGCTGGGAGTCAGTCCCAACACGGTCCGCAACCACGTGCAACGCATCCTGTACAAGCTGAACGTGCACTCGAAGCTGGAGGCGGTCGTTCTCACGTCCCGCGAGGGCCTGCAACACGAAGAACCCTGATCCAGCCCTGCCCATTCGCTGCGAACCGGACTGCCATGGTGCGAACGCACTAGTGCAAACGGGTCTAGTCGAGGGACGCACCGAGGACGACACTCGGACCCGATGACAACTGGGCGGTCGGCGCGTTACAGCCGGGGCTCCGAACCGTGACATGGCAACGATCGATACCGGTGGGTCCGACAGCTTTGGAGACGACGGACGGACCCCGCCGGAAGAGATTGCGCCGAACGTCGACAGCCGGCGCCAGCTCTCCGTTCTGGGAGGCTTCGCCCTCGCGGTAGAGGGCGACGTCCGGCCTGCGATCTCGATCGGTTCGCAGCGCCTCCTCGGCTGCCTGGCGGTGCAGGGCCGGACCGTGTCACGCACCCAGATGGCCGGAATGCTCTGGCGGGGAGTCTCCGATGAGAGTGCTGGCACCAGTCTCGACGCTGCGCTCTTGCGCCTTGAGCACCCGGTCCGTCATGCGGTGACGGCGACAGACGCAGGTCTCCGCCTTTCCGAGGACCTCGTCGTCGACCTTCACCAGTCCCAAGCCTTGGCCCACAGGCTGGTCGACCGCGGCGCCCCGCTGTCGGAACCCGACATCTTCCGCCCTGCGGTGTCAGCTCTGTCGAGTGAGCTACTGCCCGGTTGGTACGACGACTGGGCCCTGATCGCCGCGGAGAACTGGCACCAACTGCGCCTGCAGGCGCTCGAGGCAGCTGCAGAGCGGTTGACGGCCGCCGGTCGCCACGCCGAGGCCGCAACCGCCGCTCGGGCCGCGATCAGTGCCGAGCCCTTGAGGGAATCCGCCCGGGCCAGCCTCATCCGCGTCCACCTGGCCAGGGGAAGTAGAGCGGACGCACTAGAGGAGTTGGCGCGCTACCGCGACCTGCTGAACGCCGAGATCGGCGTCGAACCGACGCGCCGACTGACACAACTGCTCGACTAGAGACAGCAACGGCGACGGGTTGCCGACGTCGGCCTCCCCGCGCCCAGCGGTGCCCCCCGGGTGCCAGTTCCCCGCGTCTATGGTGGGTCGACAAAATGACCACGCGACCCACCGACGGGAAGTAAGTAATGGCGAGTGATCGCACTGGGCTTTTGATCATCCGGGCATGGATCGAAGAAGGTTCGTCAGAGCCCCTGCGGGCGCAGGTACGGTGCACCTCCGACGTGACCGGCGAGCTCGGGGATGAGCTGGTTCTTGCCCGAACCGATGCCGTATGTGCCGCGGTCAGGGAGTGGCTGGACGACTTCATGAACGACGCCGAGTCTTGAGCGCGTCCGGAGTCTCGGCGCAGTATGCACCCGCGCATGAGCTCATGCAAGTTTGCATGTAGGCTGGGGGAGTGCCGAAGACGATCCAGATCAGGGATCTCGACGATGACGTCTACGCAGCCCTTCGCCGGCGTGCCGCCGAAGCGGGCCTGACGGTGCCGGAGCTCCTCCGCAACGAGGCGACCCGCCTGGCCGGTCGTCCGACGGTGGAGGAATGGCTGGCGAGAACGGGGCGGCGGCCTTCGGGTATCGAAAGATCCGACGTGCTCGACGCGCTCGACGAGCTCCGCGGTCCTTGGCCCGATGCTGGTCGTTGACGCCTCGTGCCTCTACGAGGTGGTCGTCGACGGTGATCGGGCCGATGCGGTCCGCCGTCGGCTCGTGGCCGACCCGGACCACGTGGCCCCGCACATCGTCGACGTCGAGGTCGTCAGCGTGATCCGCCGGGAGCATCTACGCGGACGGCTCGACGCCACCGCCGCCGCCCTGGCGGTCGACGACCTGCGGGACTGGCCCGGGCAGCGCTACGGCCACCAGGCTCTCCTCAACCGGATCTGGGCCTTGCGAGCCACCGTCCGAGGCTGGGATGCGGCCTACGTCGCCCTCGCCGAGGCTCTCGATGCCACGCTGATCACCGCTGACAGCCGACTCGCCGCTGCTGCCGGCCCGCGCTGTGAGATCGAGGTGGTGTCGTGAACGACGAGGTCAGCTTCACCGCCGGGATCACCTTCTCCGACGACCGGGTGGCCACGGTGGACGTCACCGCGATCGACGGCACTGGCATCGCCTACACCACGGAGACGGGCTCGGAGCAGGTGCCCTGGGCCGACGTGAAGGCGGTGATGCTCGCCACCACCGACCACATGCTCGAGAGCGCGGGATCGCTGTTCTCCATGGCCGAGACGCTCCAGGAGACCGGCGAGGCAGGGGCTGACCAGGCCCAGGAGATGCGCCAGTTCGGGCTCCGCCTGCTTGCCCAGGCGGCGCCCCGCTTGTGTCCGCTCGGCCCCGGTTGCGGCCTGCGACCGCGTCAATCGGAAAGCCCTGACGCCCGGTAGGTCGGCGCGGCCCCTCTGGTACTGTCCGGCCGCCCACGACGCCACGGATGCGGAACGCCCCACCCTCATGACACCTACCTGATGGGAAGCTCGGGAAACGCCTTCCGAGACCAGTGCATCGAAAAGGTGGGGCGGCTCAAGGCGCTGGGGATCAACCCCTACCCGTCGACCTCGGCGCGGACCCACATGGCCAGTGACATCCACGAGCGCTTCGCCGAGCTGGAGAACACCGAAGTCACCGTCGCCGGACGGATGATGTCGCGACGGGGCCACGGCCAGCTCGTCTTCGCCGACGCGCAGGACCAGACCGGGCGCGTGCAGCTCATGATCTCGAGTGACGACCTGCGACCCACCGACGCGTCCACCGGGAACCTCGGGTTCGACGACGCCGGCCAGTTGATCGACATCGGCGACATCGTGGAAGCGCGAGGGGCGGTCACCAAGACCCGACGGGGCGAGGTGTCGGTGAGGGCGACCACCCTCCGCCTGCTGGCCAAATCGCTCCAGCCCCTTCCTGACAAGTGGCACGGGGTCACCGACGAAGAGGTGCTGGCCCGCAAGCGCTACCTAGACCTGATCATGAACCCCTCCAAACGTGAACGGTTCGTGGTCGTCTCCGACATCCTCCTCGGTATCCGCACCTTCCTGAACGAGCGGAACTTCATCGAGTTCAACACTCCCGTCCTGCAGCCCTTATACGGAGGAGGCCGGGCGCAACCGTTCCGCACCCACGTGAACGCCATCGACAGCGACTACTACCTGGCCATCTCTCACGAGCTGTATTTGAAGCGGTTGATCATCGCCGGGTTCGAGCGGGTGTTCACGATCGGCCGCTACTTCCGCAACGAGGGCATCGACCGCACCCATAACCCCGAGTTCTCGATGCTCGAGACCATGACCGCCTTCGAAGGCTACGAGTTCAACATGGAGCTCACCGAGGCCATGTACAAGCACCTGGCCGCCGAGGTCGTGGGGAAGCCGATCGTCTCGGTGCGGGGCCGGCCCGTCGACTTGATGGCCGAGTGGCCGCGCCGGTCGATGGTCGATCTGGTGCGCGAGCAGTGCGGGGTCGACTTCCGGTCAGTACACGACCTCGACGCCGCCAATCAGGTGCTCGCCGAGCACCGCCTCCGTCCGGAGGCCACAGTCGGCCACGCCCTGACGTCACTGTTCGAGGAGGTGGTGACCCCCACGCTCGTACAGCCCGCAATCGTCTACGGCTATCCCGTGGAGGTCTCGCCCCTGGCCAAGGCCATGGCCGATGATCCCCGGTTCGTCGAGCGCTTCGAGCTCTACGTGGGTGGCATCGAACAAGGCGACAACTGGTCGGAGCTCAACGATCCCGTAGAGCTGAGTCGACGGTTCCAGGCCGAACAAGGACGGCGCACAGGTAAGGGCGATATGGAGGCGCACCCCGTTGACCACGAGTTCCTGGAGGCGATGGAGTACGGGATGCCGCCGACGACGGGGGTGGGACCGGGGATCGAACGTCTGGCCATGCTGTTGACCGAAGCCGACTCGATCTCCGACGTCATCTTCTTTCCCCTGCTCCGGCCGTTGTCGCCGCCGGGCGCCTGAGAACCCTCACCAATACCAGTCGCCGAACCGGCGAGTCGCCCGCCGGCGGGCCCGGGTGCCCGGAGGCGGGAACCAGCCCAGCTCGCGGCCCGACCCGTCGGGGGTGGCGGCGGAGCGGCAGTGGACGCCCTCCATGCCCGCGTCGAAGATCCGCTGCCCGATGGGACGGCACACGTCGTGGCTGATCGGGCTGCCGTCGGCGCCGACCGGGTAGGTGGCCGGCAGCGAGAGAGCGGCCAGGCCCGCGTCGGTGTGGGCATCGGCGACCCGCACCGCCCGAGGTAGACGGGCCGTCACGAGCACGTAGCCGTTTTCATCGTCGAGGTCCTCGGGCACGATCGAGTAACCGGCGCAGAGACGGCGGACGTTGGCGCGGGCGGTGGCCAGGTCGGCGTTGAAATACAGCGTGGGCGGACCGCCCACCGGCGTCCAGCGGGCGCCGAAGACCGGTGCGTAGGTGGGATCGAGCGGATCGGCCCAGCCCGGGTCGGCCAGGCGCAGCCATTCCCCGCCGGCGTCCAATGTCTCGGTTTGCGCCATCCTCTCCCGGACACGCCGCTTCGCCCCCGGCGTGTCCGCCGCCGCCTTGGCTGCCGTCACTCGGTCAGGCGATCACTGGGTCAAGCGGTGACGCGACGGAGGTCGAACATCTCCCGGGTGTAGTCCAGCAGCGCACCGGTGCGGCCCGCCCGGGCGAGGTCGAGCATGCTCTGTCCGCTCAAGCGCTCGGCGGGACGGCGGACGACCGCCGGCACCCGGTCACGCTTGAGGTAGCGCACCAGGAGGTCGGTCGTGGCGTCGAGGTCGGCCACGGGGGCTCGTCGTTCCTCGGGGACACCCCGGCTCAGCCACTTGTCGACTGCTTGGCGGCTCACTCCGAACACCCGACCCGCCTCCGCCTTCGACAGTGACCACACGTCGAGCACGCGAGCCAACTGGCTGCGCTCGGCGATGTGGTCGAGCTCGGTGAGAAACTGGTTCATCCATGTGGGGGAGACCCCGTTGAGAGCCCCAGCGATCACCTGGGCGGCGACGGCGGGGTCATCGCCGGCCAGGTCCTCGGGACGCAACACGCCGCGTTTCCGCACCTCGGATTTCCGCACCTCGGGACGCAGCACTTTCGTCATCACCGACGATGATAACGCAACCTTTTGTCAACAGCAACCGTATGTCAACAAGCGCACCGGTCGACGAGGGAGCGGGACATGATTGGGAATGAACCAGCATGAAGAGGTCCGGGGGCGCCTGTTGGAGCAACGCACAGTGTTGATCACCATGCCGCTGGACACCGTCAGCGGGACTGAGGCAGCTGCCGCCCTCATGCTCCTCGACGCCGACGGCGACGACCCGATCCACCTGCGCCTCCTGGGTCGCGACGGCGACCTCGACGCCGCCCTGGCCCTCGCCGACACGCTCGACGCCGTCGCCGCCGTAGTACAGGTGCAGGCCATGGGCACCGTCGGCGGGGCCCTCCTGGCGCCCTTTGCCACCGGCACGCGGCGTGTGGCCAGTCGGCACGCCACGTTCATACTCACCGACCCGCACCCCATCCCGTCCGTCGGCGGCGACCCGGCCCTCGAGGCCGTCAACCACCAGCGACAGCTCGGCGTCCTGCACCAACGTCTGGCGGCCGCCTGCGGCGTCGCCCTCGACGACATCGTCGACGACATGCGTCGCGGGCGGGTCCTGAACGCCCCCGAGGCCGAGACCTACGGGCTCGTCGACGCGGTCGTCCCCGCCCGGCCGTAGAACACCCGCTCGACGACCTGACGGGCGCGCCGGGTCACCCGTCGGTAGTCGTCGCGCAGTTCCTGGGGCGTCGTCTCCAGCGACCGCGACAGCCGGGCCAAGTTCTCCGCCGACTGTGGCAGCGAGTCATGGGGCTCCCCCTTCACGAGGAACCAACGGTTGCGGGTGCGCTCGCAGAAGCGGTACGCCTGGCCCAGCACGACCCGGTCGTCGGAGGACAGGGCGCCCGCTTCCTCCAGGCGGTCGAGGGCGGTCATGGTCCCCGTGGCCGCGACCCGATGCTGGAGCTGCAGGAGCTGTGCGGTGAACTCCACGTCCGACAGCGACCCTCGTCCCAGCTTCAGATGGAACTGGGGGTCTTCGCCGTGGGGAATGCGTTCGCGCTCGATGCGGGCCTTCATGCGCCGGACCTCGCGAGCGTCGGCCTCCGGAAACGGGTCGCGCCAGACGTGAGGGGCGATCAGCTCGCAGAACTCGCGGCCCACTTCGGCATCGCCGGCGACGGGGCGCGCCCGCAGAAGGGCCTGGCGTTCCCACACCTGGGCCCATCGCTCGTAGTACGCGCGGTAGCCGTCGAGACTGCGGGCCAGGGGACCGGACTTGCCCTCGGGACGCAGGCCGGCGTCGACGGAGTACACCCTGGTGGCCGGGGTGGGACCGGAGAGGATCTCGAGGAGGGCGGTCGCCGCCTTCTCGGCGCTGACGAAATCCCCCGCAGTCGTGCCGTCGTAGACGAAGAGCACGTCGAGGTCACTGGCGTAGGACAGCTCGGCGCCGCCGAAGCGGCCCATGGCCACCACTGCGAAGGGCAGAGCAGGAGCGACGAGCTCGAGCGCCGCGGCGACGCAGGCTTCGGCCAGGCCGGTGAGGTGGGCGCCGGTGATCACGACGGGGTCCTCGCCCGCCGGCGTCAGCGACAGGATGTCGGCGGCGGCCACCCGCAGCTCCTCCCGGCGCCGGAACCGGTCGAGGCCCCGCTGGCGGTCGTCGTTGTCGGTCCGCCACGCCATGGCGGCGACGGCGCCCTCGGCCAGATCGGGGCCCGACCGTGACCCCGGTCCCTCCGGGCCACCGAGGCTGGTGATGAGATCGGGATGGTGCTCGAGCGTGCGGGTGAGGTGCCTGCTGGTTCCGACCAGCACGCACAGGCGCCGGGCGCCTTCGGGCGACTCGCGAAAGGCTGCGGCCAGCTCCCCGGCCCGGTGCTCCCCGCTGGCGAGCAGGCGAAGACCGAGCAGGCCGGCGTCGGGGTCGGGCGAGTCCGAGAGCCAGCTGAGCAGAAGCGGGAGGAGCTGCTGCATGAGGCGCGACGAGCGGGTGAGCCCGCGCGTGAGCTCGGCCAGCGCCTGGCGGGTCCGCGCCGCATCGGTGAACCCGAAGGCCGCCAGCCTGGTCTCGACGGCGTCGGCGCTCAGCATCTCGGAGCCCGATTCGCCGATCCGGCCGGCATCGGTGTCGGTGGGGATGGCCAGGAGGGCGTCGAGCAGGGGTTGGAAGAACAGGTGCTCGTGGATCGAGCGGACCGACGCCTGCTGACGGCGGAGGTAGCGGACGAACAACTCGCCGGCCGTGCCCTCGGCGCCGTCGCGGTAGCCCATTACCCGGGCCAGACGGGAGAGCGACTCCGCGTCGTCGGGCAGCACGTGCACCTGTTGCTCGTGCACCAGCTGAAGGCGGTGCTCCACGGCCCGGAGGAGCCGATAGGCATGGTTGAGAGCCCGGGCGTCGCCTTGGCCGACGTAGCCGGCCCGGCCCAGCTCGGCCAGTGCGTCGAGGGTGGTGGGCGACCGCAGGGCGGGGTCGTGGCGTCCGTGGACGAGCTGGAGGAGCTGGACGGCGAACTCGATGTCGCGGATCCCGCCGCGACCCCGTTTGACCTCCCGTTCGGTGAGGCCCTTCCTGGCCAGGTGAGCCTCAGCCCGGGCCTTCATGGTCCGCACCTCGCGCAGGTCGTCGGATGTGAACGACCGCGTCCAGAGCCGTTCGGCCGCACTGGCAGCAAAGGCTGCGCCCAGGGCGGAGTCACCGGTGACCGGGCGAGCCTTGAGGAGGGCCTGGAACTCCCACGTCCGGGCCCAACGATTCCAGTAGGCCTCGTAGGAGGCCAGTGTCCGAACCAGAGTGCCGTCCCTGCCCTCGGGTCGCAGGTCGACGTCGACCCGGAAGCACGTGCGCGCCACCTCGAGCACCGCCCGGGCCGCCTTCTCCCCGGCGACGGGGTCGACGGCGACGAACATCAGGTCGATGTCGCTGGCGTAGTTGAGCTCGGCGCCGCCGAGCTTGCCCATGGCGATCACCGCCAGCCCGCTCGCCTCGGGCCCCTCGTCGAGCCGGGCGCACGCCGATTCCAGGACCTGATCGGCGAGGCGGGCCAAACCGGCGGCCACGACCGGCAGATCGTCGATGCCCACCAGGTCGCGCGCGGCCACGCGCAGAAGCTCCAGACGCTTCCAGCGCGCCAAACCTTCGACGGTCGCGGCGCCGGCGAGCGACGGGCGGCGGCCGAGGTCGGCGAGGATCTCGACGGCTGCGGCGTCGGCGACGCAGAGCTCGGCCAACGAGCGGCTGGCCGAGACCACGGCGACCAACGCGCTGCGCAGTGCCGCGTCGCCCTCGAGACGATCGACCAGGTTGGGGTCGCGCTCAGCCAGACGGTCGACGGCGACGGCGACACCGGCCGGCGCCGCCGACCGCTCGATCGCCTCACGGAGCCTCTTGCCGGACACTCGACAAGTCTCCCAGCCACGTCCGTCGCGCCGCCCGGCACTCGACCCGGGAACTCATTAACGTCAGCGGTGATGCCTGGGGTCGCCTCAACGGCTGGAAGCGGCGGTGGGCGTATCGACCACGTCGTGGTGCTGATGCTCGAGAACCGTTCGTTCGACAACCTCCTGGGCTTCCTGGAGCACCCGAAGGCCGACGAGTTCGACGGTCTCACACGTGGCCCGCACCACAATGTGAACACCGCGGGCACGGCCGTCGCGGCCACGGCCGACGGCCTTCCCTCCGGCGTCGACCCCGACCACAGCCACGAGGGCGCTCTACGCCAGATGGAGCCGTTCGGCGACGTGGCCGCCAACGGCGGCTTCGTCCGCAGTTACGAAACGGTGGTGGGTGAGGCCAACGCCGACGTGGTGATGAAGTGCCTCGACCCCGCCGCCCACTGCCCGGTCATGGCCGAGTTGGCGCTGGAGTTCGCGGTCTGCACCGCATGGTTCAGCTCCGTGCCCGGTGAGACCTGGCCCAACCGCAACTTCGCCCACGCGGCCACGTCGGACAACACCGTCAACATCGAGGCGGGTCTCTACTACGACAGGACCATCTTCGAGGTGATCGCCAAGAAGAACGAGTCATGGCACATCTACTACGACGGCACTCCTCAGGTGTGGTGCTATCCCCGTCTATGGAGGCCGCGGACCTTCGTCGACTTCCTGCTCCGCCGGCCCGCCAACATCGGCAACTGGTTCGAGTACGCCCAGTTCGCCGATCATGCCGCCGCCGGCACCCTGCCCTCTTACTCGTTCATCGAGCCCGCCCACAACCGCTTCTACAGCCCAGAGAACGCGCCCCGCCGCACCACCAGTCAGCACCCCCACAACAACCTCGAGAGCGCCGACGACTTCGCCGGGGGTGATGCCCTGATCGCCTCTGTGTACGAGACGTTGCGGGCCAACCCGACCCAGTTCGCCAAGACGCTCCTCGTGATCACCTACGACGAGCACGGCGGCCTGTACGACCACGTGAGCCCGCCCTCGGCCGTACCGCCGGGCGACCGGGTCTGGCGGGGACTCAGTCGCCTGATCGGCCGTTGGCTGCGGGCCAGAGCCGATCGGGAACACAAGCAGCAACGCAACAAGAACTTCGACTTCCGCCGGCTCGGTGTCCGGGTCCCCGCCGTGCTCGTGTCGCCGTGGATCGCACCGGCCACGATCGTCGGCGAACGGCTCGAGCACGCCAGCATCCCGAAGACCCTGCGCGAGCTGTTCGCTCCTGACGCCAAGCCGCTGACCGACCGTGACCGGGCGGCGGCGGCGTTTCACGGGGTGGTCGTCGACTCGCGTCTCGGCGGGCCCCGCCCCGATCCGGGCGGGCCGAACCCGCTGGGCCTACCGCCCCTGCCCGACCTGAGTGGAGCAGCGCGGGCGGCGCCTCCCACGCACCGGACCATGGCGAGAGGAGCGGGGGTCGGTCGGGTTGGCGAAGCGGCGACGGGGCCGACCATCGACCCGGAGCCTGACAACCCGGTGGACGCCGAGCTGGCGAGGCTGGCCGACTGCGTCGACAAGAGGCTGCGACGGCGTCCGGCGACCGTGCTGGCGCGCCGTCGGGCCGAGCAGCAGGCACAACCGCAGACCCTCATGGCCCGAACGGGCGAGACCTTCCCCGCCGAGGAGGCCGTGAGCCTGTTCACGGCCGCGACCAAGGTCGCCCGCCGCGCTGCCGGCCTGCCCCGACGCACCTGATGAGGGCGACCCCGGCTTCGCCCTCCAATTAGGCTCGCCGCCGTGGGTCGTCTGCGCGTGGCCGCCTGCCAACTCGATCTCGTGGTGGGAGGCCTCGACACCAACGTGGCGGCCATCCTCGCCGCCCTCGAGCAGGCCGACGCCGCCGGCGCCGACGTGGCCGTGTTCCCCGAGTTGGCGATCACCGGCTACCCGCCCGAGGACCTGTTGCTCAAGCCCGGGTTCGTGGCCGACAACCGGGCGGCCCTCGAGAAGCTGGCCGCCCGCACCGGCCGGTGTGCGGCGGTCGTCGGCTTCGTCGACGCCGGGCGCGATCTCTACAATGCCGCCGCCGTGTGCTCCCAGGGGTCGGTGCAAGGCGTCTACCGCAAGCGGCTGCTGCCCAACTACTCGGTGTTCGACGAGCAGCGGTACTTCGCCGCCGGCTCCGACGAGCCCACCCTCTTCGTGATCGGCGGGGTGCGGGTGGGCGTCACCATCTGTGAGGACATCTGGGCGCCCACCGGGCCCATGACCGACCAGGCCGCAGGCGGCGCAGAGTTGATCATCAATATCAGTGCCTCGCCCTACTACGCCGGGCGCCTGGTCGAACGCGAGCGCATGCTGGCCACCCGGGCGGCCGACGCTTCCTGTGCGCTCGTCTACGTCAACCTGGTCGGCGGCCAGGACGAGCTGGTCTTCGACGGGGCATCACTGATCGTCGACCCCGACGGCGGACTCGAGGCCCGGGCTCCCCAGTTCGTGGAGAAGGTGATGGTCGCCGACGTCGACGTCCGCCCCGTGTTCCGCAAGCGTCTCCTCGATCCCCGCGGGCGGGCGGTGGCCCCTTCCCTGCCCGCCGTCGGCATCTCCGATGCGCCGAGAGACGTCGAGGCCGGTACCGGCCAACCGGGTCTCGCCGATCCCCTCGACCCGGTGGCCGAGATCTACGAGGCCCTCGTTTTGGGCACCCGTGACTACGTCACCAAGAACGGGTTCACCGATGTCGTCGTCGGCCTGTCGGGCGGCATCGACTCCACGTTGGTCGCGGTCATCGCCGTCGACGCACTCGGAGCCGACCACGTGCACGGAGTTGCCATGCCGTCGCGCTTTTCGAGCAGCGGAGCCAACGACGACGCCGAGAAGCTGGCCGCCGCCCTCGGCGTCGACTACCGGGTGATCGCCATCGAGCCGGCCCACGCCGCGTTGCTCGAGATGCTCGCCCCTTCCTTCGCCGACACCGAGGAGGGCCTGGCCGAGGAGAACGTGCAGGCCCGGGCTCGAGGGATAGTTCTCATGGCCCTGTCGAACAAGTTCGGCTGGATGGTGCTGGCGACCGGGAACAAGAGCGAGATGGCCGCCGGGTTCGCCACTCTCTACGGCGATATGGCCGGAGGGTTCGCGATGATCAAAGACGTTCCCAAGACGCTGGTCTACGAGCTTTGCCGGGAACGGAACCGGCGCGCCGGCGAAGCACCGCCGATCTCCGACGAGGTGCTCGACAAGCCCCCCTCCGCCGAGCTGCGAGCCGACCAGCGCGACGACCAGTCGCTGCCCGCTTATGACGAGCTCGACCCGGTGCTGGAGGCCTACGTCGAAGGTGACGCCACGGCCGGTGATCTCGAGCGAGCGGGCTTCGACGGCGAACTGGTGCGCAAGGTGGTGGCGCTCGTCGACAAGGCCGAGTACAAGCGGCGCCAGGCGCCGCCCGGCGTGCGGGTCACGCCGAAAGCCTTCGGCAAGGACCGCCGCCTGCCCATCACCAACCACTACCGCTGAGCGTGCCCGCTCCTCGCGCCCCGGCGTTGTCGTTTCTGCCGCTGGAGGAGGCAGCGAAGGTGGCGGGCCACGCCCGGTGGTTGGAGACGCGCCTGTTCGAGGTGCTCGGGTCCTGGGTGGCGATCGAGTCCGACGCCGCCGCCAAGGTGCTGTGGTCCACGCTCAGCCTGCGCCACGCCGGCCACGCCGCCGGGTGGCACGACCGCCAGCCCCGGGTCGCCCACCTCGATCCCGACGCGCTCACCGTGTCCGCCGGTGCCGGTGCCACCGCCTTGATCGCCGCGCTCTCGGCCATGGTCGAGCCAACCCAGACCGTGCCTCGGCTGGCAGTAGTCGCGCGGGTGGTGCAGCCGCGGCTGCTGGCGGCCTACCGGGCCCGCAACGAGCTCGCCCATCCTCTCGCCGACGGGCCGACACTGCGGTGGACGGCGGTGCTGCATAGCGATGGGGAGGCCGCTGCCAAGGAGTCGCAAGCTCTGCTCTACCGCAGACTGCGTACGACCGCCGACGCCGACGCCGCCCGGGCCTGTGAGTCGGCGATGGTCACGTCGCCGGGGCGGCCCGGCGAGCTGATCGGATTGACATAGCTGGATTGCTATGAAATGCTATGGGACGCGGCACGACGGATCGCCCCCCTTGACCCAGCGGGTAAGATTGTCCGTGCACCAGAGGTTCAGTCCGGCCGGCCGGAATCGTCGCGTCCTGTGCGACGTTGACCAAGTGCCTGTGACGTCACCGCGATCAACACGAAGAGGTTCATTTTGCCCAAGGAGCGAGTAGAGCGTGACGAGGAAGACCTGGTCCGTCTCTACCTCACTGACATCGGGCAGTACCCCCTGCTCACCAAGGACGACG
>Ga0183260_10002355_pt1 | contig 15638 bp, 9 predicted proteins | sample AntDrymUQ4972206_2_FD_129768 | JGI IMG/M metagenome (GOLD analysis project Ga0183260, IMG submission 129768) | Polar desert sand microbial communities from Dry Valleys, Antarctica - metaG UQ497 (22.06) (version 2) (version 2) | ecosystem: Environmental > Terrestrial > Soil > Desert | place...
ACCGGCGCCGCCCGATGATCGTCCCGGTCGTCCTCGAGGCCTGACCCCCGATCCGTCAGTTCGCCACCGCCGATCCGTCAGTTCGCCACCGCCGATCCGTCAGTTCGCCACCGCCGATCCGTCAGTTCTGGACAGACGGGCGTTGCTGCGTGCCCATCGCCGGTGGCCAGCTGTGCACCTGTCCGCGGATTGTGTGCTCACTTTCCGCGGATGGGCCGGAGACGGCGCGGCGTTGTCGGCGTGTGGCGCGTGTGACGGGTGGGACGGAGCCGTAGGCTGCCACGGTGGCGACCCACACGTCTTCCCGGTCGCGGTCGCGCGGCTCGTCGAGCACGTCCAAGGCGTCGTCGACGGGCGGCAAGCCGCGGCCGTCCCCCAAGCGCTCGACGTCGACGTCCTCCGCGAGGAGGCCGACGTCGAGGTCGTCGTCGCGTCCGCGCCGCGGTCCGAGCCCGGTCGCCCGGCTCGTACGCGGGATCGGCCGGGGGGCGCGCGCCGCCTGGCTGGGTGTCGCGCACCTGCTCGGCGCGCTCGCCCGCAGCCTCGGCCACACCGCCCGCGACCTGGCCCCGGAGCAGCGCCGCGACGGCGTCGGCCTGACCCTGATCGGCCTCGCGGTGGTGTCCGCGGCGGCGGTGTGGTGGCAGCTCCCCGGCCCCGTGGGCGACGGTGCCCGGACGGTGGTCACCGGGTCGGTCGGGCTGCTCGGCTGGGCGGTGCCCGTGGTCCTGCTCGCCCTGGCCTGGCGCACCCTGCGCCACCCCGACCGCAACGGTCCCCCCGGCCGGCAGCTGATCGGCTGGGGTGCCCTGTCGTCCGGTGTCCTCGGACTCGTGCACGTCGCGCACGGGGTGCCCCGCCCGGCCGAGGGCGCCGCGATGCGCGAGGCCGGCGGGGCCGTCGGGTACGTCGTGTCGGCGCTGCTCGTCGACCTGTTCCGCACCAGCGTGGTGGCCGTCCCGCTGCTCGTGCTGCTCACGGCCTTCGGCGCGCTCGTCGTCACCGCCACCCCGGTGCACGCCCTCCCCGACCGCGTGCGGCATGCGCGCGACGTCGTCCTGCGCCGGCAGCCGCCCGGCGATGGCACCGCCGACTCGGGTACGAGCGCGCGGGCCGCGGACCCGGGCGAGCACGCCCTGGACCAGCCGTACGACAGCCCGCTGGTCGACCAGCGGCCGAGCCGGCGCCGGGGTCGCCGCACGCCCGAGCCGCCCGACGCCGACCGCGCCGGCGAGCCGGACCTGGCGGTCGACCCCGACTCGGACCCGGACCCGGCAGCCCGCGCTGGGGACGGGCCCGCCGAGGCCCCTCCGCACGCTCCGCTGCCGACCCGTGCCGAGCAGCTGTCGCTGTCCGGCGACGTGGTCTACACCCTTCCGGACTCCGAACGGCTCGAGCAGGGCTCGCCGCACCGGGCGCGCTCAGCAGCCTCCGACGCCGTCGTCGGGCGCCTCACCGAGGTGCTCGAGCAGTTCGACATCGACGCACAGGTCACCGGCTACACCCGAGGCCCGACCGTCACCCGCTACGAGGTCGGGCTCGGCCCCGCGGTCAAGGTCGAGAAGGTCACCGCGCTGTCGCGCAACATCTCGTACGCCGTCGCGAGCGCCGAGGTGCGCATCCTGTCGCCCATCCCGGGCAAGTCCGCGATCGGCATCGAGATCCCCAACACCGACAAGGAGATGGTCTCGCTCGGTGACGTGCTCCGCTCGCGGGCCGCGCGCATCGACCACCACGCGATGCTGGTCGGGCTCGGCAAGGACGTCGAGGGCCACGTCGTCGTCGCCAACCTCGCCAAGATGCCGCACCTGCTCGTCGCCGGTGCCACCGGCTCGGGCAAGTCGAGCTTCATCAACTCGGTGGTCGCGTCGATCCTCATGCGCGCCACGCCGGACGAGGTGCGGATGGTGATGATTGACCCCAAGCGGGTCGAGCTTACCGCGTACGAGGGGGTCCCGCACCTCATCACGCCGATCATCACCAGCCCCAAGAGGGCAGCCGAGGCGCTGGCCTGGGTGGTGCGCGAGATGGACCTGCGCTACGACGACCTCGCGGAGTACGGCTTCCGCCACGTCGACGACTTCAACAAGGCGGTACGCGCGGGGGCGGTCCAGGCGCCACCGGGCAGCCAGCGCCAGCTCGCGCCGTACCCGTACCTGCTGGTGGTCGTCGACGAGCTCGCCGACCTCATGATGGTGGCTCCCCGCGACGTCGAGGACGCAGTCGTCCGCATCACCCAGCTCGCCCGGGCCGCGGGCATCCACCTGGTGCTGGCCACCCAGCGCCCCAGCGTGGACGTGGTCACGGGGCTGATCAAGGCCAACGTGCCGAGCCGGCTGGCGTTCTCGACCTCGTCGCTGGCCGACAGCCGGGTCATCCTCGACCAGCCCGGCGCGGAGAAGCTCGTCGGACAGGGAGACGGCTTGTTCCTGCCGATGGGGACCAGCAAGCCGGTGCGGCTGCAGGGGGCGTGGGTCACCGAGGCGGAGATCCGCGGCGTCGTCGCGCACTGCCGCGCGCAGCTGACCCCGACGTACCGCGACGACGTCACTGCCCCGCAGCAGTCCGCCCGCGAGCTGGACGACGACGTCGGCGACGACCTCGACCTGGTCTGCCAGGCCGTCGAGCTCGTCGCCACCACCCAGTTCGGCTCGACGTCGATGCTGCAGCGCAAGCTGCGGGTCGGCTTCGCCAAGGCCGGGCGCCTCATGGACATCATGGAGAGCCGCGGGGTCGTCGGCCCCAGCGAGGGCTCCAAGGCCCGCGACGTGCTCATCAAACCCGACGACCTCGACGAGGTCCTCACCACCCTGCGAGGCGACGCATGAGCACCGGAACCCTCGACCGAGCCCACGACACGGCGTCCGATGCTTCCCCGGCCACCGAACCCGTCACCGTGCACCGTCGGCGCGGCGCGCTGGCCCTGGTCGGCGTCGGCGCCGCCGTCACCGCCCTCGCCTACCTGTGGCGCGCGGTAGCGGGCGACGCGGGGACGACCGGGTGGGTCGTCGCGCTGGCGCTGCTGCCCGTCGCGGGGCTGCACCTCGCCGCCTGGTGGGATGCCCGGGTGCCGCTGCTCGTCGCCGACGAGACCGGCATCCGGCTGCGGGACGGTCGCGCGTGGACCGGGCTGCGGTGGGACGAGGTGGACACCGTCAGCCTCGCGGCGGCCCGGCAGCCACGCCGCGACGCGCGGCTCGAGGTCGGCACCGTGGCCGAAGCCGGCCGGCCGTTGCCGCTGGCGATGGTCGACCCCGCCGACGTACGCGCGCTGCCGGAGGCGCTGCGTGGGCTTGCGCCGGCGCCGGTCGAGGTCCGTGAGCCGTCGCGGCCGGCCGAGCCTGCCCAGCTGGCCGAGCCTGCCGAGCCCGCCCAGCGGGCTGAGCGGGCCGAGCCTGCCGAGCCCGCCCGGCCGGTCCAGCCTGCCGAACGCCGGGACAGCGGGCTCGGTGCCCGCCTGCGGGGGTGGCGCCACGCCCGCAGGCACGCCGACCCCGACGCCGACGCGGATCCACCTGACGCTGGGCAGCCGGCGTGGGAGCCCAGCCCCGGCCGGTTCGCTCGCGCCGACGTCGTCGTGGACGCACCGGCGGTGGCGGTCACCACCGACCGGGTGCTGCGCGACACCCCGCGCGGCCGGGTGCCGCTGGTGGTCGAGGAAGGGCGGGGCCCGGGTGCCGAGCCCGCGACGTCGCCCGCGATGCCCTCCACGGCAGCTGGCCCCGCGGCACGCGCACCGGGCACCGACGCGGTCATCGGAGCCGAGCTGGTGGCCGCCCGGCGGCGGCTGCGACTCAGCGTCGACGACCTGGCCGTACGCACCCGGATCCGCCCGCACGTCATCGAGGCGATGGAGGCCGACGACTTCTCGGCCTGCGGCGGCGACGTCTATGCCCGCGGCCACCTGCGGGTGCTCGCCAGGGTGCTGGGCACCGACGCCGAGGTGCTGGTGGCAGAGTACGAGCGGCACCACTCCGCGGGTCCCGTGACCGCGCGCAAGGTCTTCGAGGCCAAGCTCGCCGGCCCCGGCCGGTCCGTGCGCACGACCACCGGCGGCCCCCGCTGGTCGGTGCTGATCGGCGTGCTGCTGGTGCTCGTCCTGCTCTGGGGCCTGGCGCGGCTGTTCGTGCCCGGCGTCGACGACGCTGCCGACCGTACGCGCGGCGACGCGGGGGCCAAGGGTGCCGGGGACGGGGCCGCCGAGGTCGTCGACCCCGACACGGCGGCAGACCGGTTCGCGGGCATGGGCCAGCGGCCCGGGTCGACCCGCCTGCTGCTGTCCGGCGTGGACGACGCCTCCACCGCCAGCCAGGTCACGGTGCGGTCGGGAGGCGGCGACATCGTCTACCAGGGCTCCATCGGCGCCGGCGACGTCGAGCGGGTCGAGGTGAGCGGTCCCGCAGTCGTCACCGCCCAGGACGCGGGCGTCGTCACCGCCGCCGTCAACGGCCGCCGGACCGGTCCGCTGGGCACAGTCGGTGAGCCGGTACGCCGTACCCTCGGCGACGGCTGACCCGACGGGCCGGGCGACAGCGCCTATCCTGAGGGGCCGATGACCGTCGACGCCCACGCCACCGCACCGGACGCTGCCCCTGCCGCAGCCGCCGTCGCGGTCGTGACCCTCGGGTGCGCCCGCAACGACGTCGACTCCGAGGAGCTCGCGGCCCGGCTCGAGCGCGGCGGCCTGCGGCTGGTCGACGAGCCCGCCGACGCCGACGCCGTCGTGGTGAACACCTGCGGCTTCGTCGAGCAGGCCAAGAAGGACTCCGTCGACACCGTGCTCGAGGCCGCCGACCTGTCGGCGACCGACGGCCGCGAGCGGGTCGTGGTGGCGCTGGGCTGCCTGGCCGAGCGGTACGGAGCAGAGCTCGCCGAGTCGCTGCCCGAGGCCGACGCCGTGCTGGGCTTCGACGCCTACCCCGACATCGCCGACCGGGTGCGCGAGGTGCTGGCCGGGCACCGGCCGGCCGCGCACGCCCCACGGGACCGGCGGACCCTGCTGCCGCTGGCCCCGGCCGACCGGGCCGCCGCGCGGGTGCCCGACCTGCCCGTCGGGGTCGCGCCCGCGTCCGGCCCGCGGGTGCCGCGCCGCCGCCTCGACGGCGGTCCCCTGGCCCCGGTCAAGCTCGCCTCCGGGTGCGACCGGCGCTGCTCGTTCTGCGCCATCCCGTCCTTTCGTGGCGCCTACGTGTCCCGTCCACCCGACGAGGTGCTGGCCGAGGCGCGCTGGCTGGCCGGCCAGGGCGTCCGTGAGCTGTTCCTCGTCAGCGAGAACACCACGTCGTACGGCAAGGACCTCGGCGACCTGCGGCTGCTCGAGCAGCTGCTGCCCGACCTGGCCGCCGTCGACGGCGTCGAACGCGTACGCGTGTCCTACCTGCAACCCGCCGAGACCCGGCCGAGCCTGCTCGACGCGATGACGGCCACACCCGGCGTCGCGGCGTACTTCGACCTGTCCTTCCAGCACGCCAGCGCACCCGTGCTGCGCCGGATGCGCCGCTTCGGGGATGCCGAGCGGTTCCTCGGGCTGCTGGACGAGGTGCGGCGGCGGGCACCGACGAGCGGGGTACGCAGCAACGTGATCGTCGGCTTCCCCGGGGAGACCGAGGCCGACCTGCGGGAGCTGGGCGCGTTCCTCACCGCGGCACGGCTCGACGTCGTCGGGGTGTTCGGCTACTCCGACGAGGACGGCACCGAGGCCGCCGGACTCGACGGGCACCTGCCCGACGACGAGGTCGGTGCCCGCGTCGAGCACCTCGGCCGCCTGGCCGAGGAGCTGGTCGCCCAGCGCGCCGAGGACAGGCTCGGCGAGCGTCTCGACGTGCTCGTCGAGTCGGTGCGCGACGAGGGAGGATCGCGGGTCGAGGGCCGCGCCGCGCACCAGGGACCCGACGTCGACGGGACGACGACCCTGCTCGGCGCGGACGCCGCCGCCCCGGGCGACCTGGTGGCAGCCGTCGTCGTGGGCACCGAGGGCGCCGACCTGCTCGCCCGGAAGGGGGCCCCGCGATGAGCGCCGCCGAGGCCCGCAACCGGCGCGCCCACCCGGTGCCGAGCAACTGGAACATCGCCAACTACCTCACGGTCCTGCGACTCCTGCTCGTGCCGGTCTTCGGCTGGCTGCTGCTGTCCGCGGACGGGGACACGCACTGGATGCGCTGGGCGGCGCTCGGGGTCTTCCTCGGCGCCGCCCTGACCGACCGCTACGACGGCCACCTGGCTCGCCAGCACGGCCTCGAGACCGCGGTCGGCGCGGTCGCGGACCCGATCGCCGACAAGGCGCTCACCGGGGTGGCGCTGGTCGGGCTGTCGGTGCTGGGCGAGCTGCCGTGGTGGATGACGGTGCTCGTCCTCGTGCGGGAGTGGGGCATCACGCTGCTGCGGTTCTGGGTGATCCGCCACGGCGTCATCCCCGCCAGCCCCGGCGGGAAGCTCAAGACCGTCCTGCAGATGGCCGCCCTCGTCGCCTACCTCGTACCTCTGCCCGACGTGCTCGACCCCGCGCTGTACGCGCTCATGCTGGCCGCCGTCGTCGTCACCGTGACCTCCGGTGTCGACTACGTCTTCCGGGCCATCGCCCTGCGTCGTAAGGGTCGGGCCGGGGCCGAGCAGGCGCGGTGACGGAGTCACCGACGGACGCGGCCGCGGACGTCGTGGCCACCCTGACGGGACGCCGGCAGACGGTCGCGACCGCCGAGAGCCTCACCGGCGGACGCCTGTGCGCGTACCTCGTGGACGTCCCTGGCGCGTCCGCGGTCGTCCGTGGCGCCGTGGTCGCCTATGCCGCCGACCTGAAGACGGGCCTGCTCGGCGTGCACGACGACGTGGTCTCCCGGCACGGCACCGTGGCCTCCGCCACCGCACGGGCGATGGCCGAGCGGGTCCGGGTGCTGCTGGGTGCCGACTGGGGGGTGTCGACCACAGGGGTGGCCGGCCCGGAGGGCGCCGAGGGCCACCCCCCGGGGCGGGTCCACGTGGCGGTGGCCGGTCCGGCCGGAACCGCCGACGTCACCCGCGACCTGCCGGGCGACCGCGACGCCATCCGCGCGGGAACGGTGCGCATCGCGGCGGTGTTGTTCCAGGAGCAGCTCGACGCCGCGGACGACCGGCGCGTATCGCGACACCCCTGAGGCCCACCGGGGTACGGTGGACGGACCGAGCGGCCGGAGCCCGGCCGGAGACGGAGGTGACCATGCGCGACCAGCTCGCGCTGCGCAGCCTCATCGGCGACGTCCTGCGCCAGCGGCGGGTGCGGCAGGGGCGCACGCTGCGTCACGTCTCCGGCGCCGCGCGGGTGAGCCTCGGCTACATCTCCGAGATCGAGCGCGGCCAGAAGGAAGCCTCGAGCGAGATGCTCTCGGCGCTCTGCGCCGCCTTGCAGACCCCCCTATCGTCGGTGCTGCGCGAGGTCAGCGACCGCCTCGTGGTCGAGGAGGCTCGCGCCGCGCACGCCCTCGCCGGCGAGGAGCGGCGCCTGGCGCTCGCGGTCGACGTGGACGAGCGGCCGGTGCCGATCCCGGTCGTCCCGGCGCCCGGTCGGGACGTGGTCGCGGCCGCCTGACGCTGCGCCCCGGGCCCGGCCGGCACACACACCGTCGGTCGCCGGCCTGCCGTGCCGCCGAGTGGTCACTTCTGCACCACTCGACGTTGCCCGGGTGGGGCGAAACTGACCACTCGGCGCCCTTGGACGGACGGCCGCGGTGCACTGGCGCGGGTCCTGACGGCGTACGTGGACCGTCAGGCGCGGAGCCGTAGGCCGCGGGGGGTGGCGTGGAAGCCGGCCTGCTCCAGTGCGACTCCGAGCGGAGTGCCGAGCACCTGGTCGCCGTCGGCGCGCTCGACGGTCAGCTTGCCCAGGGACCCCTCCCGCACCGCCAGCGCCAGCGCGTCGACCGCGGGCACCAGCACCTCCTCGTCGTCGCCGAAGGTGAGCAAGGTGCGCCCGCCACGCTCGACGTACAGGGCGAGCAGCCCGTCGAGGAGCACGACGAGGGCGCCGGCCTTGCGGCCGGGTCGGTGGCCGGAGCGCCCGTCGACCGGGGCCGCTGCCCGGTCGGGCCAGGCCAGCGCCGCGCCGTAGGGGTTGGCGGGATCGGTGGCGGCCAACGTGACCGCGCGGCGATCCTCGGGCGCGTCGGCGTCGGTGCCGAGGCGGCGGGTGCCACCGGACGCCTCCGCCTCGGCGCGCAGCCGGTCGACGGCGCCGGCGGTGCCGAACTGCGCCGCGCCGAGCGTGGCCACGAAGTAGCCGCGGCGACAGCGCCCGGAGTCCTCGAAGGCCGACAGCACCTTGTAGACCCCGCCGAAGCCGCCGGGGATCCGTTCGCTGACCACCGCACCGCGGGTGACCAGGCCGTGCCGCTCCAGCAGCAGCTCGGCGGCGGCGTGCGTACGCAGGGTCGGGTCGGGGTCACGCCCCGGGAGCAGGGACCACCGCCCGGCGGCGGTCGGCGGACCGCTGCGCGACGGCATCGACGGCCGGCGCAGTGCCGGCCGACCGAGGCGGGCTCCGGCCGATCCGGCGGCGTACCCGGACCGGGGCGGCGCCCGCCGGGTGCGGTGCGCGCCGCGCCCTCCGTGCACCAGGGTGCGGAGCGGGGCCAGCGTGTCGCCGGCGATGTGCCCGGCCCAGACCAGGTCCCACAGCACCGTGTGCAGCTCTGCATCGTCGGGTGAGCCGGTGTCGCCGTGCGCGGGCGCCGAGCCCTCGGGCCGCGCTGTGGCGGAGCCGACCGCGTCGGACAGCTGACGGAAGAAGTACGCCCCACCGCCCGCCAGCGCGTCGACGACCCGGGCGTGCACCGCGCCGAGCTTGGCCACGGGCACCGGGTCGGGAAGCGTGAGCGCCGCGGTATCGGTCAGGTGCAGACCGACCCAGCCGTCCGAGCCGGGCAGGCTCCCGCCGCCGGCCCAGACCACCTCCCCCGAGGCCGTGAGCTCGTCGAGCATCGAGGGGTGGTAGTCCGCGACCCGGGCGCGCAGTACCAGGGACTCGAGCGCCGAGGCCGGCACCGCGCAGCCGGCGAGCTGCTCGACGACGGTGAGCACGCCGCCGACCCCGCGTAGCCGGCTGCCGACGTGCTGCCAGGCCGGCAGGAAGCGCCCCAGGGTCGCCGGCTCCACCGGCTCCACCTCCGCGCGCAGCGCCGCGAGCGAGCGACGGCGCAGCCGGCGCAGCACCTCGGCGTCGCACCACTCGCTCCCCCTGCCACCCGGCCGGAACTCGCCCTCGACGACCCGGCCGGCGCCCGCGAGGCGGCGCAGGGTGTCGACCACCACCGCGGGACCGAGCCGCCACCGGCCCGCCACCTCCTCGACGGTGAACGGCCCGTGGCAGCGGGCGTACCGCGACACCAGGTCGCCCAGCGGGTCGGGCAACGGCTCGGCGAAGGCCCCGGGCACCCCGGGCGGCACCGGCACGCCGAGGGCGTCGCGCAGCCGGCCGCCGTCCTCGACCGCCGCCCACCACGGCCGCCCGTCGATCACCACCTCGACGGCACGCCGGGTCGCGGTCAGGTCGGCCCACCAGTCGTCGACCGGGGCGCCCGGCGCCGACCTCTCGCTCACCTCGTCGGGCCGGAGCGGGCCCACCAGCCGGAGCAGGTCGGCCAGCCCCTCGACGTCGCTCGCCCGACGGTCCGGGGCACGGCGCTGGAGCTCGGCCTCGAGCTCGACGACGACGGACTCGTCGAGCAGCTCGCGCAGCTCGGCGCGCCCGAGCAGCTCGGCCAGCAGCGCGGAGTCCAGCGACAGCGCCGCCGCCCGCCGCTCCGCCAGTGGGCTGTCGCCCTCGTACAGGAAGGCCGCGACGTAGCCGAACATCAACGACCGCGCGTACGGCGACGGGGTCGTGGTGTCGACCTGGGTCACCCGCACCCGGCGCGCGGCGACGTCGCGGAGCAGCCCGACCAGGGACGGCACGTCGTAGACGTCCTGCAGGACCTCGCGGACCGTCTCGAGGACGATCGGGAAGCTGGGGTAGCGCCGGGCAACCTCGAGCAGCTGCGCCGAGCGCTGCCGCTGCTGCCACAGCGGGCTGCGGCGCCCCGGGTCGCGACGGGGAAGCAGCAAGGCCCGCGCCGCGCACTCGCGGAAGCGGGAGGCGAACAGCGCCGACCCCCCGACCTCGGCGGTCACCATCTCGTCGACCTCGTCGGGGTCGAGCACGAACAGCTCGGCGCCGGGCGGGTCGGCGTCGGTCTCGGGGACGCGTACGACGATCCCGTCGTCGCTGGCCATGGCCTGCCCGTCGAGGCCGAGCCGCTCGCGCAGCCGGGCGTCGATCGCGAGGGCCCATGGCGCGTGCACCGGCAGGCCGTAGGGGGAGTGCAGGACGACCCGCCAGTCGCCCAGCTCGTCGCGGAACCGCTCGACGACGAGCGTGCGGTCGTGCGGCACGTGGCCGGTGGCCTCGCGCTGCTCGATGAGGTAGGCCACCAGGTTGTCGGCCGCGTGGACGTCGAGACCGGCGGCGCGGCAGCGGGCGCGGGCGTCGGCGGGCGCCGCCTGTGCGACCTCGCGGACGAACGCCCCGAGCGCCGCACCCAGCTCGGCTGGCCGGCCGAGCGCGTCGCCCTTCCAGAACGGCAGCCGCCCCGGCTGCCCGGGCGCGGGGGACACGATGACCCGGTCGTGGGTGATGTCCTCGATCCGCCAGCTGGTGGCGCCGAGGGCGAAGACGTCGCCGACGCGGGACTCGTAGACCATCTCCTCGTCGAGCTCGCCGACCCGTCGAGCGGTGCCCTCGGCGCCGGCGAGGAAGACGCCGTAGAGCCCGCGGTCGGGGATCGTGCCCCCGGAGGTGACGGCCAGCCGCTGGGCGCCGGGCCGCCCGCTGAGGCGGCCGGAGACGCGGTCCCAGACGATCCGTGGCCGCAGCTCGGCGAACTCCTCGGACGGGTAGCGCCCGGCGAGCAGGTCGAGGGTCGCCTCGAAGGCCGAGCGCGGCAGCGTGGCGAAGGGGGCCGCCCCGCGTACGACCCGGAAGACCTCGTCCACGTCGAGGTCCTCGAGCGACACCATCGCCACGACCTGCTGGGCCAGCACGTCGAGGGGGTGCTGGGGGACCCGTAGCGCCTCGATCTCGCCGCTGCGCATCCGCTCGACGGTCACCGCCGCCTGGACGAGGTCGGCGCGGTGCTTGGGGAACAGCACGCCACGCGAGACCTCGCCGACCTGGTGGCCGGCGCGCCCGACCCGCTGCAGCCCGCTGGCCACCGACGGCGGCGCCTCGACCTGGACGACCAGGTCGACCGCGCCCATGTCGATGCCGAGCTCGAGGCTGCTGGTCGCCACGACGCACGGCAGCCGGCCGGACTTGAGGTCCTCCTCGGTCAGGGCGCGCTGCTCCTTACTCACCGACCCGTGGTGCGCGCGGGCCAGCAGCGGCCGCTCGCCCGCCGAGGCGCCGGACTGGCCCATCAGCTGCGCCGGGACCCGCGACGGTGCCGGTGCGAGGTCGGTCTCCGCGGCGGCGTCGCGGCGGGTGGCGTGGATCTCGTTGAGCCGGGCGGTGAGCCGCTCGGCGAGGCGGCGCGAGTTGGCGAAGACGATCGTCGAGCGGTGTTCCTCGACGTGGTCGGCGATCCGCTCCTCGACGTGCGGCCAGATGGAGCCGGCCGGCTGGGCAGGCTCGACCCGGGCAGGCTCGACCCGGGCAGGCCCGACCGGGGCAGGCCCGACCGCAGTCGTGCCCGGCGCGGAGGTGCTGCCGAGCTCGCCCATGTCCTCGACGGGCACCACGACGCGGAGGTCGAAGCGCTTGTCGCTCGGGGGCTGCACCACTCGGCACGGCGCGGTCCCCCCGAGGAACCGCGCCACCTCCTCGGGCGGGCGGACGGTCGCGGACAGGCCGATGCGCTGGGCGGGGGAGTCCAGCAGCGCGTCGAGGCGCTCCAGCGACACGGCGAGGTGGGCACCCCGCTTGGTGCCGGCCACCGCGTGCACCTCGTCGACGACGACCGTACGCACGCCGCGCAGGGACTCGCGTGCCCGGGAGGTCAGCACGAGGAACAGCGACTCCGGGGTGGTGATCAGGACGTCGGGCGGACGGGCGGCCAGTCGTCGTCGGTCGTCGGCGGGGGTGTCACCCGTCCGCACGCCGACGACGACGTCGGGCGGGGCGAGTCCCAGCCGGGAGGCGGCGTGCTGCATGCCGGCGAGCGGGGCGCGCAGGTTGCGCTCCACGTCGACGGCCAGCGCCTTGAGCGGAGAGACGTACAGCACCCGGCAGCGGCGCCGCGGGTCGGCGTCCGGGGGCTCGGCCCCGAGCCGGTCGAGCGCCCACAGGAACGCGGCCAGCGTCTTGCCCGAGCCGGTCGGTGCGACCACCAGCGCGTGCTCGCCGGACGACACCGCGTCCCAGGCGCCCACCTGGGCGGGGGTGGGGGCGGCGAACGCGCCGGTGAACCAGCTGCGGGCGAGGACCGAGAACCGCCCCAGCACCTCGGGTGCGTCGGGGGCCGGCGGGTCTGCGGGTCGGCGGGCAGGCACCCCCGGATTGTGTCCCAGACCGCGGACAGCCGGGCGGCCGCGTCAGCGGACGGGCACCCGCTCCCAGGTGCGGCCGTCGTCGGGGGTGTGCACCAGCGCGCCACGGAAGCTCGCCATCCACTCGCCGGAGATCGAGCGGTACGTGTAGTCGTCCCCGGTCAGGTCCACCCCGTCGAGCGAGCCGCTGACGTCGGTGTCCCGGCCGGACGCGTCGACGGCGAAGACCCGGTCGTCGAGCGCGACCCGCACCCCGCCCTCGCCGTCCGGGCCGAGACCGGCGTTACCGGCGCCCGGCAGCGCCGTCGTCGTCCAGGTGGCGTCCTCGACCCCGGCGGTGACGTCGCTGCTGGTGCCCAGGGTGCTCCCGGACGCGGCGTAGCACAGGTACCACAGGGTGCCGTCGGCCTTCGTGACGAGCGGGGTGCTGGTCTCGCACGGCGCCTCGAGCCGGCTCCACGGGCCACCGGCCACGCGGGCGACGACCCCTTCGGCGCGGGCGGACCGGCCGGCGACGACCACCGCACCAACCGTGTCGCCGACCGCGAAGGGCTGCGTCAGCTGCTCGTCGCCGGAGACCGGAGCGCCCGACGGCGTCCAGGGCTCGCCCCGGGCCCAACCCGTGTCGGGCGGCGTGACGAGGGTGCCCGGACCCGCGCCGTACAGGACGGCGACCGCCTGGTCGTCCCCCACCGCGAGCCCGGCGACCTCCTGGTCGGCGTCGCCCTCGACGGGCGTCCAGGTCTGGCCGGCGTTCTGGCTGACCGCCAGTCCCGAGCCGGCCGCGACGGCCTCCTCGCCGGTGTCGGACGCGTCGAGGTGGCGCACCTCGGCCAGCGCCCGGTCGCCGTCGGCGGTCTCGGGGTAGCCGAGCCGCCAGCTCTGGCCCTCGTCGGTGCTGCGCCCGACCAAGGGGCACAGCCGGGCGCGTCCGCAGTCTCGCGAGGCCAGGGCCCAGACGCCGTCCCCGGTGGCCTCGACGTCGTAGACCTCCAGCGAGCCCCCGGCCGACGCCGGGGCGGCCGGGTCGGGCTCGCCGACGCTCTCGGGCGCGCCGGCTCGGTCCGGGCTCTCGGTCTCGCTGCGCCCGGCCTCGACGTCCGGCTCGGACGAGGGCGGCAGCACCGAGGCCCCGACCACGACGACGGCCGCCGCCGTCGCCGCGGCGGCGACCGCCCCGGCCGTACGACGCGCCCTGCGGCGGCGGGTCCCGCGGTGCACGCGACCCAGGAACGCCTCGGCGTCGACGGCAGCCGGGTCGGCGCCGGACCTGCCACCGTGCCGGAACGCCGCGCGCACCAGGTCGCCGTCGGGGCCGGGCGTGCCCGTGCCCGAGTCGCGCGGGCCGCTCACGGGTTCCTCCGCGGTGAGCTCGTCCCGACCGGCGGGCCCGCGGTCGGGGAGTCGGTTGCCGGCCCGGTGTCCGGTCCGGTGTCCGACCCGCTGAGCACCGGCAGCAAGGCGCGCATCTTGGCCATGCCCTTGGACGCCTGGCTCTTGACCGTGCCGGCGGAGCAGTCGAGCACCCGGGCGATCTCGGCCTCGGACAGGTCCTCGTAGTAGCGCAGCGCGAGCACCGCGCGCTGCCGTGGCGGCAGCGACTGCAGGGCCCGCCACACCTCGTGGTCGGGGTGGTGGTCGCTGTACCCGACGTCGGGAAGCGTGTCGGTCACCGTCTCGCGCCGCAGCCGTCGCCACACGCTGATGTTGCGGTTGACCATCACCCGCCGGACGTACGCGACCGGGTCGTCGCGCTGCTGCAGCCGCGACCACGCCAGCAGGGTGCGCTCCAGCGCGTCCTGCACCAGGTCGGCGGCCGCGTCGTCGCTGCCGGTGAGGACACGGCCGAAGCGCAGCAGCTCGGGCAGCCGGGCCCGGACGAACGCGTCGAAGCACGTTGCCGTGTCGGACCCGCTGGCACCAGCGCCGACGACCCCGTCTGCGGCACCGTCCGCGGCACCGTCGGCGGCTCCGCCGGTACGGCCGACCGTGGCATCCATGACCGTGTCGGTTCCCCCCGCGCTCCCCCCCGAGGTCTCCCCGCGCCCGTCGGCGTCGAGCCGACCGCGAGGCGCGCCGAGAAGACGTACTGATCCTGTCACACCGGGTAGTCCCGGGGGCAGACACACCGCTGCGGTCACCCCCCCTCCACGCCCGGGAGCCGGACCCGGTTGCCCGGTGCGCCGCTGGCGGTGCGGGCCCTCCAACACGGCAGCCTGCATCGAGTGGTCACTCCCGCCCCAGCAGCCGGGTTGTCCGTGGTGCAGAACTGACCACTCGGCGCCGGGTGGATCCCGATGGGTGGTGCCGGGAGTGCTGCATAGGGTTGCCACCATGCGTGCGCAGAGCGTCGTGCCGACCGCCGACGAGCAGCCCCCTGCGCCGGCCGAGGCACTGGTCGAGGCCCGGGGGCTGCGCAAGTCCTACGGCACGGTGGAGGCGGTCCGCGGCATCGACATCACGGTGCACCGGGGCGAGGCGTTCGGCTTCCTCGGCCCCAACGGCGCCGGCAAGTCGTCGGCGATGCGCATGATCGCCGCGGTGTCCACGCCGACCGGCGGGTCGCTGCGGGTCCTGGGTCTCGACCCCGGTGCCTACGGACCGGCCGTCCGGTCCCGCCTCGGGGTGTGCCCGCAGGAGGACACTCTCGACAGCGACCTCTCCGTGCGGGAGAACCTGCTGGTCTACGGCCGCTTCTTCGGCCTGTCCCGGGTCGACGTGGCCCGCCGGGCCGACGAGCTGCTCGGCTTCGTCCAGCTCACCGACAAGGCGCACAGCCGCGTGGACGACCTGTCCGGCGGGCTCAAGCGCCGGCTGACCGTGGCCCGCTCGCTGATCAACGACCCCGACCTGCTCGTCCTCGACGAGCCCACGACGGGTCTGGACCCGCAGGCGCGGCACCTGCTGTGGGATCGGCTGTTCCGGCTCAAGCAGCAGGGCACCACGCTGCTGCTCACCACCCACTACATGGACGAGGCCGAGCAGCTGTGCGACCGGCTCGTCGTCATCGACGCGGGCGTCGTCGTCGCCGAGGGGTCGCCGACCGCGTTGGTCCGCGCCCACTCCAGCCGCGAGGTGTGCGAGCTGCGCTTCGGCGTCGACGACCTCGAGCAGCTCGCCCCCCGGCTGGAGCACCTCGCTCTCGCCGA
>Ga0183260_10002356_pt1 | contig 15629 bp, 16 predicted proteins | sample AntDrymUQ4972206_2_FD_129768 | JGI IMG/M metagenome (GOLD analysis project Ga0183260, IMG submission 129768) | Polar desert sand microbial communities from Dry Valleys, Antarctica - metaG UQ497 (22.06) (version 2) (version 2) | ecosystem: Environmental > Terrestrial > Soil > Desert | place...
GTTACTCACCCGTTCGCCGCTCGTGTACTCCCGAAGGAGCCTTACCGCTCGACTTGCATGTGTTAGGCACGCCGCCAGCGTTCGTCCTGAGCCAGGATCAAACTCTCCGTTGAAATCATACGATGCCACTCTCGTGACACCGCCAACAGATTGCTATCCCGACAAGTTGTTCTTACTTGTCAAAGGAATCCGTGACATCAAACGGGCCGAGGCTCGTCGATGCCGACGGGGCGTTACTGTCTTCGTCGACTTTTGGCACACTGTTGAGTTCTCAAGGATCAAACGCGCACCGTCGCCGATGGCGTCTTACGGCCGTCGGCTCGGGGGCAACTCACCTAAGTTACCGGAGCGCCGAGTCTCGGTCAAATCGACCTGCGGGACGAACCCAGCTGGACGTCGCTTCGGCGCCGTCGCAACAGTAGGAGCAGCTCTGCGGGCAGTCAAGCCGCGTCGCCGGAGGACGGGCTGATCTCGAGCCCCGCTATGAAGCGCTTCCCCTTGCGGACGACACACCACCGACCGTGAAGCAGATCGCTGGCCGCGATCATGCGCTCGGGGTCGGTGACGCGTTGGTTGTTGAGGTAGGCGCCACCTTCGGCGACGGTCCGCCTGCCAGCCGAACGACTGGGAACAAGATGGGTCGCCACCAAGGCGTCGACCACGCTCGGCTCTCCGTTACCGGCGCTCCACGTGGCGTGCGGGGTCTCGCGCAGCGCCGCCGTCAACGTCTTCTCGGGGACTCGGTTCAGCTCGCCGTGGCCGAACAGGGCAGCCGCCGCCGCCCGGGCCGACTCAGCCTCCGCCTCTCCGTGGACCAACGTCGTCACGTCGTCGGCGAGGGCCCGTTGTGCTTCCCGCGCCTCCGGGTGGCTGCGTCCGTTGGCCAGCAGCTCCTCGATGGCGGTGTCGCTTCGGAAGCTGAACAGGCGCAGGTACGCCTCCACCATGGCGTCCTCGGCGTTGAGCCAGAACTGGTGGAAGGCGTACGGCGACGTGAGGCCGCTGTCCAGCCACACGGTGCCGGTCTCCGACTTGCCGAACTTGCTGCCGTCGGCCTTGGTCACCAACGGCGTGGCGAAGGCGTGGACCGCAGCCCCGTCCGCACGCCGTATCAGCTCGACACCGGCGGTGATGTTCCCCCACTGGTCGCTGCCACCGATCTGCAACCGACAGCCGTAGCGGCGGTGCAGCTCGAGGTAATCCATGGCCTGCAACAGGACATAGCTGAATTCGGCGTAGCTGATGCCGGATTCCAGCCTTGTCCGCACCACCTCACGGCCCAGCATCCGGTTGACCGGAAAGTGCTTGCCGATGTCCCGCAGGAAGTCCAGGACGCCCGTGTCGGCGGTCCAGTCGAGGTTGTTGACCAGCCGAGCCGCGGTGTCGCCGTCGAGGTCGACGAAGCGAGACACCTGGGAGCGGATGCTGTCCACCCAGGTGGCCACGACCTCCTTGCCGTGGATGACCCGTTCACCGGCCTCTTTCGGGTCCCCGATGAGACCCGTCGCGCCGCCGACCAGGATCAGCGGTCGGTGCCCGGCCTGCTGCAGCCGCCGGGCCGTGAGCAGCTGCACCAGGTTTCCGTGGTGCAGGCTGGGTGCGGTCGGATCGAATCCCACGTAGAAGGTGATAGGCCCGGCGGCCAGCTCGGTGCGCAACGCATCGAGGTCCGTCGCGTGGGCGAGCAGCCCCCGCTCAGCCAGGTCGTCCAGCACCCGCACGTCCACAGTCCTCGTCGCTCCCGTCTCCCTGTCATTGCCCATTGTTCCCCAGCCTCAGCCCGGCGGTTCGGCTCGGGGGCTGCGACGGTACGAGGAGACGGTGTCATCGTCCGTCACCCAACATCGCCACGGTCGACTCGCCCCTCGGCGCACACCGACCCGTGGGCCGGTGGAGTACGACATCCTCGACGTAGCGGGCATGAGTCGTAGCGCCTCCCCGCTGAGCAGGTCAGCCCCGTCGTCGCTGCCGACGATGCCGAGGGCTCTGCTCAGACAAGCCGGGCCGCGTGCCAGCGCCCGGTCAAGAACGCGATCACCGCGGCGGTGACGGGCAAGCTCCACGCCATCCACCACCCGGCCGGCGCGCAGCAGCACGGCCGACGCCTGACCCTCCGGACCACAGACGACATTGCTGCACCAGTGGAGTCCGTAGCTCAGGTACACGTACAGCCGACCGGCGCGGCCGAACATCACCGCGTTGCGCGGGGTCACGCCCCGATAGGCATGTGACGCAGGGTCGGTCCCACCGTCGTACGCCTCGACCTCTGTCAGCTGCACGGTGACGGCGCCCTCCCCGGTGACGTGGGTCAACGTCCACCCGAGCAAGTCGGCCGCCACCTCAGGTGACGGCCGACTCAACTGCTCTCGGATGATCTGCGAACTCACCGCATGATCATCCCCGCTTCCAGCGCGGTGGGCGAGCGATCAGGGTTGATTGCGCGGCCCTCCGGGCTCCAGGGTGTCGATGAACTCTCCAGGCTGGTGGACCGGAGACGCCCTACGGGCTGCCTGATCGGCGATCCGCCGCTGAGCGACGAAGGCATCGACATCGACCCCGGCCTCTCTGGCGCCCTCCGCCGCTGCAGCATATGCCGCGTGGGCGGTTGCCCAGGCGACCCGGTATTCATGACGGGCAAACGCACTCTCCGCCACTCCGATCGCCCGGTCGGCTCTTCGCAGCTCGTCGTACGCAAGGTCGGGGCTACCCCCACCGAGGGCCTCCGCGGCCAACTGGTTGGCTGCCTCGATATAGGCCGCCGCCTGGAACCGGTTGATGTTGTCGCGGTCGAACTGGCTGAAGTCCCAGTTGAGGTCGATGTAGCTCATGATCGTGTTCGACTCGTCGCCCGCCCAGGCGAAGAAGAAGTCACCCGAGGGACCGAAGTCCTCACCGGTGGCGCTGTCGTACCCGTCGTGTGGGTGACTGAGCCCGACGTGGTGACCCACCTCGTGGATCTGCGTGGTGGTGAGCCCGTAGCCCGCATCGACGATCCCCGGTGAGACGAACGAGAAGACATAACTCTGGCTGCCGTTGCGGTAGTTGTCGTCGGCGAACCCGAGCAGGGGCGGTTCCGCAGCCGGCGCTCCGATTGCGTAGTTAAACAACGGCATCTCGTAGTCGACCCGGTTCTGGTCGTCTCGGGTCCGTTGCAACTGGAACGTGTTCTGCAGGAAGAGGTTCGCGAAGGACGGGTACCCGAGCTCCGGATAGCAGGAAACGTCGGCGAGCAATCCGAGATAGCAGCGCTTGGCCGCCCCCTCGTAGGGCAGATCCTGGTTGTCGAAGTCGAGGCGCTTGCGAATCAGGAGCTCGCGCAGCTCTGAGAGCAGCAGCGAACTCGTGATGTATCTCTTGCTGGCGTTGACACCCGGCCATCCCTCGTAGGTGTTGCTGTCGATGTTGATCGACGTCGGTGGCTCCTCGGTCGGCAGCTCGACGGGGTAGAGCGGCGACGTGGTGAACAACAGGTCCAGGGCGACGTAGCGCGTCAGTTTCGCCAGGTCACCGGTCAATGCGGAACGGGAACGATACGCGCCGGTTCCATACTCCCAGGCGACCGGTATCCGGTAGTCCGGCACGTCGTCACCGTCGAGGTCAGCGTCATCGACGTTGAAGTTCCCCGCCCACACCTCCGGTCCGGCGGACAGGTCGTGGAACCAGACCCTGCGGGTCTTGCCGAGCCCGGACTCCTCGTCGTTCGGCGTCGTGCCGCCCCACGCGACAACCTTGCGACTCTCCCGCAGCTCGCCGAAGTTGTAGCCGGTGTCGGGGTCGGGCTCGTCGGTCTTGGTGTAGACGTGGAAGCGGAAGTCTCGCCGCCCGTACCAGTTGATCAGGTAGACAGTGTTGCGCTCGGTGTTGATTCCCGCGGGCGGGTGCAACGCCAGCCACTTCTCGACACTGGGCGCGTCGATGAACGAGTTGTCGGTGACGTCGAGAACATTGCCGTCCTGATCGTTGTACTCCTGTTGGTACAACGTCAGCGGTGCCGGCCTCGCCAGGTCTTTGAGCTTGCCGAAGAAGCGGTTCTCATAGCTCTTGCCCGTGTATTGCAGGTGGTAGTCGTACTGGTACGTGATGCCCAGTTTCTCCGTGATGCCGTATCCCAGCCGAGACCGGACCACTGGCTGGTACCTCTTGGCCATGCGGTCGCGAAAACCGCTGCTGTTGACGTCGGACTTGTTGAACCCGACGAAAACGACGTTGACGGGGAGCTTCTCCTTCAGACTCGGCTGCCCGCCAGGATCGAGGTTAGTGAATGTCGGAGGAGCGACCCCTCCGGCCGGCGAGGTGGGGACCAGAAGCCCACCCCCAACGGCAACTGCTGATGCCAGAGCAACGAGAGTCTTACGTCCCATGACGCCCCTCAGGGGTGAGCGAAAGGTCCCGAACGCCGGGCCGTGCGGGTCGTCCTCGAGCGGGACGCAGGGTCACTGTGGCATGGCCAATCTCGGATTGTCCATCACGAGTTCGGATCGTCTCAGGGCTGTTACCCCTGGCGCAGCAGCCAGGTCAGCAGCGCCTTCTGGGAGTGCAGGCGGTTTTCCGCCTCATCCCACACGATGCTCTGCGGACCATCGATCACGTCAGCGGCGATCTCCTTGCCGCGATAAGCCGGGAGGCAATGAAGCACCACGGCGTCGTCGGCCGCCAACGACATCGCCGCTGAGTCGATGCTGTAGGCGCCGAACAGTTGCTGACGCTGCGCCGCCTCGTCTTCCTGACCCATCGATACCCAGGTGTCTGTGGCCAGGACATCGGCTCTGGTGAACGCCTCCACCGCGTTCGACGTCACCATCAACGAGCCGCCGGTACCTGCCGCGATCCGCTCCGCGTCGGCGACGATGTCGGCGCGGGGCAGATGGTGCGGCGGACCAGCGATACGGACATGCATGCCGGCCGTCGTACCCGCCAGCAGGTACGAGTGCGCAAGGTTGTTGGCCGCGTCGCCGAGGTAGGTCATGGTGAGCCCGGCCAGCCGACCCTTGTGCTGGCGTACCGCCTGCAGGTCGGCCAACAGCTGACAGGGGTGGAAGTCGTCGGTCAGCGCGTTGACGACGGGCACCGAGGAGACACCGGCCATCGCCTCCATCGCAGACTGCTCGAAGGTGCGCCACACGATCGCGGACACCATGCGTTCCAACACGCGCGTCGTGTCCTCGATGCTCTCCCCCCTGCCCATTTGGGTACTGCCGGAGTCGATGACCAGCGGGTATCCCCCGAGCTCGGCGATGCCGACGGAGAACGACACCCGGGTGCGTGTCGACGGTTTGTCGAAGATCACCGCGACCGAACGGGGCCCCTCGAGCGGGCGAGCGTACGAACGATCGCCGGCGAATGAATCTGCCAGGTTGAGGATCTCGTTCTGTTCAGCGGGGCTGAGGTCGTCGTCGCGCAGGAAGTGGCGAGGCATTTCGGGCAGGGTCTCCAGTCGGGCAGAGGTATCGGGGAGCGAAGCAGGGGGAATGGGCTCAGGTCCGTTGTACGGCACCGGTCGCCGCCGCGGCGGCAGCAACCGCCGTGTCGCGCGCCGCCGCGATCTCCCGCTCGGTGAGGGTGCGGTCTGGCGCGCGGAACCGCAGCGAGAAGGCGAGAGACTTCTGGCCCGCTGGGACCGGTTCACCGGTGTAGACGTCGAACAGCCGCAGCGACTCCAGCAGGTCACCGGCGCCTGCCCGCAGCGCCTCCTCCACCTGGGCTGCCGGCACCTCGGTGTCGACGACCAGCGCGACATCCTCCTTGGCCACCGGCATGGCGGACAACGCCGGCAGTTCGGGCCGATGTGGAGCGGCGGCGATCAATAGATCGAGGTCCACCTCCGCGTAAGACGTCCGGGCCGGAACGTCCCAGGCGCGGCAGACGCGCGGGTGCAGCTCACCGGCGTGTCCGATGAGGGAGCCGGCCAGCCGGATGCTCCCGCACCGACCGGGGTGCCAGGGCATCAGGGCGTCTCGTTCGACGTCGATGGCGACACCCAGCGCCGCGGCGACGAGCCGAACGGCCGCGACGGCATCTGCCCACAGGACGGGGCGCGCCTCGCCCCACCATCCGGCGAGCTCACGGTCACCGCTGAGGATGACGGCGAGCCGATGCGGCTGGCGGGGCACGGCTTCATCCAGGGCAGCCAGCTGCGCCGAGTCCGGGGCCTGGTCGACAGGCAGGATCGGTGCCGGGCACAGCGGCCCTTCGTCCGGTAGGAAGACCGGTGCCGTCAAGCTGAGCGCCACCGCGGAGTGGCCGCGGCCGATGTTGCGGGCGAGCACCTCGAGCAACAGCGGCGCCAAGGACGTGGTCAGCTCCGGTCGCTGCTCCGACAGCGGGTTCGCCAGAAGCACGCAGCGACGGCGTTCGTCGTCCGCGGCCAGGCCCAGCCGGTCCCAGTCCGCAGGCCCGACGAAGGGGTACGCGATGACCTCGGCGAAGCCAGCGCCGGCCAACACGGCACCAATCCGCCGGCGCAGCAGCTGCCCCTGAGTCAGCCCCCTACCAGCCGGTGCCGTCGGCAGCACCGACGGCACCTGGTCGTACCCAACGACGCGCAAGACCTCCTCGACCAGGTCGTAGGGGTCCACCAGATCCGGTCGCCATGACGGTCGAGTGACCGTGAGCTGTCCCTGCTGCGGTACAACTTCACAACCCACCTGGCGCAGGGAACTGGCCACGGCGTCGGCGTCGATGCCCACCCCGCACACTCGCGTCGGCAGATCGACTGGCAAGACGATCGGCGGCCAGGCGGGCACGGAGCCGCAGACGGTCTCCCCAGGCTGCGTCCGGCCACCGCCGTGCTCGACGAGGAGGTCAGCCACACGTTGGGCCGCGGCTCGGACCAGCAGCGGGTCGACGCCGCGCTCGAAGCGGCGCGACGCCTCCGACGCCAGGCGCAGCCGTCGAGCGGTGCGGGCGATCGGCACCCCGGCGAAGTGGGCTGCCTCGATCACCACGTCGGTGGTCGTCGCGCTGATCTCGGTCGCCTCCCCGCCCATGACACCGGCCAGACCGATGACGCCGGACTCGTCAGCGATCACAAGGTCCTCGGGGTCCAGCCGCCGATCGGCGCCGTCGAGGGTCAGGAGCTCCTCGCCGGACAGCGCGCGGCGGACCGAGATCACTCCGGTCAATTTCGCCCGGTCGTACCCGTGGATCGGTTGCCCGAACTCGAGCATCACGTAGTTGGTGATGTCGACGGCCAGGCTGATCGGGCGCATGCCGGCAAGCTGGACCCGCCGGGCCAACCACCTCGGGGTCGGTGCCTGCGGGTCGAAACCGGTCACCGTGCGGGTGACGAAAACGGGGCAGTCGTGCTCGTCCTCGACCCGGACCGGGTAGCTCGCCCCATCGCCCGGCGTCACGGGTATCCCCGCGGGATCGTGGAAGGCGACCCCGAATCCGGTGGCCGCCTCCCGGGCCACGCCGCGCAGCGACAAGGCGTACGACCGGTCCGGAGTGATCTCGAGCTCGATCACCTCGTCGAGCAGGTGGAGCAGGGGGATCGCGTCGGCGCCAGGTTCGGCCGTGGTGTCGGGCAGCACGATCACGCCGCTGGCGTCGTCACCGAGATCGAGCTCGCGCGCGGAGCAGACCATGCCGTCGGAGACATGGCCGTACGTCTCCCGAGCGCCGATCGACATCCCCCGGGCCAGGACGGCGCCGGGCAAGGCGACGACGACGAGGTCGCCGACCGCGAAGTTGGCGGCTCCGCACACGATGCCGCGGGGGCCACCGCCCTCGGCCGCATGCTCCCGCCCGACATCGACCTCGCACCAGCGAATCGTCTTACCGTTGCTGTGCGTCTCGATGTCGAACGACCGCACCCGTCCGACCACAAGGGGGCCCTTCACCTCGACGCCGTGCGCCGTCACGCTCTCCAACTTCAACCCGAGGGCGGTCAGCCTGGCAGCCACCTCGGTTGCAGTGACGTGCTCCGGGAGATCGGCGTACTCGCGCAACCAGGACAGCGGCACCCGCATCAGACGTCCACCCCGAAGGCAGAACTGAACCGCACGTCGCCCTCCATCATGTCGCGCATGTCTGCCACACCGTTGCGGAACATCAGGGTCCGGTCCACACCCATACCGAACGCGAAGCCGGTGTAGACGTCGGGGTCGACACCGCAGGCCACCAGCACCCGCGGGTTCATCACCCCGCATCCGCCCCACTCGATCCAGGCTTCGCCCTTGCAGGTCCGGCACGTCTGCACGTCGGGTGAGATTCCGCGGCAGACGAAGCAGCGCAAGTCGACCTCGGCGCTGGGTTCGGTGAATGGGAAATACGAGGGGCGGAACCGAGTCGTGATGCCGGCACCGAAGATCGCCGCTGCGAAGTGGTCCAGCGTGCCCTTGAGGTGTGCCATGGTGAGGCCGCGGTCGACGGCGAGGCCCTCCACCTGATGGAAGACCGGGCTGTGTGTCGCATCCGGCTCGTCGGTGCGGAACACCCGGCCCGGGCAGATGACGTACACCGGCAGGTCCCGGGTGAGCAGGCTGCGCGCCTGCACCGGCGAGGTGTGGGTGCGCAACACCAGGTGGGCATCTTCGGGAGCGAGCCAGAACGTGTCCTGCATGGTGCGAGCCGGGTGATCCGGGCCGAGGTTGAGGGCGTCGAAGTTGAGCCATTCCGCCTCCACGTCCGGGCCTTCGGCTACCTCCCAGCCCATCGCCACGAACACGTCGGCGATCCGCTCCTGCAGCGTCGTCAACGGGTGACGGGAACCACGCGGGTCCCGGTCGTAGGGCAGGCTGACGTCGACTCTCTCGTCGACCAGCATCGAGGTCTCGGCTCTCTCCTCGAGGAGAGGTCCGCGCTGCTCGATCGCCGCCGCGACATCGCGCCGCGCCTGGCCGACACGGCGGCCGGCCTGTTTGCGAGCTTGCGGCGGCAGTGCCCCGATCTCCCGGTTGGCCAGAGCGAGCGGTGACCGGTCGCCGGCGTGATCCAGTCTGGCCTGCTTCAACGCATCGACGGTCTCCGTGGCGGCAATGGCCACCAGCGCCTCGGTGCGCATCCGGGCAACTTCATCAGCCCGCAAGGGCGTGACCTCGACCGGGTCGTAGTCTGGGCCAGCCATCGTTGCCTTTCCGGGTTGTCGGGTGCCCTGAGTCTAGGAACAGCCGGTACGCCGACTCCACCGAGTTCCATCCGAGTGACATCAAGCCGCCGAGCAGCTCGTCCAGTGGCGCAGACCTGCGGTGGCACAACGAGTGGCGCAAATCTGCCGACCTCCCCACCACGAGCGGCGCAAATCTGTCGTTCAGCAGCACCCGAGGCGACGAAACTGCGCCACTCGCTGGGGCTGTGGGCCGCCGCCCACCGACTCCCGGTTACCGCCTGCGGCAGCCGCCCGGCTGACGTTGCGCTCGCGCAGAGGCGTACAGGCACAGTGCCGCCGCAGCGGCGAGGTTGAGGCTCTCGGCCCGGCCGTAGATCGGCACCCCTACGACGGCATCGGCCCGCGTCCGGACCCGGTCCGGCAGCCCCCATGCCTCGTTGCCAAAAAGCCAGGCCGTCGGCTGGGCCAACACACCGCTCTCGACGGCTTCGTCGAGAGATGTCGACCCGGCGCCGTCGGCGGCGATGAGTCGCAGCCCGGCGTCGCGTACCGACTCGAGGACGGCGTCGACGTCGTCGGCAACCGCGAGTGGCAGATGGAAGATGCTTCCGACGCTGGCGCGCACTGCCTTGGGGTTGTACGCGTCCACGCTGTGCCCGGCGAGGATCGCGCCATCGGATCCGGCAGCGTCAGCGGTCCGGATGACGGTGCCGACGTTGCCGGGATCCCGGCTGTCGACCAGCACGGTGATGAGACAGGGAGCAGCCCCGAGGAGCTGGCGCGCAGAAATGTCGAGGAACCCGCACCGAGCCACCACGCCCTGCGGACTCACGGTGTCGCTCAGCGCTGCCACCACGGCGTCGGAGACGACGTGGCATGGGATGTCCTGCCCCATCCCTACCGCCTGCAGCTGCGGATGACGCTGTGCCGCGGCCGCCGTGAGGAACACCTCTCGTACGGTCCCGATGCACCGCAGCGCCTCGTGTACCGCGTGTGGCCCCTCGACGAGGAATTCGCGCCGATCAGTGCGTTGCGCCCGCGCAGCGAGCCGGCGGCCCTGCTTCACCCGCGCCGAGCGCGGCGTCAGCAGCGGCTCAGGCCGCGTCACCGGCCGGCTGGTTGACGTCGCTCGGAAGGCTCGTCCGCGCCAGGTCGACCAGCTGGGCAAAGGCTCCCGGGTCGGTGACGGCCAGATCGGCGAGGTGTTTGCGATCCACCTCAACACCCGCCAGCCGCAGTCCCTGGATGAAGCGGTTGTACGTCATGTCGTGCTGTCGGACCGCAGCGTTGATCCGCGTGATCCACAGCCGCCGGAAGTCACCCTTGCGCGCCCGCCGGTCACGGTAGGAGTAGACCAGCGAGTGCGTGACCTGCTCCTTGGCCTTGCGGTAGAGGCGTGACCGTTGGCCGCGATACCCGGAGGCCTGCTCCAGGATCTCGCGGCGCTTCTTGTGTGCGTTGACGGACCGCTTGACGCGTGCCATTCGTGCTCCTTGGTCGTCGAGCGCCGGTGCGGCGCTAGTCAGGCGGCTACTTGCCGAGCATTCTCTTGACACGCTTGGTGTCGGCCTTGGACACGGCCACGTCGCCGTCATCCAGCCGGGTCCGCGCGGTCGACTGCTTTTGCATCAGGTGGGTGCGTCGACGGGCCTTTTGGTGACGGAGCTTGCCGCTGCCGGTCACCTTGACGCGCTTCTTCATGCCGGAGTGCGGCTTCATCTTCGGCATCGTTGCCTCTTCCTACGAGTTCGTGCGGGGGGTCGTACGGGGCGGCGTCACATGTCGGGGTCGACGTTCTCCGAACGTCGGCGGGGCTTGCGTGTCGTCGCGTCCACCATGGGTCGGTCGGCGCGCTCGAGCCGGTCCGCGGCCCTGTCAGCAGCCTTCTGCGCGTCCCGGTCAGCGGCGGCTTGGACCTTCGCCGCCTTGACCTCCGCCCGCGCCTCCGCCTTCTTCTTGAGCGGGCCGATCACCATGATCATGTTGCGTCCGTCCTGGCGCGGAGCCGACTCGACGAAGCCGAGCTCGTCGACGTCCTCGGCAAGCCGCTGCAGTAGCCGGAAGCCGAGCTCGGGTCGATGCTGCTCGCGGCCGCGGAACATGATCGTGATCTTCACCTTGTCGCCTTGTCGCAGGAACCGGACGACGTGGCCCTTCTTGGTCGCGTAGTCGTGGGCGTCGATCTTGGGGCGCAGCTTCATTTCCTTGATGACCGTGTTCGTCTGGTTGCGCCGCGACTCACGGGCCTTCTGCGCCGTCTCGTACTTGTACTTGCCGTAGTCCATGAGCTTGCAGACCGGGGGCCGCGCCGTGGGCGCCACCTCGACCAGATCCAGCTCGGACTCCGTGGCCAATCGCAGCGCGTCGTCGATGCGTACGATGCCGACCTGTTCGCCGTTGGGACCGACGAGGCGTACCTCGGGTACCCGGATCCGGTCGTTGATGCGTAGCTCTGTGGTGATGGGTCCTCCTGTGATCGTCGTCATCGGATGACCGTCGCGCACGGGGGCCACCTCGCGAGCCGTCAGGCTCGCAGCACATCGACGGCGAACCGTCGATGGACCTGACCCGACGACCTGAGGTCGGTGCGGGTGGGAGGTGGCCTCCGCTTGCGGACCATGGTCGCGCGGCCGATGAAGCTGGTCGACGTGCCACAGCTGGTCGGGCCCAGACTAGCAGCCGGTGCCTGCCCACCGTCACGGCCGCGGACGTAGAGCTGCTCCCGGCAGTGCCCAGGTGTGGCCGTCGGCGGTGGGGACGAGCACCAAGCCGGCTGCCAGCTGCTGGAGGTCGTCACCCTGGATGGTCAGCGGCACCGGCCCGGCAATGTCGACGACCAGCGCCGCCGCACCCTCGCGCAGCGCCGCCCGCGCCGCCTGACGCATCGGCTGAGGCACCGGGCGGGCGGTGGGCTGGCAGCGCGCTAGAGTCGCAAGGCAGGTGAATGCCAGCAGCGCCCGCCGGCCGTCGCGCCCGGTGCTCAGGACGGTCGCAAGCTGAGCGGAGTCTCCGCTGGACGGCCCGTCGGCAACGGCGGTGACAGGGATGAGCACCCTGCTCCGGCTGAGGGCGACCAGCACACTCCCGGCGGCACCGGTGCGGTCGTACTCGCTGAGCGCGACGGCGACGGCGGGGTCCGCTCCTCCGATGTCATCCGAACCGGCAGGGGGGATCGGGCGCACCGGGTCACGGTAACCGCCGCCCGGGGCACCGATTGGCCGGGTGAGGCAGACTGATTGCGTGTCCAGTTTCAATCTGTGGTGGCTGCCGTGGACGATCGCGCTGTCCGGTGCCGGCCTGGTCGCCGTCTGGTTCGCGTGGCGCCGCAAGGACAGGGCCGCCGCGGTCCGCCGCCTCGGCTGGGCCTTGCTGCCTTGGGCCGCTCTGCTGCTCGGCCTGTTCGGCCTGGTCTTTCGGGTCGTCGACGCGGTCACCGACTGGCTGGCACGTTTCGCTTTCAACCCGGCCGCCTGGCTGGGCGTCATAGTGGCGATGATCGCACTCGGGTTGATCATGCTCGGCGGTCGTTTCGGCAGACGGGTCAGCGAAACCCCCAAGCAGCCCCGCGCGTTGGCTCGCCGGTCCCGGTCCGACCACGACGACATGGCCGACGTCGAAGCGATCCTGCGCAAGCGCGGAATCCGCTGACCGATGGACCAGGCCGTTCCGCCCTCGGGCTCCCAGACAACCCTGAGATCGGGCCCGTACGCGGCCACGGTCACCCAGGTCGGCGCCACATTGCGCACTCTCACGTGCGAAGGTCGACCGCTGGTGCTCGGCTTCGCCGCGAACGAGATGGCCAGCACCGGCCGGGGCCAGGTGCTGCTGCCGTGGCCCAACCGGGTCGAGGACGGCCGCTACGACTTCGACGACCGAAGCCATCAGCTGTCCTTGTCGGAGCCGGCCCGTGGCAACGCCGCCCACGGGTTGGTGCGCTGGCTGCCGTGGCAGCTGCGGACCGCCGGTGAGCACACGGTCACCGCAAGCCTTCAGCTCTACCCGCAGCCCGGGTATCCGTTCGCTCTGGCGGTGTCGGTCACCTACGCGCTCGGCGAGGACGGACTGCGAGTGCGGACCCGGGTCACCAACACCGGTGCGGAGCCGGCACCGTACGGCCACGGTGCGCACCCCTACCTGTCCGCCGGATCCGGAGACGTCGACGGATTGAACCTCACGGTACCAGCGGAGAGCGTCTGCGAGGTCGACGACCGAGGGCTGCCGGCAGCGGCGCGGCCGGTCGCTGGCACCAGGTACGACTTCCGCTCCGCTCGTGCGCTGGGGCCGGTCACGATCGACAACCCGTTCACCGACCTGGTACGCGACGACGCCGGCAGAGCGACCGCGGTGCTGCGCGACCCGGAGTCGGAGCAGGTGACCGAACTATGGATGGACAGGTCCTATCGCTGGCTGCAGGTCTACACCGGTGAAGGACTGGCAAGCCCCCGCGCGGCCGTCGCGATCGAACCCATGACCTGCCCGCCGAACGCGTTTCGCTCCGGCGTCGACGTGGTGCGGCTCGAGCCAGGGGCCAGCCATGAGGCGGTGTGGGGCATCCGCGCCGGGTAACCGGACTTGTCACCGTCAGAACCGGTCATGACCGGGCGTCGCATTGACAACTCAGGTCTCGGGATCCGGCGCACCATGGGCGTCGACGCGGCGGCGCAGCGCCAGCACCGCCGCCCGAGCGCGGGGCCCGTCGGAGCTCTGCAGCGCCATCGCGGCGATCACGGAGCCGTCGGCGGTGTCGATGACAGCCCATGGGGCTCCGCGCGGCAATCCGATCGCGACGATCTGAGCCCACTCCACAGCGTGCGAGCGGTATCCGTTCACAATCTCGAGCCCCGTCTCGTCCGCGCGTACCCGGGTCCGGGCGATGCCGTGCAGCACGCTGAGCGAGGCGGTGAGAAACAGCAGCAGCGTCACCACCTGCCACCAGCTGAACGTGGCCCGCACCTCCGCCGACAGTGAGGCCCAGAGCGCGGCACCGACAGCCAGCAGAGCGCTGCCGGCGACGATTGCCACGATCCGCGCGCCCGTGGGCCGGTAGGTCACCGTGGTCTCGGGGGCCGCTGCTGCCTCTGGCACGACGTTCATTCTGGACTCAAACTGATCGGCGCCACTCCACCTCACCGTCGAGCACGGTGTCCGTCGGGTGCAGGCCGAGCGCCGCTGCAACCGCGGCCGACGCGTGGTGCGCGGGATGGATGTGCGCCAGGTACGACGTCACCCCCACTGCTGACAACCACTCGACGACGGCTTGGGCTGCCTCGCGGGCATAGCCACGGCCTTGGGCCGGCATGGCCACGACCCAGGCCAGCTCGGCCTCGACAGGCGAGCTGCTCAGGGTTGGTGTTGCCTGCAGGGTGGCCTGAATGGTGCCTACTACCGCATGGGACTGCCGCTCCCGCACGGTCCAGTTCAGCCACCCCTGGGAACCGTCATCCGAGCTACCGGCGACCTGGCGGGAGTAGCGAGAGCCCAGCTGGGACGCGGTGGCCGGATGCCCACCGGTGAACTCGTGCAGTCGGGGATCGTCGAACGCGACGGCAGCTTCGTCGGCATCCTCGAGCCGCAGCGGCAACAGGTGCAACCGGGGGGTCCCGAGCGGTGGTGCGACCGGCCATGTCGAGGCGCCAGAGGTCACGCGCCCACGGTCTCGATCCGAGGGTCGGCCAGGTCGGAGACCTGCTCGTCACGCGCCAGCCGGCGCCACACGAAGAAGCCCCAGATGACGAACAGCGCGTAGACGCCGTACAGCACCGCCGAGGGATAGAACCCGAAGTGCAGCAGCTCGGGGACCCCGACGAGGTCGACGGCGATCCAGGCCAGCCAGAAGTCCACCCACCCGCGAGCCATCGCGAACGTGGCCAGAACGGAGCCGACAAAGATCCACGCGTCGGCCAGGTAGTACCACCACGGGACGGGGAACCCGGCCCCGATACCGCGGAACACCACAAAGCAGCCGGCAACGGCGACCAGTGCCACCGCCAAGTAGGCCAAGCGCTCGGCGCCGGTGGCCCATCTCGGCACAACCGCGACCGCACCGGGCACACCGGACCTGCGCGTCTGCTGCCAGCGCCGCCACCCGTAGATGCTGACGGCGATGAAGAACACCTGCCGGGCCGCTTGGCCGTACAGCGTCGTTCCCTGCGGGTTGTCGAACGCAACCCCGAGAAAGACGGTGAACAGCATCAGGTTGCCGACGATGCCCACCGGCCAAGCCCACACCCGGCGGCGCATGCCACCGACAGCCGACGCGAGGCCGAAGGCGTTGCCGATGATCTCCCGCCACAAGATGGGCTTGCCAGCGATGCTGATATCGGACTCGAACAACCAGTGCAGCGCATCCATGGGTGGTCTCCTTGGCGACGGGACACGCACGAGGGTCCGGGGTTGCCGCCACCGCCGTAGCCGCGTCCCTCGCCGAGCGCCAGGGCGCGAGTACGTCGAGCGCGTGCTGCCTCCCATCCGGACTTTCACCGTCGGTCCTGGAGTTTCACCAGGTCAACCGACCACCGAAGTAGCCGGGTCGCGGACTATCACCGCCGGTTCGGAATTACACCGACCCCGGAGCACGCGA
>Ga0183260_10002357_pt1 | contig 15627 bp, 13 predicted proteins | sample AntDrymUQ4972206_2_FD_129768 | JGI IMG/M metagenome (GOLD analysis project Ga0183260, IMG submission 129768) | Polar desert sand microbial communities from Dry Valleys, Antarctica - metaG UQ497 (22.06) (version 2) (version 2) | ecosystem: Environmental > Terrestrial > Soil > Desert | place...
CCCTACGAGGAAGCGACCGGCACGGCGAGCTCGAGCTCGACCGCCGCCGCGCCTGGCCGCACGGCCTGCGTCTCGCGGGCGTGGAGCAGCGTCGTACGGACGATCAGCTTTGCGCGCGCGAAGTTGTCGAGCTCCGTGGGAACCGGGCCGACGCGTTGCCCGAGCGCGTAGCCGGCCGCGTTCCTGCCCATGGCCCGATACGAATCGAGCGTGTACAGAGGCGACATGCCGAAGAGCTCGAGGTTGTCGAGTGGTTCGAGATCGGCGCGGTGGATGACCGCGGTGCCCTTCGATTGAATCCCCAGCGCGATGCCCGAGCCCGAGAGCCGCGCGCCCTCGTGGGCGATGAAGGCGACGTCGGCCACGCGGCGAATGCGGACGACTCTCGGTTTCGCGCCTCCGTCTCGGATCCCGCCGCAGAGCGACTCGAGCACCTCCCGGTGGCTCAGGTCGTTGATCGTCTTGCGGATCGCGCCTGCAAAGGCGGGGCCGACCGCGACTACGACTTCTGTAGAGTCGTCACCCTCCGCCGCTTCTCCACGCTCGACCACGACAAGCTCTCCTTGGGCGTCGCTTCCGAGGAGCTCGGCGGGGTCGACCACGTTCGGGAGCGACTGCAGGAGCTCCCAGCGCTCGCCTTCGAGCCGGTAGCCCGTGCCCGGCCCCGAGTACAGATTCGGGTCGTTCACGGCGGAGTGGACGAGACCCTGGGCGTCGATCACGGCTGAGGTCTGCAGATAGTCGGCGGAGACCCGCTGGCGTTGCATGGAGAGGACGGCCTCCGCGATCTCACCGAATCCCCGCTGGTCGAGCGCGAGGGCGACATCCAGGCCGGAGACGCCGCGTGCCAGGAGCTCGTCTGCGGCTTCGACGTCTGCGGCCCGGTCGCGGTCGGGCATCTCGCTCGAGTCGTACCCGGTCGTCGCTGCGGCGACCTCCTCGTTCGACACGGGCGGGAGGCCGAGCTCCTGGAAGACTGCCTGCACAGCTTGGGCTGCTTGCTCGCGTACGCGTAGTACCTCTTCCTCGGAGACAGGCTCGATCCCCGCATCGACCTGCCAGTCGCGCTGCACGGTGAGCCACTCGTCCAGGTCGTCGGCGTCGAAGTTCCCGCCGCCGAAGGTGTTGTCGCGCCGCGGCATGACGGAGTACCCCGACGTGACGAAGTCTGTCCCGGGGAGGAACTGCCCCATGAGCTTTGCGGTCTTGCGGATCTCCGAGTGCGACGCGATCGCATCGTTGCCGGACGCGACCTCGAGGTCGAGCCAGGCCGCGAGCACGTTCTCACCGAGGATCGCACGGGTGCCGCCAGGCACAGCGAGCACGAGCGCCACGCACGAGATCGAGCCGTTCTGCACGCCCTGCGAGCCCGCGGCGCGCACCGCAGCCAGGCAGCGCGCCTCGAGATAGAGCATCGAGAGGCCCTGCGCGTACCCCATCAGCGCCTCCGAGCCGGTGCCCGAGGTGAAGCGCACCTTGACTCCGCGGGACGCGTACGCGGCGCCGAGAAACGCCTTCGACCAGGGCGTGTCGTCGCCGTGCACGAAGACGGGCTCGGTGCCGTAGACCGAGAGCGTCTCGGCGTACGTGACGAGGCCGCGGATTGCGAGCTCGAGGTTCCGCCGCTCCTCGACGGCGCACTGCGTCATCACTCCCGGCCGGCCCGTCTGAGACCCGACGAGGAGCGCGATCGCGTTCAGCGGCGCGTAGCGAGCGACGCCGACGGTGGTCTCGATCTCGGCGAACCCGCGACGCGCTGCCTCTGCCGCATCGGCCGCGAGCAGCGCCGGGCTCTCCTTGAGATTGGTCACGTGCGCCTGGTTGGAGGGCGCCCTGCGCGCGCGCAGCTTCTTCAGGGCGAGCATGAGCTCGACGGGATCGAGCAGGCCGATGACGCGCGCGAGCTTGGCCGGAGTCAGGCCACGCGCGAGGCGGACGACATCGGCGCGGGGCACGCCGATGTCGACGAGCATCCGCGCGAGCTCTCTATCTTCCAACCCCATCGCCTCGCCGGCGACTGTGAGATCGAGCCCGTGCGCGACGACGAAGCGGTCGATCACGTCGAACTCGGCGGCGGCGCGGCCGTCCATGCGGACGACGACGCCGTCTTCGAGAACGAGCTCCGGCTGTGGGTCCAGCGGCCCGTCAGCTGCAACCAGACCGAGCTCGGGAAGCGGCGATACGAGCGTCTCGCGGTACAGATCTCGCGCTTCCCGCGAGACGAAGCGTCGGCTACGCGTCGGCAAGAAGCCCTCGCTCCGCGTAGACGCCGGCGGCCTCCCGCACGAAGCCAGCCGTTCGATCGGCGCCGTGCACCTCGAGTTGCGCGGCCCACTCTTCGAGCTGCGCCGCTGTCGCCCGGCGCGGGCGGAGCGCGGTGTAGACAGCGAGCAGGAGATCATCCGGAACTGCGGCCAGCTCGGCGGCGCGTTCGAGGCTCTCTGCCAGCGGTTCGCGTCCTGCGGCGCGGGCGACCTGGGACTGCAGGCGAAGCGTCTCCGGGGTCGCGCGGATCTCGGCGCCGTCGATGCGCCCGGCTCGGAGCGAGTCGAGCGTGACTTCCGACAGGGGCATCCCGCCCGGAGTCGAGACGAGGTCCGGCCTCTGGGTTCCCAGCGGGTAGTCGCGCTTCGGATCGAAGTTCATGCTCGTCAGACTCTAGGCTTGACCCTCAGGTGAGCAACGATTATCGATTTTCCAAGCGCGTGGCGCTCGTCACCGGCGGAGCCAGCGGAATCGGCGCGGCTGTGGCGCGACGACTCGTGTCTGAAGGCGCCGCTGTCGTCTCGTTCGACCTGCAGCCCGCGTCCGCGGAAGGCGTGCTCGCGCTCGCGGGCGACGTCTCGAAGTCGGCCGACATCGAGGCCGCGGTGAAGCGCGTCGAGGACGAGCTCGGCGCGATCGACGTACTCGTCTGCTCCGCTGGCGTTCCGGGCGTCTCGCTTCCGAGCATGGAGATCTCGGACGAAGAATGGCGGCGCGTGCTCACGATCAACACCGACGGTGTGTTTTTCTGCAACCGGACCGTTGCTCCCGGAATGGTCGAGCGCGGCTACGGCCGCATCGTCAACGTCGCCTCGATCGCCGGCAAGGAAGGCAATCCGATGGCTGCTGCGTATTCCGCCTCCAAGGCCGCGGTTATCGCGCTGACCAAGGCGATCGGCAAGGATCTAGCCCGGACCGGGGTTCTCGTCAACTGCGTCGCGCCCGCGGTGATCGAGACCCCGATCCTGGAAGGCGTCTCACAGGCGCACATCGACTACATGGTCGAGCGCATCCCCATGGGGCGCATGGGGAGTCCAGACGAGGTCGCCGCGCTCATCGGCTGGCTGGCGAGCGAGGAGTGCTCCTTCTCGACGGGCGCGACATACGACATCTCGGGCGGGCGGGCCGTCTACTGATGCGCCGCGTCCGGCTTCGCGGCCCGAACGGTGTCGAGCGTGGAGTCGTCCACAGCGGCGTGATCGTGACCGAAAGCGGCGAGTGCGTCCGGGCGCTCGACGCCGACCGGCTCACGCTGGCCGACCCGTACGAGCTCCTGCTTCCGCTCGAGCCGCCGGAGGTCTGGTGCGCCGGCGTGACGTACGAGCGATCGCGCGACGCGCGGATCGAGGAGAGCGCCGTCCAGGACGTCTACTCACTGGTCTACGACGCGGAGCGGCCCGAGCTCTTTCTGAAGGACGCGGGATGTCGCCGCACGGTCGGCCCCGGCGCCCCAGTGGGCATTCGCTCGGACTCCGCCTGGAACGTCCCCGAGCCGGAGGTCGGCCTCGTGCTCGGCGACGACGGGAGCATCGAGGGTGTCACGATCGGGAATGACGTGTCGTCCCGCGACATCGAGGGCGCGAATCCGCTCTATCTTCCGCAGGCCAAGGTGTACGCAGGCGCCTGCGCGCTGGGTCCGGCGGTGCTGTCTCCCGTGCCGAGCGAGCCGTTCGAGATCCGGATGCGTATCCTCGACGCGGGCGGTGCCGAGTTCTTCGCGGGCGAGACGTCGACCGGACGGATGAAGCGCTCCTTCGAAGAGCTCGTCGAGTTCCTCGTCCGCGACAACCCGGTTCCGCCTGGGAGTGTTCTCCTCACTGGCACCGGCCTCGTCCCGCCCGACGACTTCACGCTCGAACCGGGTCACGTCGTCGAGATCGACGTGCCGGGCATCGGCATCCTCTCGAACCCCGTCGTGCTCGCCTCCAGCCTCCTCGAAAGGACTGCAGCCCATGTCTGAGACGTTGACCGAATCGCCCGCGCGGAACTACATCGGCGGAGAGTGGCGCGACAGCGCAAGCGGCGATACCTACGAGAAGCGCAATCCCTGGCGGCCGTCCGAGGTCACCGGGGTGTATCCGGCCTCGGACGCGGACGACGCAAGCGCCGCGATCGACGCAGCACGCGAGGCATTTCCCGCGTGGGCGGCGCTGCCGGCGGCCCAGCGCGCCGCGTTCTTCGGCAAGGCCGCGAACGTCCTCGAAGCACGGGCGGCGCAGGTCGCCCAGGACATGACCGCAGAGATGGGAAAGCCGCTGCGCGAGTCCCGGCTCGAGGCACTTCGCGCGGCGACGATCCTTCGCTACGCGGCGGGTGAGGCCTGGCGGCCGGTCGGCGAGATGTACGCGCCCTCGGTCGCGAATCAGCGTCTCTACACGCTGCGGCGGCCACTTGGCGCAATCGGCCTGATCACGCCCTGGAACTTCCCGATCGCGATTCCAGTGTGGAAGCTGGCGCCGGCGCTGATCCATGGCAACACGGTGGTGCTCAAGCTCGGGTACGAGGCGCCGCGGACGGGGCTGCACGTCGCCGAGAGCTTCGCCGAAGCCGGCCTGCCAGCGGGTGTGCTGAACGTGCTCACGGGGTCCGGCTCGAAGGCGGGCGCCGAGCTCGTCCGCAATCCGGGCACCCGCGCGATCTCGTTCACGGGCTCCGTGGCGGTCGGGCAGGTCGTGCGCGAGGCAGCGACCGCGCGGGACTGCCGCGTCCAGCTCGAGCTCGGCGGTCACAACCCGCTGATCGTGATGGCCGACGCGGAGCTCGACCGCGCGGTCGAGGCGTCCTACGCGGGTGCGTTCTGGTCGGCCGGCCAGAAGTGCACTGCCACGCGGCGCATCCTCGTCCAGGAGGAGGTCTACGACGAGTTCCGCGACCGCCTGCTCGCGCGGGTCGCGGCCGGCAAGGTTGGCGACCCCGCCGATCCCGAGGTCGAGGTCGGCCCCGTTGTGCACGAGACCGCGATGGAGGAGATCCTCGGCGCGATCGAGCGCGCGCGGGGCGAAGGTGGGACGGTGCTCGCAGGTGGCGAGCGTGCCGATGACGACGGCTACCTGATCGCGCCGACGGTGTTCGAGGGGCTTGCGGACGATGCCGAGCTCTCCTGCGAGGAGGTGTTCGGGCCGGTGACCTCCCTCTATCGTTTCGCAACTCTCGACGAGGCGATGGAGCGCGCGAACGCTGTCCGCTTCGGTCTCTCCGCCTCGATCTTCACTCGCGACCTGTACGCGGTGCAGCGATTCACTGAGGAGATCGGCGCGGGGATCGTCCACGTGAACTCCCAGACCGCAGGCGCCGACGTCCATGTGCCCTTCGGCGGACTCAAAGGCTCGGGTTGGGGACCGCACGAGCAGGGGCGCGCCGCGATCGAGTTCTACACCGAGCTCGTGACGGTGTATCAGGACGCGCCGCTTGCCTGAAAGGACGCTCGTAACCGGCGCTCTCGGGTGCGTCGGCGCCTGGGCGCTCAAGGCGCTGCTCGACTATGGCGAAGACCCCGTCGGCTACGACCTCGGCGAGGACGACAACCGGCTCCGCTTGATCCTCGACGAGGCCGAGCGGGGTCGGGTGACACTGGTGCCGGGCGACGTCACCGACGGCGAAGCTCTCGGTCGGGCGTTCGACGAGCACGAGATCACGCGTGTCGTTCACCTTGCTGCCCTGCAAGTGCCGTTCTGCCGCGCCGATCCCATTCGCGGCGCACGCGTCAATGTCGTCGGCACCGTCGTCGTCTTCGAGGCCGTGAAGGCGCGTCGCGACCGGATCCCGGGCATCGCGTATGCAAGCTCTACAGCCGTCTACAACGCGAGCGATCCCTCGCCCGCGCCCGAGTCGGGCGGGACGAGCCCCACGACCCACTACGGCGTGTACAAGCTCGCGAACGAGGGGACGGCGCGGATCTTCTGGGATGACGGAGGCGTCGCCTCCATCGGCATCCGGCCGTACATCGTGTACGGGCCGGGACGGGATCAAGGCATGACCTCCGGCCCGACGCTTGCGATGGCAGCGGCGGCCAGGGGCGAGCCCTTCGAGATCGGCTATGGCGGAACTGCGCAGTACGACTACGCGCCCGACGTCGGCCGCGCGTTCGTGTTCGCCGCGCGGGCGGCAACAGACGGCGCGCACCTCGCGAACTTCCCTGGCGAGCCGTCCACGATGCAAGAGGTGGTCGCGGCGATCGAAGCGGCAGCACCAGAAACCGCGGGCAAGATCACGTGGATGGACACGGCGCTTCCATTCCCTGAGTCTCTCGAGTCAGACCTTCTGGAGCGTCTCGTCGGCTCGCTCTCACAGACGCCGCTGACCGACGGCGTGCGTCGAACCATCGAGGATTTCCGCGCGCGAGGCTAGTGAAGTAGCGGGCGGAGAACGTCGCGCGCGATTAGGAAACCGCGTTTGACGAGATCCTCGGTCGCCTCGAAATCGCGATCCTCGTGCTCGATCGATACGACGTAGTCGTATCCGGCTCGGTACAGAGCCGCGACGAAGCGATCCCAGCGCACCTCGCCCAGCCCCGGTAGCCGAGGCACCTGCCAGCCCATCCCGAGCGAGATCGTCCCGTTTCGGTACAGCCCGTCACGGTCGATCTCCAGGTCCTTCGCGTGCACGTGCAGGATCTTGTCCGCGTAGTCGCGCACCACGCGCTCGTAACCGATCTGGAGCCACACGAGATGGGACGGATCGAGGTTGAGCCCGAAGCTCGGGCTGTCCACGATCGAGAACATCTCGTCCCAGGCGGCCGGGGTGGAGGCGAGATTCGTGCCGCCGGGCCACTCGTCCCAGCTGAAGATCATCGGGCAGTTCTCGATCGCGATCTTGACGCCCTTCCCTTCCGCGTAGTCGACCAACCGAGGCCAGACCTTGCGGAACTCGCGGAAGTTGTCGGGCACGCTCTTCGTCTTGTCGCGCCCGGCGAAGGTCCCCACGATGGGAACCTCGAGCTTTGCGGCGGCATCGATCACCTTGCGCAGGTGCGCGTTCGCCGCGCGCCGCTTCTTGAGGTCGGGGTGGAGGTTGTTCGGGTAGTAGGCGAGCGACGAGATCTCGAGCCCGTGCTTCTCGAGCGTCTCCCGCACGACACCCGGCTCGAAGCTCGCGACGTCGATGTGCGACGTCCCCGCATAGCGACGCCGCTCTGCGCCTGCGCCCGGCCAGCACGCCACTTCGAGCATCTCGAATCCTTCGCCGGCAGCCCACCCGGCGACTCGGTCGAGCGATCGGCGAGGGAAGGGAGCAGTGAGCAATCCGAGCCTCACGACGGCACCTCTACCCAGCGGCGTTCACGATTCGAGAGCGCGAGGGCATCGCCGAGGACGTTCTCCACGTGGCCGTCGCGAAAGGTCGGATACTCGGGCTCGTCCGCCGGTCCGCCTCGAGCCACGTCCGCGTACACGGCCCGATACAGCTCGCGGAAGGTGTCGGCGTAGCCCTCGGTGTGGGCGACGGGGAGGTGCGAGCGAGCCGCCGCTTCCGGGCTCATGAGACCGGGGTCTCGCCGGAGGATCTCGTTCGGGCGATCGCGGTGGCCGAGCCAGAGCTCCTCGTTCGACTCGGAGTCCCACGCTGCCGAACCCCCCGATCCGTCGACCTCGATCCGAAGCGAGTTCTTGCGGCCGAAGCTCACCTGCGACACGACGATCGATCCCCGCGCCCCGTTCTCGAAGCGGAGCAGGATGTGCGCCAAGTCCTCGGTGGACATCGGCGCATCGAGCCGGGTGCCGCCCTCGGCGCTCGCAAACGTCTCGATCTCCCCCACGGGTCGCCGGCGAACGGGAATCGTCGTCGCGAAGTCCGCAAGCACCTCGACGATCCTAAGGCCGGTTACGAACTGGGCGAGATCCATCCAGTGCGAGCCAATGTCGCCGACTGCGCGGAGCTCGCCGCCCTTGTCGGCCTCGAGCCGCCAGTTCCAGTCCTCTGGTCTGGCGAGCCAGTCCTGCAGGTAGCCGCCGTGGACGTTCCACACCTCACCGAGATCACCACTTCGGACGCGCGCACGCGTCTCCTGGACGAGCGGGTAGAAGCGGAGGTTGAAGTTCGTGCAGTTGACCAGCCCTGACGTCGACGCGAGCTCGACGAGCTCCGCCGACTCGAGCGACGTAAGTGCCAGCGGCTTCTCGCAGACGACATGCTTCCTAGCCGCGAGAGCCTGCGTTGCCTCCGGGAAGTGGAGGTGGTTCGGCGTTGTCAGGTGCACCACGTCGACGCGCTCGTCCTCGAGCATCGCGTCGAAGGATTCGTAGGCCGGTGCGAGTCCCTTGGCGCGAGCCCGCTCTGAGGTCGAGCCGGCCACCCCGAGCACCTCCACGCCGACCCTGCGCAGCGCATCCACGTGAACGGCGCCGATGAAACCGGTACCGACGACGCCGGCCTTCAGCTCGTCGAGTCGCTTCACTCCGGCCTCTTGCGCTGCGCCGGGCGCGTTCTCCGGCGGACGGCACGCTCTGTGCGCTTGACGTGCTTGCGCGCTTCCGAGGCCGCCTTCGCCGAGTCCCCTTTGCGAATCGCGTCGACGATCGGAACGTGGAACTCGGCGAGGTCGGACTGGTCCCAGAACGTCCAGTAGACGGCGAACGCGGTCGAGACCTCGACGCCGAGCCCGAGCCAGCTCTGCAGAAGCGGCTCGTTCCCGGCGAGCTCGACCATCGCGCGATGGAACGCGACGTCGTGCGAGACCTGCGTTCGCCAGTCTTCACGCGCAGCCGCGGTACGCATCGCTTCCAGCTCGCGTTCGAGAACGTCCACGTCGCCGTCAGCGTTCCGCGCGGCTTCGCGCGCAGCGAGCTCCTCGAGCGCGGCGCGGACGGGGAAGACGGGGAGGAGCTGCGAGTCGTCGACCGCGCGAACCCGTGCGCCGCGGAACGGCTCGGACTCCACGAGTCGCAAGAGCTGGAGGTCCCGGAGCGCCTCTCGCACGGGCGCCTGGCTTGTTCCGAGCTCGCGCGCCAGCCGGGTCTCGACGAGGCGCTCTCCCGGCTCGAGCTCTCCGCGAAGGATCCGCTCGAGGAGGATCTCCTTGACCTGCTCGCGCAGGACGGTTCGCGAGATCGTGGTCACCCGTCAGCCGGCAACGACCGGGTTGGTCAACGTACCGACCCCTTCGATCGCGATCGTCACCTCGTCGCCAGGCTCCAGCAGCTGTTGCGGATCGCGGAAGACGCCTACTCCTGCGGGCGTGCCGGTGAGGATCAGGTCACCGGGCTCGAGCGTCATCGTCTGGGAGACGTAGCTGATGATTTCGTCGATCCCGAAGATGAGGTTCGCGGTCGACGAGTCCTGGAGCACCTCGCCGTTCACGATCGCCTGGATGCGCAGGTTGTGGGGATCGGCAATCTCGGCTGCGGGCACGAGCGGGCCGACCGGGCAGAAGGTGTCAGGGGACTTCCCGCGTGTCCACTGTCCGTCCGAGAACTGGAGATCGCGAGCGCTGACGTCGTTGGCACAGACATAGCCGCGGACGGCTGCGAATGCGTTCTCCCGCGACACGTTCTTGACCTGAGTGCCGATGACGACGCCGAGCTCGGCCTCGTAGTCGCACTTCGTCACGACCGGAGGGATGACGATCGGCTCGTTGGGGCCGATCAGGGCGTTGGGCCATTTCGCGAAGAGGAGCGGCGCGCTCGGGAGATCGACTCCCTGCTCTTCTGCGTGGTCACGGTAGTTGAGACCAACGCAGACGATCTTTCCCGGCCGCTCAATGGGCAGCATCCGGCAACCCTACTAGGGGTCGCTCCCGATCATGCCGAGCCGACCGACACCCGCAGTAAACTGGCCGCCCGAAGAGACCCGATGCCTCGTCGCCTCGCTATCGCGTTCGTCGTGTTCGTCGGGCTTACCGTCGCCCCCGAGGCGCTGGCGACGATCGAAGGGCCCTGTGAGGCCACCATCGCCGGCCAGGATGTGGTCGCGCAGGACACGTTCGCGAGGAGCCACGCGATCAGCGTTCCCAAGTCGGGAGCGGTACCGGTGACCATGACCGCGAGCCAGCCGATCGACCGCTTGAAGCTCGCGATCGAGTTCGCCGGAATCCGCTATGTGGTGCGCGATCAGCCGACGACCGTCAACTCGTCCACGGGCGTCGTCTCGGTCGACGACTACGCGACATACGGGATCGGCCTGTACAAGATCGTCGGCACGAGCACGGGGCAAGGCTTCACGTGTGAGGCAGTCGCGCTCGTCGACGTCCAGGGCAACCCGCTCGAGACGGCCGCGGGCGCGATCGGCATCGCCATGGCCATCGTCGGTGGCCTCGGCGTGCTCTCGTTCGCGCTCCGCGGGGGTCGGCCGGGACTCGCGACGTTGCTGGCGATGTTCCTCGGCGTCGTTCTCGCGAGTGGGACCGGGCTCCTGCTCCAGCAATACGGGCTCTTCTACCCGACGCGCATCGCCGCGATCCTCGTTCTCGCCGGGGGCGCCGTGGTGGGTTTCCTCGCGGGAATTGTCGGGTCCCGCGGATACACCTCCGGCTGACGGTCTTCTGCAGTGGCCGTGAAGGATCCAACCTTCGATTGTGGGATTCGAGCGATTGTGGGATTCGAGCCGCGCGGCGGCGCCTCTGAAGTCGGCGACGGCTGGCTAGAGCGCGCCTTCGAGGCTCAATCCGATGATCATCATCGCGCTGATCGTGGTTCCGGACACGACGAGGGTGAAGCCTGCGACCGCGAGCAGTCGGAGACCTTTCGCGTCCAATCCCGGGTCGACCAGCCGTGTGATCCTTACGAGAGTCGCGCCCCACTCTGTCCGCGACGCCCATTCACGCGCTTCGCGTCTGGCGCGTCTGCGACTCGTCGCCGTGAAGACGTACTGGTAGGTAACGCCCTCGGCATCCGTAACGGCCGCGACGTATCTCTTGAATGGCCTGACCCGCATCCTTATCCATTGGATGATCGGTCAGCACGCTCGCGGAGTTGAGGCCCGTGTGCGAATGTTCACGTGACCAAAGTTTCCGGGCGCCTGAGCTATCGTCGTACTATCCACGTACGCGCGGACGAGATGCGCTAGCGGGCCTGGCGGAAGAAGCCTTGCAAATGAATGGGCCGTGAAGGATTCGAACCTTCGACCTTGGGATTAAGAGTCTGGGGCTACCCGTGCCGACGAGTGCGTGTGGGTGCCGTTAGGTGAGCGGTCATGCGGAATCCCGCAACTCTTCGTGCCGGAATGTTCTTTCCAGTTCGATTGGCTATCAGTGCGTCCGTGAGCTTGGTGTGAGCGCGTACAAACAGGCATAGTCCGAATGGAGCCCTACTAGACTCGGCTTGTGGCGACCTGCCCCTCGTGCGGCAAGGAGAACCCAGACGGCTTCGAGTTCTGCGGCTTCTGTGGAACACCGCTCACCGCGTCGCCGGCCGCGCCCACACGCGAGGAGCGCAAGGTCGTCACCGTGCTTTTCTGCGACCTCGTCGGCTTCACGGCAAAGGCCGAGAGGCTCGATCCCGAAGACGTCCGTGCTGTCCTCGGCCCGTACCACGCGCGCCTGCGCTCCGAGCTCGAACGGCACGGGGGCACGGTCGAGAAGTTCATCGGCGACGCGGTAATGGCCCTCTTCGGTGCGCCGACCGCCCACGAGGACGATCCCGAGCGCGCCGTACGCGCCGCGCTCGCAATCCGCGACTTCGCGGTCGACGAGGGGCTCGAGCTGCGCGTTGGAATCACGACCGGTGAGGCCTTGATCGCCCTCGGCGCGAGTCCTGCCGAGGGCGAAGGCATGGCTTCGGGCGACGTCGTTAACACGGCGGCCCGCCTGCAGAGCGCCGCGCCCGTCAACGGGATCCTCGCCGACGAGACGACCTACCGCTCGACGCGCCAGACGATCGAGTACAACGACGCACCGCCGGTCGACGCGAAGGGCAAGGCCGAGTCGATCCCCGTCTGGGAGGCGCTCAGCGCGCACGCGCGCTTCGGTGTGGACGTCGCGCACGAGGCGCGTACGGAGCTCGTCGGCCGCGAGCGGGAGCTCAGCGTGGTTCGTGACGCATTCGAACGCGCCCGGCACGAACGAACACCCCAGCTCCTGACGCTCGTCGGCGTTCCCGGGATGGGCAAGAGCCGGCTCGTGTACGAGCTCTCGCAGATCGCCGACGCCGACCCCGAGCTGATCACCTGGCGCCAGGGGCGTTGCCTGGCCTACGGCGACGGGGTCACGCTCTGGGCGCTCGGGGAGATCGTGAAGGCGCAGGCCGGGATCCTCGAGCAGGACGCTCCGGACGACGTCGCGGCGAAGATCTCGAGTGCAATCGGAGACGTTCTCTCCGGAACGGGCGACGAGGCGTGGGTCGAGTCTCATCTCCTCGCGCTCGTCGGGCTCGCGGAAGAGACCGAGCTCGGCGGAGATCGCCGCAGCGAGGCGTTCGCAGCCTGGAGACGCTTTCTCGAGGCATTGGCCGAGCAGCGTCCGCTCGTTCTCGTGTTCGAGGACCTGCACTGGGCGGACGAGAGCCTCCTCGACTTCGTCGACGAACTGGTGGACTGGGTCACCGACGTGCCGCTTCTGGTCGTCGGCACCGCCAGGCCGGAACTGCTCGAGCGCCGTCCCAGCTGGGGTGGCGGCAAGCTGAACGCCACCACGCTGGCGCTGTCAGCGCTCTCCGACGAGCAGACCGCGCTCCTGCTCGGGCAACTGCTCGGGCGACCCGTTCTTGCAGTCGAGTCGCAGCAGGTGCTGCTCGAGCGCGCCGGGGGCAACCCGCTCTATGCGGAGCAGTTTGCCGAGCTCTTTCTCGAGCGCGGATCGGCCGACGAGCTGCGTTTCCCGGAGACGCTACAAGGGATCATCGCCGCCCGTCTCGACGGGCTCCCGCAATCCGAGAAGGCGCTGCTCCAGGACGCGGCCGTGATCGGAAAGGTGTTCTGGATGAGCGCGCTTAAGACCGCCGCAGGCGACGCCGCCACAGGCCTGCACTCGCTGGAGCGCAAAGGTTTCGTGCGGAGGCAGAAGCGAACGTCGGTGGAGGGCGAGAGCGAGTTCGCGTTCGCGCACGCCCTCGTCCGGGACGTGGCGTACGGGCAGATCGCCAGGGCCGATCGGGCCGCGAAGCATCGCCACGTCGCCGAGTGGCTCGAGAGCCTGGGACGGCCCGAGGACCATGCGGAGATGCTCGCCTACCACTGGCGCGCGGCGCTCGAGCTCGTTCGAGCCTCCGGTGGCGATATCGGCGAGCTGGCGGACAAGAGCCGGATCGCCCTCAGCGACGCAGGCGATCGCGCGTTTGCACTCAACAACCACGCGGCGGCGGCGGCTTTGTTCGAAGATGCGCTCGCTCTCTGGCCGGAGGACGACGAGGAACGTCCGAACCTCTTGTTCCGCCGGGCGCGCGCTCTCTACGTGGCGTACGACGAGGATCGGGAGCAGGCGCTGGAAGCCGCCCGCGACGCCCTTCTCGCTGCGGGAGACAACGAGACTGCGGCCGAGACCGAGTCCTTCCTCTCTTTGCATTTCTGGTATCGCGGGCAGGGCGAGCCTGCTCGGACGCATCTCGCACGCGCCGAGGAGCTTGCGAGCAACTCGTTGTCCGCCTCGACTGCACGCGTCCTCGCCGTCTCCGCCCGCACTCACGTGCTCGCGAACGATGCCGAGAGCGGGTTGCCAATCGCCGAGGCTGTCCTCTCCATGGCGGAGAAGCTCGGCCTCGACGAGCTGCACGCCCATGCGCTCGCGACGATAGGACTGGCCAAGCGTTACCTTGGCGACCCATCGGCCGGCGAACACATGGATCGGGCGCTCGAGATAGCTCTCGCAATCGACTCGCCGATCGCGTCTACGATCGTCAACAACCTCGCGGTCTTCGCGACCATCGATGGCGACCTCGAGCGCGCGAACGAGCTCTACACCGAGGCGTTCCGCCCCGCCCAGCGCTTCGGCGACGGGGCGAGTCTTCGTTTCATCCGCGCCAACCAGGTGTGGGTGGACTTCATGCGTGGCAACTGGGATTCGGCACTCGAAAGAGCCGACGCGTTCATCGCCGAGTGCGAGGCTGGATCGCCCCATACTCAGGAGACCACTCTACGCATCGTTCGCGGGTCGATCCGGGAGGCGCGCGGCGACGCCGACGGTGCCCTAATCGACCACCTCCGGGCCGTCGCGCTCGCGCGCGAGTCAGGGGACCTCGCGCAACTCGTCGCGGCACTCGCCCTTTGCAGCACGACATACGCCGAACGCGGGGAACACGACGAGGTGGCCGCGCTCCTCGAGGAGCTGCTACCGGTCTTGCGCCGGCACGGCGCGCACGGGGCACTCAGCAGAGTCGCCCATCTTGCCGACCAATTCGGCGTCGCCGACGAGATACGTGAGGTATTGGAAGATGACACGCGCGACCGACCCTGGATTCGCGCCGCGCTCCTGGCGCTGAACGGCGACCCCCGGGCGGCCGCGGACGTCTTCGCAGAGATGGGGAACCACACTCTCGAGGCCGAGCAACGTCTTCACGCCGGAGAGCGGAGCATCGATGAGGGAAGGCGGAACGAAGGCGAGGCCGAGCTCCGAAGAGCACTCGACTTCTATCGCTCGGTCGAAGCCACGCGCTACGTAGACCGTGCAGAAGCTCTGCTCCGAAAGTCCGCTTAGAACGACGCGGCGTAGTCGAGCGCGAAGCGGTCGTTGCGATACAAGGTCGACGACGAGACGCGCAGCGTCGAGTTCCTCACCGTCCAAATTCTTGAGGACATCCCAGACGTGATCGACTTTGAGTGAGACCAGGCCGAAGAAACCGTCGGCGTATGTCGCTCCCTACCTTCGCCAAGACCAGATGTGAACCCCGAATGAAGATACAACGCGACGGTCGGTGTGGACGCACCCGAGCGGCTCCCACTGATCGTCCGGCCCCCACACGTATGGGCGCTGATAGATCGGTACCTCGTAGTGCACGCGATCCGAGAACAAGTCCTGCAGAGTGAGGAGACGCGGCTCGATCACTTCGGGAAACCTACTCGGGCGGCATCGACCAGCGGCCACTACGGCAAGCCGAGTATTGGTTCAGCCCGAATCTTCTCGTACTGACGGGCTGGGTGGAAGCGACCAACAGCTCGGTTCTGTGCGTTCTCGGCGCCTCGTCCGTAAACCCCCTTCTCGTCTGCTCTCGGGTCGGGGCCGCCCCCCATCTAGCTGCCCAGGTCACGGCCCTTTCAAAGCCGAAGCGCGTGGGTAGTCGCCTCAAGCGTGTGAGGTGGTTGTGAGCATAAAACACGAGGCTCGGAACCAGAGGTGCGTGAGCACCAAGGGAGAAATTCCAAGTAGCAGGTATTTCCGCGATGGGCCGTGAAGGATTCGAACCTTCGACCTTGGGATTAAGAGTCCCCTGCTCTACCAACTGAGCTAACGGCCCGAGCGGGTCAGTGTAGCCCCCGTTTTCAGGGCTTCAAGCCGGTGCAGCC
>Ga0183260_10002358_pt1 | contig 15626 bp, 12 predicted proteins | sample AntDrymUQ4972206_2_FD_129768 | JGI IMG/M metagenome (GOLD analysis project Ga0183260, IMG submission 129768) | Polar desert sand microbial communities from Dry Valleys, Antarctica - metaG UQ497 (22.06) (version 2) (version 2) | ecosystem: Environmental > Terrestrial > Soil > Desert | place...
AATCATCAAATGATAATTCTGATGTACAATCATCAAATGATAATTCTGATGTACAATCATCAAATGATAATTCTGATGTACAATCATCAAATGATAATTCTGAGCGTAGTGATATTGAGAGGTTCAACTCGCTATTTGGGTTTACAGGTTGAATGAAAGAAGATGAATGTCAACATGTCTAGTAGAGAATTATTGAAAATATTTTGCATAGTATTTTCATTAATAATAATTGCCCAAGTAACCATCGTCGATACCGCTAATGCACTTACACGATTCTTTAATTGTACAACAAGAGTAGCAAACAGTGATTCCACATTTTCTATAGGTGATGCAGAAGCCTGTTATGACCGAGTTTTTAAAGGCGCTTTGGACAATGACAGGTACGGTAACCCTCTAGACAAACCATAATAAATCAGAAGATCATCAATCTATAAATTTATTTGGCTTCCGTTTTATCTGCTTTTTTTTTCACTTACCCTTTTTTCGTGAATTCGACAAATAGTAAGATCCTTTGAATCTAAAAAGATTCGTTTCTTTAATCCTATGACATCGAAGACATCCAATTTCAAAAGTTGTAATTTTTTATCGTATAGTAATAATATTTTTATAAGATTGATTGGTTGAGAAAATATAGCATCTATCTTAAAGAACCGATATCGGTGTGAGGCCCCTTGCGCCCAACCTGAAAATAATCCTATTGTGATATTGCCTGGGCTCTTCTTTTTCTGTTGAATATTTTATTTATTTTGTGTCCATCTACTCCTATCTCATTGTCCATCGCTTTTGAACTGATACTCAATTTTGCTACTCGTGGCGTTGTTATCGTGAATTGAATATGAAAACAAGAAAAGGATATGCGTAGTGAACAAAATAAATTTTTGCCATTAAGCTGAATCTCGGCTATTTTATTTTTTTTATCACTATTATATCAATAACCCGTAAACTCTTCCACCTTTATTCTTTCTTCTGAAATTTTTAATTCTTCCTGAAGTAACGATCGCATAGGTGTAAACATGTTTGGAGGACCTCAAATGTAGAATATTGAATTGTTTAATAAAATATTGTCGAGATATTTTAGAATCATACCTTTATTTATTCTCCCATACTCTCCTTTCCAATCATTTGGAGTAGTTGATTGATGCTCATAATGTTTGTCTTCACTAACTGTATAGATGATTATAAGATTTTTATTTATGGTGGTCCAATCATCAAACTCTTTTTTGAATAAGATGTTGGTTGGATTCCTATTTGAATCAAACATCACTATTTTTAGGGGCAGTTGTCTATCTGTAGCATACTTTATCATACTTCTAAATGGTGTAACGACTATGCCGCCAGATAGAAATACAGCCGCCTTTGAATAATCTTCATGTAAAACAAATTGTCCTTCAGGACCTCTAACCTTGACTTTAGCCCCCTTCTCTAATGTTGAAAGTCTCTTTTTATATAGTGAATCCCTTATCCTAGTGGTGAACATTATAAAATTCTCCGTTGGAGAAGATGAAATGGTAAAATGCCTAATCGGTCCTTTTGGATCATTATTGACACCGCCTATATCAAAAAAGGCAAATTGACCTGCAGTATATTCTGATAGTGGAGTCTTGTCTTCATCTGCTTGATTATTCTGTTTACTAAACTTAAATGAAACCATATCAGTACCCTCAACTCTAATTACTTCCAATAATTCTAGCTCAATTTGAGCAGATGATTTACTTTTACCTGGTAACTTTATCAATATGTTATTACCCTCTATTTTTACTTCATAGGCAGGCTCTGGTTCATTTGCTGGAGGGCGGATCACCTCTCCTATTCTTACATCAACTTTAGAATTATGCCATGGACATTCAATTTCATGTCCCTCGAGAACACCATCAGCTAAAGGACCTCCTTCATGTGTGCAAATACTATCAATAGCATAGTATTTTCCCTCAACGTTAACAATACAGATACTTTCCCCGTCAACTTGAACTTCTTTCATCTGTGATGGTTGAATGTCTTTTGTATCAGCAATCCTAATGAAACCGTCATCCATACTACAATCAGTTTTACTATGGATTGCAATTTGTATATAGATTGCTATTTCGTACCTGAAAAATTTGAATTCTGGATTGTTTTTGTATATTTTGACGCTATTTTTGGTGAAATTGAAATTCAAGCCCTAATATCTATAAGCATAACTATTCACATGGTGAGAATTAGTTAGATTTTCTAATACTCAGTAACAAAACTACTCTAAAAATTGACTCATACTACATCTATTACTAAACCTTGGAAGAAACTGTTTTGAAAGATGATGATAGTCTTATGGCTTTTGTGCCCATTCAATGATCCTACTGATAAGGAACTAAATGCGTAAATGTTAACGTAAAGAGATTAATCAAATATCATTATTTTTTTAGCGTGGTTTAATAAAAGATATAGACAGGAAATAATACTAATTAAAATAAAAAAAGAAGGTTTATTGCTGACCTGCTGCGTTGTTGCCGTCATTTAGGTTAAATGACAAGGCTACATTGTTGCATGATGCTAATGTATTGTTATTTGAAAAACATTCTGCACTTTCACCTGTAGAACTTTCCTGGATGATATCTTGGAATGAATCATTTGATTTCTTTTTTGATGCAAATGCTGCGTTGTTATCTCCGGCGATGGCTACTACTGAACCAATTAAGGCTGCTGCAACGAACATCAATGCAAATATACCAACTTTGTGAGTTTTTGTTAGATTGCTCATTTTTATTACAATTAATATCTAAAATCATACATATTATAGTTTAGGCACTTCAAACTGCATGATTTTAATAATAGACAATTTTAGTATTCTTTAACCTGACGATATTTCTTTAACAAAAATTAAAAGAAAAATATTGCTGAGAATCCTCAAAAACGCATATGTAGATACTCATAGAGGTTCTAGTATAATGAAAAAATATTATTTTGGTAATGCTTACCAGGGGGCTTTACCATTCTGGAGAAGAGATTCATTATAATATTTAGCTTGTTTATTTGCATCATAGGCTTGCCATATCCAAAACACAAAAACACCTATGCCTAATATTATAGATGCAACAAAGATTCCTCCAAGTGCAAATAAAAAAGCAGAAGCGGATAATACCCATCCGATAAGCAACAAGCCTATACCCTTACCTATTCGACCCAGATAGATATGTCCAATTCCTTCAAATCCAAATAAACCTGCTATTAGTGCTATTAAAACAGCCGTTCCATGATTTTTAGTTTGAGTTGTTACTAAAGTATTGGAGGCACCTAACTGTTGAGGCTTTCCGCAAGATGGACAAAAGGTTATGTCTTCCAATGGAAAGTCTTTTCCACAATGTTTGCAAAACACCATTTACAAAAGGATATGCTCCTAGTAATTAAATGATATGTATATAATATTGATTCTGAAGCGTGGGTAATAATATTAAACAGTAATAGAGGCTACAACCATGAGACTGCTCATAATTCCGCCATATAAGATATTGAGACCTTTTGTCTGAGACTAGTACATGCTTTACTGGAAATTACACTCATTTAAATACAAAAAAAGTAATAAGCGATTGTTAAATCTAATAGAAAATGATAAAGAAATAATTATTTATATATAGACGATAGGAAATTGAAAATAGATACTTTATTTTATACTATCTCGTCATCCAAAAATGTTCTCATGTCATTTTTTTTATTGTAATCCTTGGATTATTGACATACACATCGATAAGCCAAACAAATAATGATGAAATCTATAATCATCTTGCTCTAGCTCAAGAACAAAGCCCTCCGTTAACAAATTCAACGTTAGTGGATCTAATTGGAACGGGTATTTTGGGCCCCCCAACCAATAAGACAATTTATTTATTTAACTCGGAGAATGAAGGAGTTAATGAAACACAATTACACATTCCACCTGATTCATTTTCACCATCAGCGATTGCTGCTAATATAGGCGACCGGTAAATATCAAATTCTATAACCTAGAAGAACCAGACGGGGACAGACACTCCTTTACTATTGGGGCGCCATATGGCATAGATAAGGATATAGCACCCGGACAAAATGGTACCGTTACTTTTAAAGCTACTGAAGGTAATGCATTCATATTCTTCTGTAAGTATCATCAACCAACAATGAGGGGAGAACTTATAGTACTGCCCTAATTTATTATTGTGTTCTCCTAATGTAATTATTTCCGCAGAATTAGCTCGGGCCATCAGTTACTATTACTAATATTTCTCCATTGAGATATTTAATACTTGACTGCCTAATTTATACATAGTTGATAGTAGTAATACGCAGCGTAAAACATATAACATGTTATAACATATGATGATATGATCAAACTAAAAAAATTGCAATATATTATCTTTAGGAGATGTTCTCATACTCTCCGCAATGCCGGCTGGAGTTATTGTTAAAAAAAAGAATGTAGAAATAATATGGAATAGGATAACGTGATGTTGTTAATTCACAGGATTTATTAAATTTAGTTGAGAATATCCTTATGCAGTATAGCATCTGGTTCTATTTCTCATATCGATTCTGGCTGATTCAGCCTTTTTACTTCAATTCTTGTGAATTGTAGAATGAGTCATCTAATCTGTAAGATATAAACTCGCTCCATCCCATATCAAGAACCATATTATTGTTAACTTCTCTGGCTTTTGATTTTGGAACATCAAATCTCTGATCATAATCACCAAATATCGTTATTTTAGTATCAGTTATTTCCATCATAAAACCTACGAAGTCGTCATTCAATAAACTAACTTTTTTGTTAAACAGAGAGCTAGGGTACCTATCTATAGCAGACTCACCTTTTTCATTATTAAATAATTCCTCTTCGTTACTTAAATTTGTAGATACTAAAATATCATTTCTGTCTAACAAATACTTTTTTAATTCATCATTGCCAGTTATTTGCATTATTTAGATATCAATTACCTTACTGAATTTTTGAAATAAAACACCAGACTTTTTATTACTACCTAAAATATCCACTTGTTTATTTTTCATTTATCTTGGCTGCAATAGCCTTATGAAGAGAATGTAAAGACATCATTGTACAATTAGAATATTTTTCGCTTGTCATATCATATATATACATTTAGTTTCTATTAAGTATGTCATGAGGCATACCGCTGATGCATTACCGTAATCGTTTATATCAATCGAAATACAAAGGATTTCAGCTAATTCTAAATGGTAATTCACAAACATGATCAGGCATTTAAAATTGGGAATTAAATCACCTTGTCGGGTAATTTTTTTTAAATTAAAGTAAATTATGATTATATTAATATTTTAACAACATCTGACTTGGCCAAAGCCCTTGAATTTGGCTGCAGAATTTATAGTATATCATTTCCTAAAAAAAGTTAGACTCATAATATAGCTATTACTAAACCCCTGCGTTCCAACTGAAATGACTACGACAATAATAAATTCACCAATGAGTCTCAATCCTACTGATAGTATGTTATCATTACAATTACTAGAATGTACAGATTCGTTCATCCATATATGACGATTAGGAAAAAATACGCTACTTGATGCTGATCACATTTATTAATATCCAGAATTGTTTCAAAATAAATGAATACGGAAAATATGGCATTTTGTATTGAGGGTCTGCAGAAGGTTGGTAGTGAAAAAGAGAGATTTATTGCATCCTTTTCATCCCTTGGTTCGTCCGGATACGAAGAACCTAAGACTTTAAACCAGGTAATTAGTGAAATTCAAAACGATTCAATTAATTCTATCATTATTAACCCTGAGAGAATGTCGGGAAAGTCACTTGGTATCATACTAAATGTGTTGTCAGAAAGAAATTACCAACTGAGAAAATATGAAAGTAAGCAAATACAATCAGATAGAACATTAATTGATGCAACGCTAGACAATCCATCCTCATTATATGATTGTAAATTAAAATTAGGGAATTAATATGAACGCCTTTTTGAATGATGTTTTGATTTCTAAATCAGACAAGACGCCCGCAAACCTCTTACTTTATCAAATCCAAACCCCTCTGGGGCTTAAACTAGGAATTATCATTTAGATAATGACGTATGCTTGGTTTAAATTTTAAGAACGATCGGTATTCACAGGGAAGAAAAAATATCGTATTCAAGTTTATGATACGGAAAAATCATTGAAGATAAATAAAATTCATATAGGTATGCAATAGCGCTTAAAAACTACTATTCAATCTACTACTGACTGTTGGTTTTCATTGTTGTAGAAGTAGAATTTGAATTGCCAGGCCCGCTTGTAGTAGTGGTAGTAGTAGTGGTAGACTGGGGGCTAGTATCATTTCCAGCTGGAGAATTACTGCTACTATTGGAGGCCTGATTTATCGAGTCAAATGTGTTCTCAATGTCGTTATTTACTGCATTTTTTATGGAATCAGTAAGACTCTGAGCATGTGCGACTTGCACGACAGATAAAAAAAATATAGGCAATAAGATTAAACCGAACTTCATATGGTATATTATATATCATACTATAAATAGATTGAAAAATCGGAATATTGGGGTGAATATCCTAATAAGAATTGCATTTAATGATGTTGTGAGATCATTTTACAAAAATAAAATTAGGATTGTAAATATTCTTGTTTTATTTGTAACCAATCATAATTGTCAAACTTCCTAACAACAAAAACATTCAGAATGAGATTTAGCCGATGAATTTAAACCAATATTTTAGCTACCACTAAACCGTTCGACCTATTCATAAGGAATCCATTTTTCTTGTCAATGAGGTTAAAGTTATATCATTTTATTTAACCGTATAATTTATTGCACCCCTTTCCCTACCACACTCCAACCCCAAACTGGATATTGTCGATACAAATTTGTAAGATATTGAAAATTAGGCTGATAATTCGTGTACATACGTTTCTGATCTCCACTATCTCATAACGATACAAGACATTACCAGATTTGCAATCCTCTATAATGAATAATACTTTTTAGAGATAAAATCTTCCACAGTCATCCAAAATCTACAGACTTCTCTAAAAGCCAAATTTTTTCAAATAATGCTATTGAAGCGTATAGCTTTATTTCATTGCTTATTTGCATAATAAAATACTTGTTTGGGGTATCAATATTATTTATGGATCCAGCACTGAGGTCAGACCAATTCCATACAGTATACCATATATTTTCTTCTCAGCAATCGACAATACTAATTATCAGATAGTGAAAATGTACTCTACTTATCCTAGTTTATGGTGCAACTATTAGGCTGTTTCTGATCACTTATAGCGTAATTACATAATACGCAGCGTAATAAATATAAACATGTTCTAACATTTATCAATATGACAATAATCTCGAATATATCTTCTCTTTTGTATATTAATTCGAATAACAAAATAGAAATCTATTCTCTTTTGGGTAAAATTATTTCATTAAGCATGGGTCAGTATCTACATCACCAAAAACAAACTAATCTGATTAAATATATTCAAGATTTTCTATTAGCCTCATCAGTTTACGGTTGACTTGCTGATAACCATGAATGGTTGGCTATTTGATATCTATCATTTAAAAGATAGAATAATTTTATGGATAAAGGAAAGAAATGGTAGTGTAAAAAGACTAGAGTATTCATGGTCTCCTTCAATATATGTGGCGTCAGACCTAAAATCCGAATTAATAAACTTGATAGGGGATAGTAAAATTTCTTCCTCAATCAAGGAATACCGATTTGAATACAAGTTTGAGTATCCTTCTTCCGTTACTGTTGATCATAGTAAAAGGAATGAATCTCTGAGATTAACTTTGTCTGATTCACTGCAGATATTAAATTTAGCAAGACGAATTGAAAAACTCTCTACTAGATTTGGACACTATCGACTATACAATGTAGATATATCACCTGAACAGTCTTTCTTATACGAGAAGGATCTCTATCCACTTGGATTATACAACATAGAAGAAGTAAGATCCGCGGATTCAGCGCGAACTAAAATATATCAAGTAGTTAACGATAAGAACGACGATATTGACTCATTTGATTACATTATTCCAAATTTTAAATTTCTATCATTTGAATTAATTTCGGAGAGAAAATCAATAGGAAATGATTTCGGGGATAGGATTCTAAAGATAAAGATTATCTCTTTTGAAAAAGATAACCTGATCAAGGAAGAATTTTCGATATCTGAAGAAAATGAACGTGAAACAATATTAGAATTCGCTTATGAAATTAATAGAATAGATCCTGATATTATTTTAACCAAAGGTGGAGACCAAATTTTGTTTCCACATTTACTTCACAGAGCCAAGGCCAACAAGGTTGAAAATCAATTATTGGTAAATTTGAATCGCGAATCGAATCTAGAATATTTACTAAAGAAAAACAAGTTGTTTCCACATAAAAGCATTAGATCTAATGACTTATCCTCAGTATCATACATCTCTTACGGAAAAGTGTATTTCAAACCACGGCCGTTTTTTTTATACGGCCGAATTCACATCGACGTTAACAATTCATTTATTTACAAGGACAATGGATTGGATGGATTAGCAGAATTATCCAGAGTTTGCAGAATTCCATTGCAACTAGCATCAAGATCTACTATAGGGAAATGTCTAAGCAGTTTGTATTTTTATAATGCTTATAAAAAGGATGTATTGATACCCTGGAAGCCCATAACGTCGGAAATCTTCAAGTCATTTTCTGATTTATTAAAGGCAGATAGAGGGGGATTTGTTTTTGAGTCAAAACCTGGAGCATATGACAAAGTAGCAGAGTTTGATTTTGTATCTCTTTATCCAAATATCATGCTAAAGAAAAATGTTTCCTCGGACACAATCAATTGTGAATGCTGTAAATCAGAAACGGATAACAAAGTTCCAGAACTTGAACATCTTTATCACTTGTGCAAAAAAAGGATAGGAATAGTGCCTTTATCTCTTAAAACAGTTCTAGATAGGCGGTTAGAATACAAAAAAAGAAAAAACCTGTGTATATCTAAGAATGATGAGTATTTAAAAAATTGTTACGACAACAGACAAACTGCATTAAAATGGATCCTAGTTACTTCCTTTGGATATCTGGGATTTAGCAACTCGAAGTTTGGTAGGATAGATGCCCACATCACTGTATGCGCATTTGCTAGAGATATACTAGTGAAAACGTCTAAAATAGCAGAGAAACACGGATTTGATGTAATTCATGGTATTGTGGATTCTATCTGGATAAGCGAAGTCGACAATGTAGAACATTCATTATCTGCAGCCGGTGCTGCACATCGATATATTAATTTAAAAAAAGACATAGAGGAACAAACAGGTTTTTCCATATCTTTTGAAGGAGTATACAAATGGATCATTTTCGATTCATCTAAGATCAATCCTGGCTTACCAGCGCTAAATAGATACTTTGGCGTTTTTAAAGATGGGGCCATAAAGATGAGAGGAATTGAAACAAGAAGACATGATACTCCTCAACTCTTTGTCAATTTTCAAGAAGAGTTAATGAAGATAATGTCTGCCTATAACAACATTCATGAAATCACGAAAAGCTTACCAATTTTAGAGGGTGTATATAAAAAATATATAAATTTAATATGCTCTAAAAAAATTTCATACACCGACCTGATATTTACCAAAAGAATATCAAAAGAAAGTAATGAATATGCGGATAGAAAGACAATTGAAAACTGCGTTTTAAAACGACTATCTAGCAATGGGAAATCCTTGAATGCGGGCGAAGAAATTAAATACATAATTACGAATTTTTATAATGAGAATTTCTTGGAAAGGGCAATACCAATTGAACTAATTGATGAACACAATATTCGATACGATACGAAAAGGTATTTAGAATTATTGAAAGAAACTTATGACTCCGTAACTAAAGTTTTCTATATTCAAATTCCTCAATTTGATTAATAGAGTTATTAATTTTGATTAACAAACAGGTATACAAGATTATTACTACTGGTAAGCAAACTTGATCATTATTCTATTGAACGGAAAAATAGAGAACATTTCTTTCAGGACGTAATCTACACTCGCGTAACAATAGTTCAATTAATGGGATTTTTATAAAGTAGATTTAAGATTGCTAGATATACTCGCCTAGATTAGATATGAACTGTATTTTTGTCAAACCTGTGGTTAACCATGATAACATATTTTATTTAAATACTTCACCTCTCGGTTGATTAAGGCACTAACAGGTGTGCTAATAAACGGTTATCATATTTTTGGGTTCAAATCATGATTCTACAAGCATGAATCAATCATATTTTTCTGATATGGATTATGAAGAATATTTATTGGTACTAATGTTTACATTTCACAAGAAACGAACGTTCCACTAACCTTATTCATGCTTCAAAAATGAGAATTAAAATCATTTATCATGATGATTATGATATGAACCAATATTGTCGTTTATTAATAAAAAATATTTCAATTTTTTCTTCAATAAAGATAGGTGAAATGTCTTACCTTTCAAACTAAACCTGTTGAATAAAAATGATTCTGTATTTCATAATAAGTTGCTGCTCACAAAATAAGGGAGGTGGGATCTAGATCTTTAAGGTAGTTTAATTCAAAGAGGGTCATTGTATTCCGACTTAATACCTTTTGACAATTAAGCAAAAATCATTATAGAGTGTTGATACGATGAATTCTAAATCTATAAATTCTCAACTCTCTAAGCCCAATTCATTTTTAATTTTTTTTTTGCATGTTGATTATTCCTGTTTTCACTATTGTTTCTATTGATTGGTCCTTGGGACACATAAATATTACACCCAAGTTTTTATCTATGTGTAAAAAAATATTCAAATAGTCCGTTGTACCTTCTTTTATATAGCTACCCCTGTTTGAAAGTTAATGGTTAAGGAGAATCAAAAACAAGTGGTGTTTGCGGAATCGATGACATTTCAGTATTTTCCGCAAAATCATAACTTGTTTGGGGAATTATGTTTAAAAAAATATTTGGTGATTAACTTATTAGATTCCTTTATAAGATTAACCTTTCTTTTCGTTTTTTGATGACCAAGAGGTTTGTTTAGATTGTTTCCATTCCTTGTAATCCATTAAAATTTTCTTATGGTCAAACCCAAAGCTTTCTTCTTCTACAGTATCAAGATTTACCCATTTTATGGCAGCGGCGTCATCTCCTGCTATAGGCTCTTTTTTATCGCTCTTATCCGATATTTTGCCAATAAATACTGTAGACATAATGTGACCTCTTGGGTCTCTAGAAGGATCGGAATATACTCCTAAAATATGATCAAGTTCTATATCTAAAGATGTCTCTTCTTTTACTTCACGTACTGCCGCATCTTCCACCCTTTCGCCTTCATTTATAAAACCTCCTGGAAATACCATCTTTTCCTTAAATGGATCCTTTTTTCTTTTAATTAAAAGGACTTGAGAAGCCTTCTCAATTATGGTATCTACAGTAGAGATTGGATTCTTGTGTTGTTGCTTTCCTTCATTCACATAAGTTACAGTTCAACAAACAACTTAAAGTGCATTGACCGCAGAGAGAGCTTGATAATATAATGGGGGAACATTAATAAACAAAACTTGCAGGTCTGATCCTTCGATTTGATGAAATCATCTGTTTTATCTAAAAATTAATTCTTAAAGCAGATTAAACGAAAAACTAGTGAGAAAATTTATACTATAAATAGGAATTACTAAATGTATTACTTTGTTGTTTTACCCCAAATATTAAAAAGAATCCAAAATGTTACTTTAAATACTAATTAGAAACACCAAAGCAGATGTAAAATAGAGTGATCAATTTATTGTACACGAAAGATTGAATTGGTTAATATTACAGGTATTTTCATTTACAGACGCCCAAAAGTTATCGTAACAAGACTGGTTGAGCGTCTACACGTATACGGAATAAGGTATAAGGCTTAACTCGGAGATCTTTACCTTTATTATAGCGCGCCTGACGATGCAACTGGTTTGCAGTAACATAAAGATAACCATCAGTGGCTAGGGAAAGTGTATCTGGCCACAATAACCTCGGATCATATACTACCGTCTCCCACTTCCCATCGTAATGTTTAAGGCGTAGAATGGCATTGTGTTCATAATTTGTAGAGTATATATTCCCTCCCGAGTCAGATTCAAGACCGTCAGCCGCCCCACCTTTATCTCCATGATTACTTATGGTAGTAGCGACCTCTTGTTCGGATGTATCTCGGTTAGCAAGTGCATCGGTGGCAACACTGAATAGCTTGCGACTGCCAAGTGGACAGTAATAAAGACGAGACCCGTCCGAGTTAATTGCGATGCCATCGGCACCCATACTAGCATTCTGTTTCCATGATCCATCTTGTTGATGATCTATAAAGGGCCTGCCTTCTACAATGGGAAGAAAGGTTCGGATATCCTCAGGTTTAGTTGATACATGATCATTGAGTCGACGCCAGCTCTCGCCGGATGAAAGGTCAACCACAATGATTCCATTCGGTCCGTTTTGAGCCGAATCTGTAATAAAGGCCATACCTTCATTACCTCTGCGTAAATCAAAGCGGATGTCATTTAGATAAGTAGTTGGTAAAACTACTGCTTGGGGAAAGAGAATCTTTTTTATCACTTTATTTGTGTCTAGAGCCACACAAACCAATTTTGGTCCTCCATATTCAGTAGGTTTAAACAATGGGCTTCCGGTGTCAAGAATCCATAACCGGTCTGCTGGATCAACAACAACAGACTGAACAGACACTAATGTTGAAGCGAGATCTTCTTGATTAGTTTGATTTATTGACTCATCAGGATAAGCGACGATATCACCATCGCGAATTTCTGCAACAGTGTATTCGACATCATCTCCCCATTTTGGAAAGTTTACAAATATACGTCCTTTATGAGATACTGTCACCCCTGTTGGCATGGCGTCGTTAAAGAAAGCGATAGGCTCTAAATAGCCTAGTGGATTTGCGGCTGGCAACCCATGTGCTGGTATATCTCTCGGTGTTGCCCCTCTTCCAGTGTTATTCGACATACTATATATTTAAAAACATGACTCAAATACTTAAGATGTTTCTAAGGCTATTAACTATATATCGATATAGAATATCCTCATATTTCATCAGTCATGCAACCTGTCGTGATATGATCATCAACAAGTTAATTAATAGAAAGGAGTAAATTAAAGATTTTGAAAACTTGCTAAATATTACATGCTAACAATCTCTTCAACGAGTTACTAGAATTTGAAGAGCTTGTTGCACTTGATTTCAACATTGGATAATGCGTTATTGTAGTCAGTTTCTACTAGTTGTGAACGTAGTGAATGTATAAATATTCTAAAGTATTTAACCATATACAAGACTACATGTAGTAAACTTATTGCAGGATTGTGGTATTCGTATTAATAGAATTAGAAATTATGAATATTGACATCATTTCTCAACATAATTGCGAACGGGTAGTAGCAAATCCATCCAACGTATCTGGTGCCTATATCCTTCTTTACTTTTTCTAAGGGATTTAATCGGAAGAAACAATAACGAATGATTGGTAATCCAAAGATATGAATAGTATCGATATTGATATATTTAGAAAACTTTCGTTTAGTTCCATTATAGCCTTATAGTCAATACTAATCAACAATTCGCGCTGCGAATAAAACAGATTAGAATTCTCCATTATAGTCGTCAATCAGATACTGCTCCTAATTATATTTTTAGAAATAGCCAGAGGTTAGATGAGATACAGAATTGCTTTTCTTAAACTCATTATGATTCATACTTTCCTTTTTTTATTTGACTATCTCTCCAAGATTTCCTCCAGTCCATTAACGATGTATTGAACTGCTATAGCAGCCACAAGTATTGCAAAAACTCTTGTGATAATCAAAGAACCACGTCTTCCAAGTATTCTGTATATGGGATCAGTAAGATAATAAATTACAAAAGTAATTCCAATAACTATTATAATTGATATTAAGGTTATTATCAAACCTGACGTTTGAAAAGAAAGTATTACAGATGCTAAGGCGCCAGGTCCAGCCAAAAGAGGAAAGCTAACGGGATGACGCCGGAATCATCAGATATATTTCCTCCAAATCTCCCACCCCTATGAGTAAGTAACTCTACTGATATTATGAATAACAATATCCCTCCTGCTATCATAAAACTTGCAATTGTATTTCCAAAAATTGATAAGATTTGTGTACCTGCAATCGCAAATATCATCAGAAATCCTCCAGCAGTTATTACAGCGGTTTTGGCTATTTCGTTTCGTTCTTTTTTTGATTTCTTATGAGTGATGGTGATAAATAGTGGAATTGTTCCTAGTGGATCTATTACAACGAAAAGTGCAATAACAGATCTCAGGAGATCTAATCCAAATGTATTCAGAAAATAGATTACACTATCCATGAGGATAATAACTTATACATGATAATTATTAATAATATAGAATACATGTGATGATTCTTTCCTATTGTATTAGAAATTGTTAACTATGTTGCAAAGTGAAAATTACTATAGAATTATCTAGATTAGTTTTAATCAATACTAGTTTTCTATACTGCGTTATCCATCCTTAAAGTAACTTTCACGCCGTTAATATATTGACATATGGATCTTTAAATAACGATAGACCGAATGTGAAAAATAATATTCACGATTGAGAGACAAGGTTCCCAATTATTTCTAAAAGAGGAATATAGACTTTAACACCCTGACTCATATCAACGAATTCTATTTATTCTAACGCTGGTTTTCTATCACAATATGATTAAGTCACGGCAAATTGATCATCCGGGTTTCTTTTTATGAGGCTGTACTCTTATTTATCTGGGGTCAGTTTGATATTAGACCATCGGATAGTGACTTTATCGATATGGAGGATTCTTGATTTTGTAATTTCGTCGATTTGCGAATAATGTCCAATAGTTCACATTTAATACACATATTAACAATATCGTGATTCTAGTATAAAAGTTTTACTTTCGAGGCAGTAGAAACGCCCTAGATGCATGTGACTACGAAGAAAAAAATTAAACTCAGAGTTGACAAATCATCTACCATCGAAAATTCCTTTATGTAAAACTTTTGTTGTAAATTTTTGGATTTATAGTTATTGCTTTGTTTATCGTGAGAAGTAACTATAAAACGGTCGAATATCATCCAAGTATATTTTTGATGAGCTCTCAATAGTTCTATAAAAGAAGTAAATCCCTCCTTGCTATAGAATATCTAATTCATATTTTCTAGTCACTTCATCGTCTCCTTGTCTATTCTTTTTCATTTTCACTCATGCCTGTCTAATTTACCTTTACCATATATTCATGAACGCATAAGAATCCCTGTCTTTTGTCAGCAGTACAAGGGCACAATGTACTCTTTTTTTAGGGACATTGATAATGTGATATCTTCTTGCTAATTCAATAATTACAATTACACGATCTGGAATTGTCTCAACACTTACTCACTATGACATAACCTTGATTCCATCAAAAGATGTGGTAATCGAATTTCTACCCGTATTAATACACTTAATTTGAAAATATCGCTTCGTTAGTTATAAGCAATTATATAAATAGATAAAATATCTACATTCATGGCTAAAGTTCAAAATCCTGAAGATAACGAAGCAAAAATTCGTAAAATTGAGGGT
>Ga0183260_10002359_pt1 | contig 15624 bp, 18 predicted proteins | sample AntDrymUQ4972206_2_FD_129768 | JGI IMG/M metagenome (GOLD analysis project Ga0183260, IMG submission 129768) | Polar desert sand microbial communities from Dry Valleys, Antarctica - metaG UQ497 (22.06) (version 2) (version 2) | ecosystem: Environmental > Terrestrial > Soil > Desert | place...
TGCTACCCCTTCCTCGCGCGTGGCGAGCAGCTCGCCCGCGCGATAGAGCGAGGCGAGGCGCACGCCGAGGCGCGCGAGCGCGTCTGCGCCCCCTTCCTCCCGGTCGACGACGCACACCGCATGGCGGACGACGAGACCGGCGGAGCGAACGGCCTCCACCGCCTCGCCGAGCGCGCCACCGGAGGTGACGACGTCCTCGACGAGGCACACGAGCTCGCCAGGCGAGAACGTGCCCTCGATCCGGTTCGACGTGCCGTATCCCTTGGCTTCATCGCGCACGATGATGAAGGGGCGCCCGGACGCCATCGAGGCCGATGCCGCCAGGGCGACGGCCCCGAGCGCCGGGCCTGCGAGGCGTGACGCGCCGGGCTCGACTCCGGCGACGACCCCCGCCAGGCGTGTCCCGAGCTCGCGCAGGAGCTCCGGCTCGGTCTCGAAGCGATACTTGTCGAGGTACCACCGCGACCGCTTGCCCGAACGGAGCGTGAAATCGCCTTCCAGGAGCGCGACGTCGAGCAGGCGCAGACCGAGCGCGTCGACGGCGGTCACCCGAGCACCCCCTCGGCAACCGCGACGAGCCGATCCCGCTCCTGCGTACCCTCGGCGGGCTCGAGCTCCGACCCGTCGGCCCAACCGACGACGACGCGACGGTGATCGGGCCGGCCCCGGCGCAGCAAGGCCCAGAGGCCGAGACCCGCGAGCGCGAGGGCGATGATCTTCACCCCGCCTCACCCCGGACCCGTCGCAGGGCGACCCGCAGGTCGTAGGCGACGAGACCAGCGGTGGGCTCGGCGATCGTCGTCGCCACGATCGAGCGCTTCCCGTCCGAGCAGACGACGAGCGAGCCGCCCGCGAGGTCGACGTGCACGCGCTCGACCGTCGCGCCGCCCGGCCGCAGCGTTCCGGCCGCCGCGAGCAGCTCGGCTCCGGCGGTCAGGAGCACACGCGCACGCTCGTCGCTCGCGACACGCGCCGCCTCGACGTCACCCTCGGGGGTCGCGATCACGACCTCGACCACCTGCGTCGAGAGCGCGACGAGCTCCCCGAGGGCGGCGGACGCCTCCATGCCGGGCCCGAGCCTAGCGCCACGTTTCCGTGGCGGTCGACCACACAGGCAAACTGGGGACGTCGATGCAGGCCATCCGGGCGACATTCGCGCGATTCTTCGGCGAGCGCGGGACGCATCTCGCGGCGATGGTCGCGTACTTCGCGCTGATGTCGTTCGTTCCGCTCGTCTTCCTCGCGCTCTCGATCCTGGGGTTCCTCGACCAGGCCGACTCGTCGAGCGCGCTCGTCACGTACCTCGAGGACATCTTCCCGGCGCAGTCGGTGGAGTCGATCGTCGACGTGGTCGACGCCGTCCAGGAGAACGCCACGACCCTCTCGATCGTCGGCGCGGGCACCCTGCTCTGGAGCTCGGTCTCGCTCTTCTCGGCGCTCGAGTCGGCCTTCAACATCATGTACGGGCGTCCCAACCGGCCTTTCCTGCGCGGTAAGGCGCTCGCGACGATCTACATGAGCGTCGCGCTGGTCGTCCTCTTCTTGGGGCTCACGATCGGCGGGTTCGGGTACGACCTGCTGCGGCGCTATGCGACGGACCTGGTCTCGAACCACTTCGTCGCCTTCGGGTTGACTGTCCTGCTCTCGACGGCGACGCTCTTCCTCTTTCTCGTCTCGGCGTACCACCGTCTTCCGAATGCGAGGCTCGCGTGGCGCGAGGTACTCCCCGGTGCGGCCCTCGTGGCGGTGGCGATGGAGCTGACTCTCCAGGGCCTCCCCCTCTTCGTCTTCCTCACCTCGGAGGTCGTGGCCCTGCAGGCGCTCGGCACGACGTTCCTGCTGCTCGTCGCGCTCTACGTGATGGGGATCATGATCGTGTTCGGGGCGACGCTGAACTACGTGCTCGCCTACGAAGTGCGCGGCAAGGCGGTGCAACCGAAGCACACGGCCGCGGTCACGACCTCGTAGGGGCGAGGCGTACCTCCCCCGATCCCACGATCAGCTCCGCGAGCGCTCGCGCCGCGCGCGCCCGGTGGGAGTTCCGTGCCTTCCAGTCGTCCCCGAGCTCGGCGACGGTCAGGGATTCGCCCGTCGGGATCACGATCGGGTCGTAGCCGAACCCGCCCGCACCGCGAGCCTCGGTCGCGACCGACCCGGCGAGCTCGCCCTCGGCCACGAGCTCGTCGCCCGCCGCCGAGAGGGCGACCATCACGCACCGGTACCGGCAGCCCCGGTCGTCCCCGTCGCGGAGCTCGGTGAGGAGCCTGGTCACCGGCTCGGCGTCCCAGCGAGCGGAGTGGATCCCGGGGCGCCCCCCGAGTGCCTCGACTTCGATCCCGGAGTCCTCGCCGAGCGCCCAGGCGTCGGGCGGCGCGTGGCGGCGGCCCCAGCGCGCCTTGATCCGGGCGTTCGCCTCGTACGTGTCGCCGTCCTCGGCCGGCGCGTCGTCGCGACCGAGCGCCTCGAGCTCGAGCTCGGGAAGGATGCGCCGAAGCTCCTCGAGCTTGTGTGCGTTGCCGGAGGCAAGGACGAGCTTGTGACGATCAGTCACGAGCGGACGACCGGCTCACAGGAGCGACGGCGCGGCGCACGCGGCGCGCTGGGCGATGCCAAGCTCCTGTATGCCTCCCGCTGCGAGGTCGAGCAGCCGCGCAAATGTCTCTCTTGGGAACGGCTCCGCTTCAGCAGTCGCCTGCACCTCGACGATCCGGCCGTCTGCGGCGAGGACGACGTTCATGTCGACCTCCGCGGACGAGTCCTCGACGTAGTCGAGGTCGAGTACCGGCTCGCCCTTCACGACACCGACCGAGACCGCGCCGACCGACGTCGCCAGCGCCTTCGTCAGCCCGAAGCGGTCGAGGGCGCGGAACGCCGCGACGTACGACCCCGTGATCGCCGCGCAGCGGGTGCCGCCGTCGGCCTGGAGCACGTCGCAGTCAAGCCAGAGCGTTCGCTCGCCGAGCGCCTTGAAGTCGCACACGGCCCGCATCGCCCGGCCGATCAGGCGCTGGATCTCGACTGTCCGACCGTCCGGCCGCCCGCGCGAGACAGCACGCTGCGTGCGCTGGCCGGTCGAGGCGGGCAGGAGCGAGTACTCGGCCGTCATCCACCCCTTGCCCTTGCCGCGCATCCAGCGCGGCACCTCTTCCTCGATCGTCGCCGTGCACAGGACGACGGTGCGCCCCTGCGCGTAGAGGATCGAGCCGTGCGGCTGCTCGAGGAAGTCCGGCTGGAGATCGAGCTCGCGGAGCTGGTCGGGCCGGCGGCCGTCGTGACGCGTCGTCGCCATGTAGGGCGAGATATAGCTGAATGGGTCTGGGTCTCCGCCTTCAGGCGGAGACCGACCAACCGCCAGCGTCACCCGAAATGACGACAGCCACAGGTGCCCGACGCTCTCCGGCTCAAGCCGGAGAGCGAACCGCGCGTTAGTCCGCCGTCAGGCGGAGACCGACCAGCCGCCACCGTCACCCGAAGCCGACAAGTCACGGGCGCCCGCCGCTCTCCGGCTCGAGCCGGAGAGCCAAACCCGTTCGACCGCGCCGAGTGGCAGCTGCAGGAAGCGCTTGCCCGTCTCGGCGAAGGCGACCGGGTCGCCGGTCGTCAGGAACCGGTAGCCGCCCTCCCGCCCATCCCGGTTCCCGATTCCCTTCCGGTTGAGCGTCTCCGCGACCTCGCTGGCCGTCTCGTCGGCCGAGAAGACGAGCGTCACCCCCCTCCCGAAGACACGCTGGAAGACGGGCCGCAGGATCGGGTAGTGGGTGCAGCCGAGGATCACCGTGTCGACGCCCGCGTCCTTCAACGGCCGCGCGACCTCCCGTACCGCCTCGGTCGTCTCCTCGCCGAAGGGGTCGGGGCCTTCGATCAGGGGGACGAGCCGCGGGCAGGCGACGGAGATCACCTCGACGCTCGCGTCGTGACCGCGGACGAGCTCCTCGTAGCGACCGCTCTCGACCGTCGCCTCGGTCGCGAGGAGACCGACCCGGCGGTTACGCGTCGCGAGCGCCGCCGCACGGGCCTCCGGTTGGAGAACGCCGACCACGGGGACGGCGAGCTCCTGCTGGAGGTCGGGGAGGGCGGCTGCCGTCGCCGTGTTGCAGGCGACCACGACGAGCTTCACGTCTTCGCGCTCGAGCGCCCTGCCCACCTCGAGCGCGAAGCGCCGCACCTCCTCCAGTGGCCGCGGCCCGTACGGGAGTCTCGCATTGTCTCCCAAATAGACAACGTCCTCGTGCGGAAGGGTGACGAGCAGCTCGTGGAGGACGGTGAGCCCGCCGACCCCCGAGTCGAACACCCCGAGCGGCCTGGGATCCATTCCCGGAGAATAGGGTCGGCAACGGCTACTCTTCGCCCGTGACGGGGATCTTTCGAGGCGTCTTCGCCCTCCTCGCGACCCTCTCCGCACTCGCTCTCGCAGGGCCTGCCTCGGCCGTCACGCGACAGGACGTGACGATCACGTCGGCGGACGGCACCGCGATCACCGGGACGCTACTTCTGCCGAGCGCGACGCCGCCGACGGGTGGCTGGCCCGCAGTGATCTACATGCACGGCCTCGGCGGTAACCGGAACGACATGATCACGCTCGCGCAGACGATGGGGATCGCGGGCGAGCGCTACGCCGTCCTCGCGTTCGACGCGCGCGGCCACGGCGGCTCGGGCGGCCTGATCGGGATCGACGGACCGAAGGAGGTCGCAGACGTGCGGGCCGTCTTCGCGTGGCTCCGCAACCGGCCGGACGTGGCGGACTCGCGCATCGGCGGCTGGGGCATCTCGTACGGCGGCGGCGCCGCGTGGAACTCTCTCGTCGCGGACGTTCCCTGGGCGGCGCTGGAGATCGCGGAGAGCTGGACGGATCTGCGTCAGGCGCTCGTCCCGCAGGGGCTCGCGAAGACCGGGGTGATGGTGGGCTTCCTCGCCGGTCTCGACCCGAAGCGCGTCGACCCCGAGGTGTTCGCGCTCCGCGATGCGGCGTTCTCCGGGAACCTCGCGAATGTCGGGCCGTTCACGGCCGCGCGATCGTCCATCTCGAAGCTGAAGGGCGTCAAGACGCCCGTCTTCATGATGCAGGGCCGCCGCGACTTCGCGTTCGGGCTCGAGCACGCCCGGAACGCGTTCCGGGCGCTCGCCGGGCCGAAACAGCTCTGGCTCGGCCTGCACGGGCACGCGCCATCGACGTTCCCGGCGGCCGACACGCCGGCGATGCTCGCGGCCGGAGCCCAGTGGTTCGACCGCTACCTCCGCGGCGACACGGCGCAGGCACTGCCACGGCCGGTTGCGATCGCGCCCGAGCGCTGGCGCGGTCAGCCGACGCGGTATGCAGGTCTCCCGAAGGTCCTCGCCCGGCAGCCGGTTCGCTTCACCGGACTGGCGAGGATCGCCCAGTCGAGTCGCTACCAGCGCAGCTTCCCGCCCCTCACCCGGCCGACCGAGGTCTTCGGCTCGCCGACCGTCAAGGTGACGGCGACCGCGAGCGGCGGTTGGAGCCGGATCGTGGCCGTCCTGAGCGCCCGGACTCCAGCCGGCCGGGAGATCGTCGTCGCGGGCGGCGGCGTCCCGACCCGCGCCGGGAAGCGCACCTACACGATCGCGCTCTCGGACCAGGCGACGTTCCTGCCCAAGGGATCACGCCTGACGCTGACGGTCGGCTCTTCGTCGCTCGCGCAGAACCCCGCCAACCTGCTGTACCTCGACCTCCCGTTCGCGCCGGCCGCGCGGCTGGCCGTCACGGGCGGCACGGTGCGCATTCCCGAGCTCGCGACGCCGATCTCCGGGTGAGGCGCCTGCTGCTCGCGGTCGCCGCGCTCCTCGCGGCGGCGACGGCTGCGAGCGCGCTCGCGACGCCGGCCGCGACACCCGGCGTCACCGCATCGAGGATCCTGATCGGCGGCACGGTGCCGCTCTCCGGCGAGGCCGCCGCCTTCGGCGCGGTCGGCCCCGGCGCCAAGGCCTACTTCGACTACGTCAACGCCAAGGGCGGCGTCAACGGCCGGAAGATCGAGTACCGCTTCTACGACGACGCCTACAACCCGGCCCAGACCGTCCAGCAGACGCGGAGGCTCGTCGAGCAGGACGGCGTCCTCGCGATCTTCAACGCGATCGGGACGGCGAACAACCTGGCAATCCGGGAGTATCTGAACGCGAAGCAGGTGCCGCACCTCTTCGCCGGCGACGGCTCGCAGGCACTTGGCGGCGCCTCGGCTCGCTTCCCGTGGACGGTCGGCTTCCTGCCGAGCTACCGCGGTGAGGGCGCCGTGCTCGGCCAGGATCTCGTCGCGACTGCGCGCAGGGCTCGTGTCGGGGTGCTCCTCGAGAACACGGAGCTCGGCCGCGACATGACCCGCGGCCTCTCGCGGGCGATCGCGGGCAAGGGCCCGCGGATCGTCGCCTCCGAGCCGTACGAGCTGACCGCGACCGACGTCGTCGCCCAGGTGACGAAGCTGCGGGCGGAAGGGGCGGACACGCTGATGGTGTTCGCGACGCCGAAGTACACGATCCAGGCGATCGTCGCCGCGCAGAAGCTCGGCTGGCGACCGCGGCTCTACCTCGCCTCGGTCTCGATTGAGCCGTCGATCATGGCCATCGCTCGCGCAAATGCACCTCAGCTGACACGAGGGGCTCGCGCGATCGCCTTCGTCAAGAACCCGACCGACCCGATCTGGCGGAAGGATCCCGCGGTCGCGCTCTACCGGTCGATCCTGAAGCGGCACGCGCCCGGTGCGAAGGCGACCGACGTCTACCACTGGTACGGGATGACCGTCGCGTGGACGATGGTCGACACGATCCGGCGAGCGGGCCGGCATCTGACGAGGACGAGTCTCCTGAGGGCGGCACGCTCGCTCGACACGGACACCAACCCGTTCCTCCTGCCGGGGACGAGACTGCGGACGTCCGCGAGCGACGCGTTCCCGCTCGACACCGTCTACCTCTACCGTTACGACAACGCTCAATGGGTCCGGGCCGCGGGACCGTTTCCCGCGCGGTGAGGGCCGGGTACACCGTCAGTCGCACCCAACCGAGGAGGGCAACATCACGATGAGGACACGAAACCGCTCGGCCGTCGTCGCGCTTGCGACGCTGGTCGCGCTGGCGCTCGCGGCCGTTGCGAACGCCGCCTATACGAGCCCGAAGCTCCAGGTCTCGTACGCGGCCGGGAACGTGACGCGGATCGTCGCGTCCGCGGCCGTCACCGACGACTCGACTGCACGCGCCGCGATCGTGATCCCGACCGGGACGACGATCGCCGCCACGCCGGCGCCCGGGACGAAGGTCGGAACAGCACAGGCACAGGTGAGCGCTCTCGCGCTTGGCGGGGCACTCCTGCCGCTCGCGGGTGACATCGTCGTCGCACCTCCAGGTGCCGTCCCAGCCGCCTCGCAGACCGCGTGCGTTGGAACGGTGACACCTCAGGCAACGCTGCTCCTGGTACTCCAGGCAGCAGGGCAGACCATCAACCTGCCCGCGTACATCGTTCCGACGAGCGGGGCTCAGGCTGCGCTCGGCTCTGCCCAGCTCGTGTTCTGCCTGCCGCCACCGGACGTCCCCGTGGCGTCGGGTGGAGCAACGTTCGGCGCGAAGTTCCTCAGCGCCGACCTGATGCTTACCGGGGTCTTCGGGCCGGTCAGCCAGGGCGCCTTCGTGGCGTTCTGGACGCCGTACAACCCTGGCGTCGGCACGGTCAACGCCGCCGCTTCGGTGATCTCACCGGCGGTGATCGCGCCGGGCTCGGTGACGCTTTCCGGCCGCAAGGTCCGGGGGGTCAAGCGTCTCTCGGGTCGAGTGACGCAGTCGAGCACGGGTGTCGCAACGCGCGTCACGATCCTTGCCGGCACGCGGCGGATCGCGACCGTCTCGGCGAGGGCGAACGGCTCGTTCACCTACGCCGTGCCGAGAGCGTCGAAGGCCACGACGTTCCGCGCCCGCGCGGTCGTCGCCGGACGGAACTCGGCCACGGCCTGCGGTCAGTTCGCCTCGGTCGGCCTTCCGTGCGTGAACGGCACCGTGAGCGGCTTCACCGCTCAGTCCGGGCTCGTTCGCATTCGTTAGCCGGTTGTGGAGAGGCGCCCGAGGCGCCCGCCCGGGCGCCTCTCCACGACACGTCCAGCGCCGAAGGAGCGTTCGCATGAAGGCTGAAGACTTCCTCGTCCCACCCGCGACCGGTGTCCGCCTCGACGAGCGCGATCCGAGCTCGCGCGGGTACTTCGCCACGGACGAGGAGGCAGAGGCGCACACGCAATTGCAGGCCGAGCGCCTCAAACGGCTCCAAGCGATGCTGCAGGCGCACGAGGCATACGGCGTGCTGATCCTGTTCCAGGGAATGGACAGTTCCGGTAAGGACGAGTCGATCAGGGAGGTGCTGAGCTTCTTCGACCCCGGCATCAGCGTTGCGAAGCAGTTCAAGAAGCCCACGGAGACGGAGCGGCAGCACGACTTCCTCTGGCGCGCGGCGCAAGCTCTTCCGGGCCGCGGAGAGGTCGGCATCTTCAACCGGTCGTACTACGAGCAGGTCACGGGCGAGCGGGTCTACCCCGAGCAGGTCGAGCAGTGGGGGCTGCCGCCGGAAGCCCGAGAGAACCTCTGGGAGAAGCGCTACGCGCAGATCAACGACTTCGAGCGCAAGCTTGTCGAGAACGGTTTCCTCGTCGTCAAGTTCCTGCTCCACGTCTCCGAAGAGACCGCGCGCGCACGACTTCTCGAACGGATCGAGGAGCCGGAGATGAACTGGCAGGTGTCGGAGGCCGACGGGCGACACTTCGGCGACTGGGACGCCTTTCACGAGACGTTCGAGCTCATGCTCGAACGAACGAGCACATCTCGGGCACCGTGGTACCTCATCCCTGCGGACGAGCGGTGGGGAACCTACGCGGCCGTCGCCACGATCCTCGTCGAGCGGCTCGCGGCGCTGCACACCGCTTTCCCCGAGCCCGACGACGAGGAGCGGGTCGTCCTCGAGAAGGTGCGCGCAGCGCTCGAAGGCAACGGCGGCTGAGCCGCCGGCCCCCGCCCGCGCGATGCCCACGACGGTGCGCATCGGGACGTGCTCCTGGGCCGACGAGGGGCTTCTGAAGGCCTGGTACCCGCGCGGCGTCTCGACGGCGGAGAAGCGGCTGCGGTACTACGCCGAGCGGTTCGACGTCGTCGAGGTCGACTCGCCGTACTACGCGCTGCCCGACCCCGCGGTGACCGAGCGCTGGGCGCGGCGAACACCTGACGCGTTCACCTTCCACGTGAAGGCAGCCGGCGCAATGACCTGGCACGAGGGGGAGCCGACCGACGACGCATTCCGGCTCTTCCGCGCCTCGCTCGAGCCACTCGAGCTCTCCGGGAAGTTGCGAGGCGTGCTGCTCCAGTACCACCCGCGGTTCACGAAGTCTGCGGAGGCGAAAGCCGAGCTCGCCCGCGCTTCCGGTCGGCTCGCGCCGCTCGTCCCGTTGATCGAGTTCCGCCACCGGTCGTGGCTCGACGACGAGGAACGGGTGGACACCCTGAGCTTTCTCGAGGCACACGAGCTCGCGCTCGTCTCGCTCGACAGCCCCCGGACGCGCGCGTCGAACGTGACGCCGACGATCGCGGCGGCGACGCACAGGCTCGCCTACGTCCGCTTCCACGGCCGAAACGCACAGACCTGGAACATCCGTGGCGCAACGTCCGCCGCCGACCGCTTCGACTGGCTCTACTCGGCCGAGGAGCTCGCCGAGTGGGTCGAGCCGCTCGCGCGACTCGCCGACGAGGCGGAGGAGGTGTACGCGCTCTTCAACAATAACCGCGACGACTTCGCGCCGAGGAGCGCGCTGATCCTGCGCGGGCTCCTCGACGAGGCGGGCGTGCCCGCCAGCGGCGGGATCGAGCCGCCGCCGACCGAGCTGACGCTCTTCTAGGGCGAGGCAAGCCTCGCCCCTACAATCGCGCGGTGCGGGTGCTCTCGATCGTCCACGACCCGGCCGAGACCGGTGGCGGGGGACTGTTCGAGCGCGTGGTCGTCGAGCGCGGCGACCGGCTCGACCGCTGGGTCGTCGCCGACGGCACCGCGCCCCCCGGCGAGCCGGCCGACTGGGACGCGCTCATGGTGTTCGGCGGAGCGATGCACCCCGACCAGGACGCGGAGCATCCTTGGCTCGGCGGCGAGGTCGCGTTCATCGCCGGGGCTCTCGAGCAGCGGGTCCCGACGATCGGCGTCTGCCTCGGCGCGCAGCTCGTCTCCCGGGCGGCGGGCGCGTGGGTCGGCCCCGCGGAGCGGCCCGAGGTCGGCTGGTTCACCGTCTCCCTGGACGCGGCTGACGACCCGGTGGTCGGCGTCCTCCCGGCGCGGGTCGAGGCGTTCCAGTGGCACTACTACACCTTCGAGCCGCCGGCCGGCGCAGTCGAGCTCGGTGCGAGCAAAAGAGCGCGTCAGGCATACCGGCTCGGCGACCGCACCTGGGCGATCCAGTTCCACGCGGAGGTCGAGCGGCACATGCTCGACCGCTGGTTCGTCGAGGGCGAGAGCGAGCTGCCGAGGCCACTCGCGGAGATCCGGGCCGACACGGACCGGAACCTCGAGACGTGGAACCGGCACGGCACAACGCTCTGCAACGCGTTCCTGGACGAGGCCGCGCGACTGTAGGGGCGGCGAGGCTTGCCTCGCCCCTACGAGGCAGCGCCGGTCTCGGCGGGCAGGTCGGGATCGCGCGACCAGGCGTGCCACGAGCCGACGTAGTTCCGCGCCCGGTAGCCGGCGAGCTCAAGCACGTGCACGGCCATCGCGGACCGACTGCCGGAGTGGCAGTACGCGATCACCTCCGTTCCCTGGGGCTCGCCGACGAGCGAGCGAACGCCCTCGACGTCCGCTGCCTCGAGGAGGACTGCGACGTCGAGGTGTCGCGCGCCGGGAATCCGGCCGGGCCGCGGGTCGCACGGAGCGGCGACGTGTCCCTCGAACTCGTCCCGTCGTCGGACGTCGAGGAGGACGAGGCCCGGCTCGCCGAGCCGCCCCGCGAGCTCGCCCGTCTCGACGTCGGTCATGCAGCGAGGCCGGCGATCGTCTCGATCTCCGCCTTGACGGAGGGGCGCTCGGCGCAGCGGTCGACCCACCGCATGACCCGCTCGTGGTCGCCGACGGGAAACCCGAGCTGGTCGCGCAGGCGAAGAAGCCACGGGAGGTACGCGATGTCCGCGAGCCCGAACGAGCCACCGCCGAGGAACGGGGCGTGCTCGACGAGGCCGCCGAGCCGCGCGAGCGCATCGTGGAGCTCCTCGACCGCGCGATCCTCCCCGCGCCGGAACGCGTAGTACGGCTTCCGCAGATCGTCGAAACGGAAGATCACGAGCCGGGCCCAGGCTCGCTCGGCCGGATCGAGCGGGAGGAGCGGCGGCTCCGGGAAGCGCTCCTCGAGGTACTCGTCGATCAGCGCGGACTCGGGCAGGATCCAGCCGCCCTCGTCCAGCACCGGCACGCGGCCGTCCGGCGGGTTGAGCTCGACGATCCACCTGGGGCGGTCGGCGAGGTCGACAGTGATCGTCTCGTACGGGATCCCCTTCTCGGCGAGCACGATCCGCACGCGGGCGCAGAACGGGCAGCGTGGCGCGTCGTAGAGCGTCAGCACGCGCTCATCCCGAGGTGCCCTCCAGGCCGTCGCGCTGGAGGCCGGCGAACCCGTGCTCCGCGCCCTCGAGCCCGAGCACCTCCGCGAGCGTCGCGAGCAGCTCACGCGCGGGCGGCAGGTCACTGGTCGCAGTCGCGGTCCGCGCCACCTCCCGCACACGGTTCGGCTCGGCTCCGGTCAGCCGGGCGAGCACCGTCGGGTTCGCGGCAAGCCCGATCACGTCCCCTGGCGGCAGCGGCCCGTAGAACTCGGGCACGGAGAGGTACTCGTCGACGATCCCGCCGCGGTCGAGCGCGATCATCCGCACGACCTGGTCGACCTCGAGCGCGAGCGTCACGACGATCGCGCCCATCCGTGAAGAGATCTCGCGCGCGAAGCGGAGCAGCGCGGTCGGATCGTCGTCCACCTTCGCGTCATAGACGCTCACCCAGCCGTTGCGCGGGCCGATGACCTCCGATCCCGCGGAGCCGAGCCGCGGCGCGTAGGCACGCACCGCCCGCTCGACGTCGACGACCGCGTCGGTCTGCACGTGCAGGGAGGCGAACGACTCCGCGTGCCGACCCGGGATCAGTCGCTCGCGGAGCGTCTCGAGCGGCGCGACGAGCACGACGCGGTCCTCAGCGAAGCCCCAGTGGCTGTACACCGCGCGCGCGGAGGCGTTGGTCGCGTCGACCTCGAGGTCGAGCTGCTCGACCCCCTGCGCCGTCAACGCCTCGACCGCGGCTGCGACGAGCGCGGTCGCGACACCGTCGCGCCGGGCCTCGGGCACGACGTAGAGATCGGTGAGCTGCCCGATACGCGGGCTTGTCCGCCGCGCGAGCGCGAAGCCGAGCGTGCGCCCCTCGTCCTCCGCGACAAAGGCGAGGCCGGACGCCGTAATCTCGCGGATCTCGGCCAGCTCCTCGTCGTCGCGACGATCGAGGTGCTCCGATGGGGGCACTTCGGTCTCGAACGCTCGCCAGAGCTCCTCGAGCAATGGCGCGTCGTCGGCCGAGGCTGCGCGGATGGTCATGAAGGCGATGTTAGTAGTCCGTTTCAGGGGTACCGGGCCTCGATGCGCCTCTCTATGCTGGAACGACCGGCGGCGGTCATCCCCCTCGGCCGTCGCCGGCCTATTCCTTTCTTCGAGGCGTGGCTCCAGCCGCGCCTTTGCACCCCCGGGGCTAGGGTGACCGATCCTCCCCGACGCCTTCTACGAGCCCGACGGCGACGTCTTCCGACCCACGCCGGCGACGACCGGGCCGTGGAGCGCGGACGCACAGCACGCCGGGCCGCCTTCCGCGTTGCTGAGCCGCGCGATCGAGGCAGCGGCGGGCGTCGAGCCCGGTCAGCAGGCCCGCATCGCGTTCGACATCCTGCGCCCCGTGCCACTCGTCCCGCTGCGGACGCGGACAAGGGTTCTGCGTGGCGGCAAGCGCGTCGAGCAGCTGGAGGCGACACTCAGCGTGGCCGCCGACGGGACCGAGTTGATGCGCGCCCGCGCCTGGCGGTTGCAGGACAGGGCGGTCGAGCTGCCGGACGGTCTCGGGATCCCGGATCCACCGCCGGACGGTCCAGACGGGCTTCCGGAGCATGGTCGGCCGGCGTTCTGGCAGGGCGACGTCGTCTACTGGGACGCGCTCGAATGGCGTCGCGCGGCCGGCGACCTGGAGGTGCCCGGCCCGGCGACCTACTGGACGCGGTTGCGCATCGGCCTCGTCATCGGTGAGCCCGTCACGCCGCTGCAACACCTGCTGGTGATGGCAGATGCGGCGAGCGGCATCTCGTCGACGTTGGACTGGACGCGCTTCGACTTCGTCAACGTCGACTACTCGGTCGCGCTCGAACGCCAACCGGAGGGCGAGTGGCTGGCCATGGACGCCATCACCCGCCCCGGGCGCCGCGGCGTCGGAGTCTGTACGGCGGTGCTCTCGGACGTCACGGGACGGATCGGGTCGTCGAGCCAGACGCTCGTCGTCGCGCCCCGGAACGCCGACGCGCCGCGGGGCGTCCCACCGTCACCCCGCTGACCCGTTTCCGACTTCAGTCCGTGCTCTTCGCCCTGCCGAAGGTCAAGAGCACGTGTCGGACTGAAGTCCGACACGGAGATCAACCGCGCCGGTCGAACAGCGCGTCGAGCGCCGCGTACGCCCCCGCCACCGAGAACCCGTAGACGAGGTGCTTCGCGTAGTCCTTCGCGAGGTCCGAGGGCGCGTACTGCCAGGGCTTCTTGTAGAGCTTCATCGCGGGCAGGACGGTGTAGTCGAACGCCACCACGGTGGTTGTCAGCGCGACCCCGCTGACGACGGGCTGCTTGAACGTCTCCTGGTAGATCCCGTACACCGCGCCCCAGCTCGTACCGAAGAGCCAGTGCATCGTGTTCGTCATCGTGTCTGCCTTCTCGAGCGGCACGTCCTCTTCGAAGACTCCCTCGACGATGCGCTGGCCGACCTGGGCCGGAGGCGGCGCGTCGCTCCAGTCCTTGGGTGGCTGCTCGTCGCCTCCACCGTTGCTCGACAGCTTCACCTCGAGGGCCCGGTAGCCGGTGAAGATCGCGTTTCCGATCACGCCGGCCAGGAGCCCCTGCCCGACGGCCGCCAGCGGCGTCTTCTGGTGCGTGAAGTAGTTGCTCATGCCTCGAGCCTTCCTCGTGGACCCAGCCCTCCAAACCTGTCGACGGCGGCTTCGGGAATGATCGCGGAGTGACCGCGATCCTCGTCACCGGCGGCTGCGGCTTCGTCGGCTCCCACGTCGTGGACGCTCTCGTCGAGCGCGGCGACGCGGTGCGGGTGCTCGACCTGCTCCACCCGCTCGCCCACGACGGTGAGCCCGGATACCTGAACCCCGGGGCGGAGTACGTGTTCGGCGACGTGCAGGACGCTGAGCTCGTGGGGCGATGTGTCCAGGGCGTCGGGGCGGTGAGCCACCAGGCGGCCATGGTCGGACTCGGCCTCGACTTCGCCGATGTCGTCGACTACGTGAAGACGAACGACGTCGGCACCGCGACGCTGCTCCGCGAGCTCGCCCGGCGACCGGTGCCGCTCGTCCTCGCGAGCAGCATGGTCGTCTACGGCGAAGGCCGGTATCGGTGCCCCGAGCACGGGCTCGTGCGACCGGCGCCGCGCGATCGCGAGGCGCTCGAGCGACGCGTCTTCGAGCCTCCGTGCCCCGCCTGCGGCCTGCCGCTGGCAGCGGAGGCCGTCCCGGAGACGGCGCCCCTCGAGCCGCGCAACGTGTACGCGGCGACGAAGGCCCAGCAGGAGCGACTCTGCGAGGCCTACGCGCGTGAGACCGGGGCGGTCGTGACGGCGCTCCGCTACCACAACGTGTACGGGCCACGAATGCCGCGCGACACGCCCTACGCCGGCGTTGCGAGCATCTTCCGGAGCGCGCTGCGCGCCGGCCGGGCGCCGCGCGTCTTCGAGGACGGGCGTCAGCTTCGGGACTTCGTTCACGTCCGCGACGTCGCGGCCGCGAACCTCGGCGCGCTCGACGCGGGGATCGGCGGGGCGTTCAACGTTGCGAGCGGCGAGCCGCACACGATCGGCGAGCTGGCCGCCGGCCTTTCCGCCGCGAGCGCCGGGCCACCGCCGGAGACGACGGGCGAGTACCGGCTCGGCGACGTGCGTCACGTGTTCGCCTCCACCGAGCGCGCGGCGGCCGAGCTCGGGTTCGACGCGAGCGTCTCGTTCGAGGACGGCGTGCGGGAGCTCGCGACAGCGCCCCTGCGCTGAGCGACGCGCACGGCGGCGGCCGCAAGCGCGAGCGCCGGGAGACCGTAGGCGAGGTGCCGGGGCCAGGCGGGGTGTGAGCCGACGCTGATGTGCAGGTAGAGCAAAGGGGCGGTGAGCGCGATCGCGGCGGCAGGGAGGATCACCGGCCCGCTGGCGAGCGGCAGCAACGCGACCGCGAGGAGCGCGTACCACGGGTACGTCGGCGAGGTGAGCACCCACATGGAGGCGAAGAGCGCGAGCGCCGCGCTCACCGGCGTCAGACCCACGATGTCGGGTCGCTGCACGACCAGCGCTGCGAGCCCGAGCAGGAGCCCCGCCGCGAGGACGACGTACAA
>Ga0183260_10002360_pt1 | contig 15623 bp, 15 predicted proteins | sample AntDrymUQ4972206_2_FD_129768 | JGI IMG/M metagenome (GOLD analysis project Ga0183260, IMG submission 129768) | Polar desert sand microbial communities from Dry Valleys, Antarctica - metaG UQ497 (22.06) (version 2) (version 2) | ecosystem: Environmental > Terrestrial > Soil > Desert | place...
CAGGGCGGTCATCAGCTTCGTCGTGCTCGCGATCCCCAGTCGGCGATCGACACGATGCGCCAGCAGCGGCTCTCCCGAACGCGCGTCGACAACGATCGCAGCCGCAGCCGAAACCGGTGGCGCCGCCACGACGTTGGGCGTGCGCGCCGTAGCCGCGGAGACCGTGAGCAGCGCTGTCAGCGCGCCTAGAAGCGCCGCTGCGACGACCTGCGAGCACGCCAACAACCGTCGCCTCAAGCGACTCACGCTCGCGAGAAGAGCGCGCCGGGCATGCACGCGCGCCACCTGATGGCGGCGCGCACAGTCACTCGCGCAGCTTCAGCCTGCGGCCAGATGCGAGCGCCTGCGGATCGACCTCCGGGTTCAGGCTCTGTAGGCGCTCGACGCTCACTCCCGTCTGCTCGGATATGGAGCCGAGCGTGTCGCCGGGCTTCACCGTGTATGTATCCGATCTGAGGTCGCCGTCGGTGCTTGTCGCCGTCGGGGACTCGCTTGTTGTCGCCCCATTCGTCGCTGTCGCCCCATTTGTCGCGGGCGACTCTCGCTCGGCTTGGCGGCCCGAGCTCGGCGCCCGGCGATCGTCCCCGCCCGACCCGGCGACGACGACCAGCACGGCGATCGCAAAGACGACCAGCGCCACAGGCGCCAGGATTCGCAGCGGACTGCGTGTCCGGTCGTCCATCGCCCGCGGGATGGTAGCGGCGCGAAGCAGCCGTTCACCACCCTTGCGCGCGCTTCAGTTGCCCAGCGCCCAACCGCTCGCCCGCAGCTCCTCCGCCGCGGACGCTGCCGCCGCAGCGGGATCGCCGCGGCGCGCGAGGTGGGCGTCGACGATCGACCGCGACGCGGCGATCAGGCCTGCTGCCGGGTGGGGCGCGAACGCGGGCCGTAGCTCGGCGACCCTTCCTCCCTGCGTCCCGACCCCGGGGAGCAGGAAGATCGCGTGCGGCATCAACTCACGCAGGCGACCGATCTGGCCGGCCGCGGTCGCCCCGATCACGGCCCCGACACTCGCGAGCCCGCAGTCCCCGAGCGCGCGCGTGCCGACTGTGTCGACCAGTCGAGCAAAGCGCTCGTGAAGGGGCGCACCGCCGGCCTCAAGGTCCTGAAAGTCCGCCGCGCCACGATTCGACGTGCGCACGAGCACGAAGCAACCGGCCCCGGCGCTGTCGGCAGCGGCGACGAACGGCTCGAGCGAGTCCGCCCCGAGCAGGGGGTTCACCGTGAAGGCATCGGCGCCTAGGCCTGCAACGGGGCCGTATGGACCGGCCGTCTCGCCGACAAGGGCCTGGGCGTACGCATGTGCGCTGACAGGAACGTCGCCACGCTTGCCATCGGCGATCACCAGCAAGCCGTGCTCGCGCGCGACGGCGACCGCGTCCGACAGGGCTAGCCAGCCCGGGCCACCCAGCCGCTCAAAGCACGCGAGCTGGAGCTTGACGGCAACGCACGCCGCGCCGGCGGCTTCGATCGCCGCGCGGCAGTGGCGCGCCACCGAAAGCGCAGTTCGAGCGGCGGTGTGAGCGGAGGTCGGTCGCCCGCTCGCGAGCATCAGCAGATCAGCGAGCCTGGGTCCCGGGCTCGAAGCCCGCTCACCAGCCTCGACAGGCGTCGCCGCTCGTGCGTCGAAGCCGACGTCAGCAGGCGGCGACTCGACCTCGATCGCGCACGGCCAGAGCTTGGCCGGGTCCGGATCGAGGCCGAGTACAAGCTGGCTCCGACGCTCCTCTACGAGCGCCGCGAGCCTGTCCGAAAACTCCATGGCCGCGCCTTCGACGGACTAGTCGGTTGAGTCCGGACCAGCGAACGCGCCGGCGAACGGCACAACGCCCCTCCGTCGCCGGGCGGACCACCCCCCGCTGTCTCGGGGTATGGCTTACCAGCCTCCCTTGACCGACTTCTTCAATGCCGAGCCCGCGCTGAACCGCGGCACCTTGCTCGCCGCAATCTGGATCCGCTCGCCCGTCTGCGGATTCACTCCCTGGCGGGCGCCGCGCTGGGCAACCGAGAACTTCCCGAAGCCGGTGAAGTTCACTTCTCCCCCGCGCATCAGCGTCTCCTCGATGACCTTGAGACTCGCGTCCACGGCCTTTACAGCTTCACCCTTGTCGAGGCCAGATTGCACCGCAACTTGATCCACGAACTCTGTCTTCGTCACCTGCTCCTCCTTACGGGGATTCTCGGACGGCTTGAAGCTAACAGCGGTTTCGGACGGCGTCCGTGAAAAACCCGCATTGAAAGCGGGCGCGAGCTCACCACACGCCGCAGTTTGCGTTCTTTTCCCGCGCTGCCGGGCAGGGGGTAGGCGGCATGGCGAGGTCCGCCATCCGGATCGAGGTGCCCCCGGACGGCGATACGGTCGCGCGGGTCAAGGTCCCCCGACGGCGCGATCGATCAGGCGCTCAAGATCCGGAGACGGCCATCTCGGCCAAGAGCACTGGCGCCGCCCTGACGCTCCCGCCGAAGGGGACCCAGCGGCTCTCGGAGCCGACCGCCGCAACGGCTCGGAGCATCGATACGAGATCGCTCGCGATCGTGAACTGACGGACCGGTCCGGCGAGCTCTCCGCCCTCGACCAACCGGCCGCTGGCGCCAACCGAGAATGTCCCGGAGACCGGATTGACACCCGAGTGCAGGCCAGCCACATCCGTCACGTAGAGCCCGTTCCCGGTCCGCGCGACAAGGTCGTCGAAGGGCGCGGTACCGGGCTCGACCACGAGGTTCGCCGGACCCACCGACGGCGGGCTGCGATACGAGCGGCGGCTCGCGTTCGACGTGGTCGCACGCCCAGCCTTGCGGGCGCTACGAGCGTCGAACAGAAAGGTTCTCAAGCGACCGCCCTCGATCAAGGGCGTCCTGCGGCGCGCCGACCCTTCGCCATCAAACGGAGCGCTGGCAAGGCCGGCCGGATCGACTCCATCGTCGGCGAGCTGCAGCGCCGCTGTCGCAATCTCATCTCCCTCGCGATCCGCAAATGGCGAGCGGCCACGCTGGACCGCATCGGCCGAGAGCATCGCGCCGATGTAGCCGATGAACGCGGCCGCCACAAAGGCATCGAGCAGCACCGGGCAATGGCGGCTCGCGGGCTTGCGCGCTCCGGTGAGCGCCGCGGCGCGCTCGGCCGCCTCGCATCCGATCGCCGCGGGGTCGAGCGCGGCCGGACCGCGCCCCGTACCGATGCCCTGGCCGGTCATAAGCTCCGAGCCCTCGCCCGCGAACGCTGACGCGTATGCCCAGGCCGACGTCCGCTCGTAGGCAGCGCAGAACCCACTCGAGTTCGCTAGGGCAATCCGCTCCTCTTCGTCGGCGTAGACGGCATCCTCAACCTGCGACACCGCTGGGTGGGCACGTGCGACCCGTTCGATCGTCACGGCCAGGTCGACCTTCCGCTCGGTCGGCCAGCTGCCGACGTCGGAGGAGCTGAGACCCTCGACCGGCGTCGCGCCGCACTGCTCGGGCAGACCCTGGTGCTCATCAACGTCGACCGCGACCGCGGCGGCATGGGCCGCGCTGGCAAGGGCAGCGATCCCACCCGCGCTCAGATCCGTGCCGGAGGCGTAGCCGACACGGCCAGCGCTGAACGCGCGGACGCCGAGGCCGCGGCTGGTTGCGTCGGTAAGGCTCTCGACCGCTCCCTGATAGACGCGGATCTGGCGACCGGTCGACTCCTCGCTCCAGGCCTCGGCATCGTCGGCCCCAGCGGAGAGGGCAACCTCGACCGCCCTCAAGGAGACCTGCTCGAGGTCGACCGGGGCCTGGGCCAGACGCGCGCCGGTCACCTCGCCGTACCGCCCACCGTCAAGGCGCGGATGCGCACGTGCGGCTGACCCACCCCGGCGGCGACATGCTGGCCGCCCTTGCCGCAGTAGCCAGTCGCGATCGCCAGATCATCGGCGATCCCGTCGATCGCCCTGAGCGCCTCGAGGCTGTTGCCGATCAACGTGGCGCCGCGGACCGGGGCGGCCACCTTTCCGCGTTCGATCAGGTACCCCTCCGATACGCCGAAGACGAAGTCGCCAGTGGCCGGCTCGACCTGGCCGCCCCCAAACGAGACGGCGTAGAGGCCCCTGTCGGTGTCCGCGATCAGCTCTGCCGGCGTCGCGTTGCCAGCCGCGAAGTAGGTGTTCGTCATCCGTGGCTGTGGCAGATGGCGAAACGACTCACGGCGGCCGTTTCCAGTCGAGCTGACGCCATCCTTGCGCGCGCGGACGAGATCGTAGAGGTAGGACGTCAGGCGCCCCTCGTCGATCAGCTGGGTCATCTGAGTGGGCGTTCCCTCGTCGTCGATGCCGTCACTGCCCCAGGCGCCTGGGACACGCCCATCGTCGTACGCGGTGACGAGCGGCTCTGCGACCTGCTCGCCCAGCCTGCCGGCGTAGACGCTCGCACGCTTCTGGATCGCGTCGGCTTCGAGGCCATGGCCGACGGCCTCGTGCAGCAAGACGCCTCCAAAGCCGCTGCCCACCACCACCGGCATCGGGCCACTCGGAGCGTCAACAGCATCGAGCAGGGTAAGCGCCTTACGCGCTGCCGCAGCGGCGACCTCCTCCGGGCGGTCGTCGACCAGATCGAACCCCGCGTGTCCTCCGCGCGTCTCGCTGCCGGTCTCGCGGCGATCGCCGCGAGAGGCAACGACCTGCGTCCCCAGCCGCACGCGCGTGCGATCGTCGGCGGCGGCCAAGCCATCTGAGTTGAACACCTCGACCCTTTGTCTGACCTCAACGTAGCTGACCGTGACCTCGGTTACTCCAGGTCCGGCGGCACGCGCCCGTGCGTCGCAAGCACGCAGAAGGTTCGCCTTCCGCTCCGTCGTTACGTCGCCAGGCCGACGACCGATCTCGTAGCCACGCGTGGGCTCCGGCGAGCGAAGGGCCAACCGCGGGCGGAGGCTCGCCGTCAGCGAGCGCGCAACCGCCTGGCCGATGCGGAGGATGTCTTCCTCCGCGAGCCCGTCGACGTGGGCCAGGTAGGTCGCGTCACCGTCGACGACCCGCACCGACACCCCGCGCTCACGGCCGCTCTGGGAGCGCTCGACACGACCCTTGTCGAGCGACAGCCCAAAGCTCTCGCCGTCCTCGGCGTAGAGCTCTGCAAAGTCACCGCCGCGCGCGAGCGCCAACTCGATCGCCCTTGCCGCGAGCTCTGGCGCGACAAGCGTCACTCGCTGGCGACGTGGGCGATCATCCGCTGAGCCAGCTCGACAACGCGGTCACAGCCGGGAGCGTCGCTGGAGAGCAGGCGCGGAGCACCGGTGCTGTCGTAGAGGACGACGCGCGGCTCGTGACTGCGCTTGCGTCGCGCAGCGGCCGCAACGGAGTCCGCCAGCACGCCGACCGTGCGGCCGAGGAGACCACGCGACTCCTTCATGAGCTCACGGGCTCGAGGTCTGCCAGCACGCTGCGAAGGTCATAGAACATCAGCGACGAGAGCGCGAAGCGCCCCGCCACGACAGCGAGCGTGCACCCGACGCCAGTCGCACCGCCGGCTCGGCCCTCGGCGGGCTGATCGTGAAGAGCAGCGCGCGTGGCTTCGATATCGACGGTGGGCCTCGCCGAGCCAGCACGATCGCCGCCGGCTTGGCGAACGGCGAACACGACGCCGCGGCCGGTCGATACCTCGATCTGCTCGACCGGCGGGTACTCGGACGACCCAGCCGCCTGGTCCGCGGCCTCGAGCAACTCCAGCGCCAGCCTCGCAAGCCCCCGCGAGCGGTCAGCGTCGTCAGGCGTGCCGGCCACCAGCGAGCCGTTGTCGTCAAGCAGGACGGCGGCGCGAATATCAGTCGACAGCTCGCTGAGGTAGCGGAGCGCGAGCGAGGGTGTCAATGCGGGCTTGCTCAACGGCCAGGCACAATAGCGGCGTGCCGCTCTCGAGAATCTCGTGGCTCGTCACCGTCGCAGCGTGCGCGATCTCGGCGCTGCTGTTGCTGCTCAACGGCTACGTCGGCTACTCGGGGGTGCTGGTGGCCGTCGGCCTCGCCGCCGCCGTCAACCTGCTCGACCGGCCACGAAGCTAGCCGGTCACCGGATTGTCGGGCTCAGGACGATCTGCCGTCATCTCCGGCTCGAGGTGGATCAGCACATCCGCGTCGCCGACGCGCGCGCGAACCTGTCGCTGCAGCTCATGGGTCAGCTCATGCGCGCGCTCGAGCGTCGTGCCGGCCCGAAACTGAACGTGCACGTCGACGTGACGGCGGCTTCCGCCGCGACGCGCTCGCAGCTTGTGAAAGCCGGTCACCTCGGCACCGTGGGTCTCGAGACCGGCCCGGATCGCTTCGAGCTCCTCGGCCGGCAACGCCTCGTCGACGAGAACACGTGAAGAGCGGCTGAGGATCTTGATACCCGCGTAGACGATCGCGCCAGCGACGATCAGCGCGGTGACCGAGTCCAGCTCCTGGATGCCCGTCAGCTGAACGAGCCCAAGCCCGACGAACACGCCAAGCGAGGTGAGCACGTCGGTGCGCAGATGTGCCGCATCCCCTTCGAGGGCGGGCGAGTCCGTCAGTCGCGCCTGACGATAGAGGTAGGTCGAGACGGCCAGGTTGACGAACACCGAGAAGCCGATCACGCCCATCCCGAAGCCGAGCGACTCAACGTCGACAACGTCGACGAGCCGTTGTACCGAAACGAATATGATCGTTCCCGCCGCGACGAGGATCAGCATTCCCTCGACGGCGGCCGCGAGGTTCTCGAGCTTGGCGTGCCCGTACATGTGTGAATCGTCCGCCGGCTCGTCCGCCTTGCGGATCGAGAAGTAGGCGACGAACGACGCGAGCAGGTCGATCGCCGAGTGGACCGCCTCGGTGATTATCGCGATCGATCCAGTGACCGCGCCGGCGATCAGCTTGAGGACGATCAGCGTCGCATTGGAGGCGATCGAGATCGTCGCGGCGCGCATCTTGAGCGAGTGGCTCTCCGGTCCCGTCAGCCGAACCGGGGCGGGCCCGGACCGGTCGAGGCGACTTGCGCGGCTTGGCTGATCCGTCATCGCGTCTGCGGACCGCTCTCGAGCCAGTCAAGAAAGAGCCGCGCGGCGCGCCCCCGATGACTGATCGCGTCCTTCTCGTGCGCGGCCAACTGCGCCATCGTGCGCCCGTCGCCGTCGCCGTCGCCGGCTGGGATGAACGCCGGGTCGTATCCGAAGCCATCGGTACCAGCGGGCTCGATCGCCAGGCGACCCTCGCAGCGCGCTTGGAAGCCGCGTAGCTCGCCGCCAGGAGTCGCGTACGCGAGGGCACATACGTAGGCGACCCTCCGATCGTTGTGGAGGGCCAGCTCCTCCAGCAGCTTGGCGAGGTTGAGCTCGTCGCTCGCGGTCTCCCCCGCGTAGCGGGCCGAGCGGATCCCGGGGGCACCGCCTAGCGCAGTCGCCTCGATACCGGAGTCGTCAGCGATCGCGGGCATGCCGGTCGCGCGCGCCGCGGCGCGAGCCTTCGCCGCGGCATTCTCCGCGAACGTCGAGCCGGTCTCCGGTGGTAGAACGACGCCGGCCGGCAGATCGAGCAGCTCATGCGGCGCGAGCAGCCTGGCAAGCTCGCGATGCTTATCTGCGTTGCGCGAGGCGAGCACGAGCTTCATACCGACAGAGGATCACTACATCCCGGTCGGGAGTCCGCCGGTCACCTCGGCCTGCATGCGACGAAGGCGCTCGATGCCCAGCGACGCAAGGCCGAGCAGATCGTCGAGCGAAGCCCGCGAGAGGGGCGTGCGCTCGGCGGTCGCCTGAACCTCTACAAGCCCGCCGTCACCCGTCATGACGACGTTCATGTCGACCTCCGCCGCCGAGTCCTCGCGATAGTCGAGGTCCAGCAGGCCGGTGCCGCTGACCACCCCGCAGGAGACGGCCGCGACCGACTGCGTCAGCGGCAGGCGCGTGAGCGTCCCCGCCCGGACAAGCTGTGCCAGCGCAAGCTGGAGCGCAACGTAGCCGCCCGTGGTCGCAGCGCAACGGGTGCCGCCGTCGGCCTCGAGCACGTCACAGTCGACGTAGACGGTGCGCCTGCCGAGCGCCTCGAAGTCGACGACCCCGCGCAGCGAGCGGCCGATCAGACGTTGGATCTCCACCGTTCGACCGTCCTGCTTCCCGCGCGTCGCGTCGCGCTGCCTGCGCTCGCCGGTCGACGCAGGCAGCATCCCGTACTCGGCGGTCAGCCACCCGCGCTGACGCGCGCCGAGCCACTTCGGGACCTCTTCCACGATCGACGCCGTACAGATCACGCGCGTTCCGCCGATCGCGATCAGCGCGGAGCCCGCCGCACTGGCCACGAAGCCGGGTACCACCGAGATCGGCCTCAGCTCGTCGGCAGCGCGTCCATCGGCCCTCATCGCAGCGACCGTGGAGCAGGATTCGCAGCGATCGCGTTGCGCTTGGCCGCTGAACGGCGCGCATCCATTCCCGGCACCTGAGCTTGGACTGTCACGGGCCCATGTTGGCACGGGCCCGCGACAGCCGTGGTTAGAAGACGACTTTTGCCACCGCGTCCTTGATCTTGCCGATCAGCATGTCGCCGAGTCCGTTGCCTTGGTTGGTCTTGAAACCCTTCATCGCCGTGACGACCCCGGCCATCACGAGCGCGACGACGAGTACAAGCGCCACATACTCGACCGTTCCCTGGCCGTTCGCCTGGCGAAGTCGTTGGCCGATCCGAGCGAGCTCTGCGTGGACGTAGCCCATAGCGCGATACATGGTGACCTCCCGGGTCTCGATGCTGGATGGCCCTGATGTTCGGGGGGAGCGCGTCACCGCTCCAGGCGCCGCGGTGACAGGACGCCACCGCGGACGTGACAAGGACGGCTGTCTGCGGGAGTAGCCTGCGCCACCCGTGCGGGTCCTCGTAGTGACCAACATGTACCCCTCAGCGACGCGCCCCGAGAGCGGCGTGTTCGTTCACGACCAGGTCGAGGCGTTGCGGGCAATCGGCGACCTCGAGGTCGTGCTCTTCACTTTCCGCCCCCACGGCCCAGCCAGCTACGCGCGCGCAGCGCGTTCGCTGCACAGACGCTTTCGCGGCGAGCGCTTCGACGTTGTCCATGCCCACCAGGGCCTCGCCGGCTGGACCGCACTCGCCGCGCCGCGAGCCGCGCATCTGCTGACCTTTCACGGCACCGACCTCATCCATCCCCTCGCTGGCCCCCTCTCGCGTCTGCTTGCGAGGGTTGTCGACCTTCCGGCGACGGTCTCCGCGGAGCTGGCACGCAGCGACCCGGGCGGCCTCCCGGGCGCCGGGCGGCGAAGGCGCGTCGCGGTCCTTCCCTGTGGGGTCAACCTCGCGAGATTTCGGCCGAGCGACCGGCTGGCGGCGCGCCGGCGGCTGGAGCTAGACCCCGATGGCCGCTACCTGCTCTTCCCGGCGGACCCCGCGAGGAGGGAGAAGCGGTACGAGCTTGCTCGCGAGCTCGCAGACGCCGCCGGCGACACCACCATCCTCAGCTACAGGCACACTGCCCCAGCCGACGCTGCCACCTACGTCAACGCGGCGAACGCCGTCGTTGTGACATCCCAGCGCGAGGGCTTCGGGCTCGCTGTGCTCGAGGCGCTCGGCTGCAACGTTCCGGTGCTCGCCACACCCGAGGGAATCGCGCCACTCGCACTGGCCGGGATCGATGGCACGCTCTGCGCCCCCTTCAGCCTCGAGACGTGGCTGCCAGCGGTCACGACGCACCTCGAAGACTCCGACCCCCGGATCGATGGGCGCGCCAGGGCAGGGCTCTTCGAGAGCAATCGCATGGCAAAGCGCGTCCAGCTCGCCTACCGCGCACTCGCCGCTGACGTGGACGAATCAGGGCTTCGGTAGCGCTACGGTAGGGGTCAACGGTGTCGGTAGACGCGAGCACAGACATGCTGCGCAGCGATGTGACTGTCGTCGGCGCCGGCGCAGCTGGCCTCTATACGGCGCTGGTCGCCGCCAATGCGGGGGCTCGCGTCACACTGATCTCGCGCTCCGCGCTTGCCGAGTCGGCTAGCTACTGGGCGCAGGGCGGCATTGCGGCCGCGCTCGCCGCCGACGACTCGGTCGACCGCCACCTCACTGACACGCTCGCAGCCGGTCGTGGCAGCGCGCGCGTTAGCGCGGCTCGCGTCCTCTGCCAGGAGGCGCCCGAGCGAATCCGTGAGCTCGCCGACCTCGGCATCGCGTTCGATGTCAACGACAGCGGTGGGTTTCTGCTCGGCCTTGAGGGTGGGCACGCGACACGCCGAGTCGCGCATGCGGGGGGGAGCGAGACGGGGCGACGGATTACCCAACGCCTGTCCGAGCTCGTCATCGCACACGAGCGGATCGACGTGCTCGAGCGGACGACCGCGAGCGAGCTCTGGCAGGCCGGCGAGCGCTGCGTCGGGATCGCGGCCGAGCGTGCGAGCGGGCAGCGAATCTCAGTGCTGAGCGCCGCGACCGTGCTCGCAACTGGCGGCGCCGCGGCTCTTTGGGAGCGAACGACGAACCCGCCAGGGGCAATCGGGGGCGGGCTGACGCTCGCTCTCGCCACGGGAGCCGCGCTCGCCGATCTCGAGCTGGTCCAGTTCCATCCCACGGCGCTGGTCTCTGACAGCGGCCTTGACGGCTTCCTAATCACCGAGGCGATCCGCGGCGAGGGCGCCGTGTTGTTGAACGGCGCAGGGGAGCGCTTCGTCGACGAACTGGCCCCTCGCGACCAGGTCTCTCTTGCAATCGAGCACGTCATGGAGGCGGGCCGCAATGGCAGGGCGGCGGTCATGCTCGACATGCGCGCGGTCGCGCTCAACCGCTTCTCGAACGTGGTCGAGACGTTGCGTCGAGCCGAGCTTGACCCGCGTCGCGATCTTGTTCCAGTTGCCCCGGCCGCGCACTACACGATGGGGGGAATCGTCACCGATCTCGACGGTCGCTCCAGTATCGGCGGCCTCTACGCCGTCGGTGAGTGCGCCTGTACCGGCCTGCACGGGGCCAACCGACTTGCCTCCAACTCGCTTGCCGAGTGCCTGGTATTCGGTCGCCGCGCCGCGAGCGCCGCCCTCGGCGAGCCAGCGCCTGTCACCGAGCCCGGACTTCCTCCAGCCGCGGCTCCATCGCCCCCGCCGACCCGCGCAACCAGGAACGCCCTCTGGCGCCTCGCGGGAATCGAGCGGACCCCCGAAGGCCTGAGCGAGCTTCTGCGCGACGAGTCACCGCTCGCCCGATCGATCGCGGCGTCGGCGCTCGCACGTGCCGAGAGTCGCGGCGCCCATCAGCGTCGCGATCGGCCCGACGCCGATCCCAGCCTCGACGCGATGCACGCGGTTGTCGGCAACGACAGCACCCCGGCGTTCGAGCTCTGGCGCTAACGCAATAGACCCGCGCGCCAGCCTGCGCGATCTGCGCTCGAAACGATCAGGCCACCTATGGCCGCGCCGGCGGTCCGATCGTCATCTCGCCCTCGCCGACGAGCTCCTCGCGCCGGCGCGCGGCGACCGGGCCGGCCTCGGCGGCGCTGGCTTCGCCCTCTTTGCCGCCGGCTTCGTACCGGTAGCGGCTGGCTTCGCCCTGTTCGCCGGAGAAGCGGAGGCACCCCTCACCGACCCAGCCTTCGGCTTCGAGGACGAGTTGCCGCTTGCCGCCCTTCGGGACGCGCCGGCGGGCGGCTTGGAAGCGGACCGCCGCACTGCGCTGCTCTTGCGCGCGGCCGGCTTAGCCGCCGCCACAACCGACGAAGAGCGCGTCGACGAGCGCTTTGGTGCCGACGCGGACTTGCGCGCCGCACCCTTGCGCTCGACGGCGGGTATCTCGGCCTGGGCAACGGCCTTGGTAAGCGTCGGTATCAGCTTGGCCAGGAAGCCAGCCATCCGCTCCTCCTCGCGCAGGATGGCGCGGGCGAGCTTGGCGGTCTGCTTGTCGCCGACGGCATCGGACAACGTTCCGATCGCCGTGTATGTCGCGATCTCCTCCGCCTCGTTCGAGTACTCGGTCTTGGCGTTCTTCAGCAGCTTCTCCTCGTCGCCGGTACCACGAAGCGCGTGCAGCGGTCCCTGCGCGAGCGCGGCGGCCTTGTTCGCGGCGCCCTGAACCTTCTGCGCCGCGTCGCTGACGGCGGCGGGGCCCGGAAGCGCGACCGTCTCGGCCTTACCTCCGAGCTGCTTGATCCTGCGCTGGACCTCACGAGCGTGTGACTTCGTCTCCTTGAGGTGCTGCTGCAGGCGCTTCTTGTACGGCGGGCGCGTAGTCATCGCGATATGGGCCTGCAGTGTCGTCTCGAGCTGGCGCTCATGGCCGTAGGCCTCGTTGAGATACTGAATCAGCTTGGCGTCGCGGGTGTTTGGTTCGGCCACCTTTGGGGTCCCTTCTCTCGATTGATCGCAGCAGAGTGATTACCCAGCTTCGCGGGTTTGTAGGCACGCTGGCTAGTCGGCGGACGCCGCTCGATCGGGTGGGCGGACGATAGCGTGATCGCGATGCAGCTCGGGGTCGACGTCGGAGGAACCTTCACGGACGCGGCGCTCGTGACCGGCGATCGGCTGTTCACGGCGAAGGTCGCGACGACGCCGCGAGACCAGTCCGATGGCGTCATCGCCGCGATCGAGCTTGTCCTGAGCCGCGCCAACGCCGACAGACGAGACGTCGAGCGCTTCGTCCACGGAATGACGGTGGGCACGAATGCGCTGCTCGAGGGAAATGTCGCGCGCACCGCGTTGCTCGCCACCGAGGGGTTCACCGACCTCGAGGAGCTCGGTCGCCAGGCGCGTGCCGCGCTCTATCGACTCTGTCAAGGTCATCCGGCGCCGCTCGTCCCGGCGCAGTTGCGCGTCGGAGTGCGCGAGCGGATGGGGCCGCACGGCTTGCTCCAACCGCTCGACGAGGGAGCCCTCCGGGAGTCGATCGATTCCCTGCTAGAGCAGGACATCGAGTCGGTGGCGGTATGCCTGCTCTGGGGCTTCCGCCACCCCGAGCACGAGCGTCGCGTCGCTCAGCTCATCGCTCGCGCGCGGCCGAGCCTCCATGTGTCCACGTCGCACGAGACGGCGGCCGTCTTTCGTGAGTACGAGCGCTGTGTCACCACCCTGGTCGACGCGGCCCTCTCGCCGCTGCTCTCGCGCTATCTCGAGCGGCTCAGCGAACGTGCGCGCGAAAGCGGCTTGCCCGATCCCGAGGTCATGCTCTCTGGGGGCGGCGTGCTCGAAGCCGGCGCCGCTGGCCGACACGGATCGTGGACTGTCCTGTCGGGCCCCGCCGCCGGCGCCACCGGCGCTGCCTGGGTAGCGGCCGCCTCCGGCCGGGGGGCCGACGCAGTCTGCCTAGACATGGGAGGTACCTCGTGCGACGTCTCGGTGACGAGCAGCGGCCGCGTTGCCGAGACCGGCGGCCGCGAGGTCGGCGGCCGCGCGCTGGTCCTTCCGATGGTCGACGTCCACACCATCGGCGCGGGCGGCGGAAGCCTTGCCTGGCGCGATGCCGGCGGAGCGCTGCGCGTCGGGCCACGATCAGCGGGTGCCAGGCCGGGGCCGGCCTGCTACGGGTTCGGCGGCGACCAGCCGACCGTCACCGACGCAAACCTGGTGCTCGGCTACCTCGACCCCGCGACTCCGCTCGCGGGAGACATCGTCCTCGACCGTGCCCGCGCAGAGCAGGCGATCGGAGCGCTCGCGGACGAGCTTGAGCTGTCGATGGCACGAGCCGCCGCGGGTATCGTGGAGATCGCCAGCGCGGAGATGGCGCGCGCCGTGCGCGTGATGACGGTCGAGCGCGGAGTCGACCCACGCGAGCTCATGCTGCTTGCCTTCGGGGGCGCCGGCCCGCTCCATGCGACGGCGATAGCCGAGGAGCTCGAGATGCCACGGGTACTCATCCCGCACTCCTCCGGCGTGCTCTCGGCGCTCGGGCTGATCGTGTCCGAGCGACGCCGTGACCTCGTCGAGAGCGTGCTGCTGTCGGGCGCTGATCTGACCTGCGAGGCGATCGGCTCAGCCGTGTCTCGGCTGATCGTGTGCGGGCGCGGCGCGCTCGCACAAGCCGGGGTCAGCGGGCAGCCGATCGAAGCGCGTGCGGCCTACGACCTGCGCTACGCCGGCCAAGCGTTCGAGCTGACCGTCTCCGCCGGGCAGCGGCCCGATCCAGCCGACTTGCGAGCGCGCTTCGACGCGGCTCATCAGAAGCGCTACGGCTTTGCCGATCCCGACGCCGAGCTCGAGCTCGTGACGATTCGCCTCGCCGTCGCCTCGCCGGGCGCGGATCTGGGCTCAAGCCTCGCGGGCGCCGCGGAGGAGGCACTCATGTCCACTCGCGCAGCGGCCGAGGGAGCCGTGACCGCAGGCAGCGCGGATGCGGAGGAGGGTCGGCTATCCGCGCGGCCAGCGCTCTTCGACGGCGCCACGGTCGAGTGCGCGGTCCTGCGCGGTACCAGCGGGACCGTCTCCGGGCCCGCGATCTGGGATCTGCCCGAAGCCACACTGGTCGTCCGTCCCGGGTGGGTCGCTGGGGCACGAGACGACGGGACGATCCTGGTCGAGCGGCGCTGATGGATCCGATCACGCTGCGCGTGCTGCTGGGCGCCCTGGGCGCGAGCTGTGACGAGATGGGGGTCGTCTTGATGCGCGCCGCGCATTCGTCGAACATCACCGAGCGCCGCGATGCCTCGACCGCGATCTTCAACGCCCACGGAGAGATGGTCATGCAGGCCGAGCACATCCCCGTCCACCTCGGTGCGATGCCGGCGGCGGTCGCCGCGGTCCTCGACGAGGACCACGGCCCGGGCGACGCCTGGGTCCTGAACGACCCCTACCGCGGCGGGACACACCTTCCGGACATCACCGTCGTCTCGCCGGTGTTCGTCCAGGCGGAGCTCGTCGGGTTCGCCGCCAATCGTGCACACCACGCCGACGTTGGCGGCCGCTTTCCCGGAAGCATGCCGGCAGGATCGCGGACGCTGGCAGACGAGGGCATCGTCATCCCACCGGCTCGGCTCGCTCGCGGCGGTCAGCTCGACCTGGAGCTGCTTGACGGGATCACGTCCCAGATGCGAGGGCGTGCCGAGCGCCGGGCCGATCTGCGCGCCCAAGTCGCTGCAAACGGGGCGGGGATCGCGCGCTTGCAGGCGCTCAGTGCACGCCATGGGACAGGCCTCGTTCGCGACGGGATGCGCGCGGCACTCGACTACGCTGAGCGACGAACCAGGGCCTGCATCGGGGTGCTCCGTGACGGCGAGCGCTACGCCACCGACATCCTCGAGGCCCGCGACGGAGACCTCGTCCTACAACTGCGCGCAACGATCGCCGGAGACGAGATCACGCTCGACTTCGGCGGCTCGGCTGCGCAGCATCGCGGCAATCTCAACTGCCCGCTCGCCGTCACCCTGTCGGCGTGCTATTTCGCCGTCAGGGTCCTGACCGATCCGGATATCCCCGCCTCCGCGGGGGCCTACCGTCCAATCCGAGTCATCGCTCCAGAGCGCTCACTGCTGAACGCGCGCCCGGAAGGCTCGCTGCCGGCCGACGCACCGGCGGTCGCAGCCGGCAACGTCGAGACGTCCTCACGTGTGGCGGACCTCGTCCTGGCAGCGTTTGGTCGCGCACTCGGCCAGGGAACGATGAACAACCTGACGCTCGGCAACGACCGATTCACGTACTACGAGACCCTTGCTGGCGGCCAGGGTGCGTGCCCTGACGCCGACGGGCCGAGC
>Ga0183260_10002361_pt1 | contig 15621 bp, 18 predicted proteins | sample AntDrymUQ4972206_2_FD_129768 | JGI IMG/M metagenome (GOLD analysis project Ga0183260, IMG submission 129768) | Polar desert sand microbial communities from Dry Valleys, Antarctica - metaG UQ497 (22.06) (version 2) (version 2) | ecosystem: Environmental > Terrestrial > Soil > Desert | place...
GATGTGGCGTGTCGCCTCGACACCGCTCATGCCCGGCATTTTCAGGTCCATCACGACGATGTCGGGTGCGACTTCCCTCACGAGGCGGAGCGCCTCCGAGCCGCTCGCGGCCTCGGCCACGATCTCCACGCCCTGCTCCTCGAGCAAGTTGCGCAAGCCGGTGCGAAAGAGGTCGTGATCGTCGACGAGAAGCACGCGCAGCGCCTGCTCTCTGACGTTCTCGCTCGTCGCAGTCTCGTTCAGTCGGGGCATCCTCGGTTGGGTCGGAGCCGAGAAGCCTACAACCGAAAGGGTCTTTGGGCCGCGGAGCGGCCCCTTCAGGGATCTTTTGCGCGCTGGGCATCCGCTTCTGCGGATGCTCAGCTTGCGCTGCTAATGCAGCGTAATCGTGATCGTGCGGCGGCCCCACTGCAGCGCCTGCGAGGTCGACGAGAACCAGAGGTCGATAACGTTTCCGTGCACCGCGCCGCCGGTGTCGGCGGCGATGCCCTCGCCGTAGCCGGGGATCGTTAGCCGCGTCCCGAGGGGGATCACGGACGGATCGACCGCGACAACCCCGGGCGCGGTCTGGACGCCGGTCGCGGTTCGCCCTCGCAGGGCATAGCCCGTGGCGCTGACGATGATCGTCCGGCCGCTCGTCGCGACCGGCGCAGGGGCGGCTGTGGGTACAGGTGCCCCGATGACGGCCGTCGGAACCGGTGTAGCGGTGGTCGAGATCGCCGTAGACCGTGTCTCCGCGTTTCGCGCCTGAGCTTCGATCGAAACGATCCGCGCCGCATTGAGACCCTGCCGGTGGCGCAGGCTTGCCACGAAGCGCCCGCGCATCCCGGCCGCCTCCGCGAGCGTGCGGGCGCGGGTCGCCGCCCCAGCCGCGAGCTGCGCCAGCTCCGTCTCGCGGGCGGCGAGTCGCGCGTCGAGCGCACCGAGCCTCTTCCTCGCCGAACGCACCTGTTCGATGATCCTGCTGTTGTCTCCGGCGGCACGGCTGAGGCTGTCGAGCCCCGTCAACGCCTCCTCGAGCGACCCCGCGCCCAGCAAGATCGCGAGTGGATCGGCCTGGCCCGGGTGCTCGTAGAGAGCGCGGACGAGCTCGGCGAGTCGCGACTCGGAGCTCCGCAGCGTGTTCCGGGCGATCGCGAGCTGCTTGCGCGCTGTGGCCCGGTCGCGTGCGATGACCGCTCGCCGCGTTGAAACGCGCTCGACCGCGCTGCGTGCCCGCACCAGCTCCGCCTCGAGGGCGTAGAGCTCGAGCGTGGCGGCGTTCGCCCTCGCCTCGAGCGACTCGTTGCTCGCGCGCAGCGACGGGACTTGAGAGCGCGGGCCGGGGGCGTCTGCAGCTAGCGCGACCGGGACCGAGGCGACCAGCACGAGGCCCGTGAGAACGGCCGCGAGACGGGCCGCATTGTTCGTCGAATGCGTCCGCACGAGGCGCGGACCGTAGCACCTTTGCACAGGCACTGTGGATCCTTTGTGCTTGGTAGGGACGCGCCGTTTTTGGCTTCGTTGAGCCTCGCAGTCGTCTGCCATGCTTGCTAGTGTGCTCAACTTGTGACAAACCTGGTCCCCACCGGGTTGCCGCACTTACCCGAGTCGAAGACCACGTGATCGGTTCGGGTGTGCAAAAGGCCTCGGCCCTCCTCACGCTGCTGGCGGCGATTCTCGTGGCCCTGGCCTTGGCGTCCGTCAAGACCGCCGCCGCGGATCCGAACGTCGACGCGAAGCGGGCCCAGGCCCAGGACGTGCTCGGCCAGATCCGGGAGATCGACTCGCAGCTCTCGCACGCGATCGAGACGTACAACCTCGCGAACGTCAAGCTCGACAAGATCGAGGGCGAGCTGAAGGCGAACGCGCGTCATCTGACGATCGCCCGGTCGAGCCTGCGCAACGCGCAAACCCATCTTTCGGAGCGGCTCGTCGCGCTCTACGTCAACGGTCCTGAGGGGAACACGCTCGAGGTGCTGCTCGGCGCGGAATCACTCGACGACCTGCTGAACCGGCTCGATGCGGTCGAGCGGATCTCGAGCCAAGACTCCCGGGTCTTGCGCGAGGTGAAGAGCTACCGCGCCGAGGTCAAGCAGCGAAAGCTTCGCCTCGACCGCGCCCGGACAGAGCAGGCCCGGGTCGTCGCCCAGAGGGCCGACCAGCGCCGGTCGATCGAAGGGCAACTCGTCGAGCGGCAGCGGATGCTGTCCTCGATCAAGAGCGAGATTGCCAGCCTCCAGGCGGCGGAGCGGCTCCGGCAACAGCGCCTCGTAGCCCAAGCTCGAGCCGCCCGCCTGTCTGCTGCATCGGCGGTGCAGCGCCAAGACGACGCCGAGCTGCCGCAGGCCGTGACGTTCGACACGTTCGACGTAGCCTCGGTCGAGGCGGCGCTCGCCCCCGCTCCGGACGCCCGCTACGGCGGCGTCGTCGGAATCGCGATGCAGTACCTCGGCGTGCCGTACGTGTGGGGCGGCGCCAGCCCGTCCGGCTTCGACTGCTCGGGCTTCCTGATGTACATCTACTCCAAGGTGGGCGTGTCGCTGCCCCACAACGCCGCGATGCAGTACGGACAGGGCAGCGCCGTCTCGAAGGATCAGCTCCAGCCGGGCGACCTCGTATTCTTCGACGGGCTTGGCCACAACGGGATGTACATCGGCGGTGGACAGTTCATCCATGCGCCGCACAGCGGCGACGTCGTGAAGATCTCCAGCCTCTCCGACTCCTGGTACGCGAGTACCTGGGTCGGCGCTCGACGTATCTAGGCACAAGCTGAGCATCCGCGGAAGCGGATACTCATCGCGCGAAGACCCCTGAAGGGGCCGCTTTTCGCGGCCCAAGAACCCTCTCGGTGCGAGGCGTTAGTGGTGGGCGTGGACGACTGCGTGACCCTTGCCGCGCGCGATCAACCAGCGGTTGACCGGATACGCGACGGCGCCGGACGATCTCCATCACGGCGATCGAGAGCGTGTCCGAGGCTAGTGCGAGCGGCGCGGCCGTCGCCAGCGCGAGCCCGCCGCGCAGAAGCGGCACCATCGTTAGCGAGTAGCCGAAGAAGAAGGCGAGCACGATCGCGAGGGCGATCGTCTCGTAGTAGCCCCAGCCGAGGGCGGTGCCGATCACCATGCCGAGGACTTCGCGATCGCGCAGCCGGTGAGGCAGTGGACGGTGGCGCTGAGAGCGACGCGATTCAGGCTCATGCCTGTAAACATATACCCCCTATGGGTATATGTCAAGCACCGGCGGCCTCGTTCAGCGTCGCGCCGGCGTAAAGCTCGCCCAGCTCGATGCCGAAATGCTCCGCGACGACGCGCCGCTTCAGCTTCAGGGTCGGGGTCAGCTCGTCGTCGCCCATCGTGAAGTCGCGCGGGAGGATCGCAAAGCGCTTGATCTGCTCGTAGCGCGAGCGATCGGAATTGACGGCGTCGACGACGCTTTGCATCAGCTCGCGTACGTGTTCGCTCTCTGCGAGCGTCGCGAGGTCACCCGCAATCCCTTGCTCGGCAGCCCATTTCGGCACCTCCTCCGGGTCTAGTGTGATCAAGGCCGCGATGTAGGGCTGCCGGTCGCCGACGACCATCGCCTGGGAGACGTACTTCGACGTCTTCAAGTCGTTCTCAAGATTCTGGGGTGCGACGTTCTTGCCGCCCGCGGTGACGATGATGTCCTTCTTGCGGTCGGTAATCACGATGAAGCCGTCGTCGTCGATCTCGGCGATGTCGCCGGTCCGCAGCCAGCCGTCGGCCTCGAGCACCTCGGCCGTCGCCTCCGGATCTTTGTAGTAGCCCAGGAAAACCGTCTCGCTGCGGAGCAGCAGCTCGCCGTCCTCGGCCAGCTTGACCTCGGTGCCCGGGAGCGGCCGCCCGACGGTGCCGAAGCGGTAGGCCTCGTGCGTGTTCGTTGACGCGGCCGTCGTGCATTCGGTCAGCCCGTATCCCTCGATCAGGAGGATGTCGATCGCGTGGAAGAACTCCGCGATCTCGGACGAAAGGGGCGCGCCGCCGGAGATTGCCAACCGGAGCCGGCCGCCGAGGCGCGCCTTCACCTTCGCGTAGACGAGCTTGTCCGCGAGCCTGTGTTGGGCGGCGAGACCGCGCGGGACCGGCTCGCCCGCGCGGCGCAACGCGCTGACCCGCCGGCCGACTCCGAGCGCCCAGTCCACGAGCTTGCGGCGCGCTCCCGTTGCTTCGTCGAAGCGCGCGACGACCGCCGTGTGGATCTTCTCGTACACGCGCGGAACGCTGGGGAAGACGGTCGGCTTTACCGCCGGCAACGCGCCCGCTACTTGCAGCGGGTCAGGCAGGAACGCGATCCCGTAGCCTACGTATGCGCCGGAGAGGTGCATCAGCCGCCCGAAGTTGTGCGCGAGCGGGAGATAAAGGAGCATCGTGTCCTCGGGGCCGGTGAAGCTCGGGAGGTCGTCGACGACGGCGACCATCGCGTAGTAGTTGCGGTGCGAGATCATGCAGCCCTTCGGCGGGCCGGTTGTACCGGAGGTGTAGATATAGGTGAAGAGGTCGTCCTCCTCGATCGCGTCGCCGGCCTCCCGCAGCGCGTTCGGGTGCTCGGCCGCGTACGCACGGCCGAGGCCGCTCAGGTCGTCGAGGTCCGCGAACGTCAGAACGTGACGGAGGCGTGGGATCCCGCCGCGAGCCTCCTCGACCTTCGCCCGCTGCAGGTCGTCCTCACAGAGCACGCCGATGGATTCCGAGTGGTCGAGGATGTAGCCGGCGTCGCTCGTCGAGCTGTTCGCGTAGATGGGGGCGGCGATCGCGCCGATCGAGCCGAGCGCGAAGTCGAAAAGCGCCCACTCGACCCGGCTCGAGCCCAGAATCGAGAACGCATCTCCCTTGCGGACGCCGAGCGAGAGCAGCCCGTTGGCATAACCTTCCACTCGCTTGGCGGCCTCCGTCCAGGAAAGCTCGCGCCATTCGTCCCCGTGCTGGACGAGGTACGCCGGCGTCTGCCGGCCGGCGGCGATCGCGTCGCGCCACAGCCGCTCGATCGTCCGCTTTCGCTCCATGTGCGCACTTTAAGGAGAAGGGATGCTGACCGATAGGGAGAAACGGTTCGGTCCCTCTACACTTGAAGGTGGACATGCGTACGACGTGGAATGGCTCGATCAGCTTCGGACTCGTCTCGATCCCGGTGGGGCTCGCCCCGGCGACGAAGCCTGCCGCACGCGCCTCGGACGTCTCGTTCCGCATGCTCCATCGCGAGTGCGGCACGCCGGTCAAGCAGAAGCGCTTCTGCCCCCTCCACGAGCGCGATCTGGGTCCGGACGAGATCGTCAAGGGCTGGGAGGTCGCCAAGGGTCAGTTCGTGATCGTCGAGGAGGAGGAGATCGAGGCGCTGACGAGCCAGGACGACTCGCGCTCGATTGAGATCGCGCGCTTCGTCGACGCCGCTCAGGTCGATCCGATCTTCTTCGACCGCACCTATTTCCTCGTGCCCGCTCAGGCGCCCGCGGCGCGGCGGCCGTATGTACTGCTCCTGAACGCGATGCGCGAGACGGGGATGGCCGCGATGGGCCGCTTTGTTCAGCAGGGCCGCGAGAAGCTCTGCCTGATCCGGCCGAAGGGTGACGCGCTGGCGCTCGAGACGCTCTTCGTCTCGGCCGATGTGTATTCGCAGGCAGAGATCGAGGAGGCGGTCGACGAGACGACGGTGAAGAAGCCGGAGCTCGAGCTCGCGCGCCAGGTGATCGTCAGCCTTGCAGGCGAGTTCGACCCGTCCGAGCTCCAGAGCGACTACCGGCACGACCTCCGCACGCTGCTCGAGGCGAAGCTGGCCGGCGAGGAGATCGCGACGCCGGAGCCCGTCGCCGAGACGCCGGTGATCGATTTGATGGAGGCGCTCCGCCGCAGCGTCGAGGAGGCTCAGCAGGCCAAGCAGCCCGCCGCAAAGAAGAAGGCCGCACCGAAGGCCGCGGCGCGTCGCAAGTCCGCTGCGCGTTAGAACACCGGCCGCAATCGTGCTTGAGCGCAGTCGGCCGCGAAGCGGCCCTTTAGGGGTCTTGCGCGATCGGAATCCGCGGGAGCGGATCCGGATCAATGCGCCTGAGGGAGAGCTCCCAGCGCCTCGAGCTGAGCCTGGAAGAGGGTCTTGTCGATCTTGCCCTGGTAGATCGGCACACCTTCCTCGATGCACACGCGGATCACTTCCTGCCGGTCAATGCCGAGCTCCTTCGAGAGTTCGTCGGGCGTCAGGTGGTTCGCCATCGGTCTGCCTCCTTGTCACGCGGCAATGAAAAAGCCCGCTGGGCGCGCTGTGCTTTTCAACTACACAGCTGCTGCGCTCAGGCGGGCTCTCACATCGCACGCTCGGTGTTGTTCGTGGGATCAACGGGCCCACGTCCCAAAAGTTGCCATGGTCAGCGGAGGATACTGTCCACGGATGACGTCTGCAACGCTCGAGACGCGGAGGGCGGGATCGCTGCGGTACCACGTCGGCGGCGAGGGGGAGCCGCTGCTCTTGCTCCACGGGCTGGCCGGTTCGACCGGTAACTGGGTCGAGCTGTTGCCGGACCTGGTGAGGCGTTACCGGGTCATAGCGGTCGATCTACCGGGGCATGCGGGGTCCGGGCGTCTGCCGCGTGGCGCGTCGACTGCCGACTTCGCCGCCGTCGCAGCGGGGGTGCTCGAGACGGAGGCGCCGGGTTCGGCGCTCGTTGCGGGTCACTCGTTCGGCGGCCTCGTCGCGCTCCGGCTCGCGCAGAGCCGACCCGAGCTCGTGCGCGGGCTCCTGCTCGTCTCCCCGGCCGGGATCGCGACCGCAACGCGAGTCGCACGGGCGATCGCGCTCGCCTCGACGACGATCCGGCCGGGTCGCCTGGTCGCTCCGCTCCGCCACCGCTACGCCGAGCAAAGCTGGTACCGCAGGGCCCTTTTCCGGCCGTGGTTCGTCTCGGACGCCGTCGCGCTGACGCCTCGGGCGACGCTTGGCCTGCTCGACGCGCAGCGCGAGCACGAGGATACGAAGACCGCCGCCCGGGCGATGGTCGCCGATGATCCGCGTCGCGACCTTGGCGCGATCTCGTGCCCGGCAGTCGTCCTCTGGGGCGCGCGCGACGCCCAGCTCCCGCTCGACGACGCGTTCGAGTACGCGCGCCGGCTCGGTGCGAAGCTCAGGCTCGTCGCCGACTGCGGCCATCTCGTGATCGTCGAGCGGCCCCGGGCCTGTCTCGACGCGCTCGCGGAGCTGAGCCGGTGATCGTCCTGCGCCCGCTGCGCGAGGACGAGTACGCCGCGTGGGACGCCGCGCACCGGGCGGAGTACGAGCGCGGCCTCGTCGAGCACGTCCGCATGCCGCGGGAGCGGGCTGAGGCGAAGGTCGTGCGCGACGTCGGTTACGTCCTCCCGGACGGGCTTGCGACGGAAGGCACCTGGATCTGGGCGGTCGAGGATGGCGGCCGCGTCGTCGGCACGGTCTTCGTCGGTCTCCGCGACGGCGGTGCCTGGCTCTACGACATCACGATCGCTGCGGCAGAGCGAGGCAAAGGCTGCGGGCGCGCCGCGATGGCGGCACTCGAGGCCGAGGTGCGCGCGCTTGGCCACGACACGATCGGCCTCAACGTCTGGGGCGGCAACGAGGTCGCCCGCGGCCTCTACCGTTCGCTCGGCTGGGTTGAGGAGTCGGTTCACATGCGGAAGAAGCTCTAGCCCGCGCGAGCGTCGTACGTTACGGGCGGCTGCGGCGGGTCGCCCTCGGTGCCGGGCGCAGGGTTCCTCTCCAGGTACTCGATGTCGATCTCCGCCGTGGGGAAGAAGGCGATGTAGCTGGCCGGCTCGGAGCCGACGTTGCGGGCGCTGTGGTCGACGCCCGCCGGCACGAAGACGACGGACCGGCCAGTCACCACGCTCGTCTCGTCGCCCAGCCGCATCTCCACCTCGCCCGACTCGACGACGATCGCCTCGTCCACCCGATGGCGGTGGAGGGGGATCCGGTCGCCCGGCGCGATCCGCTCGAGGATGACCGACAGATCGCGAACGTAGCCGGCGGGCGACACCGGGTCGACGAGCGGGCCCGTCCAGCCCGAACGTGGGCGGTAGTCGTCCGGGTCGCTCTCGCCGAGAGGCGACAAGGGCGGGTTCGTGAGGATCGCCATCAGACGGGGTTCTCGACCTCGACGAACTCCCACTCGAGCCCGAAGCGCTCGGCGAGGTCGCGCGCAAGCGCCTGCACGCCGAGCCGCTCGGTCGCGTCGTGGCCGGCGGCGACGAAGTGGATCCCGAGCTCACGGGCGGTCTGCAGGCTCGGCTCTTCGGGCTCGCCCGTGAGGAAGAGGTCGTAGCCCTCGTGTGCTGCCTGGATCAGCTCGCCGCCCGCGCCGCCCGAGCAGATCGCGACCTGCTCGATCCGCTCCGGCCCGTGTGCGAAAACGAGCGGCTCGCGCCCGCCCACCAGCTCGCGGATGCGCGCAACGAGCTCCTCGATGCCGGAGGGGTCGCGCAGGCGGCCGCCCTGGCCGACCTCGGCGAAGGGGCGCTCGACCTCGATGTCGAGGCCGGCGGCGAGGAGGGCGTTGTTGCCGAGCGTCGGATGCGCGTCGAGGGCGAGGTGGTACGCGAGGAGCGTCAGGTCAGCGGCGAAGAGCGCTTCGAGACGGCCGCGCTGGCGCCGATCGACGACGAGCGGCTCGTTCCGCCAGAACATGCCGTGGTGGACGATCAGCAGCTGCGCGCCCGCGGCCGCGGCGCGCTCGAAGACCTCGAGCGAGGCCGAGACTCCGCAGGCGACCTTCGTCACCTCGTCCGCGCCCAGCACCTGTAGCCCCGGCGTCCCGTACTCGGGGAACCGGTGGATCTCGAGCAGTTCGTTCGCGTAGGCGACGATCTCGTCACGGTGGGCCATCGGGCGATTATCGCTACCCTTTGCGCGCTCGGGGTGTGGCGCAGCCTGGTAGCGCGCTCCGTTCGGGTCGGAGAGGTCCCGAGTTCGAATCTCGGCACCCCGATTCAGTCAGCGCAAGGTGGGCATCCGCTCTCGCGGATGCCCACCGCGCGAAGATCCCTGAAGGCGGCCGCTTCGCGGCCGCGGACTCGCCCGTCGGACTGCGTGCTATCCGGGGATCTCGTCCAGGTCGGCGCGGGCGCGGCCGAGCGTTGTCGTCAGCAGCGACGCGACGATCGCGGCCGCGAGCACGAGAGAAGCCCACTCGATGCCCGTGATCTCCTCCGCCCAGCCGAAGGCGTGGTCGAGCGAGACGCGGCCGGGGCCCGTCGCGGTCACGGCCAGCGCCACGGTGAGAAACGTGAGGTCGAGCTCGTAGCCGGGAGCGAAGAAACCTTGGCGCCACTTCACGGTCGCGATCGCGTTCAGCATCACCGTGACGAGCAGCAGCGCGGCGAGCGGGGTCAGGAAGCCTGCGGCGAGGAGCAGGCCACCGCCGAGCTCGGAGAGGCCGGCCAGGATCGCCATCGCCGCAGGCATGCGATAGCCGAGTGAGGCGACGAAGCCGGCCGTCCCCTGCGGTCCGCCGCCGCCGAACCAGCCGAAGAGCTTCTGCGCGCCGTGCCCGGCGAACGCGAGGCCGACCACAAGGCGCAAGAGCAGGATCCCGTACTCCATGGCGCGATTATGCCCGGATCTCGGCTGCGTGAACAACGGCCGTGCAGAGGTCCTCGACGTAGTCCAGCCCGGCGTCCTCGGCGATCCGGCGCGACTCGGGGGAGACGATCCCGAGCTGCAGCCAGAGCGCGCCCGCGCTGACGTCGACCGCCTGCTGCGCGTGGGGCGGTGTCTCTTCTGAGCGGCGAAAGACATCGACGAGGTCGATCGGGCGATCGATCTGATCGAGGGAGCGGACACACGGTACCCCCAGCACCTCGTCGCATCCCGACGGCCGCACGGGGATCACGTCATACCCCTGCGCGAGCAGGTAGCGCATCACACCGTGGCTGGGACGGTCCGGCTTCGGCGACGCGCCCACGAGAGCGATCGTCTTCGCCTCGCGGAGGATCTCGGCGGGCGTGCGCACGCCCCGAGCGTATCCTCCGGGCGTGGTCAAGGCCGTCATCTTCGACGTCGACTTCACGCTCGCGCGTCCCGGTCCGGAACTCGGGCCCGACGGGTACCGCCGCGTCGGCGAGCGGCATGGGCTCGCGCTCGACCCGGAACGCTACGAGGAGTCCCGCCTGGCAGCGCTCGACCGGTTGCAGCGGCATCCCGATCATGTGCACGACGACGAGCTGTGGATCGCGTTCACCGAAGAGATCGTGCGCGGAATGGGCGGCGGCGCCGAGGGAGCGCGGGCGTGCGCGGAGGAGCTCGTCCGCGCGTGGGAGCAGCACGAGCGCTTCACGCTCTACGAGGACGCGCTCCCGGCGCTCGCGGCGCTGCGCGAGCAGGGTGTCAAGATCGGGCTGATCTCGAACGGCAGCCGCGACCTGGAGGAGTTCGTCGCACACCATGGGCTCGACGTGGACTGTGCGATCGGCTCGCGCGCGTTCGGGCGTACGAAGCCGCATCCGGAGATCTTCCGGCACGCACTCGCCCAGCTCGAGGTGGAGCCGGAAGACGCGGCGATGGTCGGCGACTCGTACGAGGACGACATCGAAGGCGCCCGGGCCCTGGGGATGAAGGCCTTCCTGCTCGACCGCGACGGTCGCCGCCCGGACGAGCCTCACCGGCTGCCCGACCTCTTCGCGCTCCCGGCGGCGCTCGGTCTAGCCAAGTAACAGACTGTTACTTGGCTAGCAGCGGTCGGAGGCTGGGCAGCGGCGGAGCGTCTCGACACGCGGAACGGCGCCGTGCCATCTCAGCCTGAGCCGGAGCGACGCAGCGTTGTTCGTGTAGTCGATCTCCTCGAGCTGTAGCGTCGGGTTGGCGCGGTGGACGAGCACGTAGACGCCGGCGGGCACACGGCGGAGCTCGAGGTTCTGGCCGTGGAAGTGGGCGGGGTAGAGGTCGGTGAAGCCGATCGAGGTGCCCTGCTCGACGGCGAGAGCACGCGGGTCGGAGGCGGCGCAGTTGCCGTAGAACCGGCCGCCCGTGAACAGCTGAACGCGCCGGCGGGCGAGCCCGTAGCGGTCGGCGAGGCAGAAGCCGCTCTTACGGTCCCGCACGACGAGAGCGCCGTCGAGCGTGCGGAGCTCGTAGCGCTGGAAGTCGAGCAGGTGCCAATGCGTGTGCGAGGGGGAGGGCGTGTAGCGGAGGCGCCCCACGTCGTCGTATGTGCGCACCGTGCCGTCCGACATCCGGACGAGCTGCTGTGCGCGCATTGAGTCTGCGGGGGCCGGACGGCTGCCCCGCACCCAGACCGGCCCGTCGCCGACGTTGTCGGTCGCCGAGGCGAAACCGAGCTTGGTGCCGGCGACGGTAAGGCGGAACGGCGCGCGTTGGTCGAAGTCGGGCAGCAGCTCGCGCGGTCCGACGATCGGCGTGCCGGCGTCGCTTGACTTCTCCGGGAAGGGCTCGCCCGGCTCGAGCGAGCGGAAGGTGACGTTGCCGTCGCGCCCGAACGCGGGTGAGATTTGCTCGGCGGGCCCGGTGACAACCTGCCGCGGCTGACCGCCCGCCGGGTCGACCGTCCAGACGTCGAAGCTGCCGCCGGCGAGCGGGCTCGCGGCGTACGCGAGCAGGCGCCCGTCGCCCCGCCAGGCGGGCATCGCGACGACCTGGTCGCCGCGGGTCAGCCGCTGGAGGCCGCCGCCGTCGCGACGGACGAGGTAGAGGCTCGTCGAGCGCTTGCCGCGGTCCTGGCGGACGAAGGCGATCCGGCGCCGGTCGGGCGACCAGTCCGGCTCGGTGTCGGTCCCGTCCGTCGTGATCGCACGGTTACCGACATAAAGGTCGCCGTCGCGCGAGGAGACGACGAGCTTCGGCAGGTCACGCGCGGCTTGCGCGTCGCCGTTCCAGGCCACGCCGGCAAGCAGCGGCACCGGCGCCAGGCCCGCTGCGATCAGGAGAAGCCGAGCTCTGCACGCCATGCCGCCGTATGCTGCCCGACCGAAGCGGACGGCGGCCCGGTTCCCCCGCCGAATGCCTGCGCGCCCTCGGCAAGCGTGGCCACCGGCCCCACGCACACGTCCTCGCCGTCGAAGACCTGCAACCAGTCGTCGAGCGAGCGGGTGGAAAATGTCGCCGCGAGCTCCGTGCCGAGCTCCTCCTGCCCCTCGGGCTCCAGGTGGCGCTCCGCGAGCTCCGGGCGGGCGATCACCTCGCAGAGCCGGAGAAAGAACTTCGGCTCGAGCGCGCCGACCGTGAGCCAGCGGCCGTCGGCGGTCTTGTAGATCCGGTAGCAGGCGAGGCCGCCCGTCAAGAAGCGCGGCAGCGGGTCGCCGGCAGTCCCGTCGGCAGCCAGGCGGTAAGAGACGAGCCGGTGAGATCCGTGCGTCATCGAGATCGTCAGCCGGGCACCACGGCCCGTGCGCTCCCGCTCGAGCACGGCGGCGAGCATGTCCACGACGGCGCCGAGCGCGCCGGCGGCGAGGTCGGCGGGCTGCAGCGGCGGCAGCCCGGGCGCCGTGTCGTCGAGCATGCCCGCCCAGCCGAGGTAGTTGAGGTCGTGGCCGGCGCGCGCGGCGTGCGGCCCGTCGGCGCCGAACCCGGTGATCGAGCAATATACGACCGACTCGGGTACGTCGGCCGGCCCGACGCCGAGGCGGGCGGCGACCCCGGGACGGAAGCCCTCGAGAACGATGTCGGCGCGCTCCAGCAGTGCGCGGGCGAGCTCCGGGTCGGCCTTGAGGTCGCAGGAAACCGACTCCTTGCCCCCGTTCAGAGCCTCGTCCCAGGCGGGCGCCACCTGCCGCATCGGGTCGCCCTCTGGTGGCTCGAGCCGGACGACGCGGGCGCCCAGTCGAAGCAGCTCCCGGGAGGCGAAGGCGCCCGGAAGATAGCGGGTCAGGTCGACGACGAGCAGGCCGGCGAGCGGTTGCACCGCCGGCGAACCTACCACTAAGGTGCGACCGCGTTGGCTGACCGTTAAACCGATCGTCCAACCGCCGGCTCCGACAAGCGCCGCGTCATCCTCGCCGCAGCCGTCCGCGTGTTCGCGGAGAAGGGCTACCACACGTGCCGTGTCGGTGGCATCGCCGAGGAGGCGGGAATCGCACGGCCTCCTCTACCACTATTTTTCCTCGAGGGAAGAGGTGCTGGAGACGGTCTTCCGTGAGAACTGGCGCGACCTGCTCAACGCGTTCGATCGGATCGAGGCCTCGGACGAGCCGCCGCCCGCGCAGCTCGCGGGCATCGCGAAGGTGCAGCTTCGCGCCTGGCGCGACCGTCCCGACCTCGTCACCGTGATGGTGCGCGAGGTGGCGCGCAGCCCCAGCTGCAGGGGCAGGTGGACGAGATCCGAGCCGGCTACCTCGTCACCCAGCGGGTGATCGAGCGCGGGGCAGGCGAACGGCTGGTTCCGGCCCGAGCTGGACGTGCGCCTTGCGAGCTGGATCTTCTACGGCGGGCTCGCGGCCGTCGCTCCCGCCCGAGCCTAGCGGGCCAATCGCGTCCGGCCCGCGGGACCTCGCCGTAGAGCCCAGACGCCGGCCGCCAGCCAAATCACTGCGGCCGTGAAGACGCCGGCTTCCACCTCCGCCCAGTTGGGCACGTGCTCCCTGGTCGGCGGGACGAGCAGTTCGTCGAGGAAGAGGAAGATGCTGAGGAACGCGAACGGGGCGAGTACCCCGCCGATGACACGTAGCCAGCGCGGACGGCGCTCCAGGAGCCTGAGCATGATGCCGATCGAGCCGATTGCGAGCAGGGAGAGGCCCGAGATGTAGAACGTGGCGACCGCACTGCTCTCTGCGCCGTCAGTCGCTGCCAGCACCACGAGCTTGGCGAGCCAGGCGAGGCCGCCTGCGACCGCTACGTATGTGAGAAAGCGTTGTGTGTTCATGCCGTCGACACTAGGGCCGTCGCCCGCGCCTGTCATCTGCCGTTCGGCGTGTCTTGCGCTCTGCCGAACGGAGTACTCGGGATCGGCTGCGCGAAGGATGACGTCGCCGGGTCGATCCACTACCGTCGTGTCATGAAGCGGCCCGCGCTCCTCAGGCAGCCCGCGATCGGGGATACGCTGCTCGCGGCGGCCCTGGCGATCGTCGTGGTTGGGGAGATTCTCACGACGGACGTCAGCGGGCCGATGGCGGCGCTCGTGCTCCTTGGGCTCGCGACGACGCTCCCGCTCGCACTGCGCCGGCACGCCCCGGTCGCTGTCGTCGCGATCGTGATGGCCGCACTGATCGGGCTCGACGCACTCAGCGAAGTGCAGGAGCCGCAGATCACGTTGCTGCCCGTCGTCATCGCCGCCTTTTCGGTGGGGGCTTACAGCGGCCGGCCGTGGACGCTCGTTGGTCTCGCGGTTGCTCTCGGAGGCATCCTCGGCGACCAGCCCTCCGATTTCGTCGTGCTGGGGCCGCTCCTCGCGGGCACCTGGCTGGTGGGGCGGCTCGTGCGCTCCCACGCCGTGCAGGCTCAGCGCCTCGTCGAGCTGACCGAGGTGCTCGAGCGCGAGCAGGCGGAGAACGCCCGGCTCGCGATCGCCCACGAGCGAGTTCGGATCGCGCGCGAGTTGCACGACGTGGTGGCGCACAGCGTCAGCGTGATCGTGGTGCAGGCAGGTGCCGAGCGGATGACGCTCGGGGAGAAGCGTCCCGCCACCCGGGACGTGTTGCTCGGCATCGAGCGGACCGGCCGCGAGGCGCTCGTGGAGATGCGGCGTCTCGTCGGCGTGCTCCGCCGCGGCGACGAGCGGCTCGAGCTCGCGCCGCAGCCGAGCCTTGCCCACCTGGACGAGCTGGTCGAGCACGTGCGGAAGGCCGGGCTTCCGGTTGAGCTGACCGTCGAGGGCGCAGCCTCCGAGCTCGCTCCGGGCGTCGACGTTTCGGCGTACCGGATCGTGCAGGAGGCGCTGACGAACACGCTCAAGCACGCTGGGCCCGCACGCGCGTCGGTGCTCGTCCGCTACGGCAATCGCCTACTGGAGCTCGAGGTCACGGACGACGGCGCCAGCGAGGCGGCCTTCGAAGGCGACGGCAACGGGCTGATCGGGATGCGTGAGCGGATCGCGATCCACGGCGGCGAGCTCGATGTCGGCTCGCGCTCGGAAGGCGGCTTCGCAGTCCGGGCGCGCTTTCCGCTCGGGCGGGTGCCGACTTGAGCATTCGGATCGTCATCGCCGACGACCAGCCGCTCGTGCGTGCGGGCCTGTGCAAGATCTTCGACGCCGATCCGGCGCTCTCGATCGCCGGCGAGGCGCCGAACGGACTGGCGGCGGTGGAGAGCGCCCGGCGACTGCGGCCCGACGTGATCGTGATGGACATCCGCATGCCGGTGCTCGACGGGCTCGAAGCGACCAGACGCCTGACCGCCGAGGGAGGCGGCGAGCGCATCCTGATCCTGACGACGTTCGACCTCGACGAGTACGTCTATGAGGCGCTGCGCGCCGGCGCGAGCGGGTTCATGCTCAAGGACGCGCCGCCCGAGGACTTGATCGCGGCCGTGCGGATCGTGGCCGGAGGCGAAGGTCTGCTCGCTCCCGCAGTCACCAAGCGCGTGATCGAGCGCTTCGTCAACCTGCCGCAGCCCCGGGAGCTCACGAACAGCCTCGACGGGCTGACGGCACGTGAGCAAGAGGTCTTCCGCCTGCTCGCGCGAGGCCTTTCCAACGCGGAGATCGCCGCGCAGCTCGTGATCAGCGAC
>Ga0183260_10002362_pt1 | contig 15619 bp, 19 predicted proteins | sample AntDrymUQ4972206_2_FD_129768 | JGI IMG/M metagenome (GOLD analysis project Ga0183260, IMG submission 129768) | Polar desert sand microbial communities from Dry Valleys, Antarctica - metaG UQ497 (22.06) (version 2) (version 2) | ecosystem: Environmental > Terrestrial > Soil > Desert | place...
AATTGCGTTACGTCTTCTCCGAGCTCGCCCAGGGCCTGCGTCGGAACTTGTCGATGCACCTGGCAGTGATCCTGACCTTGTTCGTCTCGCTCACCCTCGTCGGCCTCGGTGTGCTGCTCAACCAGCAGGCGATCCGGGCCGGTGAGCAGTGGGGCAACGAGCTCCAGATCACCGTCTTCCTCTGCCGCGACGGCGACGACAACCCTGCCTGTCCGACGGAGGTCACCGGAGCCCAGCAGCAGGCAATCGAGAAGGTCGTCGACGAGAACCCCGAGGTCGCCGACTACTACGTCGAGTCCAAGGCCGAGGCCTTCGAGAAGGTCAAGGAGCTGTTCGGCCCGGAGAAGTTCGAGGGTCCGAACGCCGCGGCGAGCGCCAACGACATGGCCAAGTCGGTCTGGATCACCCTCGACGACCCGGACGAGTACGAAGGCGTCCTCAGTGCCGTCCAGGGCCTCGACGGCGTCGGGTCCGTTCGTGACCAGCGAGCCGTGGTCGGGCCCATCCTGCGCGGCATCGAGGCGATGCAATGGGGTGCGCTCGCGATCGCCGGGTTCCTCGTGGTCGCGGCGCTCCTGCTCGTCGCCAACACGATCCGGCTGGCTGCCATGGCGCGCCGCAAGGAGATCGGCATCATGCGACTGGTGGGTGCCTCGACCCTCTACATCGCGTTGCCGTTCCTGCTGGAGGCACTGGTGACCGCGCTGATCGGCGTCGGCCTCTCCGGAGGTGCGATGGGTGCCTTCATGTACTTCGGCGTCGACGGGAGTCTCAAGGACTTCGTCGGCTTCATTCCGTGGGTCGGCCTGCCCGAGTTCCTGAACGCGTTGCTGGTGGTGGCGGTGCTCGGACCGGTGCTCACCTTGCTTCCGACACTCGTACTCACCCGGAAATACCTCAAAGTCTGAGCTCGCTGGTCTACCTTCTTAATCGTTCACTTCCCCGAACGACCGAAGGCAGACCGTTGCGTCTCTTCCCCCGTACCGCACGTCGGCGCATGGCCGCGGCAGGTATCGCTGCGGCCCTGGCGACGAGCGCGGTCAGCGTCCCCCTGGCCCAGGCGGACGACCTCAAGGACAAGCAGCAGCGTGTCCAGAAGCAGATCAAGGACGCCGACCACGCGCTGGAAGAGTCCAGCCGTCGGCTGAACGCCGCGCTCGGCCGGCTCGACACCGCCCGTGTCCAGCTCGAGGACGCCAAGGCTGAGCTGTCGCTCACCCGGGACCGGCTCGGCGAGGCGCGCGAGCGCGACCAGGAGATGCAGGAGCAGCTGCTCCTCGCCCAGCAGCGCCTCGTGCAGGCCGAGACCGACCTGTCGCTCGGCCGCGCGGACCTCAACGTTCAGCGCGAGGCCGTGACCGACATGGTCACCGACATCTACCAGGACGGCGACCCGCAGCTGCAGGCGTTCTCCTCGATGCTCCAGGCGCAGGATCCCGCCGACCTCACCTGGACCCAGGAGGGCCAGAGCGTGATGGTCGGCCGCCAGACCAACGCCTACGACGAGCTCCGGGCCGCCGAGGTCCTGCTCGAGGTGCGCCAGGAGCAGTTGACCACCGCCGAGGAGGAGGTCGAGGTACGCCGTGAGGCGGCCGCCGCCCACCTCCTCGTCATGAAGGACCTCACCGTGGCGGCCAAGGCCGCGCGGGTCCGGGTCCGCGAGGTCGTCGGCGAGCAACGCGCCGCGAAGGCAGGTGCGGCCCTGGCCAAGAAGCGCGACCGCGCCGAGCTGGCCGACCTTCGCAAGGAAGAGCAGCGGATCCGCGAGCTGATCGCCCGGCAGGCGGCGCGTACCAGCACGCCGTCGTACCAGCGCGACGGAGGCTTCCTCGGAAGCCCCGTCCCCGGCGGCTACGTGACGTCTCCGTTCGGCTACCGCACCCACCCGATCTACGGTTACTACAGCCTTCACAACGGGACCGACTTCGGCGGCGGCTGCGGCCTGCCGCTGGCGGCCGGGGCGGGCGGCCGGGTGATCTCGAAGTACTACTCCTCCGTCTACGGCAACCGGCTGTTCGTCTACATCGGCACCGTCAACGGCCAGAGCATGACGATGGTCTACAACCACGCCAGCAGCTACAGCGTCGGGGTGGGCCAGACCGTGGAACGTGGCCAGGTCCTCGGCTACTCCGGCGACACGGGCTGGTCGACCGCCTGCCACCTGCACTTCATGGTGCTCGTCAACGGCCAGCCGGTGAACCCGATGAACTGGCTGTAATACCGGCTGGACTCTCCTGAGAGACTGGTCAGATGGCCAGGGAGCAAAGGCAGAAGTTCGTCGCGCAGAACAAGAAGGCGCGCCACGACTACCACATCGACGACACCTACGAGGCCGGCCTGGTCCTGGTCGGCACCGAGGTGAAGTCATTGCGCCAGGGGCGTGCCTCGCTGGTCGACGGCTTCGCCGAGGTCGACGGCGGCGAGGTGTGGCTCCACAACGTCCACATCCCTGAGTACACCCAGGGCACCTGGACCAACCACGCCGCCCGCCGCAAGCGCAAGCTGCTGCTCAACCGCTCCGAGATCGCGCGCATCGAGCGCAAGGTCACCGAGAAGGGCTTCACGCTGGTGCCGCTGTCGATCTACTTCAAGGACGGCCGGGCCAAGATCGAGATCGCGGTCGCGCGCGGCAAGAAGGAGTACGACAAGCGCCACACCCTCGCGGCCCGCGACGCCAACCGTGAGAAGGAGCAGGCGCTGGGGCGCCACCTGAAGGGCATGCGTGAGTGAGGAGACCCCACCAGCTGGGCCGCCTGCGGCGGCCCAGCTGGTCGGGACCCTGGATCTCCCGGGGCTTTTCGACGTGCATACGCACTTCCTCCCGCCTCGGGTGATGGCGAAGGTGCGCGAGCAGTTTGACTCAGCCGGGCCGCTGATCGGCCGACCGTGGCCGCTCGCCTACCGCGGCGACGAGGCGGCGCTGGTCGAGGAGCTCCGTGGGCTCGGCGTCCGGCACTTCACGGCGTTGGCCTACGCCCACCGCCCGGGCATGGCGGAGTTCCTCAACGACTGGACCGCCGACTTCGCCGAGCGGGTGCCCGAGGCGCTGCGTTGCGGGACCTTCTTCCCCGAGCCGGAGGTCGCGTCGTACGTCGCGGCGCGGCTGGCCGCCGGCGTCCAGGTGTGGAAGGTGCACGTGCAGGTCGGGGCCTTCGACGTCCGCGACCCGTTGCTGGACGAGGCGTGGGGGCTGCTGGCCGAGGCCGGGACCCCGGTCGTCATCCACGCTGGCAGCGGCCCGGTCGCGACGGTCTTCACCGGGCCGGAGCCGGTGGCCGGGCTGCTGGCCCGCCATCCGCGGCTGTCGTTGGTGATCGCCCACGCTGGTGCGCCGGAGTACGCCGAGTTCCTCGACCTCGCCGAGCGCCATCAGCACACCGGCCTCGACACCACCATGGCGTTCACCGACTTCTTCGCCGAGATGGGCGCGCCGTACCCCGACGCGCTGCTGCCGCGGCTGCGCGACCTCGGCCTGGCGGGCAAGGTCTTCCTCGGCAGCGACTTCCCCAACATCCCCTATCCCTACGACCACCAGCTCGACGCGCTGGAGCGGCTCGGCCTCGGCGAGGAGTGGTTGCGGGCGGTGTGCTGGGACAACGCCGTGTCGCTGCTCGGCTCGCCGGACGTCGCTGGCTAACGGGTAGTTGATGACGCTTCTGCGCCGCAATATCACCGCACCAGCGCCACTTCCTACCCGTTACCGACGGCTGCGGATCCGGCACTGGGGGAATGGGTGTGACCTTGTCGGCGTTGACCCGTACAGTTGAACTGCTTGACAACTCCAGAGGGGCTGATCGGTTTCGACTTGGGACGTTAGTTCCAGGGGAAGCGGGTCGAGAAGCCAGCGTCATCTCGTAAACGATCGCTGGAAACCTATAGTTGCCGACTCCAATCGCAACGACTTCGCTCTCGCTGCCTGAGGCAGTGATCGAAGGGTCTGACCGGGCACCCGTCCTCGTCCCGGACCCAGGCCTCATCTAGAGGACTTGCCGCTCATCTCCTGTCAGGAGGGGTGAGCGGGACTTTTTCCTGACTGAGCCTGTCGGGGACGTGTCCGCGCGAGCCCCGGGGCTGAGAAAAGCGATCTCACGGACTGCACCCGGAGAAGACCTGGTTCGACGCTCGAGGACGCGGGTTCGATTCCCGCCAGCTCCACCAGCCAGACAGCCCTCTGTTCGCACGACGGCTCCACCCCCTGCGGGTGGAGCCGTTCTGCGTCTGCGACCGCAACAACTCGGTCGACTCCTGGGCCTCGGGTCGGTGAGGGTGGTCGGGTGGACATCACGACCGACCTGGTCCGGCGGCTGGTCGCCGCACAGTTCCCGGAGTGGGCGGGCCTGCCCGTGCGTGCCGTGCCGCGCCAGGGAAACGACAACCGCACGTTCCGGCTGGGTGAGGAACTCGGCTGCCGGCTGCCGAGCGCTGTGGGCTACGTCGCCGGCGTGGCCAAGGAGGACGCGGCACTCCCGCTCCTGGCCGGACACCTCGACGTCGCCGTACCGGAGCCGCTCGCGGTGGGCCGGCCGGGGGAGGGTTACCCCTTCCCCTGGTCGGTGCGCGGCTGGCTCAACGGCACGACCCCGGACCACGACCCCGCGCTCGACCGGACCGGGCTGGCCCGCGACGTAGGCGCCTTCCTCCGTGCCCTGCGACAGGTGCCGGCGGCCGACGGCCCGCCCGCCGGCCCGCACTCCCACCACCGCGGCTCCCACCCGAGCGTGTACGCCGACCAGGTCGACGCCGCGCTGGCCGAGCTCGGCGACCGGGTCGACGGGACCGGTTGCCGCTCGATCTGGGACGCGGCCGTAGCCACGACCTGGGCCGGGCCGCCGGTGTGGTTCCACGGCGACGTCGCCGTCGGCAACCTGCTGACCAGGGACGGCTCTCTGATCGCCGTCATCGACTGGGGCACCTGCGGCGTCGGCGACCCGGCGTGCGACCTTGTGCTCGCTTGGACGCTGCTCGGCCCGGGGGAGCGCGAGGTCTTCACCGACGCCGTCGGCCTTGACGACGACACCTGGGCCCGGGCGCAGGGCTGGGCGCTGTGGAAGTCGCTGATCACGCTGCCGAACGCGGCCAGCGCCGAGCACGACGTCCAGCGGCGCGCGTACGCCGAGCTGCTCGGCCACTCCTTCGGCTAGCCCGGCGCTGGTCCTGCTCACCCGAAGGTGAGCCGGTACTTCTCCAGGATGGGCTTGGTTGCCTCCATGTCGCCCTCGCAGCCGTAGGGGGCGATGATCGGGCCGAGATCCACATCGGGCGGCGCCGTGTCGATGATCCGCAATGCCTCCTCGAGGCCGCCGGGGCTGATGATCTCCAGCAACCGGGCCGGATCGTCGGACGCATTCCAGAAGGTGTGCCACTCACCGCGCGGTTTGAAGACCAGGTCGCCGACGGCGGCGACGTGCTCCTCGCCGGCGGCGTGGAACCAGACGTCGCCGATGATCCGTTGTGCCATCTCTGGAGTGTCCTCCTGGGCGGCTCAGGGCGCGATAGCCCGCCTGGTCGCTCGCGGAAGTAAAGGTTCTCGCGGGATTCCGGGTTCCCGTGGCACGGGTGCGGTGGTGGCCCCACGCTGTGCGACATGACGGACCCTGGGCCCCCGATGCTGGTGGCACGACTGACAGTGGCCATCTTGGGTCTGATGGCGCTCGGGGTGGGTGCGTTCTGGATGTGGACCACCTCGACCGGCGTGATCTACGCCGGCGTCCCGCCCTGGGTCGTGGGACTGATCGTCGTCGGGCTGCTGGTCGCGCTCGCCTTCGCGGTCCATCGCCTCCAGAACAGCGCGCCCTGACCCAGAGGGTGGCGGCTGCGAGGCACAATCACCCGCATGGTCCACGGGAGGCTGCTCGTTCTCACGCTCGGCCTGCTGCTCGCGGGCGTAGGGCTGCCGGCCCACGCCCAAGCGCTGGAGCCGACGACACTCACGATCGACAGCGTCAGGCAGTACGCCGACTCGACACCCCCATTGGCGTGACGCTGCTGGTGGGTGACGAGCAGGCGCCGGTGGCCGGTGCCCAGGTGCTCCTCGAACGACGCGTCGACGGTTCCTGGAATGAGGCCGGGCTGCTGGTCACCGACGAGACCGGCCGCGCCGAGGTGCCCCAGACGCTTGCCCGGGACGCCCCGACAACGCCTTCCGTGCGTCGTACGCCGGGGACGTCACCTACGAGCCGGCCAGGTCCGGCACCTATCTCGCCCCCATCGAGCGCCGCGACAGCGTGGTGACCGTCGGCGGCCCGGACCGCGTGGTGGACGAGGAGACGGTCGAGCTCCGGATCCGCTGGCGCACGATGAACGGCTTGCCCGTCGAGGGCAAGGTCGAGCTGCAGCGTCGCGACGAGGGTCAGCAGGTGTGGGACCGGTTCAGCCGCGTCCGCACCGACGAGAACGGCCACGTCGTGCTTGCGGTCCGGCCCCGCGTGGACACCCGGTGGCGGGTGGTCGCGCCCGGCCTCGACTGGGTCCGCCGCGACCGGAGCCCGGTCCACCGCGTCGACAACCTGCCGCCCGGCGTACCGGTGGAGCTGCCGAGCGGCGTGCCCGCGCCGCGCGTGAACCTCCCCGACCAGGACCGGGCGGTCGGCGACGGCGCCAACGCGTCGGTGATCCGGATCCCCGACGGGGTGTGGAACCAGATGACCGGGCGCTCGTGGCACCGGGGCTGCCCGGTCGGGCGCTCCAGCCTGCGGCTGCTGCGCATCAACTACTGGGCCTACGACGGCTACCGTCACCGCGGCGAGCTGGTCGCCCACGCCGACGCCGTCGACAACATGCGCGCCGCGCTGACCGAGATGTACGCGCGCAAGCTGCCGATCCGTTCGATGTACCGGGTCGACCGGTTCGGCTGGTCGCCGCGGCTGCAGGGGGCCGACGACTACCGCTCGATGGCCGCCGGCAACACCTCGGCGTTCAACTGCCGCCACGTGGTCGGCCGTCCCGGTGTGCGGTCGCCGCACTCCTACGGTCGCTCGCTCGACATCAACCCGTGGGAGAACCCCTACCGCTCCTCGGGTGGGTGGGTCCCGAACTCCTGGTGGGTCACCCGCTCCCACCCCCGCGTCGCCTGGCGCTCACGCGATCACGACGTGGTCGCGCTGATGGCCCGGCACGGGCTGCGCTGGACCTACGGAACCCAGGACGCCCACCACTTCGACGTCCCGGCGGGCAGCGGCCGCGTTATCGCGCCGCGAGCAGCGGCCTGCGACGCGACCGTCTGCCACTAACCTGCGGGCATGATCGCGTTCCTGGTCGGCCGGCGTCGTACGTCGTCGTGAGCGAGAAGCCCTGCGTGTTCTGTTCGATCGTGGCGGGGGGGACCCCGGCCCACGTCGTGCACGCGGACGATGACTTCGTCGCGTTCCTCGACGCCAGGCCGGTCTTCAAGGGCCACACCCTGCTGGTCCCGCGCGACCACGTCGACACGCTGCCGGACCTGCCGGCAGCGCTGCGCGACCCGTTCCTCGCGCTCGCACAGCGGCTCGCGACGGCGATGAAGGACGCCCTGGAGGCGCAGGGGAGCTTTGTGGCGGTCAACAACACGGTCAGCCAGTCGGTGCCGCACCTCCACCTCCACGTGGTGCCCCGGACCAAGGGAGATGGGTTGCGCGGATTCTTCTGGCCGCGCAGGACGTACGCCGACCCCGAGGAGGCGCGCCAGTTCGCGGCCCGGCTCGCTGCCGTCCTACAGTGATCTGCGCACTGCCCCCGAACGTATGGAGCTGACATGGGTCGATTCGACGGACGCGTAGCCGTGGTCACCGGATCCGCGCGCGGCATCGGTTACGGCACCGCCCAGCGGTTCGCCCAGGAAGGCGCCCGGGTCGCGGTCCTCGACCTCGACCAGGAGGCCGCCAAGAAGGCCGCCGCCGCGCTGCCCGGCGCCGACCACCCCAAGACCAGCCATGTTGGCATCGGCTGCGACGTCACCGACGCCGCGAGCGTCGAGGCCGCGGTGGAGAAGGTCGTCGCGGAGCTCGGCGGCATCCACATCCTCGTGAACAACGCCGGCATCACCCGCGACAACCTGCTCTTCAAGATGACCGACGACGACTGGGACATGGTCATCGGCGTCCACCTGAAGGGCGCGTTCTTGATGACGCGGGCCGCCCAGAAGCACTTCGTGGCGCAGAAGTACGGCAAGATCCTCAACCTCTCCAGCGTCTCGGCGCTGGGCAACCGCGGCCAGGCCAACTACTCGGCCGCCAAGATGGGCATCCAGGGCCTCACCCGGACCCTGGGCATCGAGCTCGGCCCGTTCGGCGTGAACGCCAACGCCATCGCGCCGGGCTTCATCGCCACCGACATGACCGACGCGACCGCGTCACGGCTGGGGATCCCGGTCGACGAGTTCCGCAAGATGAACGCCGAGGCCAACCCGGTCCGTCGGGTCGGGTTCCCTGAGGACATCGCGGCCGCCGCCGCGTTCCTGTGCAGCGACGAGGCGTCGTACATCACCGGCCAGACGTTGTACGTCGACGGTGGCGCCAAGCTCGGCTGACCGCCCGACTGGCCATTGTTGAGCGATCCACTGCAGAAACGGGCCCGACGCGGGCGCGCCGTCCGTCGGCGTGCGCCACGAGCCCGCACACTTGACCCGCACCACCCCCGAACTAACGGAGCTGTCCACCGTGCGTCGCATCCGCCTGACCACATCCTCCCGACTCGCTGCCACCCTTGTCGCCGCCAGCCTGGTGCTGGCCGCCTGCGGGGGTGATGACGAGGCTCCCCCCGACGAGGCCGGCTCGCCCGGCCAGGAGATCGCCGCGGGGTCGGAGTTCCTCTCGACGTGGCCGCTCACCGGCCTCGACGTCGATGGTGACGAGACCTCCGCGCAGACCCACCCGGTGATGGTCACCAAGATCGACAACACCTCATCGAGCGCTCCGCAGCTGGGTCTCGGCTCGGCCGACCTGGTCGTGGAGGAGCTGGTCGAGGGCGGCATGACCCGGCTCGCGGTGTTCTTCTACTCCGACATCCCGGACACGGTCGGCCCGGTCCGCTCCATGCGCGCCAGCGACATCGGCATCGTCTCCCCGGTCGACGCGCAGGTCATCACCAGCGGCGCCGCCCCGGTCACGATCAGCCGGGTCAGCCAGGCCGGCATCACGTTCTTCGGCGAGGGTGCGGCCGGATTCTCTCGCGCGAGCGACCGCAGCTCGCCGTACAACCTGATGGCCAACCTGAGCACGCTGCTCGACGCCCAGAAGGACGCCAAGGAGGCCCGCCCCGACGACTACCTGCCGTGGGGCGACGCGGCCGACCTGCCCAAGGGCAAGAAGGCCAGCACCATCGCAGCCGGCTTCGGCAGCCACACCACCAACTGGGTCTTCCGCGACGGCGGCTACGTCAACGAGAACTCCTACGCCGCCGACGGCGACGAGTTCCCGACCGACACCGTGCTCGTGCTCCGCGTCCAGGTCGGCGACGCCGGCTACCGCGACCCGGCCGGCAACCCGGTGCCCGAGACCAAGCTCGCGGGCAAGGGAAATGCCTTCCTCTTCCACGACGGCAAGGTCGTCACCGGCTCCTGGGAGAAGGACGGTCTCCAGGACACCATCAGCCTGAAGACCAAGGGCGGCAAGCTGACCGTCCCGGCCGGCCACACCTGGATCGAGCTGGTCCCGCAGACCGGCGGCACCCTCACCTACAACTGAGCAGCGCCACCAACAGCGCGTACGTCGACTCCGGGTCGAGACCGTCGGTCTCGACCCGGAGTGCGTCCGGGCGGTCACCGAGGTACGCCGTCAGGTGACCGTGGATGCGGCGCAGCACCGCGTCTCCGCCTCGTTCGTCGATGTAGCGCCCGATCTCGGCGTCGATCTCGGACGTGGCAGACCTGGCCCGGAACCGGCGCGACTGCTCCGCGGGGTCGGCTAGAAGCGCCACCTCGACGTACGCCGCACCCGCGACTGCCGCGGCCTCCTCGAACCTGCGTGCCTCGTCCGGCGACGTCACCAGCTGGGGCATCACCACGTCATCGCCGCCGGTCAGGTGGGTGGTGGCCATCGACAGCGCGAGTCGTCGTGCCGCTGGCAGGACCGCCGAGAAGTCACCCTGCCAGCCGCCGATGAGGGCGGCGACGTGGTCGATCTCCAGGTCGAGGGTTCCCGGATGGTCCTGGACCCACCGTCGGGCGAGCGTCGACTTGCCGACGCCGGACGGGCCGTTCAGGTGCAGCAGCAGCGCCACCGGCTCAGTCGGAGGTGGCGCTCGGCAGTTCGACGCCGCTGTCGGCCAGCGCCTGCATGCCGGCGAGGATGAAGGTGATCGCGGCCTCGACGCGCATCGCGGCGGCGATCGGGTCCTCGGAGGTCGAGACCGACTCGCCGGCCGATGACATCGCGCCGAAGAAGATCCGGGTGAAGGTCTCCGTCATCGCGTCGTCGAGCTCCCACTCGCCGGCCTCGAGCACCGAACCGACGATGTCGAGCACGTTGGCGAAGGTCGAGCGTTCCTCCTGCTCGCGGAACCGGGCGTAGCCGAGCACAGCGGGGCCCTCGAGGATCACGATCCTGCGATAGCCGGGCTGCTGGACGACGTCGAGGAACGCGCGCAGGCCGGCCAGCGCCTTGGCCCACGGGTCGTCGTGGCCCTTGAGGGAGTCTGAGATGGTGCGCGCGGCCTCGCTCTCGACCCGCTCGAAGACCGCCTCGAACAGCGCCTGCTTGCCGCTGAAGTGGTGGTAGAGGGCGCCCTTGGTGACCTCGGCGCCGGCCACGATGGCGTCGAGCGACGCCGCGGCGTACCCGTGCTCGGTGAAGAGCTGCTCGCCCATGTCGATGAGGGCGCGTCGGGTCGCGGCGGAGTACTGCTGGCGCCGGGAGGGCACCCGAGGGACCAGCTTGGACACCGTGGCCTTGCTCATCTGGCGGAGTGTAGGCGAGCCGGGCGCTCTGACGTGAGGGGCATCACCACGCGTGACTTTGCATACCGGAAGTATGAAGTAGTACTCTAGGTACGTACCCACGGTATGTGAGTACGTCGTGATCCATCGAAGGAGCTGACCATGACCTGGAACGCCCATCAGACTCGCGGAGAGATCCTCCGCGACGTGTCCGCCGTCGCCGACGCTCGTCGGGACGGCGAGCTGCCGTTGGACGTCGAGGGCGTCCGGCAGGCGTTCGTCGACGAGCTCGACCTGCTCGGCGCTGTCCAGCTGCGCTGGCACACCCGGCTCGCGGGCCAGATCGACCGCACCATGATGAGCCAGCCGCTCGACCTCGAGCAGGCCGTCCTCACTGCCTGGCGGGCGACCGCCGACGAGCTCCCCGGCATCCGCGCCATCGTGGACCGCCACCGTGACCACCCGCTCGACGACGCCATGGCCGACGCCATGGCCGTCGCCACCCGCAAGGAGCACGCGTGGCTCGCCGTGATGGCCGGCCAGGCCGGGATCTCGGATGCCCGGGCACCCACGCCGCGCCCAGCCTGATCGGCCGGCTCAAGGCTGCGCTTGCCGCCTGACCCGCGCCAGAGGTTCGACACCAGACCCGACAGCCCCGGCGCCCGACGCACCCTCCTCCGCGGTCCTCCCGGCCGCCAGGCATCCCGAACGCGTAGGCCCGGGGCTGTCGTACGTCCAGGGCCGGTCGGTCATGATGGGCCCATGGCAGCGGTGAAGCAGGAGCCACGCGCGGGCATGCTGCTCGTCGCCACGCCCCAGCTCCTCGACCCGAACTTCTTTGACACCGTCGTGCTGCTGCTCGACGTTGACGACAACGGAGCGCTCGGCGTCGTGCTCAACCGGCCGACTCCGGTCTCGGTCGGCGAGGTCCTCGCCGACTGGCGCGAGGTGGTAGCCGAGCCCGAGGTGCTGTTTCAGGGCGGACCGGTCAGCACCGAGGGCGCGCTGGCCATCGGCTGGCTGCGCGACACCGACGACGTGCCGGTCGGGTTCCGCGAGGTCCACGGCTCCCTCGGGGTGATTGACCTCGACACGCCGGTGGAGCTGATCGACGGCTCGCTGTCCGGGATGCGGATCTTCGCCGGGTACGCCGGCTGGGGGGCCGAGCAGCTCGTCGGGGAGATCGAGGAGGGGAGCTGGTACGTCGTGCCGGCGCAGCCGCTGGACGTGTTCCGCGAGGACTGTGTGGAGCTGTGGCGCGACGTGATGCGGCGCCAACCGGGCGAGCTCGCCTGGCACTCCACGCGTCCGATCTACCCCGACCTGAACTAGACTCAGCGATCATGACCTCCCTCGGATTCGGCACCGGTACCGACACGATCGAGGACCGTCGTACGGTCCCGACGGACGAGGGTGACCACGAACGCTTCTCCCACTACGTCCCGAAGGACAAGCTGACCGAGGCGATGGTCATGGGGACGCCCGTGATCGCCCTGTGCGGCAAGGTGTGGGTGCCGAGCCGCGCACCCGAGAAGTTCCCGGTCTGCCCTGCCTGCAAGAAGATCTGGGAGCAGATGAACTCGGGCGGACCCGACAAGGGCGGAGACTCAGGGGAGTGACGGGACGGCTCGAGCCGGTCCCCCTCTCACCCGCGTGGCCCGACCGCGCGGCCTGGGGAACGGCCACGTCGCTGCGGGCCTGGCAGACCGCCGCGATGCACGACTACTTCGACCGGTCGCCCCGCGACTTCCTTGCGGTCGCGACGCCCGGTGCTGGCAAGACGACCTTCGCGCTCTCGGTCGCGGCCGAGCTGATCGGGCGCCGCATCGTCGACCGGATCACGGTCGTCGCGCCGACCGAGCACCTCAAGAACCAGTGGGCCGAGGCCGCCGCCCGCGCCGGCATCCCGCTCGACCCGACCTACAGCGCCGGCACGGGCAAGACGTCGACCGACTTCGTCGGCGTCGCCGTGACGTACGCCGGAGTCGCGGTCAACCCGCTCGCGATGCGGATCCGTACCGAACGCTTCAAGACGCTGGTGATCCTCGACGAGGTGCACCACGCGGGTGACGCGCTGTCGTGGGGCGAGGGCGTCCGCGAGGCGTTCCAGCCGGCCACCCGGCGGCTAGCGCTGACCGGTACGCCGTTCAGGTCCGACGTCAACCCGATCCCGTTCGTGACCTACGCACCGGTCCCCGAGGAGGGAGCGGGCGTCCGCGTCAGCGTCCCCGACTTCACCTACGGCTATGCCCACGCGCTCGCCGACCACGTCGTACGCCCCGTGTTGTTCCTGGCCTACTCCGGCGACATGCAGTGGCGCACCCGCGCCGGTGACGAGGTGGCCGCCCGGCTCGGCGAACCGCTCACCAGGGACCTGACCGCCCAAGCGCTGCGCACCGCACTCGACCCCGAGGGCTCGTGGATGCCGTCGGTGCTGGCAGCGGCCGACAAGCGGCTTTCGGAGGTACGCCGCCACGTGCCTGACGCGGGTGGGCTGGTGATCGCCACCGACCAGGACTCCGCGCGCGCCTACGCCGCGCTGCTGACGAAGATCGCGGGGGAGCGGCCGACCGTGGTGCTCTCCGACGAGAAGGCGGCGTCGAGGAAGATCTCCGAGTTCAGCGGCAACGAGAAGCGCTGGATGGTCGCAGTCCGGATGGTGTCCGAAGGCGTCGATGTTCCGCGGCTGGCCGTCGGGGTCTGGGCGACCACGACCGCGACGCCGCTGTTCTTCGCGCAGGCCGTGGGCCGCTTCGTCCGGGCCCGCAACCGGGGTGAGAGCGCGTCGGTGTTCCTGCCGTCGGTGCCGACGCTGCTCGGCTATGCCGCCGAGATCGAGGCGCAGCGCGACCACGTGCTGGGCCGCACGATCAAGAGCGAGGACGACATCTTCGCCGCCGAGCGCAGCCTGCTCGCCGCGGCCGAGACGGGGGAGGGCGCGTCGGGTGATCTGGAGCTGCCCGGCTACCAGGCGCTCGGCTCCGAGGCCCGCTTCGACCACGTCCTCTACGACGGCGACTCGTTCGGCCACGCCGGTGAGGTGCACGTCGGGTCGGCGGAGGAGATGGACTTCCTCGGCATCCCCGGCCTGCTCGAGCCCGAGCAGATGCGCGAGCTGCTCCACAGCCGGCAGCAGGACCGGGCAGCGCGACGTCGGCCCCAGTCCGAGCGCCAGCCCGAGGGCGACAGCGTCGCCCAGGTGACGACCCACGAGCAACTCGCGGTGCTTCGCCGGGAGCTCAACGGCCTGGTCGCGGCCTGGCACCACCGCACCGGCCAGGCCCACGGCATCACCCATGCCGCGCTCCGGAAGGACTGCGGCGGGCCGGCCGCGGCGATCGCCAACGCCGGCCAGCTGCGGGCCCGGATCGACCGGGTCCGTGAGTGGGCCGCGCGACGTACGTCATGACGACGGGACACTAGAGTCCAGACATGGCGGCCGAGACGTCCCAGACGCTGGATCGCGGGATCCGGGTCCTGATGGCGCTCGCGGGTGCTCCGCAGGGGCTGTCGGTCACGGCGCTCGCCGAGGTGCTCGGGATCAACCGGACCGTCGTCTACCGCCTCGTCAGCACCCTCGAGCAGCACGCCCTCATCCGGCGCGACGGCCACGGCCGGCTCCACGTCGGGCTCGGTGTCCTGCACCTCGCGACCGCGGTCCAGCCGGTGCTCCGGGACGTCGCCATCCCGGTGCTGCGCCAGCTCGCCGAGCGCGTCGGCTGCACCGCCCACCTGACCGTCGCCGACGGTGACGAGGCGCTCGCCCTCGCCGTGATCGAGCCGTCGTGGACCGACTTCCACGTCAGCTACCGGGTCGGTGCCCGCCATCCGCTGACCCGGGGCGCCGCGGGCAAGGCGATCCTGGCGCTGCGTGACGAGCACGGGCCGCCGTACGTCGCGACCGCCGGTGAGCTCGAACCCGGCGCGCGCGGACTGGCCGCGCCCGTGCGCGGCGTCGCCGGCCTCGAGGCGAGCATCGGCGTGGTCACGTTGGTCGACCTCGACGTGCGCAAGGTCGGGCCGCTGGTAGCAGAGGCCGCCGACCACCTGGCGAAGCTGCTCCGCTAGCCAGACATCACCGTCGCCGGCCGGATGCCGGGGCCCGGGCGGCTGACGACGTCACGCGGGTCGGTCACGTCGTGCCCGACGGCGCAACGGGTGTGAACCTCGACCAAAGACCCGCAGTCGCGATGGGCGAACTCGACCGGAGGGCCGTCAGGGTCGGCGAGGTAGCGGTCTCCCCAGCCGGCGACGGCGACCATGACGGGGTAGAGGTCGAAGCCCCTCTGTGTCAGCCGGTACTCGTGCCGTGCGCGCTGTCCATCCACGCGGTATGGCTCCCTACGCAGGATGTCCTGGTCGACGAGATGGGCGAGCCGGTCGGTCAGCACCTGGCGGGGCATCCCGGTGTGGCGACGCATGTCGTCGAAGCGGCGTACGCCGTTGTAGACCTCGCGCAGCACGACGACCGTCCACCGCTCGCCGAGCACGGCCATCGCCCGACCGATGGTGCAGTTGTCCGTGGCGTAGGCGAGCGCGGGTGGTGTGGGCATGGCCCCACCCTAAGTCTTGTTGACAGACTCAGCAAGGTCGGGCGATGCTAGATCCATGACGCAGACCCAGGATTTTTCCACCGAATCCCGCACCTTCACCTGGGCCACGCCCGGCCAGGGCGACCTCGGTGCGCTGCTCGAGCTCGACGGGTTCGGCCAGCTCGAGGCGATGGTCACCGGCGCGATGCCGCCACCGCCGATCATGGCGACGCTCGGT
>Ga0183260_10002363_pt1 | contig 15610 bp, 11 predicted proteins | sample AntDrymUQ4972206_2_FD_129768 | JGI IMG/M metagenome (GOLD analysis project Ga0183260, IMG submission 129768) | Polar desert sand microbial communities from Dry Valleys, Antarctica - metaG UQ497 (22.06) (version 2) (version 2) | ecosystem: Environmental > Terrestrial > Soil > Desert | place...
CAGAGCGCGTCCTCGTAGGCCTGCACCTCGGGATCGCCCTTCAGGTCGCGCTTGTGCATGATCTCTCCCACGCGGGCGACGGCGGCCTCGTCGTAGCCCGCGTCTCGCATGGCCGCGGCGGCGTGGCCGGCGTGGACGTCGTAGAGGTGGCGGCGCCAGCGCAGATACGCCGCGCGGCCGTCGGGATACGACGATCGCGGCGTCTCCCACCGGCGCACGTGGTGGGCGCGTACGGCGACCCGCAGCTCATCGCCGGCGTCGGGATGCAGAGTTTCCAGCCAGACCGTCGCCAACTCCGCCTCGCCGAGGCAGAACGGACGCGAAAACCCCCGCACTACCAGGGTGCGGGGGTCCTCTGCGTTCTGTGCGTCCAGCGCTTCGATCACCGTTGAAAGTCGTGACGAAGACACGGGAGGGATTGTTACTCGCGAGGATCCGGCTTTGCCGGTCCGAGCCCCACAACGCTGGCTGAAGGCCGGCGTTACCAGTTCGGCGAGCAAGCTCCGCTTGCGAGCCGAGGCCTTACCGCAGACCGAGTTTCCGCGAGCAGTGGGGCCACTGCCCCCAGCCCGATCGCGCCTGAAGCCGCTGCGCTGCCGCGAGCTGCGTCTCGTAGGGGTGATCGATCGGCGAGCCAGACATGCCCATCGCCCGCCACGTTTGCAGCGAGAACTGGAACGCGCCGAAGTACCTGCCGCTACGGCTGACAGCGTCGCTGCGGCCGCCGGACTCACAGCGGGCCAGCGCGCCCCACACGTCACCGCCGATGTTGGCGGCGGCCGCCCGGGGTGCGGCGGCGGCGCGGCTGGCGCGCGGTGCACGGGTGACCACGGTGCGCTGGGGCGCCACGGTCGTCGGCGGCGGCGGCGGAGGAGGAGGAGCGACCGTGGTCGGGGGGACGATCGGTCCGCCGGTGACGCCGCCTGCCAGGGTCAAGCGGGCGCCGGGTGCTTTGGCTGCCGCGTCGGCGCCCGGCTCGGGGAGCGGCGTCAGGCCGAGGCTGATGTAGCCGGCGAGGGTGATGACCGCCACCCCCGCGGAAAACAGACGTCTGTGCCACATATTGGTAGTCCCCTTTCAACGCCCGGAGGCGCCTTCGGCGGCGGGGGAGCGCCTCTCGCAGGGCTCGACTACTGGAGTCGAACGCGTGCGGTGCACCCAGCCCGCCGAGTCCAGAGAAGCGCCACGCGCTTGCTCTAGCTAGCGTTTTGTATAACGATAGTTAGCATTGTAGCGCACGGCAGCGCGGAAGTGGCAACTTTCATGGCACGGTCGCCGCGTCCGCGGCTCGCCTCATCCTCCTGGAGACCCCCATGCACGTTCCGATGACCGTCGGCGACTTCCTCGAGCGCGGTGCGCTGGCGTACCCGCACCGAACCGCGGTCGTCGACGAACCCGACGCCGCCGGCGCGCTCGGCACGCTCACCTACGGCGAGCTCGCGGCGCACGCCCGCGGCCTCGCACTGGCGCTCGAACGGATGGGCGTGGCGCAAGGCGAGCGCATCGCCATCGTCAGCCCGAACTCGGCGAAGTTCCTCATCACGTTGCTCGGTGTCAGCGCGTTCGGACGCATCTGCGTGCCGGTGAACTTCCGTCTGAACGCCGAGGAGGTCGGATACATCGTCGACCACTCAGGCGCCTCGGTGCTCCTGGTCGATCCGGAATTCGACGGCGCCTTGGCGGGCGTGACCGCCAAGCACCGCATCGTCCTCGACGGCGTCGCCGATACCGAGCTGTTCACGCCTGCCAACGCCGGTGAGATGCCCGCCGAATGGCACGCCGACGAGACCGCTACCGCCTCGATCAACTACACGTCCGGTACGACTGCGCGGCCGAAGGGCGTCCAGCTCACGCACCGCAACTTGTGGACCAACGCGGTGACGTTCGGATGGCACGCGGGGGTGTCCGATCGCGACGCGTACCTCCACACCCTGCCGATGTTCCACTGCAACGGGTGGGGCATGCCCTACGCGCTGACGGCGATGGGGGTGCCGCAGATCGTGCTCCGGAAGGTCGACGGCGAGACGATCCTTGCCCGCATCGAGGAGCACGACGTTTCGCTTCTGTGCGGAGCGCCGGCGGTCGTGGCCGCCATCTTGGAGTCCGCCGCTATGCGTCGCGACTCGGGCGCGACGGTGCCGGGGGGCGACAAGCGTGTGCGCATGCTGGTCGCCGGCGCACCGCCACCCACCAAGACGATCGAACGCGTCGAGACCGAGCTCGGATGGGAGTTCATGCAGCTCTACGGTCTCACCGAGACCTCGCCGCTCCTCACGATGAACCGTGCCCCGGCAGAGTGGGATGAGCTGACACCCGCCGAGCGCGCCCAGCGCCTCGGACGCGCCGGGCAACCGACGATCGGCGTGCGGCTGCGTACCGACGACGAGGGCGAGGTGCTCGCTCGTACGAACCAGGTCTTCGAGGGGTACTGGGAGCAACCCGACGAGACCGCGGCGGCCCTCGCCGGCGGCTGGTTCCACACGGGCGACGGGGGCTCGATCGACGACGGCTACCTGACGATCGCTGACCGCAAGAAGGACGTGATCATCACCGGCGGCGAGAACGTCAGCTCGATCGAGGTCGAGGACTGCCTGTTCCAGCACCCGGACGTCGCGGAGGTGGCGGTCATCGGCGTTCCCGACGAGAAGTGGGGCGAGACCATCAAGGCGCTCGTGGTGTTGCGCTCGGCGGCTACGACCTCTGAAGCGGATCTGATCGCGCACTGCCGGGGCTCGCTCGCGCACTTCAAGTGCCCGACCACCGTGGAGATCCGCACCGAGCTCGCCCGTACGGCAACGGGGAAGCTCCAGAAGTTCAAGCTGCGCCAGACCTACTGGGAGGGTCGCGAGAAGCTCGTCAACTAGCCCGTGGGGAACTAAGTGCGCATCTGCTGGTCGGCGAGCGCGCTCGCAGCTCGGAAGTGGTCGATCAGCGTGGGGAGGAGCGACGTCGCGTTGCGTCCGCTGGTCGATGGCGTCAAGTACACCGGGCGGCCGCCGAAGACGACGGGTTGCGTGCCGGCGGCGGCCTTGCGGTCGACCGCCGTTCGGTAGCCGGCAAGCCCCACGACGCACACGACCGCGGGCCGCAGCCACTCGACCAGCGCGCGCACGCGCTCGGCGCCCTCGCGGAACTCAGCGGGCGTCACCTCGTCGATGCCGGGCGTCGGGCGCTTGACGAAGTCCGTCATGCCGATGCGGTGGCGATCGAGCGTGGCGAACGCGTTTCGGTCGTGCTGCGCGTCCACCAGGCCTGCCCCGATGAGGGCGGGCCAGTACCGGTTCCCCGGTCGTGCGTACCCGACCTCGGCGTCGGCCGAGAACCACGACGGGTTGAGCCCGACGATGAGCAGGCGCATCCCACGCCCGACGGTGTCCGCGAGCGTGCGGGCGCGGTTCGCGAAGATCTCGATGCGGTCGCGCACGACGTGGACTTCGTCGACGTCGAAGCCGCCTCCCCGCACCAGGAGCTCGACGCGCTCGCGGGGCCAGCTCTTCGGAACTGCGTTAACGACGATCCGCAACTGGTCGCCGACCCCCGTGTCGTGATGCAAGCGGGCGAGCGCCACGGGCAGCGCAGTCGACGCCTTGGCCTGCCAGACCTTCACGTCCGAAGTCTTACCGCGGTAGCTGGGTGCGGATTACTGCCGCGACCGCCGTCGCGCCGGCGCGGCTCATTGTGATCGTGAAGTGGTTGACGTCGGGCACCACCTGGTCGACCAGGTTCGGCACCTGCGCGCACATCTCGGCGGCGACCTCATCGCTGTAGAGCCCCGGCGTCTGGTTGGCCAGGCCGCGCGGGGCGCGCAACCACGGCGTCGGCGCCGGCAGGTTCCGGAATGCCCGCGCCCCGTCGCCGAGGAGGTTGTCCCTGCTGTCCTCGAGCACCGCTTCGCGCGAAACACTCGAGCGCAACGCCGGCGGCTCTCCGACGAGGTCTCGGAGCACGTAGGCCTCGATGGCGTCATTCCACTCGGTCAACGCCGGGTGCGCCTTCCAGTAGGCCAGCCACGCGTTCTCGTCGACGAACTCCATCGAGAGCCGCTCCATCGTCGGGCCGAGGATCGCATGCGTGATTGCCTCGACGTCGAGGTTGTCGTCGATCGGGATGTCGAGCGTCACGCCGCCGTCGACGAGCACGTGGCCCGCGAGTCGCTCCGGATAATGCGCTGCGAACACCGCGGTCACGTATGCACCCATGCTGTGGCCGGCGAGGGTCGCCCGCTCGACGCCGAGGTGATCGAGTAGCGCGCGAATGTCCGCGGCGTGCGCGGCCATGCCGTACGGACCGCGAACCCCTGCGCTCCCGGCGCGGCCACGCAGATCGGGGGCGAGAAACCGCACCTCGTCCTCGAGCTCTTCCGCCACGTACGCCCACGTCAGATGGTTGGCGGTGATGCCGTGGATCCCGACCACTATCGGTGCAGCGTCACCGGCTCCCCACTCGCCGATCGCGAGCTCACCGCCGGCGACGGGAACGGTGAACTCTCGATGGGTCATGCGACGGGCCTCCTGAGCAACCCGAGGACGAGCACGGTCGCGTCGGCGGGGACGCGCGGGTCGAGCCCGGTGAGCTCCCGGACGCGGCGGAGCCGGTACAGGACGGTGTTCGGGTGGACGACCTCGCGGCGCGCGGTCTCCGGTACCGACCCCGACTCCAGATACGACCGCAGCGTCGCGACGACGAGGTCGTCGCGGTCGCCGCCGGTGAGCGGAGCAAGCACGGAGCGCTCGAGTGCGGTCGCCACTCTGTCGTCACTGAGCAGGAGTCGATCGAGCAGCAGGTCGTCCGGGCCGAAGACGCCGCTCTCGCGGCCGGCGGTTCTGGCCGCGGCGAGGACGCCTTCGGCGTGCGCCACGCTTGTCGCCAAAGCAGCGCCCGGCGCGGCCACGGGACCCCACGCGAGGCGCGGACGGTGTGCGGCGCGGAAGAGCGCGTCGAGGTCGCCGATCATTCCCGGGACCAGGAGCAGCGTGCACTCGTTGCGCTCCCCACCGACCGTGCCGCGGGGCGCGACGGCGAGGAGCGTGTCGATCCCAGCAGAGGCGTGGTCGCCGTCGATGACGACTGGCGTGTACGACGGCGCCACGGTGGTCGTGAAGCGCCGGGTGACGCTGTCGACCCCGTGCGCGTCCTCGACGCTCAGCAGCGCGTCGAGCATTGCGCGGCGCCGGGCGTCGATCGCCCGCACCCGCTCGTGCGACGCCGCCAGATAGCTGTTCGCCGCTACGGACGCGGCCCGGTCGATGTAGTCCATCCACCCACGCCCGAGCTCGGCCAGTGCGGGCGCCTCCGCAGCTTCGGTCGATTCCACGACCGCGTCCCACACGACGCGTCCCGCCACCCGGAACACGTGGAGCATCGGCTCCAATGGGATCCCCATAGTGAGCCGGCGGCGGCCCATCGTGGCGATCTCGCTCACCAACGATGCGTCCGGCTCGGCGCCGGCGGCCAGCGGAGCAAAGAAGCCCTCGACGATGCGGCGGCTGACGGGCAGCACCTCGTGGTGCAACTCGTCCGGCGGCAGCGCCGCATACTCGGCGACCTCCTCGCAGTACGCGCGTCCGAGCCTCTCGACCACCTCGTCCAGATGCCCGAGCACCCGCCCGGCGATCCCCGCCACCGGCGAAGGCCGCAGCGACCGGATCCCGCCCGCCCTGGTCACCGCTTCGCCACGCGTTTCGCGGGAGCAGCCCGCTTCGCCGCAGTCTTTTTGCCCGCGACCTTCGTGGCCGGGATCTTCTTACCCGCGACCTTCTTACCCGCGACCTTCTTCCCGGCGGTCGCAGCTTTCACCGACGCTGGCCGGGGCTGCCCGGCGGTACCACGCTTCTTCCCGGGAGCAGCCGATTTCTTCCCGGGAGCAGCGGCTTTCTTCGCGGTGCGCGTCCGGAGCGCAGCAGTCGTCGTCGCGCCGAGGAGCCGTCCGATTCCCAGCCGCGACGCGAGCATCGATCGATCGAGTTCGCCGACGGGACCAGACGACACGACCCGGCCGGTCTGAAGGAGATGGACGGTGTCGACGAGCCGCAGGGCAGCGGCGACGTTCTGCTCGACGAGCAGCATCGTCACGCCGGTTGCAGCCACGTCGCGCAGCGTGTTGAAGACGTCTTCGACGACGAGCGGTGCGAGGCCGGCCGACGGCTCGTCGACCAGGATTAGCTTCGGCTCGTTCACGAGCGCACGCGCCACCGCAAGTGCGGACTGCTCGCCGCCCGACATCGTCCCCGCGAGCTGCGTGCGCCGCTGATGGAGCTTCGGGAACCGCTCCCACACGCTCGCCAGCGCAGGCGCGTAGGACGTCTTCGAGCGACGGCGCATCGTGTAGGCGCCGAGGCGCAGGTTCTCCTCGACCGTGAGGTCCGGGAACACCTGCCGGCCCTGCGGCACGTTGCCCATGCCCTTGGCAACGCGCGCCTCCGCCGGCACGTTGGTGACGTCGACGCCGGCGAAGCGCACTGCCCCTGCCCAAGCCGGCTGAATGCCGGCGATCACCTTCATGAGAACGCTCTTGCCGGCGCCGTTCAGTCCGAGGATCCCCGCGATCTCGCCCTCCCGGACCTGGAGCGACACGCAGTGGAGCACCTGGCTCGAGCCGAACCCGGTATCGACGCCCTCTACGGAGAGGAGCACGTCTGCATCGGGGCTCACGTGAGTGCGCCGCCGAGGTAAGCGTCGACCACCACGGGATCACGCACCACGTCGTCGGGCGCGCCGTTGGCCACGATCACGCCGCCGGCCATCACGTACAGCTCGTCACAGGTGTCGAGCACGAGAGGCACGTTGTGCTCGATCAGGAGAACGGTCCGGCCGAGCTCGTCGCGTAGATCCCGGAGGCGTTCGGCAAGGTTCTCCGCGGCCGCGGGCGACATACCGGCCGAGGGTTCGTCGAGCATCACGAGCTCCGGCGCGGTGACGAGCACGCAGCCGAGCTCGACGATCCGCTGCTGGCCGATCGACAGCTTTCCGACGGGTGTGTTCGCGTAGCGTTCGAAACCGAGCCCGCTGATCGCGGTCGCCGCCCGCTCGTGCAACTCGTCCTCGACGCTGCCGGTCGAGCCCGCATAGCCGAGGGCCGCCGGGATCCCGTAGGGCGCGACCGTATGCTGCGCGAGCAGCAGGTTGTCGGTGACCGAGAGGTCTTTGACGAGGCCGATGTTCTGGAAGGTCCGTCCGAGGCCGCGCGCACAACGCGCCGCCGCACCGAGGTTCGACACATCGTGACCGAGGAGGTGGACGCGTCCGCTCTCCGGCACCTCCAAGCCCGAGATGGCGTTGAACAGCGTGGTCTTGCCGGCACCGTTCGGCCCGATGAGCCCGACGATGCGGCCTTGCGGGACGGTCAGCGATGCGTCGGCGACGGCCACCAGCCCGCCAAAGCGCACCGTGACGTCCTTGGCCTCGAGAACGGGCGCGTTGCCGTGTGCCTCGGGCCGGCCGGCGAGCGACGCCGGCCGCGGCATGTTCGGTAGTTTCGGCAGGGCGGATCCGTCGGCGTCGTCGGTGCCCGATGCGGCAGCGTCCGCCAGTCGCTCGCGCCCGGCGCGCCGCTCTTCGAGCTGTTCGCGGATTGTCCCGGCGAGGCCGCCGGGGTTGCGCGCCATGGTGATCACGAGCAGCGCGGCGCCGATGATCACGTCGTAGCCGCGGACGCCGGCGCCGAACAGCTCGGGCATGGCGATCGGATAGAAGGCGTAGAACGCCGCCGCCACCAGCACGCCGACGCGACTGCCGAGCCCGCCGACCACGACGACGACAACGAGCAGCAAGGAGCGCTCGTAGCCGAAGACCGAACTGCTCACTGTCAGCTTGAGGTGGCCGACCATGACGCCGGCGATCCCGGCCATCGCGCCGGAAAGAGCGAACGCGAGGAGCTTGTAGCGCGTCACGTCGACCCCGAAGCTGGCGGCGACAGCTTCGTCGGAGCGCACGGCGCGAAAGGCGCGGCCGATCTTCGTCCGCGTGACGTTGGTGTCGACGAGCCACAGGAGTGCGAACAGGCCGATGAGGATCGCGAGGTAGTCGACCTCCTTCGAGAACAGGAACGTGTTGACCTGCGGCCGGGGCAGCGCGATGCCGGCCGATCCGCCGCCCACCTGTTCGGCGGCGAAGATCGACTCGAACATCGCGTAGCTGAACGCGATGGTGACGACGGCCAGGTACAGGCCGCGGAGGCGCAGGGCGGGCACCCCGATGACGAAGGCCACGAGAGCGCCCGCGATTGCGGCGGCCGGGACCGCGACCACGAACGGCAGGCCGAGCTCGGTCGCAGGGGTCAGCGCGCCGGTGGTGAAGGCGCCGACGCCCAGCAGAGCGCCGTGCCCGAGGCTGATCTGACCGGCGTGGCCCATCAAAAGGTTCAGCGACAGTCCGGCCGCGGCGAGCGCGATCGCCTCGCCGATGAGCACGGCCCGGTAGTCGTTCAGAACCCCCGCGCGTCCGAGCAGGGGCGCGGCGGCGAGCGCGACGACGCCGACGACGACGCAGCGAAGACCCGGGCGGGCGAAAACCGCGTTCATGCCGGTCGCCGGCCGCCGCTGCGGGCGAGTAGCCCCTCGGGCCGGAAGAGCAGCGACAGGAGCATGAGGACGAAGATCGACAACGTCTCGAGCCCCGGGAAGGTCGCTTCGGCAAACACGCGCCCCGCGCCCGCTTCGAAGAGCCCGACGACGACGCCGCCGACGAAGGCTCCGGGTAGCGACGTGAGGCCGCCGATGATTGCGGCCGCCAGCCCGAAGAGGAACAGACGTCCGAACGCGCCGGGCGCAAAGGCCTGCACGGTGGGGGCGATCAGCAACGCGCCCAGCGTCGTGACCGCGGCGCCGGCGGCCCACACGAAACCCGAGACGCGCCCGAGGGGCACGCCGACGAGGCGCGCCATGTTGGCGTCCTGCGCAGCGGCGAGCACGCCGAGCCCGAAGTCCGTCCGCCGCAGGAGCGTGGCGAAACCGACGCCGACGGCGAGAGTCACGACGAGCGCAAGGATTTGTGTCGGCGACACGATCACGCCGGCGATTTCCCACCCGCGGCCCGAGATCGGACCGGCGAGCGAGCGGGGGTTTTCACCGTTGAGCCGAAGCTCGGTCGCGAGGATAAGGAGCCCGAGGCCCACGGTCGCGACGGAGACCGCCACCCGAGGGGCGGCCACCATGCGCCGCACGACGAGGCGCTCGAAGCCCCAGCCCACGGCCGCCGCCACCGCCAGCGCAGCGACGGCGCCGACGATCCACGGCAACCCGCGCTCGGTGACGAGGTACCAGGCAAGAAACAGCGACATCATGCCGATCTCGCCTTGGGCAAAGTTGAGGACGCGGCTGCCGCGATAGACGAGCACGGTCCCGACGGCGAACAACCCGTAGATGCCGCCGGCGATCAAGCCGACGACGACCACCTCGGCCAGCAACTCGGCCATCAGGTCGGATCCGGCTTTGCTGGTCCGAGCCGAGTTCTAGACAAGGTGCTCGACGCACGTGTCGGTGTTGCGCCAGTTGACCTTGCCGTTCGGGGCGCGGAACGTCTCCATCACGTTGACGGCGAAGCCGGCTCGGCGTGGGAACCCGGGCCGGGTGAAGTCGATTTCACACGTGGCCGGGAACGGGCGGGCCTTGTAGCTGTTCATCGTGTCGATCAGCTTGTTGCGAGTGCAGTCGGCACCGCACTGCTGGAGCAGCGCGTGCTGCGCCTTCTGCGCCGTCCAGTTGAGGAACAACAGGTCGCCGCCCAGGCTGTCGAGCTTCGCGCCGGGGCGGTGCTCGGCGTACTGCGCCTCGAACTCCTTCATGTCGCTGGCGTAGGCGGCGAAGCTGCCCCCGTAGAACTTGTGGCTGTACGCGGTGTACATCGCGACGCCGACCATCTTGGGGTTGAGAGCGTCATCGCCCAGCGCCTGGCTCGTGACATTGAACGGGAACAGGAGCCACGTCGGGTTGTACTGCTGTGCCTTCGCCTGCTTGACGATCTGCGTGGCTGCAAGCGCGTTGTCCCAGCCGAAGACCACCGTCGCCCCGGCGCGCTCGATGTCGCGCAGCTCCTGGGTGTAGTTGCCCTGGTTTATCGCGACCGTTCGGCTGGCGACGATGTCCACGCCGTATTTCTTGGCCATGGCCTCGAACGCCTCGGCGCCGGGGTCCCAGTTCGGGCTGTTGCGGCGGAGGATGCCGATCTTCTTGTCGCGGTAGCGGGCGGCGACAAGCTCGCCGAACATCTCGCCCATCTTCTCGGTTGTCGGCAGCGACGCAAAGCTGAACCGCTGGTTCTCGGTGCCCTTGGCGGTTGCGGTGTGGTGGAGGTACAGCATGCGGTTGGCCTCGGCCCAGGTCCGCACCGCGGGGATCTGGTCGAACCCGATGCCGCCGAGGAGATAGAAGGGATTCTTGCTCTTGCACTCGCCCGCGGCGGTAACGGCCTTGTCGGCGTTGTAGTTGTCGTCCACATACGTCACGTCCACGCGGCGGCCGAAGACCCCGCCCTTCTCGTTCACCGAATCCCAGTACACGTCGAGGTCGGCCTCGCTCGTGTCGAACGCGGCGCCAAAGCTCAGCGCCGCGTGGGCGCAGAGCGCGATCGAGTTCTTCGTGAGCCCGATCGTGTCCTCGTTCGCATTGAACAGCGTCGAGCGGGTGACGGGGCGGGGCGCACCCCCCGGCACCGTCGGCGCCGGCTGGCCGGGCTTCGTGGCCGCGCCGCCCGCTCTCGTTGTCGTAGCCGGGCCTGTCCCGATCGGGTCACCCTGAGCGTCGACCGCAACCGTCGTGCCGGTGACGCCGTCGTTGTCGGCCTCGAGCGCGGCCGCTACGGGGCGGTCGGTGTCGAGCGCGGTCTGCTTCGGGAGCTTGGCTCCGGTGCACGCAGTGAGAAGTGCGAGCGTGAGCAGCGGCGCAAGCCAACGAACCTTGAAACTCGAGCGATGCATGTGATTCCCCCACCTGAGACGTGTAGCGACACCCGCCAATCACGGTATTAGCACCGTACCGTTTGTGGTCCTGACGAACGTCCAGGGCCGGTGTTGTGAAATCCCCAATGGGGCTTAGCCTCTAGGCCGGCTGGCGCTCGAGCCGGCCAGAGGACAGCCCGAACACCGTGCGCCACCCTGGCAGCGGAACGCCAAGCTCGCTGATCTGCGTGTCGGCTTCGGCCTGGCGCGCCGCGGCGTCATGGTCTCCGAGCACGTGTGCGGCCTCGGCGCGCGCGAGACGCGTCACCGTCAACGTCAGCAGATCCTTGGTCGCACCCACGACGTCGACTGCGGCGTCGAGCACGGCGCGGGCCTCTTCGGCGCGCCCCAAGCGGGCGAGTGCGAGGCCACGCGCCTGCGCGGCCGCGAGCCGGTCGAGGTAGGTGCCGCCGTCGGCCGCCTCGACACGGTCGGCGGCATCGAGCGCGCCTTCGGGGTCGCCGACGGCCGCCAACGCCAGCGCGAGGCAGGCGTTCGCGTACGCCACCTGGCCTTCGTTCGCCGCGGCCGCGACCGACATCCTGAGCGCCTGCACGGCAGTATCGGGATGGCCAGACATCAGCTCGACCATCGACGCGAGCACGTGCTCCTCCTGCTGCGTGACGGTGCCGAGGCCCATCAGGATGCTCAAGTCGATGTCGGAGAGCGCGACGCGCGCCATGCCGGGCTCGCCGATCTGGATGGCGATCGCTCCGGACGCGACGCCGATTCCGGTCGACGACCCCCCCTTGATCCCCTGCGCGTCGCGAATCAGCTCAAACGCCTCGTCGATGCGGCCGAGGTTGACGAGGCTGCGTGCCTCGGTCACCCGCGCCTGGAGTACGCGTTCGGCATCATTGATCGACGCGAGCAGGGATGCGGCCTCGCGGGCGGGCGCCAACGCCTCGTCGGGGCGGCCCGTGAACAACCGCACGCTGGCCAGGAGGGTCGAGATCATGCCCTGTGCCCACCGGTCGTTCTGGTCGCGCTCGTTGGTGAGAATGTGCTCGGCGAGCGCGCCCGCCTCCTCGAACCGGCCCTGGAAGAGGCGGACGAAGCCGAGGAGTCCGTTGACAAAACCGAGGCCCCCGTAGTCGCCGATCTCGTGGAACATCTCCGCCGCCGCCGCCAGCCGTTCGTCGGCCTCGTCCAGGTTGCCCTGGTTGAACGACAACCACGCGCGGTTCTGGAGCACCCACGCCTCGCCCTGCCGGTCAGCCGCGGATCGGAACGCGGCGAGCGCATCGGTGAACAGTGCGTCGGCGTCGGTGTTGTTACCAAGGAACATATGCGTCATCCCCGCGATCCGCAGGGCGCCGGCCTCGCCGTGGGCGTCACCGACCTCGCGCCACAGCGCGAGTGCCGCGGCGATCGCCTCGTCGGACTCGTGTAGCTCGTTGCGGGTCTGCAGGAGCTGTCCGCGAATCGTCAGCGCCTGGGCGCGCGTGAGCCGGTCCTCTTCGGCAGTTTCGGCCAGGACCGCGTCGACGTCACGGGCGGCAGCCTCGGTGTCGCGGAGCGCCGCATGTGCCGATGCGCGCGCCAGGAGAACGCGGTGGCGGTTGGCTGCGTCATCGTGGGCCAGCAGCTCGAGCGCGCGGTCGAGCAGGCGCAACGAGCCCGAGTGGAGACCGCGCTGCTTGGCGCGCATCGCCGCGCGCTCGATCGCGCGCAACGCACGGGGACAAATGTCCGCCGGTACGCCGGCGACGCCGCCGAGCTCGTTGCTCAGCGACGCGGCGACGCCGAGGTGATGTGCGATGGGTTCGAGCTCGTCGTCGCGGTTCTGATGCTTGCGGCGCTCGGCGAGCCAGAGCCCAAGAGCGGCGTGGCGCCGCGCGCGCTCTGCTTTCGTGAGCGTGTCGTACGCGACCTCACGGACGAGCTCGGACCGGAACGACCACGCGCCGGCATCCTCGGTCAAGAGATCGCGCGACACGAGCTCGTCGACCACGTGGTCGGGGAGAGACTCACCCCGCGCTTCGGCCAGTGCGACGAGCGCCTCGACGCGCCCGTCGTGACCCACTACCGCGGCGTCCTCGAGCGAGCTACGCGCCGAGGGCTCGAGACTGTCGATACGTGCGGCGACGAGGCCGCGGAGTGTCGCGGGCAGGTCGCGTGCGCCCGTCGCGTTCGGGGCGTCCGCGAGCAGCGCGACGAGCTCTTCTAGGAACAGGGGGTTGCCGCCGCTGCGCTCGAGCAATAGCGCTCGCAGCTCAGCGTCGGGCTCGCTCTCGAGGAGCGCGGCGAGCAGGTCGGTGACCGCATCGGCGTCGAGCGGGTCGAGATGGAGCGTCACGGCATTGTGCCGGCCGGGCTTGGGCGCCCAGCGCGGCTCGAACTCCGGCCGCGCCGTGGCCAGGAGCAGCACGGGGAGCCCGACGGCGCGCTCGAGAAGGTCGTCGACGAGCGCGAGAACGTCGTCCTCGGCCCAGTGCAGCTCGGCGAGCGCCACGACAAGGGGCTGCTGCCGCGCCAGGCCCTGCACGAGCGCCTGGACGGCACGGCGAACTTCGGCGGGAGCGCGCGTCGGATCGACGTCGCTCAGCGCTTCCGAGTCGCCGAGGACATAGGCGAGACCGCCCGACAGGCGGTCGACCTCGGGATCGTCACTGCGCAGCCCGGTGACATCGAGGACCGCGCTCCGGAGCTGGTCGGTGACGTCGTTCGGCTCGTCGTCGGTGTCGATGCCGCACGCTTGGCGGACCATCTCGGCGATCGGCCACCACACGTTCGCCTCGCCGTACGGCACGCACCGGCCTTCGAGCACGAGCGCGCTGAATTCATTGCGCGCGACGTCCGCGATCTCCTCGGCCAGGCGCGACTTGCCGAGGCCGGCTTCACCGAGCAGGACCACGACGTGCGCGCGGTTGCGCGTCACCGTGGTGTCGAGGCAGGACCGCAGAAGGGCGAGCTCGCTTTCGCGACCGACGAGGGGGCTCCTGCGCTTGCGCGGACGCCGGCCGGGCGGCGCGAGCGCGGCTCGCGCCACCCACGCCTCGACGGTCTCCTCGCGCCCTCTTGCCGTGAGCCGGCCGAGCGCCTCGTACTGGAAGATGTCCTCGGTGCAGTCGTGTGTGCCCGCGCCGACGACGACGGTTCCCGGCTCTGCGAGCGTCTGAAGCCGGCTGGCGACGTTCACGACGTCGCCCATGGCCGTGTAGTCACCCCCGGCGCGAATCGCGCCAACCAGCACCTCGCCGGTGTTCACCCCGACCCGGAGCCGAATCGGCAGGTCGAACTCGCCGGCTAGCGCGCTGACCGTGCGCTGCATCTGCAACGCGGCGCGCACAGCGCGCTCGGCGTCGTCCTCGTGCGCGATCGGTGCACCGAACAGCGCGATCAGCGCGTCGCCGACGATCTTGTCGACGCGACCGCCGTGCGCGGTGACATCCGTCGCCAGCCGCGCGAACGACGAGTCCACAAGGTTCTTCACCTGTTCGGGATCGCGTGACTCCGACAGCGTGGTGTACCCGACCAGATCTGCGAACAGCACGCTCACGACGCGCCGTTCGTCACCGCGCATGCCGAGCGCGTGGCCACACGATGGGCAGAACCGCGAGCCCGCCGGGGCGGCGGCCCCACAGGAAGGACACGTCACGGTGCAACGGTAGTGGCCGACACCCGCGAAGGGCCTGGTCGAACGCGCACAAGTGCGCGGCTGCCGACGGATAGTTTTCGCTCGTGCGCCGCCTCGTCCCGCTTGTCGCGTTCGCCCTGGTGTCCTTCACGCTCGCGGCGTGCGCCGGCGACGGTGGTGGAGGAGGCGTGAGGGCAGAGAACGCTCTCGCCCGCACAAAGGCAGCGAAGACCGTTGCCTATGCCCTCACTGTCGCGGTCACAAGCCAGGCCGAGCAGCCGTCGACCACCGGAACGGTACCGAACGCGGTCGAGCTCCGGGTCGAGGGCGTATGGGACATGAAGGAGAACCTCGTCCGCAGCACGGTGAAGTACAAGACCCCGGAGGCGGAGGACTCGGCGCAGTACCGGGTGCTGGGGCCGACGATCTACGTCAAGGGGTCCCAGGCGAAAGACGGCAAGTGGAAGAAATTCGACGGCCCCGATGGCGGGGTGGGGACGGACACGTTGGGCGTTCTTCGCCCCGATCCGGCCCTCGAGATCCTCGCCGGCCTCACCGGAACGTCAAAGAAGGTGGGCGAGGAGCGGATCGGGGGCGTCGCGACCACACGGTTCCAGGGCAAGGCCGATCTGAAACGCGCCGTGGCCCGGGCCGAGGCCGACGCGAAGGACGCGGTGCAGGCGCGGCTCGACAACACCGATGGCACCTCGGCGGACATCGACATGTGGCTCGACGAGGACGGCCGGATCCGACGTCTGATCACTTCCACCAAAGGCAAGGGCGCTCAGGCTGGGTACCGCACGACGATCGACTTCACGAAGTTCGGCGTGAAGGTCGACGTGAAGGCGCCGCCGGCCGCGGAGATCTCGACCGACGGTTAATCCAGCGTCACCGACGGGACGCCGCCGCGCACCGACAGCCGCGCCGGCAACGCGAGTAGGTCGATCGAGTCGCGTTCCATGCCGCTCGCGAGTAGGCGCACGACGTCGCCCTTCTCTGGACCGCTCGTGATCGCCAGCTCCAGGTGAACGCCGTCGTCGTCGTCGGTCGCGTCGACCACGACACACTCGTAGTCACCGTCCTCGAGGACCATCGGA
>Ga0183260_10002365_pt1 | contig 15597 bp, 11 predicted proteins | sample AntDrymUQ4972206_2_FD_129768 | JGI IMG/M metagenome (GOLD analysis project Ga0183260, IMG submission 129768) | Polar desert sand microbial communities from Dry Valleys, Antarctica - metaG UQ497 (22.06) (version 2) (version 2) | ecosystem: Environmental > Terrestrial > Soil > Desert | place...
AGAACCACGTCGCCTACGGGATGGTGTGCGAGACGATCGCGCGCTACGGCTGCGCGTCGACGGCGATGTGCTACGTGATGCACATCGGGGCGGTCAACGCGATCATGCTCCGCCCCACCCCGGAGCTGATCGACAAGTACATCAAGCCGCTTCGAAGCGGCAAGATCGGCACCCTCTCGTACTCGGATCCCGAGACGGGCTCGCACTTCTGGTATCCGATCTCGTCGGGCGCCGAGCGCTCGAACGGCGGCTACAAGGTGCGCAAGAAGGCCTCGTGGACGACCTCGGGCGGCTTCGCCGACTTCTATGTCGTGCAGACCACGAGCCCCGACTTCACCGGCTACGACGACCTGTCCGTCTTCGTGATCGACGGCGATCAGGTCGAGGCGCAGCCCTCGCTCTGGGACGCGCTCGGCCTGCGCGGCAACCAGTCGGGCCCGATCGAGGTCCCGAACGTCGAGGTCCCGGCCGAGCAGCTCGTCGGCCCGCTCGGCGACGGTGCCGAGTCGAACGACGAGACCGTCGACCCCTGGTTCCTGATCGGATCGTCGTCGGTGTGGAACGGGATTGCGCTGGGGGCGATCGACATCGCCAAGCGCCACACGACGAGACGCAAGCACGTGGACGTCGGCCTGCGCGTCGCGGACTACCCGACGATCCAGGATTACGTCGGCGAGGCGGTCATGGACACGAATGCGTGCCGGCTGTTCGCGTTCTCGGTGGCGCAGGCCATGGACCGGGAGACTGACGACAACACGAAGGTTCTGGCGCCCGGCGAGACCGCGCGCGCCAAGTACCTGCACTGGGCCTGGCAGATCAAGTTCGAGGCCGCGAAGAACGTCGCCCATGTCGTCGACAAGATGCTGCACGCATGCGGCGGCTCCGGCTACAAGCGCGACATGGAGCTCGAGCGCTACGTGCGAGACGCGAAGGCCGGCTGGGTGATGGGCCCGACGAACGAGGTGCTGCGCCAGTTCGTCGGCAAGGCTGTGCTGCTGGGGTTCGACTCGCTCGACTACTGGAACCAGACGTACAACCGTCGGGCGGTCGAGAACGAGGTGAAGAAGCTGGATGCCGGCGCCAAGCGCGAGCTCGCCGAGCAGCTGCTGACCCAGGCCGCCGGGGAGGAGGCCAAGGAGCCGGCCAAGGCAGGATAGGGATGGCGATCCTGCTGCCCCCCGACCCCGCTCGGGAGACGTACCGCGTCAGCCCGGGCGAGGCGACGGTCGTCGAGCTCGAGCCCGACGACCGGCTGACGGTGCGCGACCTGCACGGCGCCCAGCGCGCCTTGCTGACGGTCGCGGGCGAGGACTACGGGGCGCTCGAGCTGCGCCCCGGGCCTGCGGAGCTGTTCGGGCCCTCGTCGCCCGCCGGGACAGAGGAGATGTTCCGCGCGTCGCGAGCCGTCGTCGTCAATGTCGTCGCGCCGCCCGGTGACCCGGTCGTCGAGGGCGGCATCCCCGCGACCGACCTCCAGCTCGAGATCCGGCGCGCGACGCCTCGAGGCGACCTCGAGCCGTCCCTGCCGGACCCACTGGCGGAGCCGCGGCTCGACTTCCAGGTCGATCGCGCCTCCGCGCTGGCCTACGAGGTTCGTGCGGGGGAATACGTCCAGGTGATCGACGTGCGCGGCCGCCAGTGCTCGGACTTCCTTGCGTTCCACTCCGGGAAGCTCCAGCACGGCGCGGAACGCGGCCTCGACTCGACGACGACGCGCTCGCTGATGGGGAACGCCTACCCTGGCCCCGGGCTCTTCGGCAAGTTCTACGACGCCGACATGGAGCCGCTCGTCGAGGTCGTCCGGGACACAGTGGGGCGGCACGACACGTTCGCACTCGCCTGCTACGCGAAGTACTACGAGGACATGGGGTACTTCGGGCACGTCAACTGCTCGGACAACTTCAACGCCGAGCTGCTGCCGTACACGATCGCCGCGCGCAAAGGTTGGCCGGCGCTCAATTTCTTCTACAACACCGCGTTCGACGCAGGGAACGTGCTCGTCTCGGACGAGCCGTGGTCCCGGCCGGGGGACTACGTCCTGCTGCGCGCGATGACCGACCTCGTCTGCCTCTCGAGCGCCTGCCCGGACGACATCGACCCGGCCAACGCCTGGAACCCGACGGAGGTGCACGTGCGGGTCTACCCGGCAAACGAGCGGTTCTCGGCCGCGATCGCGCATCGCGTCACCCCCGACGCGGAGCCGAAGCTGACGAAGAAGACCGGCTTCGACCCGCGTACGTCCGCGCTCACGAGTCGCATCACCGAGTACAACGGCTACTGGCTGCCGACCGCGTACGACAACCTCGGCGCCGTCTCGGAGTACTGGGCCTGCCGTGAGCGCGCGGCGATCATGGACCTCTCGCCGCTGCGGAAGTTTGAGGTCGTCGGGCCCGACGCGGAGGCGCTGCTGCAGGCAACCGTCACGCGCGACGTCCGCCGCCTCGCCGACGGCCAGGTCGTCTACACGGCGATGTGCAACGACACCGGCGGGATGATCGACGACGCGACGATCTTCCGCCTGCACGCGACGAACTTCCGCTTCGTCGGCGGCGGCGACTACGACGGCGTCTGGCTGCGCGAGCAGGCGGCGCGCCTGGGGCTGCGCGCCTGGGTGAAGGAGTCGACGGACGAGCTCCACAACGTCGCCGTCCAGGGCCCGGCCAGCCGCGACATCCTGCGGGAGCTGATCTGGACGGCCCCGACGCAGACGCCCTTCGAGGAGCTGAAGTGGTTCCGCTTCGCGGTCGCCCGGCTGGGCGGTCCGCAGGGCATCCCATTGATCGTGTCGCGCACCGGCTACTCCGGTGAGCTCGGCTACGAGCTCTTCTGCCATCCCCGGGACGCGCCCGCGCTCTGGGACGCCGTGCTCGAGGCCGGCGGGCCGTTCGGGCTCGCGCCGCTCGGGTTGGAGGCGCTCGACATGATCCGGATCGAGGCCGGGCTCGTCTTCCCGGGGATCGAGTTCGACGACCAGGTCGATCCCTTCGAGGCGGGCATCGGCTTCACCGTCCCGGCCGGCAAGGAGGACGATTACGTCGGCAAGGCGGCGCTCGCGGAGCGCCGGGCCCACCCGCAGCGGACGCTCGTCGGACTCGAGCTGGAAGGCAACGAGACGGGAGCGCACGGCGACTGCGTCCACGTCGGCCGCCACCAGGTCGGCGTGATCACGAGCGGCACCCGCTCGCCGATCCTGAAGAAGAACATCGCGCTCTGCCGGATGAACGTCCGCTACGCGGAGCCCGGCACCGAGGTCGAAGTCGGCAAGCTCGACGGCCACCAGAAGCGCATCCCGGCCACCGTCGTGCGGTTTCCGTTCTACGACCCCGAGAAGACGAAGCCGCGCAGCTAGGAGCTAGTCCTCGCGGAGGCGGCCGGCGAGGACCTCGAGCAGCTCCCAGCCGACGACGGGCTCGGCCTCGACCGCCTGGCGCAGCAGATCGCGGGGCACTGCGAGGCAGCGCACCGCGTCGGCCGCGACCACGTCGGCCGTGCGGATGCCGCCGGTGAGCACGGCGATCTCGCCGAAGAAGTCGCCCGCGCCGAGCGTCCGCCTCGTGCGCCCGTCGCGCTCGACGCGCACCTCGCCCTCGAGAATCACGTAGAGCTCCTCGCCGGGCTCGCCGGCACGGACGATCGTCTCGCCGGGACCGTACGCCCGCTCTGCGCTCCCCGCGGTGAGCCGCGCGAGCACGTCGTCCGGGAAAAGCGAGATGACCGAGGCGTCGTGCAGGAGGTGCTCGTACTTGCCGCCGTGGACGAGCAGCGGCCGCCCACCGGCGTGGCGAGCGTACTCGACCTGGCCGATGAAGAGGGAGTGGTCGCCGCCCCAGTACGAGCGGACGACCCGGGCGACGAGGTGCGCGATCGCGCCCTCGACGAGCGGTGTGTCGTGCACGACCTCGAAGCGCGCCTCGAACGCTTCGTCCAGCAGGCGGCCCGCGAAGTGGTCGGAGAGTTGCTCCTGCCCGTCGGAGAGCACGCTGATCCCGTACTGGGCGCCCTCGTTCAGCAGCGCATGCATCCGGGCCCGCCGGTCGACCGAGATCAGGACGAGCGGGGGATTGAGCGAGACGGACATGAACGCGTTCGCGGTCATGCCGTGCACCTGCTCGCCGAGCCGGGTCGTGATGATGGTGACGCCGGTCGCGAACATGCCGAGCGTCCGCCGGAACTCCCCCACCGTGTCCGCATCGGGGCTGTCGGCGATGTCGAGCAGCCGGCGCTCGGGGATCTCGTCGAAGTACGAGCCGATGCCCTCGGGCGCACCGGTGATGAAGCCACCACCGATCGGGACGTCGAACTCCTCGAAGTGCGGCTCCATACGGCGATTGTGACGAAGCGGCGTCGGTCTAGCTTGCGGCGGACGCCTGCGACTGCTCGGGGACCTCCGGCGTGTCCTCGCGCCAGTGCGGCGTCTCGCCGTCCTGAACGATGCGGCGGAAGAGGAAGAGCAGGATCGATGCGAGGAGGACGGAGACGCCGATGATCTTCTCCTTCGTGCCGCCGTAGCCGCCCGCAGCGGTCTGGAACCAGCCGAAGCCGACCACGGTCAGGACTGCGGTCAATGCCGCCAGCACGCCGGCAATCGGAACCCAGAAGTTCGGCAACCGGATCGGTCGCGGCCAGAGTGGCCGGTCCCGCCGCAGGAGGATGAACGCCGTCAGCGTGAAGAAGTGGCAGAGCACGTAGCCCAGATTGCTCGCGGCCAGGATCCCGAAGATGTTGCCGATGAAGAGCAGGAAGAGGATGTTGACCACCATGTCGAGCGTCATCGCGTTGCCTGGGACGTGGAACCGGTTCAGCTTCGACAGCTCCTTGATCGTCATCCCGTCGCGCGAGATCCCGTAGAGGGCGCGGCCGCCGTCGGCCGTGGCCGTGTTCATCGAGATGATGAAGCTGGCGCAGATCACGATCACGAAGAAGTCGGTCGCACCACCGCCGCCGACGAGGTTATTGAGCGCGCCGACGTAGTCGTACGCCGCGACCGTCTCCTCGCCGACGCTGCCGACGAGGCCGAGCGGGACGAGGATGTAGACGGCGAGCGAGAAGAGCGCCGCCGAGCGCAGCGCCAGCTTGGTGTCGCGGACGGTGTCCTTGTACTCGGGCGCAAAGGTGGCGCAGGCGTCGACCCCCCAGGCGGACCACGCCATCAGCCAGAGCCAGACGAGCGCGAGTTGCCACCCGCCCCAGGCGAGGCCGCCGTCGTTGAGCTGGTTGTGCAGGTTGTCGGTCGTGAAGTCACCGTTGAGGTAGCCGGCGAACATGAAGAGGGCGAGCGGGATCATCAGCAGGGCTCCGGCGAGGTAGCCGAACGTGACGCCGACACGCGCGCCGAGGACGTTGAAGAGCCAGACCGCGACGACGAGCCCGATTCCGATCAGCTGCGGCAGGCCGACCTCGGCGCCGCCGGTCGAGAAGTAACCGTCGCCGAGCGGGCTTCCGATCGGCTCGCCGGCGAACCAGGCCCCCTGGACGATCTGGCCGATGAAGAGACCGAAGACGGAGAGGACGACGGACCAGCCGATCCAGTAGCCGAACGTCGCGATCGGCCCGACCATCGTCGTGTACTTCCGCCAGCCCTCGTGCGCGTAGAGCGCCAGCCCGCCTGACTTCTGCGGGAACATCGTCGCGAGCTCGGAGTAGATCGTGTTCAGGAAGACCGCGACCGCCGCCGAGATCCCCCAGAGCATCAACGCGCCCCAGCCGCCGAGATCACCGACCGAAAAGCCGAGCGACCCCAGCAGGAAGCCGGGGTTCGCGAGCGCAATCACGAACCCGTCGTACCAGCGAAGTGTCTTGAGGAGCTGTCGCTCCTCGATGACGGCTACAGCCACATGCGACGTATAACAAGCTGCCGCGGCGAATACAATGGCGCGTGCGGATTTGTTGCCGCACGCGCATACAGTGAGAGGCGTGAAGGGGCCGCCGATCACGATCCAGTGCGACTGCGGCACCACGCACCTCGTGCGCTACGGCGAGACGTGGACGTGCCCGGCCTGCGCGCGCCGGTGGAACACGCAGAGGATTCCCGCCGCCGAGTACGAGGGCCTCCTGCGCCGGATGCGCCGCTACAAGCTCGAGCTCCTCGGGCTCACGCTCGCCGTTCTCGGCGTCTTCGTGCCGCTGATCGTCTTCGTCGACGCGTCGCTGATCTTCCTCGCCGCCGTGGCCGCCTTCGCGCTCGTGTTCGTCTACCTGCCCTTCTGGCGCCGCCGGATCCGGCGGGCAGCCCGGGAGGCTCCGCGCTGGCAGCTCGATCCTGAATAGTTGCGCTGCAGCGACTGCGGACGCTATGCGGCTGAGTTGCCGCAGGCGGGCTCGAACACCGCCTTTTGGCTGCAGATCGGGGTTTGACTGCTTTCCGGCTTGACACCATCGGCGGTATGATCAATGATCAAACCCGCGTGCTCGAAGTGATTTCGGTCGAAGAAGGCGTGTATAGGTTGCTCCGGCAGGAGATCGGCCAGCTCCGGCGCGCTCCCGGTGAGCGGCTTCCGCTCCAGGAGCTTGCCGAGCGCTACCGCGTGAGCATGACGCCGATCCGCCAGGCCTTGCGGCGGCTGGAGAGCGAGGGCCTCGTGGTCAGCGTCCGCCACCGCGGCGCGCGGGTGGCGCCTCTCAGCGTCGACGAGCTCGAGGAGATCCAGGCGCTTCGGCTCGGCCTCGAGACCTTCCTCTCCCGCCACGGCGCTGAGCGCTGCACCGACGAAGCGCTGGCGGAGATGGCGCGCTGGCGGGTGGAGCTGGAGGAGGCCTACCGCCGCGGCGACCTCGACGACTACATCGCCTCGTTCTGGTCGCTCCGCGATGCGTGCTACCGCTGCGCGGAGCGCCCCCACCTACTGCGAGCACTCGCCGACCAGCGCCTCCGTGTCGAGCGGTACGTCCGGTACCTCTGCCGCGACCCGGAGGCCTTTGCGCTCCTGCGGCGCGGGCCCGACACACTGCTCGAGGCCTGCCGGGCGCACAACGGCGAGGCCGCCGAGGCCGCGACGCGAGACGCCCTCATGTTCGTCCTGCACGAGTTCCAGCAGATGCTCCAGGCGGGCGCAGCGAAGGCGACGGCCTGATGTCGTTCCTCCTCCCCTGCCCAAATTGCGGGCCCCGTGATGTGAACGAGTTCGTCTACGCGGGCGAGCTCTCGATGCGCCCGCAGGGGCCGCCCTCGCTGCGGGAGCTGAGCTCGTACGTGTACTTCCGCCGCAACATCGCCGGGATCCAGCGCGAGTGGTGGTTCCACCGCTTCGGTTGCGAGCTGTGGTTCCAGGCCGAGCGCGACACGCGCACGAACGAGGTTTTGACGACCGAGCTCGTTGCGCCGAGCAAGGATGCACCCTCTGCTCCCCAGGCAGCCGCCACTCCGGACACGCCGGCAGCCTGATGCGCCTGCCGCCGCAGCCAGGGGAGCGTTTGAACCGCGGGCGCCCGCTCACGTTCCTCTTCGACGGAAAGCCCGTCCAGGCGTTTGAGGGCGACACGATCGCCTCCGCCCTCTTCGCCTCCGGCCGGCGGGTGTTCTCACGCAGCTTCAAGTACCACCGCCCGCGCGGCCTCTACTGCTGCTCGGGTCACTGCCCCAACTGCCTGCTGGAGGTCGACGGAGTTCCGACCGTCCGCGCCTGCATGGAGCCGGCCCGCGAGGGCGCCCGGGTGAAAGCCCAGAATGTGGTCGGCTCGCTCGACCGCGACCTGATGTCGGTCGTCGACAAGTTCGGCGGGCCGTTCCTGCCGGTCGGCTTTTACTACCGGACGATGATGCGGCCGCGCCGCGCCTGGCCGATCTACGAGCGCTTCCTGCGCAGCGCGGCCGGGCTCGGCCGGATCGACAAGCACGGCCGGCGCACACAGCGGTTCGACACCGAGCATCGGCGCGCCGACGTGCTCGTGATCGGCGGTGGCTCTTCCGGCCTCGCGGCTGCACGCGAAGCCGCCGGTGCCGGCCGGCACGTCGTGCTCGTCGACGACGGCCTCGCCCCGGGAATCGGGTCGACAGTCGAGTCGGTGCCGTTCGAGGTGCTCTCCCCCGCCCGGGCGATCGGCATCTACGAGGGCGGGCTCGTCCCCGTCGACGCGGGAAACGTCCTCTATCGCTTCCGGGCGGAGCGGATCGTGGTCGCGACGGGCACGATCGAGCAGCCGCTCCTCTTCCCCGGGAACGACCTCGTCGGCGTCATGCTCTCCGGAGGCGCCCGGCGTCTGATCGAGCAGTGGGCGTTGCGGCCGGGCGAGCGCGCTGTCGTGCTCACAGCCGAGGGCGACACGATCAGCCGCGCCCTGCGGCGGGCCGGGACGGACATTGCGGCCGTCTTCGACGTCGGCGAGCGGGCGCCGGAGGAGATCGTCGCCCGAGGGAAGAAGGGCCGCGTCAACTCAATCGTCGTCGACGGCGACATCGTCGAGTGCGACCTCGTCGTCATGTCCGGCGGGCGCCAGCCCGCCTACTCCTTGCTCGCGCAGGCGGGCGCGAAGGTGGAATACGACGCCGCGCGCGGGATCTTCGTCCCGCGCGACCTGCCCGCCGGGGTCGAGACCGCGGGCGCCGTCAGCGGCGAGCGCGGCCAGGCTGCGCGTCCGTCGCCGGCCTACTCCGGCAAGGGCAAGTGCTTCGTCTGCATCTGCGAGGACGTGACCCGCAAGGACGTCAAGCGCGCGCTCGCCGAGGGCTTCGACTCGATCGAGCTCGCGAAGCGCTACACGGCCGTAACGATGGGGCCGTGCCAGGGACGGCTCTGCCATCTGCCCTCGATTCGTCTCTTCGCTCGCGAGACCGGCATCGACGAGGCAACGCTCGGGACGACGACGGCGCGCCCGCCCTGGGCGCCGGTCTCGCTGGGCCTGCTCGCGGGCCGCGGCCACGAGCCGGCGCGGCGAACGTCGATCCACCACCGTCACGAGGAGCTTGGCGGTCGGATGATGTGGACGGGCGACTGGCGCCGCGTCCACTCGTACGGCGATCCCGCCGCCGAGGTTCAAGCCGTCCACGAGGCCGTTGGCGTGATCGATGTCTCGACCCTGGGCAAGTTGCTCGTCCGCGGCCCCGACGCAATCCCGTTCCTCGAGCGCCTCTACCCGAACCGATTCGCCGACCTCCGGGTCGGGCGCGTGCGCTACGGCGTCCTGGGCACGGACGCCGGGCGGATCATGGACGACGGCACGATCGGGCGGCTTGCGGAGGACGAGCTCTACGTCACGACCACCTCGACCGGCGCCGAGGTCGTGCTCGAGTGGTTCCGGTGGTGGAACTCGGTATGGGGCTTCGACGTCGAAGTCGTCAATCTCACCGGAGCCCTCGCGGCGGTGAATGTGGCCGGGCCGCGCGCCCGCGACCTCGTCGGGCGGCTCACGTCGCTCGACTGCTCGGCCGAGGCGTTCAAGTACCTGGACGCGAAGCGTGCGCAGATCGGGGGAGTCCCGTGCCTCGCCCTCCGGATCGGCTTCGTCGGCGAGCTCGGCTACGAGCTCCACTTCCCGAGCTCATACGGCGAGTACCTCTGGGACCTGCTGCTCGACCGCGGTGCCGAGCTCGGCGTGCGGCCGTTCGGGCTCGAGGCGCAGCGGATCCTGCGACTGGAGAAGCAGCACATCATCGTCGGGCAGGACACCGACTCGGAGTCGAACACGCTCGACGCGAACATGGCCTGGATGGTCAAGTTCGACAAGGACGACTTCGTCGGCAAGTGGGCGCTCGAGCACATGCGGGAGCGCGGCGCACGCGAGCGGCTGATCGGCTTCGAGATGGAGAACGGCGCCGTCCCCGCCGAGGGCGGCCAGATCGTCGTCGACGGACGCCCCGCCGGGCGCGTCACGAGCGCGCGCCGGAGCGAGGAGCTCGGGAAGGCGATCGGCCTTGCCTGGGTGCCACCCGAGCTCGCGGAGGAGGGCTCGCAGCTTCAGATTCGCGTGGACGGCAGACTCGAAGTGGCCTCAGTCCGGCTGCGCCCGTTCTACGACCCCGAGGGAGAGAGGCTCCGATCGTGAGCGTCACTCGCCTTCAGCTCGCTCCCGTGGCGGAAAGGCCGGCTGGCCTGTGAGCGGGCTCGACTTCCTCAGCCCCGGGCTCGCCCGCTCCGAGAACGGCTTCGCGCCGGTCTGGCGTTCGCCACTCAAGCGCGCCCTGCGAGACGCCCCGCCGGGGATCCACGACCTCTCGCACACCGGCAAGCTCGACGTTCGCGGCGGGCTCGGCGTAGGGGAGTTCGACAGTGCGGAGGTTGGGGACGGCGTCATGGTCGTCCGGATCACCCCGGAGCGCGCGCTGCTGCTCTGCCCGGCCGAGGACGTCGCCCGACACCTGGAGCAGCTGGGCACCCGGGGACACTCCGTCGCCGACCTGACGAGCGCGCTCGCCGGCCTCCAGGTCACCGGCGCCCAGCTGCTGCGCCGTCTCACCGACCTCGACCTCGATGCGCTGCCCGCGGTCGGCGCGGTCGCCCACACCCCCGCGACGCTGTTGCGAGCAGGAGAGAAGTTCAGCTTCTTCTTCCCGCAGGAGTACGCCGACCACGTGGCGGAGGTCGTCCTCGACGCGGCGGCGGGACTGCGATGAAGGACATCTTCCGGGAGCGGCGGATGTGGCGCCCGCGCGGCGAGCTGAAAGACCGCTACGACGTCGTGATCGTCGGCGGCGGCTCGCACGGGCTCGCGACCGCGTACTACCTCGCCAAGGAGCACGGCATCACGAACGTTGCGGTGCTCGAGCAGAGCTACATCGGCTCGGGCGCAGCCGGGCGCAACACAACGATCATCCGCTCGAACTACCGCACGCCCGAGGGAGCGGCGTTCTACCAGGCAAGCGTCAAATTGTATGAGCACCTCTCGCTCGAGCTCGACTTCAATCTCCTCTTCTCGCAGCAGGGCCACCTCACGCTCGCGCATTCAGACCGCGCGCTGATCACGTCCACCGAGCGCGCCGAGGTGAACCAGTTGTTGGGGATCGACAGCCGCGTGATCTCGACGGAGGAGATCGCCCGGCTCTGCCCGGAGCTCGACCTCTCGGAGGACGTCACCTGGCCGATCATGGGCGCCCTCTACCACCCGCGCGGCGGGATCATCCGTCACGACGCCGTCGTCTGGGGCTTCGCGCGCGGCGCCGACCGCCAGGGTGTAGAGATCCACCCATACACGGCAGTGACGGGGATCGAGCGCGAGAACGGGCGCATCACGGGCGTTCGCACGACGCGCGGCGACATCGCCTGCGGCACGGTCGTCAGCGCGACCGCGGGCTGGTCGACGCTCGTCGCCGACATGGCGGACGTACCGCTGCCGATCACCACGCACATCCTTCAGGCCTTCGTCACCGAGCCGCTGAAGCCGTTCCTGGACGTGATCATCGTCTCGTCGCAGATGCATGTCTACGTCTCGCAGACCGATCGCGGCGAGCTGTTGATCGGCGCTGAGATCGAGCCGTATACGACCTACCGCGGCACGAGCACCTTCCCCTTCCTCGAGTATTCGGCTCGACACGTACTCGAGCTCTTCCCGCAGCTCGAGAGCGTCGCCGTGCTGCGCCAGTGGACGGGGCTCTGCGACATCAGCCCCGATTTCAGCCCGATCCTGGGCGTCACCGAGGTGGGCGGTTTCCTCGTCAGCTGCGGCTGGGGCACCTACGGCTTCAAGGCCGCGCCGATCGTCGGCACGACGCTCGCGGCGCTCGTCGCGACCGAGCGCACGCCCGATCTGATCGCGCCGTTCGCGCTGGAGCGCTTCTCCACCGACACCCTTGTCTCCGAGCTCGCGGCCGCGGCGGTGTCGCACTAGTGCTCCGTTCCGCAACTCCCTCGGACTCTGCGGGCGTCCAGCCGCACCTGGTGGCACCCGGCACACGCGCACGTGCTACCAGCACGCGCGCGGGCACCGCGCGCCCCCAGCTCACACCTGGCCACTCCCCACAGTGGCAACGGACTTCCGGAACGGAGCACTGATGGCCCGCACGGAGATGCCTTCGAGCCTGGAGATCGCGCAGGCTGCGGTGCTGCGGCCGATCGAGGAGATCGCGGCAGCCGCCGGGCTGGAGGCGCACGAGGTGGAGCCGTACGGCCGGACGAAGGCGAAGATCGACCTCTCCGTCCTCGAGCGGCTGCAGGAAACCTCCGACGGCAAGCTCGTCTGTGTGACGGCGATCACGCCGACGAAGGCCGGCGAGGGGAAGACGACGACTTCGGTCTCCCTCACGCAGGGCCTCGGGCACATCGGCCGCAAGCCGGTGCTCTGCCTGCGCGAGGCGTCGCTCGGGCCGGTGTTCGGGATCAAGGGTGGCGCAGCGGGCGGCGGCTACGCGCAGGTTGTGCCGATGGAGGACCTGAACCTGCACTTCACCGGGGACATCCATGCGATCGGCGCCGCCAACAACCTGCTCGCGGCGATGCTAGAGGCGCACCTGCTGCACGGGAACGTGCTCGGGATCGATCCGCTCTCGGTCGGCTGGCGGCGCTGCGTCGACATCAACGATCGCGCGCTCCGCACGGTTCTCGTCGGCGTCGGTGGGCGCGCGAACGGCTACGCGCGGGAGTCGGGCTTCGACATCACCGCGGCGTCAGAAGTGATGGCGATCGTCGCGGTCGCGCGCGACCTGCAGGATCTGCGCGAGCGGCTCGGCGCGATCACGGTCGCCTACACCTTCGCTGGGGAGCCCGTCCTGGCCGAGCAGCTGCGGGCAGCCGGCGCGATGACCGTGCTGCTGAAGGACGCGCTGAAGCCGAACCTCGTCCAAACGCTCGAGGGGCAGCCCGCGCTCGTCCACTGCGGGCCGTTCGCGAACATCGCCCACGGCAACAACTCGCTTGTGGCCGACCTCGTCGCGCTCAAGCTCGGCGACTATGTCGTCACCGAGTCCGGCTTCGGCTCGGACATGGGGATGGAGAAGTTCCTGAACATCGTCTGCCGTGCGGGCGCGCTCAGCCCGAGCGCCGTCGTGCTGGTCGCGACGGCGAAGGCCTTGAAGCATCACGGCGGCGACCCGGACGGCGGCCTCGACGCGATCGAGCGCGGCGCCGCGAACCTGCGCCGCCACCTCGAGATCGTGGCCGGGTTCGGGCTGCGCGCGGTCGTGGCGGTGAACCGCTTTCCCGGCGACACGGACGAGGAGGTCGAGCTCGTCCGCCGGCTCGCGCTCGAGCAGGGCGCACACGCGGCCGAGCTGAACGAGGCGTTCGAGCGTGGCGGGGAGGGTGCGGCGGCGCTGGCGGAGGCGGTCGTCGACGCGGCCGAGCATCCGAACGAGTTCGAATTCAGCTATCCAATCGAAGCTCCGATCGAGGCGAAGATCGAGGCGATCGCGAAGAAGGTCTACGGAGCGGCCGGCGTCGTCTTCCTCCAGACCGCCAAGGACAAGATCAAGCAGTACACCGCCAACGGCCTCGACCGGCTCCCGATCTGCATGGCAAAGACACATCTCTCCCTCTCACACGACCCCGAGCTCGCGAACGCACCGACAGGCTTCGAGCTCACCGTCCGCGACATCCGCGCCTACACCGGCGCCGGCTGGCTCGTTGCCCTCTGCGGCACCATGCAAACAATGCCCGGCCTCGGCGCCACACCCGCCGCCTTCAACGTCGACATCGACGACGAGGGCCGGACTGTGGGCCTGTTTTGAGCACGGCTACCGACTCCGGATCGTGACCTCTGCCGTCGAGGCGCTTCTCGGCCTGACGTGGTCAGAAGTGCCCGGCGAGGTACGCGCGAAGCTCTCGTTCCTTCTGCGCGACTTCAGCGCTTGCTCGGTCGCGGGCCGCTCCACCGCGACGGCGCAGATCGCCGCCGACCATGCCTCGGCGGAGCATGCCGGCGACTCGGCGACCGCACTGCTCGACGGCCGCCGGCTGAGCGCGACCGGAGCAGCGTGGGCCAACGGCGTCCTCGCGAACGCGCTCGACTTCGACGACGGTCACCGGCTCGTCAAGGGCCATCCCGGCGCAAACGTGATCCCGGCCGCGCTTGCGGTGGCCGAAGCGGCCGGCGCGGACGCAGACGACCTGCTCGCTGCAATCGTCGTCGGGTACGAGATAGCGCTTCGTACCGGAATCCGCCTGCACGCCTCGCGTCGCGACTACCACGCGTCGGGTGCCTGGGGCGGGGTCGGAGCGGCGGCCGCAGCGGGGCGAGTACTCGGGCTGAGCAGCGCACAGATGGGGCATGCGCTCGGACTCGCCGAGTACCACGCCCCGATCGCTCCGATCATGCGGTCGGTAGCGGAGCCGGCGATGACGAAGGATGCCTGCGGCTGGGGCTCGTTGGTCGGCGTCTCGTCGGCGCTGCTGGCAGAACGCGGCTTCACCGCCCTCGCGAGTGAGCTCGTCGCGCCGGATCCAACGCTGGGAGAGCGCTGGCATCTGCTCGACGTGTACGTAAAGAAGTTCCCCTGTTGCAGGTGGTCGCACCCCGCGATCGAGGCGGCGCTCGAGCTGCGCGCGCAAGCGCGACTAACGCCGGGGCACGTCGCACGAGTCTGCGTCCGCACGTTCGGCGCAGCGGCAGCGCTCGCGCGCGGGATTCCGGCCACCACCGAGGAGGCGCAGTACAGCCTCGTCTGGCCGGTCGCTGTCGCGCTCGCGCACGGCCGCTTCGACGTTGAGCACGTGCTCCCGCCGGCTTTTGCCGACCAAGCCTCACGGCGGCTCGTCGACACCATCACCGTTGAGATCGAGCCGGCATTCGAAGCCGAGTTCCCGGTCCGGCGCCGCTCCGCAGTGACGGTGGAAACATCGGACGGCCTCCGCTACGAGGCAGGCCCGACCGAGGCTCCGGGTGAGCCGACCGATCCGCGCTGGGAAGAGATCGTGGGCGAGAAGGCCAGGACCTACGCCGACGACGGCCTGTTCGCGCCACTCGGTCCGCTGCCGGCCTCGCCTGTGATTTCGTAGTAGTCGCCTGCGTCGGCCGTGAAGATGTGGTGGCTCGGTCTGAGCCCGGTGGGCTCCTCGAGCGTGCCGGCCGAGATGCTTGTCGTCGAACTCCCCTCACGCTCCCAGAAGACGCTCGCACCGCACTCGGCGCAGAAACCGCGTCGCCGCCCGTCACTCTCATACCATCGGAGGCCACGCGCCTCGACCACCTCCAGGTCGTCGCGGGCGCAGGCGGTGTAGGCCGCGAAGTGACCATGCGTCCGCCGGCAGCGTGTGCAATGGCAGAAGACGACGTCGCGCAGCGGCCCGCCGACGCGGTAGGAAACCGCTCCACAGAGGCAGCCGCCCGCTGCGCCGGCCCTCACCACGGCCGCTATGACCAGGGATACGGAGAGTGCGAGACGGGGTGCAGATCGCCTGATGCGAACCTGTCGAAGCGGAACGGGTAGAGCAGGGTCGAGTGGTCGCCCGTGAGCACCTTCGCAACCTCGCGCCCGACACCGATCATCTTGTATCCGTGGTTCGAGTCGAGGATCGCGTAGACGTTCGGCCGCACGTGGTCGAAGACCGGAAAGTTGTCGACCGTGAACGCGCCGACGCCGCCCGAGCGGGCATTCCGGTAGCTCGAGCGGCAGCCCTCGAAACGGCTCATCGAGTGCGAGAGGGCCGCGCACCACATGTCCGCGAAGCTCGAGTCGACGTTCGTCGTCGAGGGGTAGGGGTCGAGCTCGACATCGCCTTCGACGACGAGCGGCGA
>Ga0183260_10002366_pt1 | contig 15597 bp, 11 predicted proteins | sample AntDrymUQ4972206_2_FD_129768 | JGI IMG/M metagenome (GOLD analysis project Ga0183260, IMG submission 129768) | Polar desert sand microbial communities from Dry Valleys, Antarctica - metaG UQ497 (22.06) (version 2) (version 2) | ecosystem: Environmental > Terrestrial > Soil > Desert | place...
CGACGAGGATCGTCGATCCCTCGTGGCCCGCCACTCCCAGCGGCAGCGGCAGATGCCCGACGAGGTCCCAGGTGGCGAGGACGGCGATGACGGTGCCCGCGAGGGCGAGGTTCGCGATGACGATGCGCCGGGCTCGGCGGGCGAGCGCGAGCAGGGAGGGGACCGCGCCGAGATCGTCGTGGACGAGGACGACGTCGGCGGTCTGCAGTGCGAGGTCCGATCCGATGGCGCCCATCGCCACGCCGGTGTGCGCGGTGGCCAGGGCCGGCGCGTCGTTGACGCCGTCGCCCACGACCAGTACCCGTTCCCCGGCTCGCTCCAGGGCCCGCACCTCGTCGACCTTGTCCTCGGGCAGCAGGCGCGCCCGGACGTCCTCGATGCCCACCTCAGCGGCCAGCCGTCGGGCGGCCCGGCGGTCGTCACCGGTGAGCAGCACGGGGGCACGGCCGGTGAGCGCGGCGAGGGCGGCGACCGCAGCGGGCGCGCCGGGGCGGACCTCGTCGGCGAAGCCGAGCACCCCGGCCGGGGCGCCGTCGACGGAGACCACCGCGGTGGTGTGGCCGGAGGACTCCATGTCGTCGACCTCGCTGCAGGGGGCGTCCGCGGGTCGGCCGACGGCGACGCTGCGGCCGGCGACGTCCACGGTGACGCCTCGACCGGGGGCGGAGCGGAACCCGGTGGCGGCCGGCACCACGAGCCCCGCGGCGCGGGCGGCCGCGACGACCGCAGCCCCGAGCGGATGCTCGCTGTGGCACTCGGCCGCGGCGGCGAGCGCGAGCACCTCGCCGGAGGACCGGTCGACGCCGGTCACCGACACCAGCCTAGGGGTGCCCGCGGTGAGCGTGCCGGTCTTGTCGAACGCCACGGTGGTCGTGGTCGCGACGCGTTCGAGGACCACGGCGGACTTCACCAGCACGCCGTGGCGCCCGGCGTTCGCGATCGCCGCGAGCAGCGGCGGCATCGTCGCCAGCACCACGGCGCACGGCGAGGCTACGATCATGAACGTCATCGCGCGCAGCAGTGTCGGCTCCAGCAGCGCACCTACCAGCAGCGGGACCGCGAAGATCGCGAGGGTGACCACCACGACGCCGACCGAGTAGCGCTGCTCCACCTTCTCGATGAACAGCTGGATGCGCGCCTTGGTGGCCGTCGCCTGCTCGACCAGCGCGACGATGCGCGCCACCACGGTGTCGCCGGCGGGTCGCTCGACCAGGACCCGCAGCGACCCGGTGCCGTTGACGGTGCCCGCGTACACCTGGGCACCCGGGTGCTTCACGGCGGGCAGCGGCTCGCCCGTGATGCTCGCCCGGTCGACCTCGCTCGCGCCCTCGAGCACCCGGCCGTCCGCGCCGATACGCTCGCCGGGGCGCACCAGGACGACGTCTCCGACGACGAGGTCGGCCGGGTCCACGACCTGCTCGTCGTCGCCGGCGAGTCGGGTCACCCGGGTCGGGGCCACGTCGAGCAGGCAGCGCACCGCGGCCGCGGTGCGCTGTGTCGCGGCCGCTTCGAGGGCGCCGGAGGTGGCGAAGATGACGATCAGCAGCGCGCCGTCGAAGACCTGGCCGATCGCGGCCGCGCCCACTGCGGCCACGACCATGAGCAGGTCGACGTCGAGGCTCCCGCCGCGCAGCGCCCGCAGGCCGTCCAGGCCCGGGTGCCAGCCCCCGGCGGCGTAGCAGCCCAGGTACAGCGCCCACCAGAGCGCGGGCGGTGCTCCGGCGAGCTGCGCCGCACCGCCCGCCGCGAACAGCGCGGTGGCGACCGCGGCCCACCGTGCCTCGGGCAGGTCCCGCAGCCGGACCGTGGCGGGCGAGACATCGGTGCGGTCGCCGGCCACCAGGGCGCTGGTCGTCGTCACACATCGCACATTACCTGCGTAGGCACGCAGGTGCGCAAGTGGTGGGACAGTCGCTGGAGCTTAGAGTTGGGGCATGCACTCCTCGCTGGCCGACTTCGAGATGCCCCCCGAGGAGCAGGTGTACCTCGCCGCGGAGTCGTTCCGGATGCTCGCCGACCCGACCCGGATCAAGATCCTCTGGGCGCTGCTGCAGGGCGAGTCGTCGGTGGCGTGCCTGGCCGAACTGGTGGGAGCGGCGCCCACCGCGGTGAGCCAGCACCTCGCGAAGCTGCGCCTTGCCGGCCTCGCGCGCGGCCGGCGGGAGGGTACCTTCGTCTTCTACTCGGCCGCCGACGAGCACGTCCGCGAGCTGCTCTCGGAGGCACTGCGGCACGCCGACCACACCGAGCGCGGGGCCAGCCGGAGCTGACCTGCCCGCTCGCTCAGCCCGGCGCCGTTCCCAGGTGGACGGTGTGGGCGGCCAGCACGAACACGTCGTCGCGCCGCCCGACGTGGTGCGGGCCGTGCTCGTCGAGGAGCTCATCGACGACACGCAGGTCGGGCTCGCTGATCCAGCGCTCCGCCACCTGGCGCATCCCGGACAGCCACCGCAGCACGGCATCCCGCGCCCCGTCGGTCGGGGGAGCGGGATGGTCCACCAGGTAACTGAACGAGCTCACGTCTCCCAGCCCGGCGTCGGTCAGGGCCCGGTTCCATCCGACCGGCAGGCGCACGGCCCCCTCCATCGCGGTGCGCAGCTGACGGAACCACTCCCCGCCCGCCGCCGACAGCCGCCCCTGCAGGCCCGGCTCACCGAGCCCGAGGTCCCACGGCAGGCACCGCTGCTCCAGCCCGCTCTCGACCAGGGCGAGCCTGCCTCCCGGTCTGGCCAGCGCCGCCAGGCGTTCGATGCCGCGCTGCTGGTCGGGCAGGTGGTGCACGACGGACGAGGCGAACACCAGGTCGGCGCGCGGAGCCAGCTCCAGCAGCCCGTCATCGGCGGCGTCGGCTTGCACGGCCCGAACGTCGACCCGGTCACTGCCCACCGCCCGGACGTGCGCGGTGGCAGCGCGGAGCAGCTCGGGTTCCGCGTCGACCAGCACGACGGTGCCGCCGGCGGGCAGCGCCTGCGCGAATGCCGCGCCCATCCCTCCCGCGCCGCACCCCACGTCGAGCACCACCCGGGTGGCCGGCCGCACCAGCCGCTGCGCCACCTGCCGCAGTGCATCGGCCGCCAGCTCGTCTGCCCCGCGCAGCCGGTCGATCCAGGTCGACCAGTCGATCCCGTCGTGCGAGTGCACAGTATCCCTTTGGAGCCGCGACGCTGCAACCGCATAGAATTTGCATTACCATATCAGGTGGGTTTGGGATGTGCAGGCATCCGCCGATCGCCCCGTTGGCGAACATGAGGTCGCACCTGGAAGGAGTTCCCATGACCAACCCGTTCACGAGATTCGACCGGCTCGACACCAGCCTCAACCGCTGGCTGGTCGCCAACAGCATCGGGCTGTTGCGGATCAGCCTCGGCCTGGTGTTCCTGATCTTCGGCGTGATGAAGTTCATCCCCGGGCTCAGCCCGATCGAGGACTTGGTGACCCAGACGACAACCGCACTCACCTTCGGGCTGGTCCCACCGGGCGTCGGGCTCGTCCTGGTTGCCATGCTCGAGTCCGCTGTCGGGCTGTGCCTGCTGACGGGCCGGTTCCTGCGCGTGGCAGTGTGGCTCATGCTGGTCCAGCTGCTGGGGGCGATGTCCCCCCTGCTGCTGTTCCCCGGTCAGCTGTTCACCGGCCCCTGGTCCGCGCCCACCCTCGCGGCGCAGTACATCATCAAGGACGTCGTGCTGGTGGCTGCGGCCCTGCTGATCGCGTCCACCTGGACGGGTGCGCGCATCGTGGTCGAGTGGAGGAGTCTGAGCAGCACCTTGCGCGCCGGGCCACCCCACGTGCGTAGTGACCCTGCTCCCGCCGTTGTCGCAACGGCAAGGCCGAGCTGAGGACCGCAAGCGTTCGCATGAATCTCGTAGGCTGACGCTCGTCGTGACGGATCAAACCCAGCCGCAGGACGCGTCGGCACCGGGATTGCCGGGTGCTGCGGGGCCGTTCCGTCGCCATGTCGACCTCGCTGCGGTCCGAGCCGGCGTTCATGCGCTGGGTTGCCGCCGAGGGCGCGTCCATGCGGGGCACGGCCGTCTCGACGGTCGTGCTGCCGCTGCTCGTCTACGACATCACGGGCTCTGCGGCCAAGACCGGGTTGCTCTTCGCATTTGGTCGGCGGCGCACTGTTCTCCCGCGTTTTCCGTGCCGACCGCATCCGCCTGCTGACGCCCGGGACGCTTCTCGCGTCGAGCGCGCTGGCCGCGGCCCTCAGCATCAACGTCTCCTGGCTGACCGCCACCGGCCTGATTCTCGTCTTCATCGTTCTCGATCGCGACGACGATCAGCATCGGCATCACCTATCGCCAGCTGGCCGCACCGGACCACCTTCGATCCAGCGTCAACGTCATCGGACGGATGGTCGCCTGGGGGGTCGCCCCTTCGACGCTAGGGTACCGGCGGCATCACTCGCGGCCGTCTTGGGGTCACGGCGCTCCGTCTACGACTTCAGCGATGCCGCCGTACCCCTCGACAGGCTTGGCTCGCTGCTGGGCTCGACCGTCGGAGTCGCCCGCCACGTGAGGCTGCCGGACGGCGGCGCACCGCCGGTCAGCGCTCCGGTTCACATTCGGCGGGCTGAACAATGACGGGTCGCGGGCCTGGGCGGGCGGGCTTGGAGCTGGGGAGTACACCACGCCGTGTCCGCTGATCTCGCTCGGCTGACCGTGGGCATCGGGTCGAGCTCGTCGAAGGCAAGGATCGTCCGGCCGTTACCAGGGTGGGTCCACCGGTGGGCGCGGACGCCGAAGAACTCAGCGATGCGCTCGGGCGTGAGTACCTCGTCGGGCGGACCGTCGGCGACGAGCCGGCCTGCCGCCATGACGTAGATGCGGTCGCAGTACTGGGCCGCGAGGTTGAGGTCGTGGATGGCGGCCAGCGTCGAGTGACCGAGCCCGCGGACCAGGCTGAGGATCTCCAGCTGGTAGCGGATGTCGAGATGGTTCGTCGGTTCGTCGAGCAGGTGCAGGTAGCTGCGCTGGGCGAGTGCGCGGGCCACGAGGACGCGTTGCTTCTCACCGCCGGACAGCGTGGCGTAGATCCGCTCGCGGGCACCGCCCATGCCGACGCGTTCCAGCGCGTCGGCACAGATCTCGCGGTCCTCGTCGGTGTCCCGGTCGAGCGGCCGCTTGTGTGGCGTGCGACCCAACGCCACGACCTCCTCGACGGTGAAGTCCATGTCGGACGGGCTCTCCTGCGCGACGACGGCGACCCGGCGTGCCGTCTCCTTCGCGGGCAGGCGCCACAGATCGTCGCCGTCGAGACTGATCAGGCCCGCCGCGGGCCGCAGCGCGCGGTAGATGCTGCGCAGCAGGGTGGACTTGCCGCAACCGTTGGGTCCGACCAGGCCGACGAACTCACCGGTCTCCACGACCAGGTCGGCCTGCGCGACGATCGGACAGCCGCCGAGCTCGACGGCGACTCCCTGCAGTACGAGTCTCATGCTGCCCCCAGCGGTACGTCGGTGGAGCGGCGGCGCAGCAGCCACAGGAAGAACGGCACCCCGAAGATGGCGGTGACGATCGACAGGGGAAGTTCCTGGGGCTGGTCGAGGGTGCGGGCGGCGATGTCGACGAGCTGCAGGAACGCCGCCCCGGCCAGGGCTGTGACGGGCAGCACGCGGCGGTGGTCGGAGCCGACGAGCAGCCGGGCGATGTGCGGGATGATCAGGCCGACGAAGGCGATCGCCCCGGAGACGGCGACCAGGCAGCCGATCAGCAGGGAGGTGAGGACGAAAAGCCCGCCGCGGAACCGGGTGACGTTGATGCCGAGCGACGTCGCGGTCTCCTCGCCGGCCAGCAGCGCGTTGAGCGGCCGCCACTGCACCAGCAGCACCACCAGCCCCACCGCCAGCATGACCGCGGGCACTGGCAGGACGTCCCAGCGCGCCCCGGCGAGGCTGCCCAGCAGCCAGAACAGGACCTGCTGGGCGACCTGGCCGGTCTGCGCCCGCTGGAGCACGAAGCTGAACAGCGCCTGGAACAGGTAGGCGACGGCCACCCCGGACAGCAGCAGCCGGGCGGCGGTGATGCGCCCGGCGCGCTGCGCCAGCAGGTAGACTACGCCGAGGGCCACCAGGCTGCCGAGGAACGCCGCCGCGGACATACCGAGCCCGCCGACCGCCTGCGCGCCGAGGACCAGCACCAGCACCGCGCCGAGTGAGGCGCCCGAGGACACCCCGAGCAAGAACGGGTCGGCCAGCGGGTTGCGCACGACCGCCTGCAGCACGGCGCCCACGAGGGCCAGTCCCGCTCCGACGAAGATCGCCAGCAGTGCGCGGGGCATCCGGAAGTCCCAGACGATCCGGTCCTGGATCGCGGTGAAGGATGGTGTCACCGAGCCGGGTAGCACGTGATGAGCGATGATCCGCCAGGTGTCCGAGAGGGGTACCCGGACAGCGCCGAGGCTGACGGCGAGCAGCGTCGCCATCACCAGGGCCGCCGCGAGCACGGCGAGCAGGGCGGTGAAGCGCGCCGCGGCCCAGCGAGGGCCCCGGTGCGGGGACCGCCGCGGCGCGGTGGCACGCGCCGGGGCGCTGGTCACGCTCATTCCGCGAACGCCTCGGGGTGCAGGAACTCGGCGATCTCCGGGATCGCCCGGATGTTGCCGGCACCGGAGTGGGTCTCAGCCGCGCGGACGGGCAGGAACCGCTGCCGCTGCGCCGCGGGGCTCTCCGGGACGATCCCGAACACGGTCTCTGCCTTCTGCTGGACCGACGGTTGCCGCTCGCCGAACAGCACGTCATAGTCGAGTACGAGCAGGGCCTCGGGCCGGGACACCGCGATCTGCTCGGCGCTGACCTCGGCGAGGTCCTCGTCGAGGTCGGTGAGCACGTTGCGCCCGCCGGCGATCTCGATCATCTGGTGGAACAGACCGGAGCCGCCGTAGGCGTTGACGGGCCCTGAGCCGCCGTCGGTGGCCAGCACGGCCACCGGCTCCAAGCCCTCCACCCGCTGCTCGACGTCATCGAGCATGGCCTGGTACCCTGCGGCCAGTTCCGCAGCGCGCTCGGGTGCCCCGAAGATCATCCCAAGGTTGCGGATGTCGGTGAAGACGTCAGCGATCGTGGCGTTCCGCACGCCCTCTGGGTCGCACCAGCCAGCGGTGATGTAGGCGGGAGCGCCAGTGGCGTCGAGTTCGGCGAGCGTGGCGGATCCCTTGGCGGCGTCGAAGTCGCTGTACGACACCGCGATCACGAAGTCCGGCTGCTGGGCAATCAGCAGCTCCTTCTGCGGCAGCTCGATGTCGTCCGAGATCTCGGGAACCGAGTCGTAGACCTCCTTGTGGCCGGGCAGGAAGCCGTCGGGGCCGTTCTCCTCGAAGTTCGTCCGCCCGACGATGCGATCGCCGAGGCCGAGGTCGACCATGGTCTCGAACACCGGGTGGTAGCCGGTCACCACCCGCTCGGGTGGCTTGTCGAAGGTGAGCTCACGCCCACAGTTCTCGACGGTCACCGGGAATCCCTCAGCCTGGGCAGCGCCGCCGGTGGTCGACGGGTCGGCGGGCGATGCACCGCAGCCTGCCACCACCAGCGCGAGCAGGGCCGGAACCGCCATGCTCCGCACCATTTTCTTGATCACGGGTTCTCCTTCACTCCCGACGACGGTCCCCGACCAGTCCTCCGGACAGCTGCGACGAGACCAGGTGGGCGTAGGCGCCGTCGCGGCGCAGCAACTCGTCGTGCGTGCCGGTCTCGGCGACCCGGCAGTGCTCCAGGACCACGACGCGATCCGCCGCCCGGATCGTCGACAGGCGGTGCGCGATGACCAGCGTGGTGCGTCCCTCGCGGGCCGTGGCCATGGCAGCGGCCACCTCGACCTCGCTGGCCGCGTCGAGGTTGGAGACGGCTTCGTCGAGCACCAGGACCGGGGCGTCCTTGAGCAGTGCCCGGGCGATCGCGATGCGCTGGCGCTGGCCTCCGGACAGCCGGGCGCCCAGCTCCCCGGCCATCGTGTCGTAGCCGTCCGGCAGTCCCGCGATGAACTCGTCGGCCAGCGCCGCCCGGGCCGCGGCACGCACCTCGTCATCGGTGGCGTCCGCCCACCCGAGCCGGATGTTGTCGGCCAGCGAGACGTTGAACAGGTAGACGCCCTGCGGGACGAGGGTCATCCGGGCGCGCAGGTCCTCCTGCGGGAAGTCCCGCACGTCGTGCTCACCGATCGAGATGCCACCCGCGGTGACGTCCCACAGCCGCAGCAGCAGGTGCGCGCAGGTGGTCTTGCCCGCGCCGGAGCGGCCGACCAGCGCCACCGTCTCGCCCGCAGCGATCTCGAAGGAGACCCCGGCCACCGCGTCGGGAAGGTCGGGCCGGTACCGGAACCTGACGTCGCGGAACCGCACGCGTGCCGGCACCGGACCGACCGGTGGCGCCAGCACCCGGTCGGTCACCGGGGCGGGAGCCTCGAGGATGCGCTGGATGCGGTCGGACGCGGCGGTGACCAGGTTCAGCTGGCCGACGACCTTGGTGACCGCGATCACCGGTGCGAAGGTGACGGCGGCGACGACCACGGCGACGGGGAGCAGCGCGGGGGCCAGCCGCCCCGACGTGACCAGGACCGCCGCGACGATCAACACGCCCAGCAGCCCGAGGGCGGAGAGGGCGTCGGTGGCGGCCTGCTCGATCCCCGCCCGGCGGCCGTGCGCCACCTTGGCGTCCTGCAGCCGCCTCTCCTGGTCGGAAAGGCGTGTGTGCTGGCGCTGTCCCGCGCCGAAGGTGACCAGCTCACGCAGCCCCTGGAACGTGTCGACGGTCTCCGCGCTCACCTCGCCCAACCGTTCCCGCAGCTCGACGCCTTGAGCCTGCGCGCGGCGGCGCAACCACAGCGGCACGCTGGCCAGCAGCACGAGTACCGGTGCGAGTGCGAGGGCCAGCGCCGGGTGGACGACGCCCAGTGCGAGCAGCGCGGCCAGCGGCGCGGTGACCGCGACGACCATCGGGCTCAGGGTGTGCGCGAAGTACAGCTCGAGCTGCTCCACGTCGGAGATGGCGCTCGCACCGAGATCACCGGAGCGGCGTTCGATCAGGTAACCCGGTGCCAGCCGCTCGAACGCCGCGTACACCCGGCTGCGGACGTCGACGAGGATGCGGAACGCGGCGATGTGCCCCAGGTGGGACTCCAGCCACGGGGTGACGGCCAGCGGCACCAGCAGGCAGGCCAGCAGGACCAGACCGGGGCGCAGGTCCTCGACCGGCGCGCCGGTGATCGCCGAGCCGACCAGCCACGCGCCCGTGCCGGCCACCGCCATCATCGCGAGGTGATGTGCCATGCCGCTGAGCACCGCGAACCCCAGCAGGCGGCGCTGGGGGCGCACCAGGGCCAGCAGCGGACGCAGGCGTCGCAGCATCGAGGGCCGGGTCGCCCCGGGCGCCGTCGCCTCCCAGGTCGCGGCGGTCACCGGCTCACCGCCTGCGCCGCCACCAGCTCCGCGTATGCCCCACGCCCGGCCAGCAGCGCGTCGTGGCCGCCCACCTCCACGACCCGCCCGCCGTCCATCACCACGATGCGGTCGGCGCCCCGGACCGTGGACAGCCGGTGGGCGATCACCAGTGTCGTGCGCCCGCGCGTCAGATCGTCGAGGGCGCGTTGGATGTCAGCCTCGTTGGCCGCGTCGATGCTCGAGGTCGCCTCGTCGAGCACCAGGACGGGGGCGTCCTTCAGCAGCGCCCTGGCGATCGCAAGGCGCTGCCGCTGGCCCCCGGACAGCTTCAGGCCCCGCTCACCGATCACCGTGTCGTAGCCCTCGGGCAGCGCGGTGATGAAGTCGTGGGCGCAGGCCGCGCGCGCGGCGGCCACCAGTTCTTCCTCGCCGGCTTCGGCGCGGGCCAGATGGAGGTTGCGGCGCACGCTGCCGTGGAAGAGATAGGTGTCCTGCGGGACCACCGCGACCATGGCGCGCAGCTCCGCCAGCGGCAGGTCGCGGATGTTGCGGTCGGCGAGGGCGATCCGGCCGTGGTCGGGGTCGAAGAAACGCAGCAGCAGCGACACCGCCGTCGTCTTGCCCGCTCCCGACCGGCCGACCAGCGCCACCCGCTCCCCGGGTGCCACGTCTAGCGAGAATCGGTCGAGCGCGGGCGTGGAGCGCTCTCGGTAGGCGAACGTGACGTCGGCGAACGTGAGCTGCGGCGGGCCGGAGGTCGCCGGCGGGGTGGAGGTCGCCGGGGCGGCGGGCGCTAGCCCGGGTTTCCTGGGTGGCTCGGCCACCTCCGGGTCCGCATCGAGCAGCTCGAAGATGCTGGTGCACGCTGGGCGCGCGGCGTAGCTGCCGTGGTAGGCGCCCTCCAGGTCGCTCAGCGGCCGGAATGCCTCGCGGGCGAGCAGCAGGATGATCAGCAGCGCCCCGACCCCGAGGTCACCTTCGGCCAGGCGCACCGCGCCGATGCCCACCGCGGCGGCCGTGCCGACGCCCACCATGAACGCGACCACGCCGACGTAGAGGACGACCACCCCGACCAGGCGAACCGAGTCCCGGCAGAACGCCACCGCGCGGGCGTTCAGGTCCGCACCGTGCCGCGCGCTGGCGTTGAATGCCTTCAGCGTGGCCATGCCCTGCACCGCGTCGAGGTTCTCGGCATACAGGCCCCGGTAGGCGGCGAACCACGCCCGGTTGCGGTCCGCGAGCAGGCGTCGCGACAGGCTCGGCACGATTGGGGTGACCACCGCGCACACCAGCACGATGACCCCGACCAGCGGGTCCAGCACCACCAGGTATGTGGTGACCGCGGTCGCTCCGAGCACCGCAGCAACCGCCTGCGGCAGGAACTGCCCCACGTAGTTGTCGAGCGTCTCCACCCCGTCCACCACGGTCGACTGGACGTTGCCGGTGCGGGTCCGCTGTAACCAGCCGGGTCCCAGCGCGAGTAGCTGGGCGACCAGTCGCTGCCGCACCGCCGCCTTGACCAGACCGGAGGCACGCAGGGCCAGCGGCTCGCGCAGGGCGATGAGGGCGCTGCGGAGCGCCTGGAGGGCGACCACCCCGGCCAGCACGGTCAGGATCGCGGTGACCGGCAGGCCGTCGAAGAGACGACCGAGGGCCAGCGCCACCAGCAGGCCCTGCCCGACATACGTGGCGGTGATCACCAGCAGAACGACGACGAGCAGTCCCAGCGGTCGGCGCGCCGCCGGGGCGAGCGCGAGCAGCCGGCGGCTCAGCCCCATGACGGTCCGCCTTCGGTCATCGGTGAGCCGAGCGCAACCGCGTCTGACGCCCCTCGCGAGTGTGACTGCAAGAGGTGACCATCCGAGGGCATTGGCCACTGCCGGACTACCGCCAGGAGAGTGGCGCACCTCACCGAGAGCATGCGGCCAGCTTTATACATCAGTACCGCAATTGCAAGTTCTTCGCATCAGTATCCCACGGTGAGCGGCGCAAGCTCCCCGAGTCCGACCTCCGGCGCTGCGCGACGGCCTCGCCGCGGTGCGAGACGCCGAGCCCCCTCGACCTCGGTGCTGGCGGGCACTAACCAGGGGGACTCGGATTTGGCTGCGCGCAACCCTGGACGCCGCCACTTGATGGCTGTAGGCTCTAGCATGTAGTTACATATCACTGGCAATACCTGGGAGGGTCGTATGTTTCACCCAATTCTGGTGGAAGACCTCGAGGAGCTACCCGCGGGTCTGAGGAGGGGTGCGCACACCCCGGCCGTGGATACTCCGTTCGAGTGGGACATGGTCGACGAGAACGACGACTGACGATCACGTTCCCGAAAAGGACAGACGGCGACGTGTGGACTGGCCCGCGCGTCGCCGCTGTCATCTTGCCGCTTGTCAGGACCCGCCCGTGAGCCGGGCACGTCCCGGGGCGGCCCGCCTGGCCGCCGGCTGTCACCTGTTCCGGGCACCGGCCGGCAGCTGGCGGTGCGCGCTTCCCGACGACCGGTTCATCCGGGTCCAGGGATCCGATGCGCTGCTGCGCCGGCTGCAACGCCACCTGCACGGCCAGGCCACGGACCTGGCCGCCGAAGCAGAGGCTGCGGACCTGGTCGAGCAGCTCGCGCAGCGGGGCCTGCTGGCCACCGAAGCGGACGGCAGCCCAGCCGGCAGGAAGCTGACCGACCGCATCGTGCACGTCGAGGGCGACAACCCCGTTGCGGAGCTGACCGCCGAGCTGCTCGGCTCCCAGGTCCGCGTGGTACGGGGCCGAATCGAGCGGGACTCGTTCGCCGACCTGGACATGGCGGTGTCGTGCGCGGGCTGGCTCCCCGACGCCCGCTGGCGGCAGATCGACAGCTGGAGCACCGAGCACGGCGTCGGGTGGCATCGAGTGCACGCCGAAGGCCGCCGCTTCGTCCTCGGCCCATGCTCGTGGCGCGGCCGCACAGCCTCCTACGCCGACAGCCGGGCCCGGCGGGTTGCCGCAGCGCGGCTGCCCGACGAACTCGTCGGACACTGGGTCTACCTCGACATGGCCGACGATCTACCGGCGGTGCCCTGGCCGTCACCGGGCGGCGTCGCGCTGATCGCCGGCCTGCTGGTTTCTGACGTGCTTGCGTGCCTATCAGGACGACCCGTGCCGACCGAGGGTCACCAACTAGAGGTCGATCCGGCCAGCGGCTCGATCCGGCGCCACCCAGTCCTGCCCCTGCCGAATCCGCAGCCCCCCACCGCGGACGGTGTCGGGCACGATCTCCCCCTCGGCACCACCTCCGCGGCCGAGCAGCTGGTCGACCCTCGGCTCGGCCTCATCACGCGGGTCACCCGGGAAGATGCCCTACCGGGAACGCTGCGCTCCTGCGTCGCCTACACGGCGCACGTGGCCGCAACCCGCCGCTTCAGCTCGTGGTCCGCCGATCCCGAAACCTCCGGTGCCGCGTTCGGTGACCAGGAGGCCGCCCGGCGGGCAGCGATCGGCGAGGCCGTCGAGCGCTACTGCGGCAACGCCGTCCCCGAGCCGTTGGCGATGACGTCGTTCACGAAGCTGGTGGCCTCCAGCCGCCGCGCGATCGATCCCACAGAGCTGGCGCTCTACTCCGATCGGCAGTACCGGACCCCGGCGTTCCCGTTCGTCCCGCTGACCTGTGATCTCGACGTCGCCTGGGTCCCGGGCCGGGACCTCGGCGACGGCGCGGAGACCCTGGTCCCCGCATCCCTGGTCTACCTCAACTACCACCGAGCCGGACACGCCGGTGGGCCGGCGACCAACGTGCAGGCTTTCGCCGGAATCGCGGCCGGAACGACCGTCGCGGCCGCCATCCGGTCCGCGCTCGAAGAGCTCCTGGAGCGCGACGCCGTCACGATGTGGTGGACCAGTGGCGCCCCGGCCACCCGGGTGGAGGTGCCCCCCGAATCCCGGCTCAGCCACCTGCTCGCCGACCCCGCCGACGCCGGCTTGGACGTCAGCGTCCTGCAGATCCCCAGCTCGTTCGGAGTGCCCGTGCTCGGCGCCTACCTGGTCGACGCCGAGCACCGCGTTGTCGCGCTGGGCACCGCCTGCCGTGCCTCGCCACAGGCAGCCGCACTCAAGGCACTCACCGAAGCGGTCGCGTCCTACCGGCTCAGCCTGGAACTGCTCGATCCGCACTGCGCGTTCTGGGAGGCCGTCGAGGCCGGGCGCATCGACCCTGCCCCCTACCACCCGTTCCGCGCCGACCGCTGCTACCGCGAGTCCTTCCGCGACGACTGGCGCGACGTCCACGACCTGAGCATGCACCTGCAGATCTACCTCGACCCGCGGATGCAGGACAAGCACCTGACCCGGCTATCCGCGCCCCCGACTGCTACCTCGCTCCCCGACCTGCCCGACCTCGGTTCGGACCCGCTGCCGACATACCTGGACATGCTGCTCGCGCAGGGCCGACGACCCGTGGCCGTCGACCTCACCACCCGCGACGTCGCCGCCGCGGGGTTGCGTGTCATGCGAGTGGTCGTTCCGGGGCTGTACTCCAGTGCCCCCGCAGCCTTCCCACTGCTCGGTGGTCGACGGCTGTACTGCGAGCCGGTCGAGCGGGGATGGCTGCCGAGGCCGCTGACCGAGGAGACCATCGTCCGCGCGCCGATCCCATTCGCGTGAGACCACCCCACGGCTCAAGAGGAGGATCAGATGCGGATCGGGTTGGGACTTGGATGGCTCGGGGAACCCATCGACGACCTGCTCGCGGTCGTGGAGAAGGCCGACCGGATCGGGATCGACTCCGTCTGGAGCCTCGAGGAGTACGGCCCTGATGCGGTGACGGTACTCGGCTACCTCGCCGCCAGGACCGAGCGGATCAAGCTCGGCACCGGGATCATGCAGATCCCGGCCCGCACGCCGGCGATGGCAGCCATGACCGCGCTCAGCCTCGATGTGCTGTCCGGCGGGCGCTTCCAGCTGGGGCTCGGCCTGTCCGTTCCGTGGCTGGTCGAGGGCTGGCACGGGGTTCCCTACGGCAAGCCGCTCCAGCGCACCCGCGAGTACGTAGAGATCCTCCGCACCGCCATGGCACGCAAGAGGGTCGACCACGCCGGAGAGCACTATCAGGTTCCGTTCCAAGGCCCGGGGTCCAGCGGCACAGCCAAGCCGATGCACACGCTGATCAAGCCGGTCCGCGCGCACATCCCGATCCACCTCGCCGCGATCGGCCCCCGCCACGTCGCTTTGACCGGCGAAATCGCCGACGGATGGCTGCCCGGCCTCTACGCACCAGAACACGAGGTCGCCCTCACCGCGCCGCTCGACGAGGGCCTGCGGAAAGCGGGTCGCAACAGGGCCGACGTCGACATCACATTGGTCGTCCAGGCTGCCCGACGCGACACCGTCGAGGAGGCCCGTGACTTCCTGCGCCCGCTGTTCGCCGCCTACCTCGGCCCGAAAGGCCCACGGACGGGCAACCCGTACTTCGACGTCGCGTGCCGGATGGGGTACGAGGCGCCCGCCCATGCCATCCGCGAGCACTACATGGCCGGGCGGCGAGCCGAGGCGGTGACGGCGGTCCCGAACGCCTTCATCGACGAGGTCGCCCTCGTCGGGCCGCTCGACACCATTGTCGACCGAATCGCGGCATGGCGGGCGTCCCGCGTGGGCACCCTCGTCCCTGTCACCCAGGACCTCGAGCTCCTCGAAGCCGCGATGGAGGCGTCGTAACGGTCACACAGCGCTCGTTCGCCACGCGCCCGTGCGGTACTTCCGGTACACCAGCGCCAGAACGACTAGCCCGAACCCGAGCCACGCGACGAAGATTCCGCTGAGTCCCCAGCCTAAGTGGACGCCGAGCAGCCAGGCCAGCGGCACCAGGACGGCGTAGTCGCCCACAAGTGAGGCTGTCATCACGGTGCGGTTGTCGCCCGCAGCACGAAGCACGCCGGCGAGGTTAAGGGCGAACACCAACGGGATCAGACCGAGGATCGCGACCAGCGTCGCACCTACCGCCACATTGATGACCGCTCGGTCCGGGGTCAGCAGCCCGTAGATTGTTCCGGGAACTAGCAGGGCTGGCACCGCTGGCACCGCAGCCAACGCTGTGGATAAGGCGAGGCCGGCCCGCTGATAGGTCCTGGCCGCGTCGATCTGACCGGCGCCAAGACGCTGCCCGACCGCGATGCTGACCCCCGTACCACCAGCCGCGATGAGAGTGAAGATCATTAGCGTGAGGTTGTCCAGCAGCCGGTAGGCGCCCAGCTCTAATCCACC